>OIBN01000478.1_pt1 | contig 18936 bp, 20 predicted proteins | sample 1581031 | NCBI WGS metagenome assembly OIBN01 (sample SAMEA3882531, study PRJEB24775) | human gut metagenome | biome: human-associated habitat; feature: intestine environment; material: feces | place: Netherlands | collected 2009/2010
ATCTATTTCAATCCGGTGGAGATCGCCAACAACCTGAAGAAGCAGGGCGGCTTTATCCCGGGATTCCGTCCCGGCAAGCCCACTGTGGACTTCATCAAGAAAGTCCTGAGCAAGATCACCCTGTTCGGCGCCATTTATCTGGGCATCGTGGCGATCTGCCCGCTGCTGCTGGGTAAGGCTGTCGGCAACGCTTATCTGGCGATCGGCGGCACCTCCGTCATCATCGTGGTCGGCGTGGCTCTGGAGACTGTCAAGGCGCTGGAGGCCCAGATGCTGATGCGTCAGTACAAGGGCTTCCTGGAATAAGAGAGAAGGCGTTTCAATTGAAGCTGATCCTGTTGGGCGCCCCTGGCGCCGGTAAGGGAACACAGGCAGAAATCCTGTGCAGAGAACTGAGCATTCCCACCATTTCCACAGGCAACATCCTCCGGGCGGCCATCAAGAACGGCACGCCCACGGGCCTGAAGGCCAAGTCCTATATGGACGCCGGCCAGTTGGTGCCGGACGACGTCATCATCGGCATCGTCACGGAGCGGCTGGCAGAGGATGACTGCAAGAACGGCTATATCCTGGACGGGGTGCCCCGCACCATCGCCCAGGCGGAGGCCATGGAAAAGGCCGGGATCACATTTGACGCCGTCATCTCCATCGAGATCTCTGACGAGACCATCATGGAGCGGATGAGCGGCCGCCGTGTCTGCGAATCCTGCGGGGCCAGCTACCACATGGTAGCTGTGCCCCCCAAGCAGGAGGGCGTGTGCGACAAGTGCGGCGGTAAGCTGGTCCAGCGGAAAGATGATGCCCCCGAGACCGTCAAGGCGCGGCTCGAGGTCTATCATAAGGAGACCGAGCCGCTGAAGGACTTCTATGCCCAGCGGGGACTCCTGAAGCCTGTGGAGAATCAGCCCTCTGTGGAAGAGACCTCCCGGGCCATCCTCCACGCACTGGGGAGATGAGCGTATGATTACACTCAAATCCCCCACGAGATCGAACTGATGCGCCGGGCCGGAAAAATTACCGCGGCTGCCCGTGCTTATGCAGGGGAATTGGTAAAGCCCGGCGTCACAACCCATGAGATCGACCGTGCAGTGGAGCATTTCATTCGCAAGCAAGGCGCAGTCCCCTCCTTCCTGCATTACAACGGCTATCCGGCCAGCGCCTGCATCAGCGTCAATGACGAGATCATCCACGGAATTCCCGGACCCCGGGTCCTCCAGGAGGGCGATATCGTCAGTGTGGATGTGGGAGCGTACATTGGAGGGTTCCACGGGGACTGCGCGGCCACCTTCCCCTGCGGCACCATCTCTGCGGAGGCGCAGGACCTGATCGACGTGACCAGGCAGAGCTTCTTCGAAGGGATCAAATACGCCAAGGAGGGATATCGGCTGTTCGACATTTCGGCGGCCATCCAGCAGTATGTGGAGAGTCACGGCTACTCCATCGTCCGGGAATACGTCGGCCACGGTGTCGGCGCCCAGATGCACGAGTCGCCGGAGATCCCCAATTACGGCCATCCCGGCCGGGGGCCCAGGCTCCTCCGCGGCATGACGCTTGCAATCGAACCCATGGTGAACGCCGGCTCCGCGGCCATCCAGCAGATGAGCGACGGCTGGACCGTCAAGACGCTGGACGGCAAGTGGGCGGCCCACTATGAGAATTCCATTCTGATCACCGACGGCGAGCCCGAGATCCTGACGGCTCCCGCCATCTGAGAGGAACCACATGGAAATTGCAGCATCCAACATCGTAAGATCCGTTGCCGGCCGGGACCAGGGAAAGCTCTTCATCGTTCTCGCGGTGGAGGGGGAGTACCTGCTGCTGGCGGACGGGAAATCCAGGAAGGTGGAGTCGCCCAAGCGCAAGAAGCGCAGACACGTGCTGTTTGTCGCGGCGGACGAGAACCGGCTTTCTGAAAAAATCAGAGGCGAAGCGAGAATCACCAACAGCGAGCTTCGCAAGACCCTTGCGGCATACCGCGAGGAGGTTGATCCGGACCAGGAGGGATAACGTTTGGCAAAATCCGACATGATTGAAGTGGAGGGTGTCGTGGTGGAAGCCCTGCCCAACACAACGTTCCAGGTAGACATTGGAAATGGACACAAGATTTTGGCACATATTTCCGGAAAACTCAGAATGAATTTCATCAGGATTCTGCCCGGCGACAAGGTGACGGTGGAGATGTCCCCCTATGACCTGACCCGCGGCCGGATCACCTGGCGCAGCAAGTAAGCGCCATTTGAGCTGTAAAAACTATGAAAGTAAGACCGTCCGTGAAGCCCATGTGCGAGAAGTGCAAGGTCATTCGCCGCAAAGGCCGTGTCATGGTCATTTGCGAGAACCCCAAGCATAAGCAGAGACAGGGCTAACATTTAATTGGAGGTGCTTTGAGAGTATGGCACGTATTGCCGGTATTGACCTGCCGAAGGATAAGCGTATCGAGATCGGCCTCACTTATATCTACGGCATTGGCAGAAAGAGCGCCAAGGACATCCTGGCGCAGACAGGCGTCAACCCCGACACCCGCGTGAAGGATCTGTCCGACGCCGACGAGCAGAAGCTGCGCGACGCCATCGACAGCTATACCGTTGAGGGCGACCTGCGCCGCCAGACCGCTCTGGACATCAAGCGGCTGACCGAGATCGGCTGCTATCGCGGCATTCGCCACCGCAAGGGTCTGCCCGTGCGCGGCCAGCGCAGCAAGACCAATGCGCGGACCCGCAAAGGTCCCAAGAAGACCATTGCCAACAAGAAGAAGTAAGGAGGGAGAACCAAGATGGCAACTGCAAAGGCATCCGCCGGCAAGAAGGTTATTCGCCGCCGGCGTGAACGGAAGAACATTGAGCGGGGCCAGGTCCATATCCGCTCTTCGTTCAACAACACCATGGTAACTGTTACCGATACACAGGGCAACGCGATCTCCTGGGCTTCCTCCGGCGGCCTCGGTTTCCGCGGCAGCAAGAAGTCCACCCCCTTCGCGGCACAGACCGCGGCTGAGACGGCCGCCCGCGCCGCTATGGAGCATGGCCTGAAGACCGTCGAGGTCTTCGTCAAGGGCCCCGGCCAGGGCCGTGAGGCCGCCATCCGGGCGCTGCAGGCCGTGGGCCTGGAAGTGACCATGATCAAGGACGTCACGCCCATCCCCCACAATGGTTGCCGTCCCCCCAAGCGTCGGCGTGTGTAATCGGAACAAGGAGGATAAGTAAGAATATGGCTAAGAATATGCAGCCTATCGCCAAGCGCTGCAAGGCGCTGGGCATTTCTCCTACCGTCATGGGTTACTCCAAGAAGGAGACCAAGCGCAACCCCGGCGGCCAGATGAGAAAGAAGAAGAGCGAGTATGCCATCCAGCTCAACGAGAAGCAGAAGGTGAAGTTCGTCTACGGTATCCTGGAGAAGCAGTTCCATATGTACTATGAGAAGGCTTCCCGTATGCCCGGCAAGACCGGCGAGAACCTGCTGACCCTGGTGGAGCGCCGCCTGGACAACGTGGTGTATCGTCTGGGCTTTGCCATGACCCGCCGCGAGGCCCGTCAGCTGGTGAACCACGCGCATTTCACCGTCAACGGCCAGAAGGTGAACATTCCTTCCTATCTGGTTCGCGTTGGCGATGTCATCGAGGTCCGCGAGAGCAGCCGCTCCTCCGTGGCCTTCAAGCGCCTGACCGGCGAGGATGCCCCGCTGGTCACCGTCCCCCAGTGGCTGGAGCGTGACAAGAACGCCCTGAAGGGCACCGTCACCAAGCTGCCCGCCCGCGAGGACATTGATATGCCCATCGAGGAACACCTCATCGTCGAGTTGTACTCCAAGTAATAGGGTCGAGACCCTCATAAAGCAAAGGAATCCAAGTAAGCGCGGACGTGTCCGCGCCGTAACGAGAATGAAGGAGGGTACTGCATGATCGAAATTGAGAAGCCCCAGATCGAGTGTATCGAAACGCCCGGCGATGCTTCCTATGGAAAATATGTGATCGAACCCCTGGAGCGCGGTTACGGAACGACCCTGGGCAATGCGCTGCGGCGCATCATGCTCTCCTCTTTGCCCGGCACGGCGGCCACCAGCATCAAGATCGCCGGTGTGCAGCACGAGTTTTCCACCATCCCCGGTGTGAAAGAGGACGTGACCGAGATCGTTCTGAACGTGAAGAGTCTGCTGACCAAGCTGCACTGCGAGGGCACCAAGACCGTCTATATTGAGGCGACTGGTCCCTGCGAGGTGACGGCCGGCGACATCAAGAGCGACGGTGAAGTCGAGGTCCTGAACCCCGAGCTGCACCTGGCTACCCTGGATGTGGGTGCCACCCTGAGCATGGAAATCACCCTGAGCCACGGCCGCGGCTATGTGTCCGCCGACCGGAACAAGGCCCAGCGCCCCGGCGTCATCGGCGTGATCCCCATCGACTCCATCTATACCCCCGTGTATAAGGTGAATTACACGGTGGAAAACACCCGCGTCGGCAGCATGAGCGACTTCGACAAGCTGACGCTGGAGGTCTGGACGGATTCCACGATTTCCGCCCGCGACGCCGTATCCCTGGGCGCCAAGATCCTGTGCGATCACTTTGCCCTGTTCACCGATCTGTCCGATACCCTGGACGGCCGCCCCACCGTGGTGGAGAAGTCCGCGGATACCCAGAGCACGGTGCTGGATATGACCATCGAAGAGCTGGACCTGTCCGTCCGCAGCTTTAACTGCCTCAAGCGCGCCAACATCAACACGGTGGCGGATCTGATCTCCAAAACCGAGGACGAGATGATGAAGGTGCGCAACCTGGGCCGCAAGTCCCTGGAGGAGGTCATCGGCAAGCTGGAGGCAATGGGCCTGTCCCTGGCCGACGAAGAGAACAACTAACGCGCCTCTGTGCGCATATCCTTACAAGGAGGAAACTGAAATGCCCGGAACTCGTAAGCTCGGTAAGACTACCGATCAGCGTATGGCGATGCTCCGTCAGCAGGTCACCGATTTCCTGGACAATGGCCGGATGGAGACCACCGTCACCCGCGCCAAGGAGATCAAGCCCCTGGCTGAAAAGATGATTACCCTGGGCAAGAAGGGTGATCTGGCTGCCTATCGTCAGGCGCTGAGCTTCATTACCAGAGAGACCGTCGCCCACAAGCTGTTCAAGGAGATCGCTCCTGAATATGCCGAGCGCAACGGCGGCTACACCCGCATCATCCGCACCGGCATCCGCCGCGGCGATGCTGCCGAGACCGCCATCATCGAACTGGTGAAGTAAAAATCCCAAGCTGCAAATGAGCTCTTTTGTATGGCACAGCCGCCATACAAAAGAGCTCATTTTTGCCATCTTGGAGGAAATGATGATCCCCCAGCCGGGAGGGCTGGGGGATCGTTGTGCAAAAATATGGGTCAGCGGCGTCCGCCGCCGAAGCCACCCTTGCCGCCGAAGCCGCCGCCCCGGCTGCCGCCGGAGGAGCGTCCACCGCCGCCAAAGCCGCCGCGATTTCCGAATCCGCCGGACCTGGAGCCGCCGCCGAAGCTGCCGCCGGAGGACCGGGAATAATTCCCAGGCCGGGGACCGCTGGACCGGGGAGGCCGGGGAGATGCAGACCGGGGAGGCCGGGGACCGCCGCCCATAGGACCGCCGGGACCCCGAGGGGGCCGGGGGGGCCGGGGCGCCCGGGGCCGACGGCCCCAGAAAATGGGATAGTACACCGGGCCGCCTGCCACCACTGGACGGCGGCGGTAGCGGTTATAGCGCATGCGGTCCAGCAGGGACCAGATCACAAAAATCCCAACGATCAGCAGGACCACGCCGGACAGGCTGACGCCGGAGGCGGCAGAGGGCTGCTGCCACTCCCGGCTCTGAGCAGGCTGCTGGTGGGAGCCGCTCTGGCCCAGGGTCTGGGCCAGGATCACGTCGGACTGGCGGAAGAAATCCACCGCTGCCTGGGAATAATCCCCGGCGTAGTAGGGAGTGTCCAGGGCGGTTTTCAGCTTGGTCTGCTGGGTGTCGGTCATTTGGTCGGCTAAGTCGTCGCCGCAGGCAACGTACCAATCGCCGCCCTTTACCAGCAGCAGGAGCATGTCGTTGGCTCCCAGGCCCCACTTGGCCCCCAGCTCCCGGGCGTAGTCCTCGGGCTTCCAGCCGCGGATATTGTCCACGGCAGCCACAGCTGCAACGGCATAATATTTGCCGTTCCAGGCGGTGTTGTATTCCTGGATGGTCTGCCGGGCATCCTGGGTTAGCAGGCCCGCCTGGTCACAGATCCAGTTAGAGTACGATACCTCCGGCAGGGAGGCGGGCTTTTTGCTGATGCCGTAGACGCTGGCGCCCAGGATGGCCAGGATCAGCACCACCAGTGCAAAGCCTCGTTTTTGATAAAATTTCATGGTGACGGCACCAGTCCTTTCCAGGGAGATTGAGGGGAAACGGCCCGCAGGGGCCGGCGAATCAGGACCTTGCCTGCATCAGGGCGCATTCGGGCGGACAGAGACGTCCGCCCTACAGAGGGGGGAGAACGGCGCTCCGCGAAGGGGGAGCGGGGCTTAGCCCCGGAGCTCCAGGAGCTTCTGCTTCAGCTCGCCCTCGATGCGGCCCAGCTCCTGCTCGGCGGCCTTGCGCTTCTCCGCGCCCTCCTTCTGGATGTTCATGACCTCATCCAGGGTGGAGATCAGCTGCTGGTTGGTGTGCTGGAGGGTCTCGATGTCCACGATGGAGCGTTCGGCCTCCTTGGCGGTGGCGATGGTGCCCATCTTCAGGGTGTCGGCATTCTTGCGCAGCAGCTGGTTGGTCATCTCGGTGACGGCGTTCTGGGCGGCAGTGGCCTGACGGCTGTGCTCCATGCCCAGGGCCAGCACCATCTGGCTCTTCCACAGGGGGATGGTGTTCACCAGGGAGGACTGGATCTTCTCGATCATCTGGGTGTCATTGTTTTGCAGGAGGCGGGTCTGGGGCCCCATCTGCACGGACACCATGCGGGTCAGCTCCAGGTCGTGGAGCTTCTTTTCAAAGCGGTTGCACAGGTTCACCAGGTCGTTGTATGCCTGGGCGTCCTCGGCAAGACCCGTCTGCTCCGCCTTCCTGCGCAGCTCCTCCAGCTCGGTGGAGCGGACCTCGGCCAGGCGCTTCTTGCCGGCCAGAATGTACATGGTCAGCTCCTTGTAATACTTCAGGTTCAGCTCGTACATCTGGTCAAACATGGCCACATCCTTCAGCAGGGTGATCTGATGCTGCTCCAGAGACTGGGCGATTTTGTCCACGTTGGCCTCTACCTTGCCGTACTGGGCCTTCATGGTTTCCAGACGGCTGCCGGTTTTTTTGAACAGGCCCGCCAGGCCCTTCTTTTCCTCGTCCTGGCCGAAGCCCTTCAGCTCCACCACCAGCTGGCTCAGGTCCTTGCCGATTTCGCCCAGATCCTTGTTGCGGACGCTGTTCAGGGCGTTTTCGGAGAAGCCTGCCACGCTTTTCTGGGCGGCGGCGCCATACTGGAGGATCATATTGGTGTCGCGGATGTCGATCTTGCGGGAGAATTCCTCCACGGCCTGCTTTTCCTGGTCGGTCAGCAGCTTGTCGTCCATCTCCACGGGCTGGATCTTCTTTTCCTCCTCCATCTGGGGGGCCTCCGGAGCCTCGGGAGTCAGGGTCAGGGTGGGCACCGCCTCAGCAGCGGCAGCGGCGGTGGGGTCCAGGGTCAGCTGGGGGGTCATGTTATCGGTCATGGTTATCGTCCTTCCTTATATCATTAAAAATGTTAAAGCTCCAATTGAATGCCGCTGTCCTGGGGGCCGCTGTCGTCGGACGGGGCCTGGGTCCGGTGAATGGGGTCGTCGCTGAGACCCTCCCGGGCCATCATGTTGTCCAGCACCGTGATGTCCGTGGAGATATCCAGGGCCTGGTCGCCGAACAGACTGTCCAGCTGCCGCTCGAAGGCAGTGACGATGGTGCCCATCATGCCCCGGACCCGCTCCATGGTGCCGGTGATGTTCTCGCCCTGGACCCCCTGATGACTCATGTCGTCATAGGCGCGCAGCAGCTTCAGGGTGGTGGGCAGGTAGTAGCTCATGAATTTGCGGATCTGGGGCAGCTGAGTGGGATCCTTCTGCACCTGTCGGAAGATCTTGCCGGATACCTGCTCCAGGCGGTCGATCTGGGCGCTGATGGCCGCATCCTGGATGCTGTCGTTCAGGCGGCGCATTTCCTCCAGAGCTCCCTGGCCCTCGGATACCATCTTGTCCAGCTCCGGATTGCCGGTGGTTTTCGGCTCCTCCGGCACCTCCTCCACAACATCCTTGCAGAACAGGCGGGCGATGCCGTACACCGCGGCGGAGGCCGCCAGCACGATGACGAAGTGGCCCACCCGATACAGGGGGAACAGCAGGGCATACAGCACCCATGCAGCCGCCGCCGCATACAGCGGCGCAGCCGGTTTGTGAACGATTTTTTTCATCCCATCGCCTCCGAATTTGCGTTAAGACTATTATACCCCACAGGCCATTTTCGGTCAAGAAAAAAGCCTGTGGGGCGGGGAAAATCATATGGCCACGGGGATCTTTTCGTCAAAGGGCAGGGGGTCGTACCCCTCCAGCCGGAAGCTGTCCCGGGTGAAGCGATAGAAATCCGTCACCTCCGGGTCCATGACAAAGGCCGGGGCCGGGCGGCCCTGCCGCTCCAGCAGCTGCCGCACCAGGGGGACGTGCCGGTCATAGATGTGGGCGTCGGCGATGACGTGGACCAGCTCCCCGGCCTCCAGGCCGGAGGCCTGGGCCATCATATGCACCAGCACGGCGTACTGGACCACGTTCCAGTTGTTGGCCGTCAGCATATCCTGGCTGCGCTGGTTCAGAATGGCGTTCAGGGTCCGGCCCGACACGTTGAAGGTCACGGAATAGGCGCAGGGGTACAGGGCCATCTCGTGCAGGTCCTGGAAGTTATACAGATTGGTCATGATCCGCCGGGAGGCGGGATTGTGCCGCAGGTCATACAGCACCCGGTCCACCTGGTCAAACGCCCCCTCCGGGTATTGGTGCTTCACCCCCAGCTGATAGCCGTAGGCTTTGCCGATGGAGCCGTTTTCGTCGGCCCAGCTGTCCCAGATATGGCCCCGGAGGTCGTGGATGTTGTTGGACTTCTTCTGCCAGATCCACAGAAGCTCGTCGATGCAGGTTTTGAAATAGGTGCGGCGGATGGTGAGAATGGGAAACTCCTGCCGCAGGTCATAGCGGTTGACGATGCCGAATTTCTTCACCGTGTGGGCCGGAGTACCGTCCTCCCAGTGGGGGCGGACGTTCTGGTCCGTGTCCCACACCCCGTTTTCCAGGATGTCCCGGCAGTTCTGCTGAAATATTTCATCGGCGCGGCTCATAGGCGGCCCCTCCTTATACGTTTTGGGGTTATTGTACCATAACGGGGGGAGCATAGCAATAAAAATCCCGGCAGCAAGGCTGCCGGGATTCACTGGAAGCACCCCATATAGCTCAGGCCGGATCGGATTCATCCTTGAATTCAGATCGAAACAGCAGAAGCATGATCGCAGAATAGATGAGAAAGCAGACGTTCAGCCCAAGAACAGCGGGGATGGCCGGGAAGACGTTGTGAGACACGGTGGCATACATGGCTAAGGGATAGCTCAGCAGCGGGAAAAGAAGGCCGCAGTATCTGCGCCAGCGTAGCAGCCACCACGTGTTGCAGGTAAACACCAGCGCAACGAGAAAGTAGGTATTATTGAAGATAAGGGACAATGTGCAAAGCACAATGTTGATCAATTGAAGAAGCATACCCCGCCTGAACTGTTGGACGGTATACTTTTGCAGAGGACTCCACATAGGCAACCTCCTAGGAACGTGGGCCAACGCTCTTGTAAACGTTATAGCCATCCAGTGCCTGTGCATAGCAATTCTGATAGTAACTTTCACTCTTGTTATAACTCGTAGTCCTGGACCCGCTATCGATCTCTGCTCTTCTCGTACTAGAGGGTGAGGCATCTTCATATGCCTCGTATGAAACCGTTCTTATGGTCATGTTATAGGGATACTCGGAACTGTTAACATTAACATAACGTGAAAATATTGCTGTACAGGTATAACAATTCATCGATCCGGCTGCAATGGAAGCATACACACTTACAACGACGTTAAATGCAGTACAAATGGCTTGCACAATAGTATTTGTCACAATCAGTCCCAAAACAGAGGTAATCAGAGTTGACACAAATACTGCAGTCGACCAACTCTTATTCTGTGAAAAGCGCACTTCAAACCTCATGTCCTCATAAACCCGTACAGTATTTCCGTCCATGGTCGTACTATACCTTATGATGTCTTCAAAGGGCGATGTGCCAACGTACTTCACGAGTTGCGGATAAATATCTGCTCCCGCAGAACTGAATGGCTGAATGGAATTATGCATTTCAGATGGTGTGTTGCTGACGAAAATGATTTCCTCCGCTTGACTGATGTGATCTTCCGCATAAGCAATAATGTCCGTCCAAAATGCGGAACTAGATGGCTCAAAGGGCATTGGATAATCAGAAATATACCACTGGTACACTGTATCCGGATTATGAGAATACTTAATTGAAACTGTCATGGAATGGTGAGTATCATTTGTAATTATCGTCGCATCTCGGTCTTCGGATTGTAAAATGAACATATCACCATCTTCGGCCGCATAGAGACCGGGCAGTTCACTTTTGTTCGGAAGAGCCGAGGCAACAGTTGTAGAGGATAGTGAAAAGAGAAGTACGAAAATTAGGAAAATAGATAATCTTTTTTTCATATATAACCTCCATTTCAATTTCACGCGCAGAAGTAGTGAAAATATAAGTAAACGACAAATCCTCCTTTCTGCAATAATTATATAAAATATTATCGCATATATATTTGCTTTTGTCAATTACAAACATAATTAATCAAAAAAACAGTGCGATTTGCCAAATGCAGTTATTGCGTGTGCAGAGAAGCTAAACCCTGCCATAAGCAAAATCTGTTTGCTGCCGCGGAAAATAACTGGTATACTATATATGTATGACTATGTGAATCAGGAGGAAATGACTATGCAGTATGATGTGCTGATCGTGGGCGGAGGCCCCGGCGGGATCTACTCCGCCTATGAGCTGCTGGAGAAGCGGCCAGACCTGAAGATCGCCCTGTTTGAGGCGGGCCACGCCCTGGCCCGGCGGCACTGTCCCATTGACGGGGACAAGGTGAAGTCCTGCGTCAAGTGCCCCACCTGCGCCATTATGAACGGCTTCGGCGGGGCCGGGGCTTTTTCCGACGGCAAGTACAACATCACCAACCAGTTCGGCGGCACCCTGCACGAGCACATCGGCAAGAAGCGGGCCCTGGAGCTGATGGAATACGTGGATCAGATCAACGTGGAAAACGGCGGCCAGGGGACGCACCTGTACTCCACCGGCGCGACGCCCATCAAGAAGCTGTGCCTGGAGAACGACCTGCACCTGCTGGACGCGTCGGTGCGGCACCTGGGCACGGACAAGAACCTGGTGGTGCTGGAGCACCTGTACAACATCCTGAAGGACGGCGTGGACATTTTCTTCGATACCCCGGTGCGGGCCGTGGAGCGCGTGGACGGCGGGTATCGGGTGGTGACGGACAAGGCCAGCTATCAGGGCCGGTACTGCGTCATCTCCGTGGGCCGCAGCGGCAGCAAGTGGATGGAGGACGTGTGCCGTGCGCTGGAGATCGCCACCCGGTCCAACCGGGTGGACATCGGCGTGCGGGTGGAGCTGCCCTATGAGGTGTTTGCCCACCTTACCGACGAGCTGTATGAGAGCAAGATCGTGTACCGGACGGAGAAGTTCCAGGACCGGGTGCGGACCTTCTGCATGAATCCCAAGGGGGCGGTGGTCAACGAGAACACCAACGGCATCGTCACCGTCAACGGCCACAGCTATGAGGACCCGGCCATGCATACGGAGAACACCAACTTCGCCCTGCTGGTGGCCAAGCACTTCTCCGAGCCCTTCAAGGATTCCAACGGCTACGGCGAGAGCATCGCCCGGCTGTCCAACATGCTGGGCGGCGGCGTCATCATCCAGCGCTTCGGCGACCTGATCCGGGGCCAGCGGTCCACCCCCAAGCGCATTGAGGAGAGCTTCGTGACCCCCACCCTGTCCGCTACTCCCGGCGACCTGAGCCTGGTGATGCCCAAGCGCATCCTGGACGGCATCATCGAGATGATCTATGCCCTGGATAAGATCGCCCCGGGCACCGCCAACTACGACACCCTGCTCTACGGCGTGGAGGTGAAGTTCTATAACATGGAGGTGCAGCTGGACAACAACCTCCAGACCTGCCACCCGGGGCTGTTCGTCATCGGCGACGGCAGCGGCGTGACCCACTCCCTGTCCCACGCCAGCGCCAGCGGCGTGTATGTGGCCCGGTATATCGCGGAAAACGCGTGATAGGAGAAATAACAGCAGGAGAAATAACAGACGGAAAAAACCGTCCTGCCATAGGGCAGGACGGTTTTTCATCAGAACAGGCCGGTGATGACGCCGTTTTCGTCCACGTCGATGTTCTCCGCCGCCGGGACCCGGGGCAGGCCCGGCATGGTCATGATGTCCCCGGTATAGGCCACGATGAACCCCGCTCCGGCGCTGACCTTCAGACTGCGGACGGTGACGGTGAAGTCCCTGGGGGCCCCCGGCAGAGCCGGGTCGTCGGACAGGGAATACTGGGTCTTGGCCATGCACACCGGCAGGCCGCCGAAGCCCAGCTCCGTCAGCCGCTTCAGCTGCTTCTGGGCGGCGGGGGTCAGCACCGCCTGACTGCCGCCGTACACCCGGCCCACAATGGAGTTGAGCTTATAGATCAGGGAGGTGTTGTCGGGATAGGCGAAGGTGAACTCCTCCAGCCGGGGCTGATCGCACAGGCGCACCACCTCCCGGGCCAGGTCCCGGCCTCCCTCGCCGCCCTTGGCCCAGACCTCCGACAGCACGGCGTTGACTCCCAGCTCCCGGCACCGCTCCTGCACCAGCCGAAGCTCCTCCGCCGTGTCCGTGGGGAAGGCGTTGACGGCCACCACGCAGGGCAGGTGGAAGGTATTGCGGATGGTGCCCACATGGTGCAGCAGGTTGGGCAGACCCTTTTCCAGAGCGGACAGATCCTCCCGGTTCAGCTCCGCCTTGGACACGCCGCCGTGGTATTTCAGCGCCCGCACCGTGGCCACGATCACCACGGCGGAGAGCCGCAGACCGGACAGGCGGCACTTGATGTCGAAAAACTTCTCCGCCCCCAGGTCGGCGGCAAAGCCCGCCTCGGTAACGGCATAGTCCCCCAGCTTCAGGGCCATCCGGGTGGCGGTGACGCTGTTGCACCCGTGGGCGATGTTGGCAAAGGGCCCGCCGTGGATCAGGGCAGGGGAGTGCTCCAGCGTCTGCACCAGGTTGGGCTTCAGCGCATCCTTCAGCAGGGCCGTCATGGCCCCCTCCGCCTTGAGATCGTGGGCCGTCACCGGCCGCCCGTCAAAGGTATAGGCCACGATCATCCGGCCCAGCCGGGCCTTCAGATCCGGGATATCGCTGGCCAGGCACAGCACGGCCATGACCTCGCTGGCCACGGTGATGTCGAACCCGTCCTCCCGGGGGACGCCCTGCATTTTGCCTCCCAGGCCGTCGATAACGTGGCGGAGTTGGCGGTCGTTCATGTCCACGCAGCGCTTCCACACGATCTGCTTGCAGTCGATGCCCAGGGCGTTGCCCTGCTGGATGTGGTTGTCCAGCAGAGCGGCCAGCAGGTTGTTGGCCGCCCCGATGGCGTGGAAGTCCCCGGTGAAGTGGAGGTTGATGTCCTCCATGGGGATCACCTGGGCATAGCCGCCGCCGGCGGCGCCGCCCTTGACGCCGAACACCGGCCCCAGGGACGGCTCCCGCAGGGCGGCCACGGCGTTTTTGCCGATCTTCCGCAGGCCGTCGGTAAGGCCCACGGTGGTGGTGGTTTTCCCCTCCCCGGCGGGGGTGGGGGTGATGGCGGTGACCAGGATCAGCTTGCCGTCGGGCCGGTCCGCCCGGTCCCGCAGCAGGCGGTAGTCGATCTTGGCCTTATACCGGCCGTACTGCTCCAGATACTGGGGGTCGATGCCGCAGGCGGCGGCAATATCGCCGATGGGCAGGGGCGCGGCCTGCTGGGCGATCTGAATGTCTGTCATGTATTGTCTCCCTTCTGTTCCCTATCCTGTCCCCGGATGGGGACCCTATGGGAAGCATTATACGGCATCGGAGCGCAATTGTCACCAGGAAAATGGCCGGAAGGAAGAAAAAAGGAAGCGGACGAGGCTCTGCCCCGTCCGCTTTTATACCGTTATGCCTGCCGCAGAATTTCCTGGATCTCCGCCAGACCTGCGGCAAAATGGATGCCCTGCTGCCGGTCCGGGGAGGACAGGCCCTTTTCGATCATGTGCTCCAGCAGGGCCTTCAGATGGTCATAATACCCATTGAGGTTGTACAGGATGCAGGGAGCCTTCAGTTGCTTCAGGGACACCTGGGACATGACCTCGGCAATCTCCTCCAGGGTGCCGGTGCCGCCGGGGAAGGCGATGAAGGCGTCGCCCAGCTCGATCATTTTCGCCTTGCGCCGGGCCATGTCCTCCGTGACGATGAGCCGGGTCAGACCGTCGTACTGATAGCCTGCGTCCATGAAAAACTGCGGCTCCACACCGGTGACCTGGCCGCCGGCTTCCAGAACGCTCCGGGCCAGGCAGCCCATAAGACCGGTTTTGGACCCGCCGTAGACCAGGGCGTTGCCGCTGGTCCCGATCCACCGGCCCAGCTCACGGACGGCGCGCTCCAGCGCCGGGTCATTGCCCCGGCTGGCGCCAAGATAAACGGTGATGTGCATGTGCAGGACTCCCTTCGATTTTCTTCCCTTACTATACCAGGCTTTGCAGGGAAAGTCCAGGGAAACGCCTGCCAAAAAGGATTTTTGACAAGCTCAGCCCCTCCGGATTGGCCGGAGGGGCTGCTTTGGTGATGGCTTGTTATTCTCCGTAGCGGACGTGGAGCAGCTCATGGCAGCGCTCATGGCCGTACTCGTCCAGCAGGCGGGTGACAATGGGGTTCTTCTCCGCCCCCTTGAACATGGCGGTGGCGTCCGCCTCGTACAGACCCGCGCCCCGGCGCTTCTTTGCCGCCGTCAGGCCATAGGGCTGGCCCGCGCCGCCTACGCAGCCGCCCTGGCAGGTCATGACCTCTACCAGGTGATAAAACCGCCTTCCGGCCTCCACGTCGGCGATCAGCTCCTTGGCGTGGGACAGGCCGTTGACGATGGCGATGTGCAGCTCCTGGCCCTCCACGGTCAGATTTACCTCACGGATGGCTCCGTCGCCCCGCAGGTCCGTGACCCGGATGGCCTGAAGGGCGTTGTTGCTCTTGTCCGGCAGACAGTACCGCACCACGGCCTCTGCCACGCCGCCGGTGACACCGTAGATCACCGCCGCGCCGGAGCCCAGGCCGAAGGGCAGGTCCGGGGCCTCAGGCTCCAGCTCCGTCAGCTGAATACCGGCCTCCCGGATCATGTCCACCAGCTCCCGGGTGGTGATGACCAGATCCACGTCGGGCTGCCCGTCCCGGGTAAATTCCGCCCGGGCGGCCTCCATCTTCTTGGCGGTGCAGGGCATGATGGCCATGTGATACGTCCGCCGTCCGTCGGCGGCGTCCTTTGCCTGATACTTATCCCGCAGCACGGCGGCGAACATCTCCATAGGGGACTTGCAGGAGGAGATATTCCGCAGATACTTGGGGTCGTTGAGCTCCAGATACTTCACCCAGGCGGGGCAGCAGCTGGTGAACATAGGGAAGGGACCGCCGGCCTTCAGCCGCTCCAGGAATTCCTGGGACTCGCTGATGGTGGTCATATCCGCGGCAAAGTCGGTGTCGTACACCTCCTCCACGCCCATGAGCTTCAGGGCCTTTACCAGCCGATCCATGACGTTTTCTCCGGCGGGCAGGCCGAACTCCTCGCCCAGGGCCACCCGCACGGCGGGGGCGATCTGGACCACCACCCGGTTTTTCGGGTCGTGGAGGGCCTGCCAGGCCTGGCCGATCTGGTTTTTCACGGTGATGGCGCCGGTGGTGCACACGGCAGCACACTGGCCGCAGCCCACGCACTTGGTGTCCGCCAGCTTCCGGTCAAAGGCGGGCATGACCTGCAGCTCGCTGCCCCGGTGGGCATAGTTCAGGATGCCCTGGCCCTGGAGCTCCTCGCAGACCCGGACGCAGTCGCCGCAGAGAATGCATTTGTTGGGGTCCCGGAAAATGGCCGGACTGGTGTTGTCCTGCTCATAGCGCTCCCGGGTGTCCGGGAACCGGACCCGGCTGACGCCGAAGCGCTGGGCCAGGGCCTGCAGGCGGCAGTTGCCGCTTTTGGCGCAGGTGGTGCAGCTGCAGTCGTGGGAGGCCAGCATCAGCTCCAGGATCATCCGCCGGTGCCGCAGCAGCCGGGCGGTGTTGGTGCGGATCTCCAGCCCGTCCCGGGGCTCCATGGAGCAGGATGCGTCGATTTTACCGGTTTTAACATTTTCCACGATGCACATGCGGCACGCGCCGTGGACCGACAGCTCGGAATAGTAGCAGAAGGTGGGCATGTCGATGCCCGCCTTGCGGATAACGGAGAGGACGTTCTTCTCCCCGTCGAACGGCACCCGCTGGCCGTCTACGATCATGATTCCCTTGGCCATGGTCATACCTCCTCCTCAATGGCGTCGATAGCGCCGAAGGGGCAGGCTCCCCAGCAAGCGCCGCAGTGGATACACTTGGTGGTGTCGATGACGTGGGGCATGCGGATCTGGCCGGAGATGGCGTCCATGGGACAGTTCTTGGCGCACTTGCCGCAGCCCTTGCACAGCTCGGGAATGATCTCCAGATGGCGCTTGCGCCCGTTGCAGATGGGACAGTGGTGGTCCACCACATGGGCCAGATACTCGTCCCGGAAATAGCGCAGGGTGCTCTGGACGGGCTTGCAGGCGCTCTGGCCCAGGCCGCACAGAGCCGTCTCGGTGATGGTATTGGACAGATTCTCCAGCAGCTCCAGGTCCTCCATGGTGCCCTCGTTGCCGACGATGCGGTCCAGGATCTCCAGCATGCGCTTGGTGCCCTCCCGGCAGGGAACGCACTTGCCGCAGCTTTCGTTCTGGGTGAAGCTCATGAAGAAGCGGGCAGTCTCCACCATGCAGGTGTCCTCATCCATGACCACCAGGCCGCCGGAGCCGATCATAGCCCCGATCTTCTTCAGAGAGTCGAAGTCCAGGGGCAGGTCCAGGTGCTCACTGCTGGCGCAGCAGCAGCCGCCGGAGGGGCCGCCGATCTGCACGGCCTTGAACTTCTTGCCGTCGGGGATGCCGCCGCCGATGTCAAAAATCACCTCGCGGACGGTGGTACCCATGGGCACCTCGATCAGGCCGGTGTTCACCACATTGCCGGTCAGGGCGAAGGCCTTGGTGCCGGGGCTCTTTTCCGTGCCGATGTGCCGGTACCAGTCCACGCCGTTGCGGATGATCAGGGGGACGTTGGCAAAGGTCTCCACGTTGTTGAGCACCGTGGGCTTGCCCCACAGGCCGTGCTCAATGGTGCGGGGGGGCTTTACCCGGGGCATGCCGCGCTTGCCCTCGATGGAGGAGGTCAGGGCGCTGCCCTCGCCGCAGACAAAGGCGCCTGCGCCGCGGTTCACATGGAGGTGGAAATTGAAGCCGCTGCCCAGAATGTCGTCCCCCAGCAGGCCCAGCTCCTGGGCCTTTTCGATGGCGGTTTTCAGCCGGGACACCGCCAGGGGATACTCGGCCCGGACGTAGATATAGCCCTCGTCGCTGCCAGCGGCCAGGCCGGCGATCATCATGCCCTCCAGCACGGAGTGGGGATTGCCCTCCATAATGGAACGGTCCATGAACGCGCCGGGGTCGCCCTCGTCGCCGTTGCACACCACATATTTCTTGCCGGGGGGCTGTTTCCGCACGCTCTCCCACTTGCGGCCGGCGGGGAAGCCGCCGCCCCCCCGGCCCCGCAGGCCGGAGTCGGAGATCTCCTTGCAGATCTCCTCGCCGGTCATCTCGAACAGGGCCTTCTCAAAGGCGGAGTAGCCGTCCCGGGCGATGTACTCGTCGATGTCCTCCGCGTCGGTGGTGCCGCAGTTCTCCAGCACCACCCGGTGCTGCTTTTTATAGAAGGGGATCTCCTCATGCTTGGCGTAGGTCACCCCGTCCAGCTGATACAGCAGCCGCTCCACCAGCTCCCCCTTCAAAAGGGTCTTGTCAATAATCTCGTCGCAGTCGGACACCTGCACATGGGTGTAGAGGATGCCGTCGGGCTCGATCTGGAGCAGGGGACCCATCTCGCAGAAGCCGTGGCAGCCGCTGCGCTTGAGGTTGATGTCGTCGGACTTGGTCTCAGGGGTTTCGTCCTCCCGGAGAAGGCCCACATGGACGTTCAGTCCCCGGCGCTGGCACTCCTCTTTCAATTTGTCGTAGATATTCAGAGAGCCGCCGGCGATACAGCCGGTACCGGCGCAGATGAGAACCTGGCGGCGCTGTGCTTCCAGTGCCCGCTTGGCCTTCATCTGTCGGACCTTCAACTGGTCACGGGTCAATTTAGCTGCGTTCATGGGCGGCCTCCTCCTTTCGCAGGGACTCCAACAGGTCAATGGCGTGCCGGATGAGAGCCCCGTCCACTGCACCGTCGGTCCCATGCGCTCTATGATCCCCCAGCACCGCCAGATTGCTGTAAGCCCGGCTCAGCTTGACGGTCAGAAAATAACCCCGCTCCTGCTCCGGGATAGCTTCGATGGCCTCAATACATCGGGAGAACTCGTCCGCATCATTCCACTGTTCAAGCAGCTCCGACAGCTTTGCTGTTTCCGCCTGATTCATGACTTCACCGCCTTTCCCGTATCACCCCTGTATATCCGCACCAATGGGGCCTTTTTTCAGTGTTCCATCCACAGTGACCACATGGCCCCAGAACATATCATCGT
>OIBN01000480.1_pt1 | contig 18876 bp, 17 predicted proteins | sample 1581031 | NCBI WGS metagenome assembly OIBN01 (sample SAMEA3882531, study PRJEB24775) | human gut metagenome | biome: human-associated habitat; feature: intestine environment; material: feces | place: Netherlands | collected 2009/2010
GGCTATGCTTGACGGCTGTCGCAGCGGAAAGGTACTAAGGATATTGCACACAAAGGGGTTGAAAGAGTGTGAGATACCTTTGCCGACTATGGAGGAGCAGAGAGAGATCGGTGAAAAATACCGACATCGTCTTCATGAGATAAGACGGCTTAAAGCTGATATAGAGGGGCTTTATGAGGATATAGAGATGATGAGATAGAAAATTGATCCGCATTGCGTACAAAAGAGTGTCGCTGTGCGGATCTTTTATATTGTTTGGAAGCGTTCGTCCACTTGAAAATTTCATAAATACGCTATATAATAAGGATATATCTGAAAAGGGGTGGGGATATGACCTTACAGCAGCTTAAATATGTGGTGGCTACGGCGGAGAAAGGTACTGTCAGCGAGGCGGCGCAGTCGCTTTTTATTTCTCAGCCTAGTCTTACTAACGCTATCCGTGAGCTTGAAAAGGAAATGAATATCACTATATTCATACGCACAAATAAGGGCATAACGGTATCAAAAGAGGGTGAAGTCTTTTTGGGCTATGCAAGGCAGGTGCTTGAACAGGCGAGTTTGCTTGAAGAAAAATACTGCGGAAAGCAACACGGCAAAAGGCAGTTTTGCATATCCACTCAGCATTACTCCTTTGCGGTGAACGCTTTTGTTGACCTTATAAAAGAGTTTGGCGGAGATGAATATGATTTCAGCATTCGTGAGACGCAGACCCACGAGATAATCGAGGACGTGGCAAGAATGAAAAGCGAGCTTGGCATACTCTATCTCAACGATTTCAACGAGCCTGTGCTTTCAAAGGAGATAAAGTCCAAAGAGCTTAAATTCACGGAGCTTTTTTCTGCAAAGCCACACGTTTTTGTAGGCTCTGCAAATCCTCTTGCGCAGAAAAAGTCTGTGACCCTTGACGACCTGCTCCCCTACCCTTATTTATCCTTTGAGCAGGGGGAATACAACTCTTTCTACTACTCGGAGGAGATACTCAGCACCATAAAGCGACCAAAGAATATCCGTGTCCGTGACCGTGCGACCCTTTTTAATCTTCTTATCGGTCTTAACGGCTACACCATTTGCAGCGGTGTTATTGACGAAAAGCTCAACGGCAGTGATATCGTGGCTGTTCCCCTTGAAGCGGAGGGGTCCATGCGCATTGGCATAGTTACTCACAAAAAGGTACTTTCTAATCCACTGACGGAATTTTATATCAATGCACTGAAAAAATATATAGGCGAGGAAACAAGGTTGACAACATGAGAAATATGTGATATTATAAAAACATACAAAGCCTATAGGAATTATGTACAAAGGAGAATTTTCATGACAGAGCTTATAAAGCTTGAACAGAATATAACCGATACTATAAAAGAGTCGCAGATAAAGCTTGGATTTACCCCTAATGCGGTGACGCTTTTTTATCCTCTTGACTCACTCAACGCCATAACAGGGGGCGAGCTTACGGCTGAGGAAATGATAAAAACCATAGACGAATACAAAAGCGAGATACTTTCATGCAAGGCTTCGCTTGCTCAGGACGGCAGGATAGCTGTTACGGTGTTAGAGGAGAGCGTGAGGGCTATCCACGAAAAGGTGGAGGCAAGCCCATTTCTTGTGGAGTTTATCGGAGCGGTAAAAGAGGGGTGTTCTCTTGAAAGAGCGGCTGAGATATTCAGAAAGTACAATAAGAACGCTGTTATAACTGCTGCACCTGATGATGAATTTGACCTGCTTGCATACTTTCCGGACGGAAAGCCTGACGGCTGTAGATACTGTTTGCAGGACGATCTGGGCGGCATAACATATCACAGATTCACCAAGCTTGACTATGACGCACTTTATCCCGAAAAGTCAGGAGATAACACAGAAAAATGAAAAATTTCACCTGCATAAGCGTAAATCACAAGCTTTGCGGACAAGCCTTTCGCAGCCTTTTCACATTTGACAGCGCTCAGTGTGAAAAGCTGCTTTTTGACGTAAAGGACCTTTCACCTGTGCTTATTTGCACCTGCAACAGGACGGAGCTTTACTTTTGCGGAACACCTGAGGAGGGCATAAAGCTTCTTTGCGAACAAAGCGGAGTGGAGATCGCAAAGCTCAAACGCAAGGTCATGATATTCACAGACAAGACGGCGGTAAAAAGGCTTTACAGCGTTGCCTGCGGCATAGAGTCAGCGGTCATAGGCGAGGACGAGATACTTGGACAGGTTCGCCGTGCATATGATCTTTCAAGGGAGCGCATTGGGCTTTCCTCTGAGGTGAACATGATATTTCAGGGGGCTATCGCTTGTGCGAAGAAAATAAAGACGGAGACGGAGCTTTCAAAGACTTCCGTTTCCACGGCTACTCTTGCGGCTAAGGAAGCGGCACATTATAAGGATAATATCAGGGTAATGCTTCTTGGAGCAAGCGGAGAGATAGGCTCGCTGGTCTTGAAAAATCTTCTTTCATACAAGAACGTAACTGTGCTTGCGACGGCACGTTCTCACAGAAATGCACTGGAATATATTTCAGACGATCCAAAGCTTGAGCTTATACCATACGAAAAGAGATATGAGCGCATTGGTGAATGTGACTGCATAATTTCGACGACTTCAAGCCCCCACTACACTGTTACGGCGGATATGCTCAGTGATAATGAAAGCAAGCTTTTTATAGACCTTGCAGTGCCGAGAGATATTGACCCTGCCGTGGAAAAGCTTGCAGGGGCTAGGCTTATAGACATGGACTTTTTCACGGAGCTTGCCAAAGAAAACAATCTCAAAAAGCTTGACAGCGTGGAGAGGTCGAAGCTTATCATTGACGAGGAAACTGACGAGCTTGAAAAGCAGCTTATGTTCCATGATTTTCTTCCGCAGTTTGAGAGCCTTGACAGAAGACTTTGCGAGGTTTCGGCGAAAGAGCTGTTTTTCAGACTAAAGTCGGAGCTTGATTCACAGACTTTCGGCAAGGTTATAGAAGTAATAAAAGAATACGGAGAATGACGATGCCATACTTTCCTTTTTTTGCGAATATTGAGAATATGCCATGCCTTGTGGTGGGTGGCGGACAGGTAGCTTTGAGAAAGATCGAAAAGCTTCTTGACTTTTCGCCTATAATAAAGGTGGTGGCATCAAAAGCTTGCGGTGAGATAAAGAAGCTTGCGAAAAGGGGCATGATAACACTTTTTGAGCGTGCTTTTAAGGACAGCGACATAGACGGCAGTACATTTGTGATAACTGCCACAGGGGACAGCGGTGTAAACAGGCACATTTCTCAGCTTTGCAGGCAAAGGCACATTCCATGCAACGCAGTTGATGACCCTGAGAGCTGTACGTTCTTCTTCCCTGCCATTATTACAGAGGGGGACGTGTGCATTGGCATTTCAACAGGCGGAAAAAGCCCTACCCTTGCTTCTCATCTGAGAAAGACGATCCAATCGCAGACAGAGGGCAGGCTTGGGGATATATGCAATGTCATGGGAAAAGTCCGTGACTATGCCCTTGAAAATATATCCACGGAGCAGGCTAGGAAAAAGGCTATGGCAGAGGCATTGAAAATATGCCTTGAAAGTGACGTGCTTCCCACAGAGGAACAGCTTATAGAGATGATAAAGGAGCGAAAATGAAACTGAGAGCAGGCACAAGAAAAAGTCCACTTGCAATGGCGCAGACTTATATGGTACTTGACATGATAAAGGCGGCATTTCCTGAGTGTGATACCGAGATAGTCACCTTCACCACAAAGGGCGACAGACAGCTTGACAGACCTCTTGACAAGATAGGCGGCAAGGGTGTGTTCGTCACGGAGATAGAACAGGCTTTGCAAAGCGGAGAAATAGACTTTGCTGTACACAGTGCAAAGGACTTGCCTGTTACGCTGGGCGAGGGGCTGGAGATATCGGGAGTTTGCCCTCGTGGGAACTATCGTGATATGCTTGTGACCAAAAAAGGCGTTGTATTTAACGATTGTGATGTTTTCACTGTTGGCACAGGAAGTCAGCGTAGACGTGGGGGCTTTGCAAGGCTTTATCCTAACGCAAAGTTTTCTGATATAAGAGGCAATGTTGGTACACGCCTTAAAAAACTTTCTGATGGGCTTTATGACGGCATAATACTTTGTGCGGCAGGAACGGAGCGTTTGGGACTTTCCCTTTCGGAATACGAGGTAAAAGAGTTTGAGCCTTGGGAGCTTTTGCCTGCGCCTTGTCAGGCTATAATTGCAGTGGAATGTGCAAAGGAGAGCAAGGCGGCTGAGATAATTTCGCAGGTATCACACAAGGAAACTATGCTCAGGTTTGAAACCGAGCGTGAGGTGATAAGACTTCTGGGTGCGGACTGCACTGTGCCTGTGGGGGCATACAGCGAGATAAATGGGGAAAAGATATCTCTCACTGTTTCAGACGGCAAGGGGCATTTTGCTCAGGGCGAAAAAGAGATAGAAAAAAGATTTGAACTTGTTAAGGAGCTGACTGATAAGCTATGAGCGGCAGAGTTATAATAGCAGGAGCAGGCTGTGGAGATTATGACCTTATCACAATGAGAGGTTATGAGGCTCTGAAAAGCTGTGACGTGGTGATATATGACAGCCTTATAGACAGCCGTTTGCTTGACTTTTGCAAGGACGGTGCGGAGAAAATATGCGTTGGAAAGCGTGCAGGCAGACACAGCTCCACGCAGGAGGAGATAAACACGCTTCTTGTGGAAAAAGCCGCAGAGGGCGGTGTTGTTCTCAGGCTAAAAGGCGGCGACCCTTTTGTGTTCGGCAGAGGGGGCGAGGAGATAACTGCACTCAAAGCCGCAGGCATACCACACAGCCTTATACCGGGGGTGACTTCCTCGGTGGCAGTGCCTGAGCTTGCAGGTATACCGGTGAGCCACAGGGGACTTTCAAGAAGCTTTCATGTTATAACAGGTCACACTGCGAACGACCTGCTCCCTGAGCATTTTGAAAGCTATGCAAAATGCGGTGGAACGCTTATTTTTCTTATGGGGCTTAGAAATCTCCCTGAGATAGCAGGCAGGCTCATTGAAAACGGTATGGGCGAAAATACTCCTGCGGCGGTGATATCAAAGGGTGCTACCCCCGAGCAGAGGGCTGTAAAGGGCTGTCTTGACGACATTGCTGAAAAGGTGAAGAGAGAGGATCTGCCTGCGCCTGCGGTGATAATAGTTGGAGAAACCGCTGGGCTTGATCTTTCGCCTACCTACCTGCCTCCATTGTATGGAGTTTCTGTGGCTGTCACTGCCACAAAGGGGCTTTCAAGGCGGCTTATAAAGTCGCTCAATGCCCTTGGGGCGTATGCTCACCGCTGTGGCGGATTTGAGCTTAGGGAGCTGAACGATGAGGTCACGGAAAAAGCTTTCTCACGGCTTTCAGAGGGCTTTTACAGCCATGTTGCTCTTACAAGTCCAAATGGTGCGGAGATATTTTTGAAAAGGCTCAGAGAAAGCCGTATTGACATAAGAAAGCTAAGCGGAGTGAAGATAGCTGTCATAGGCAAAGGCACTGGGGCGAAGCTTGAAAAGGCTGGGCTTTATGCAGACATAATGCCTGAAAAATTCAACAGCGCGGCTCTTGGAAATATGCTCTCGGACACTCTTACTTGTGTGGACAGGCTTCTTATAGTACGCTCTTCGGAGGGGTCAGCGGAGCTTGTTAAGCCATTGGCTGAAAAAGGGCTGAACTTTGATGATGTGCATATTTACGAGCCTGTTTACAGCACAGGAGAGAAGATAGATGATGACTACGCTGTGTTTGCCAGTGCAGGCGGAGTGAGGAGCTTTTTCCGTGGCGGAGGAAGCTTATCAGAGAATACAAAGTGTATCTCCATAGGCGAAGTGACGGCGGCAGAGCTTAAAAAATACGGTATAAATGGTCCTCTGCTTCCAATGGAAAGCACGGCAGAGGGAATAATACGAAAGATACTTTCAGATATGTGAGAGGAAGATAAAAATGCGAAGATTCAGAAGATTAAGGGCAAACCCAGCAATGAGAAGAATGGTTTGCGAAACAAGATTAAATGCGGCAGACTTTATCTACCCGATTTTTGTGGCAGAGGGCAATGACATCATGAAGCCTGTTGACTCTATGCCAACAGTTTATCAGTATTCTATCGACAATCTGGAGCAGATATTGCCGCAGATAGCAGACAGTGGGATATCGGGCTTGCTTATTTTCGGCATACCAGAGAAAAAGGACGAGCTTGCAACGGAGGCTTACAATGACAAGGGCGTTACACAACAGGCAATAAGATACATCAAAGAGCATTATCCTGATATGCTCGTTATTGCGGACGTTTGTCTTTGCGAATATACGAGCCATGGACACTGCGGAGTTGTAAAGGGCGACAAGATACTCAATGACAGCACTTTGCCGCTTCTGTGCAAAATGGCGGTGAGCCTTGCAAAGGCTGGCGCTGATATTATCGCACCCTCCGACATGATGGACGGCAGAGTTGCGGCAATAAGGGCGGCGCTTGACGAGAATGCTCTTACTGATATTCCTATAATGTCATACAGTGCAAAATTTGCTTCGGGATATTATTCTCCGTTCCGTGACGCCGCAGAATCTGCACCATGCTTTGGCGACAGAAAGTCATATCAGATGGACCCTTGCAACGGACGTGAGGCTCTCCGTGAGATAGAGGACGATATCGAGGAGGGGGCTGACATGGTAATGGTGAAGCCTGCGCTTTGTTATCTTGATATCCTCAGAGCCGCCAGGGACAGATATGATCTGCCGATTGCGGCATACAACGTAAGCGGTGAGTTCTCTATGGTAAAAGCGGCGGCACAGCTTGGCTGGATAGACGAGAAGCGTATCGTTCTTGAAAATCTCACTGCTATAAAGCGTGCAGGTGCGGACATTATCATAACATACCATGCTCTTGACGCCGCAAAATGGATAAAGGAGGACAAGTAATGAACACTCCAAGGTCTGAACAGCTTTACAAAACTGCCTGCGGTTTTATGCCCGGTGGAGTGAACAGCCCTGTCAGAGCCTGCAAGGCGGTTGGCACTGTTCCGCTTTTTATCGACCATGCGAAAGGGTCAAGGATATGGGACGAGGACGGAAACGAGTTTATCGACTATGTATGCTCATGGGGACCGAACATTCTCGGTCACTGCTGTGAGCCTGTGATAAATGCTGTGAAAGCCGCCTGCGACAAGGGGCTTACGTTCGGTGCTTGCCACAAGGGCGAGATAACCTTGGCGGAGCTTATAAAAAAGCACTTTCCGTCTATGGGGATGCTCAGGCTCGTGAACTCAGGCACTGAGGCTGTCATGAGCGCAATAAGAGCCGCAAGAGGTTTCACAGGCAGGGACAAGATAATAAAATTCGAGGGCTGTTATCATGGTCACTCGGACGGACTGCTTGTAAAGGCAGGCTCTGGACTTATGACGCAGGCTATCCCATCGGGTGCAGGAGTGACAGAGGGCTGCACAAAGGACACGCTTCTTGCAAAATACAATGACACTGCTTCTGTGGAAAAGCTTTTTGAGGAATACGGCAGCGAGATAGCCGCACTTATCGTTGAACCATGCGCCGCAAACATGGGCGTTGTTCCGCCTGAAAAGGGCTTTCTTGAATTTCTCAGAGAGATAACGAAAAAGCACGGCACTGTGCTTATATTTGACGAAGTTATAACAGGCTTCAGGCTTTCAGAGGGGGGAGCTTCAAAATATTTCGGAGTTACCCCTGACATGACTACCCTTGGCAAGATAGTGGGCGGAGGAATGCCACTTGCCTGCTATGGGGGAAAGCTTGAGATAATGCAGTGCGTTGCACCACTTGGCTCGGTATATCAGGCAGGCACGCTGTCGGGAAACCCATGCGCAGTGGCGGCAGGAATAGAAACTATCAGGCAGATAGAAAGCATACCGAACTTCTATGAGGAGCTTGACAGAAAGTCGGCTATGATAGAGAATGCCATAAGGGAAAAGGGTCTGAACGTGAATCGCTGCGGTTCGCTTATGACGGTATTTTTCAATGACGAGAGAGTGAAAAGCTATGATGAGGCAAGGGCTTGCAACACGGAAAGCTACGGCAGATACTACCGTCATATGCTTCAAAGCGGCATTTACACTGCACCGTCGCAATTCGAGGCGATGTTCGTTTCCTATGCTCACAGTGACGAGGATATAGCAAAGACTATTGAGGCGATAGAGTCTTACAGATAAAAAAGCGGAACTGTTCAAATCAAGCTGAACAGTTCCGTTTTTTATATTCCATATATGTAGGGGCGAACAGTGTTCGCCCGTTTTGTTTGCCTGACAAACTCACGATATCCGCACAATATTTGGCTCAATATTCCGAAGAAGTGGCTTATCAACATAAATTTGCGATAAAATCATGCGGGCGAACGCTGTTCGCCCCTACAATGTGACAACGTATTATGCAGGATATTTTTATATTAACAAATTCTAGGGAGAAGCTCTCCGCCAGGCTGTGGGAGAAGGGTCTGTGAGCCTATCTCTGTTTTCATTACAACTCTGCCTGCGTTATCCTCTGTGACCTCGCCTATGACAGCGGCGTTCTCTGAGTTTTTGCACTTTCTAAGGGCAGAAACGATATCCTCTGCTTTGTCCTTTGGTGCGAATATAACAAGTCTGCCCTCGCAGGCAAGATACAATGGTTCTAAGCCCAGCATACCGCACACGCCTTTCACCTCGTCTGCCACCGGTATTTTCTCAGCATCAAGGGTTATTCCCACACCGCTTTGACCTGCTATCTCGTAAAGAACAGTGCCTACACCGCCTCTTGTTGCGTCACGGATAACGTGGATATCGTTTGTTACATCGAACATTGCTTTTACGTTAGCCCAGAGGGGTGCGCAGTCGCTTGTTACGTCTGCCTCTATGCCGAACTCGTCACGAGCTAAAAGTATAGTACAGCCGTGTCTGCCGATATCACCTGACACTATAACTGCATCGCCTGCTTTGGCAAGCTTGCCTGAGGTATTGGCGTTCTCCATTATCCTGCCTATGCCCGTAGTGGTAATGAAAACGCCGTCTACCTGACCTTTTCCTGCCACCTTGGTATCACCTGCGCATATCTCAACGCCTGCTTCCTTGGCGGTCCTTGCCATTGCGGCGGCTATCTCCTCAAGCTTATCCATTGGAAAGCCCTCCTCGATAACGAAAGCGCAGGAGAGATACAAAGGCTTTGCGCCCATGCAGGAAAGGTCGTTCACAGTGCCGCAAATGCTGAGTTTGCCGATATTTCCTCCTGCAAATTCGTATGGGGAAACTATAAAGCCGTCTGTGGTGAATGCTATCTTGCCCTTTTCCATGGAAAGCACGGCGGCATCGTCGGCGGTCAGGTCAGGGTTAGCGAAATGCTCCTTAAAAACACGGTCGATAAGCTCGGAAGTCTGCTTTCCTCCTGCGCCGTGGGCAAGGGTAACAAATTTGTCTGTCATAATTATTCCTCTTTTCGGATAGTTTATTTTACAAATTGCCATACTGATAATATGCTGAGCAAGCGCCCTCATTTGACACCATGCACGCACCTATAGGGTGCAGCGGTGTGCAGACCTTGCCGAAAACTTTACAGTCTGAGGGCTTGCACTTGCCCTGCAAAACATCTCCACAGCGGCAGGCTGGGTTTGGCTTGCCTGTTATTTTCGGCAGGGCGAATTTCTTTCGTGCGTCAAAGTCAGCATATTCGTCACGGAGTATCATGCCTGACATTGGGATGATACCAAGTCCACGCCACTCGCTGTCGCAGGGGGTCATGACCTTTTCCATAAGCTTTATGGCGGCTGGGTTGCCCTCAGGTTTTACTACTCTCGGATAGCAGTTTCTGAAAAACGGCTCGCCACGCTGAGAAAGTTCTATGGTAACAGCAAGAGCCGTAAGAAGTTCGGCGGCTGTAAAGCCCGTAACAACGCCTGAAACACCCTTTTTCACAAGCTCCTCGCACACGGCTGTGCCTGTGATAGCGTTGACATGGCCGGGGTACAAAAATGCGTCTGCGCTTCCCTCCAAAGCCTTATAAGCGTTTGGCATGGTCTTGTTTGCACCAAGAATAGAGAAGTTTTCAAGCCCCAGCTTTTTCGCTTTTTCTACTGCAAGGCAGGCTGATGGGGTGGTGGTCTCAAAACCAACGGCGAGAAATACCACCTGCTCATCTCTATGGCTTTCGGCATATGAAACTGCGTCAAGGGGCGAATAGACTGTCTTTATTGTCGCACCCTTTGACCTTGCTCCTGCAAGACTCATTTCTGTACCGGGTACTCTTATAAGGTCGCCGAAAGTGCATATCACCGCACCTTTTTCAAGGGCGAGCATACAAGCCTCGTCGATAAAGCCAATGGGGGTAACGCACACAGGACAGCCAGGTCCTGAGATAAGCTCAACGCTCTCAGGAAGGAGCTTTCTTATGCCAAGCCTGAAAATCTCGTGGGTGTGAGTACCGCAGACCTCCATTATGCGAAGCTTTTTGCCGTCATCACGTTTGTAGGAGCTTATTATCTCCTTTGCATTTTCTATAGTGTTCATTGGATACTCTCCATTATCTCGTCAGTTTCTTCGCTATCGTCAGAGGTTATCTTTGCGATAGCCACCCCTGCGTGTACCATGACATAATCCCCTACCTCGAGATCGTCGATAAGGTCAGCAGATACCTCTCTTTTTGCACCGCTTGCGTCAATAACAGCAGTGCCCTCGTTTACACTTACTACCTTTGCAGATAAACCTACACACATATTAATACCTCCAAAAAAATTAATCTATATCACCAAGTCGAAATCACAGAGCAAAAAATGAGATACACAGGCGACCAAAGGTCGCCCCAGCTTATTGAAAAAGTTCGACAAAAGCGGGACGTCGAGGGCGCCGTCCCCTACAATTGGCGTAAATACGCTGTTTATATGTAGGGGCGAACAGCGTTCGCCTGTTATTTTGGTATTTTTCAACAGTTTCAGGCGACCAAAGGTCGCCCCTACAGAATAAGAAAATCATCGCCGCAGGCGATACCTTAATTCCTCACTCCTCATTCCTCATTCAGATAAAACGCTTGTCCCAAAGCTATACCACCGTCATTGGCAGGCACAAGGCTGTGGATAAGCACTCTAAGCCCCATTTTTTCAAGGCGGCACTTCACCATTTTAAGCAGAAGCTTGTTCTGAAAAACTCCACCGCTCAGGGCACAGACCTTTATGCCTGTGCGTTCGCTTATAATTTTGCACGCCTGCACCGTCATATCCGCAAGAAGTGAATGGAACTCATAGGCAAGGCGGTTTTTGTCCTCGCCATTTTGCACCCCGTCACAAAGTCTTTTGACAAGTGCCTGAGTGCAGAGCATTATCCTGCCCTCTTTTTCGGCAGTGAGCTTTTCCATAGGCTCATAAATGCCAAACGGCTCACGGCTGAATTTTTCTGCCGCAAACTGCAACGCCATGGAAGCTTCTCCCTCAAAGGTTGAAGAACGCCTTATGCCAAGCACCGCAGAAGCGGCGTCAAAAAGCCGTCCTGCGCTTGTGGAGCTTACCGCGTTTACTTTTTTCTCTGCCATTATGGACAGAAGCTTGTACTCTTTCGCTGTACAAATACCAAGCTTTTCACAGATCTCTCCGCCCCTTTCCCCATAGGCTGAGCCTGCTATCATTGCGGCAATACGCCAGCCTTCTTTAGAGGAAAGGTCACCGCCCACCTGCATGAAGGGCTTTATGCTTCCAATACGCTCAAAGCCTGTGCGGTCGCAGAGAAGTATCTCTCCTCCCCATATGGTGCCGTCTGTGCCAAAGCCTGTGCCGTCATATGATACGCCTATGACCTTTTCGCTATAGTCGTTTTCTGCCATGCAGGATAGGATATGAGCATAATGGTGCTGGACTTTTTTCAGAGGCAGGTCAAGCCCCTCGGCAAATGCAACTGTATTGTATTTAGGGTGCATATCGCAGACTACGTTTTGCGGTGTTGCTTCCAGAAGTTCGCACATACGCTTTACTGACTCCTCAAGCGCCTTTACAGTGCGGATATCAGCCATATCCCCCACATAGGAAGAGAGATAATAAAGGCTTCCCTTTCTGATACAGAACGTATTTTTAAGCTCACCGCCTATGGCAAGGGTCTGACCTTTATCACTGCATGATGTCATAACAGGCAATGGTGCATATCCTCTTGAACGCCTTATTATGTAAGGCTTGCCCTCAAATGTGTCCATGACAGTATCGTCTGAGCGTATCAAGATACGTCTGTTGTGGGATAATATCAGGTCGCAGAAGCCTGCTATTTCGCTGAGTGCGTCCTCGTCGCTTCGACAAATAGGTGCGCCACGGACATTTCCGCTGGTCATAACAAGGCTGTCGGTCATTTCCACACCGTCATCGTAATCAAAAAGAAGCAGGTGCAAAGGGGCATAGGGAAGCATTACTCCCACTGTAGGATTATCGGGTGCAACGCTTTCGCAAAGGCTTCCACTAGTTTTTTTATCAAGAAGCACGATAGGCTTTTGCCAGCCTGTGAGAAGCTTTTCCTGCACTTCGCCAAAATCGCACTCACGCCTTGCGGCAGAAATATCCTTCAGCATAACGGCAAGTGGCTTTGCAGGGCGGTTTTTAAGCTCTCTGAGCCTTTTTACTGCGCTCTCGTTTTTTGCGTCACAGCAAAGGTGAAAACCGCCTATGCCTTTGACAGCGATTATCTTCCCTGCCATGACGGCTTCTCTTGTGGCGGTGATAGCCTCAGCGCCTTTCTTTTCACTGCCTATGATATAGACCTCCGGACCGCATTTGTTACAGCACACAGGCTGGGCGTCATAACGCCTTGTGGCAGGGTCGGTGTACTCCTCCTCGCAGTCTTTGCACATTGGAAAGTCAGCCATTGTGGTGCGAACTCTGTCATAGGGCATAGAGTCCATAATAGTGAGCCTTGGGCCGCACTGGGTGCAGTTTATAAAAGGGTGGAGATATCTTCTGTTCGTTTTATCGAAAAGCTCTCCCTTACATTTTTCGCACACAGCGATGTCAGGGGATACGAAAATATCACCTTTTTCCTTTTCGCTTTCGATTATCTCAAAGCTGTCAAAAGGCGGTTCGTCGGCATGGGCGGAAATTATCTCCATTATCACCGAACGCTCAGGGGGACGGCTTTCAAGGGCTTTTTTCAAGTCCTCCACAGCCTTTTCACTGCCCTGTGCGTGTATCTCAACATAAGAGCCTTTGTTTGCCACAGTGCCGCAAAGTCCAAGGTCTGACGCTTCACGGCTAACAAAAGGTCGGAAGCCCACGCCCTGAACGATACCATAAACACGAATCATCTCAGTTTTCATCAGATAAGCTCCCTGACGGTGTCCTTTATCTCGTCCTCTGCTTCACTGCTGAGAACGTCTATAAGCACGTCCTCAAACTCCTCACCGTCCTGACCCTCATCTATGGCGGCATTTCTGAGCCTGCCTAACATTCTCACAGTATGCACAGTAGGTCTGCGACGAACGGAGTCCATGAGAATGTTCTCATAACCTCTGCCGTAAAACTGCTCCATATATCTCACCACGGCACTTGTCATGCTTATATCAGCCATGGGGTGTCTTTCGAGAAACCTAAGCAAAGGCAAAACTGCGTTTATGCCCTCGCCACTTTCGTCAAGCTCCTCCATGCAGTTTTCGGCTTCATATTCAAACTCCTCTGAGCCGAGATATTCTTCAAGACGCTCTATAATTTCTTCTGTCATATCTTTTCACTCTCTCCCTGCAAAAGTCTGCCTGAAAGTCCGAAATGCGGAAAGTCTATAAACTCGCCGCTGAAATTTTTCATAACACGTCTGAGGGTCTTGTCTGCGATAACAACGTCATAGTTATCACCAACATTGTCGCAAAGGTCGCTTTCGTCTGCAAGGAAAAAATCACTCTGCTGTGAAAGCCCCTTTTTCTGCATAAAAAACGTTGCCGATGTGCAATGACACTTGCCGCTTTTTTCTGTGATAAGCTTTCTCACAGTGTCAGCCGCTGTTTGGTTATGTATCACAAGGACGTTTTTATCCGTAAATTTATCAGCTTTTTGCACTATCTCCTCAGGCAGACAGCTTCGTGGATATTCTATCTCATAAGGCGTGCCGAACTTTTCTTTGAGATACTCCGCCGCCTTTATTGCCGACGCTGAACAGACTATGTTCATCTCTGCCGCAGCCGCATTTTTCACATCATCAAGGGTGCTTCCCATGCCGTAGCATATAACATTCTCCCAACCCTTTGCCTTATATTCCGCCACTATCCTCTCGGGGCTTATGATACTAAGCTCCAAAGGTGTTGCACCTATAATGCCAAGCCTGCCTTTCTGAACAGGCTTGCTCTCAGTGGCAAAGGTCTTGAAAAGCTCTATCCACACCGGCTCTGAGCCGCTGTCGTAATAGTTCGTGCCTGTACACTCGGCTGTTATGCAAGGAAGTCCTGTTTTCTTCTCTGCCATTCGTTTCAACGCTCTCATATCTGTTGCGATGACAGCAGGCACAGGTGTGCCTATTATGGCGGTGAAAGCTGGTCTTATCTGCTCACAGGCTTTGGAGAGCTTTTCGATAAGCCTGTCGTCACGTCCTAAAATTGCGTCCATATCACGAAGCCCCGCGCTGAAAACTGCGCTCTTTTTGGTAAACCACCTTGGCTCGTCAAAGCCACAGACGTTGCCTGCACAGCCGCCTGCGTCGCATATTACCATTAGTCCTCCAAGCTCGTAAAGCACTGCCGATGCACCTGATTGGTCAGGGGCAAAGGGTGACAAAAGCTTCAAAAGATTTTTCATTTATCCTCCGCTCCTTTCCAATCAAGCGCCTTTTCAAGGTCGCAAAACAGCTTTTTTACACCTGCATAGCCAAAAGGCTGGATCTCGTCATTGAAGTCTGCTCCTGCTATGTCAGGGTGATAATAGGCACAATCCTTGCCGATATAAACGTTCACCCTCTCGTCAGGCTCATAAAAGAGCATTGTTGGCGAGAGGTTTGAATATATTTTTGTTTCAGGGGAAAGCTGTGCTATCTTTTTCACAAAGCCGAAATTTCGCTCCCCCACAGTGCCGAATATCTCCGCCACCTTGAAGCCGTATCTTATAAGAGCCAATGCCATTTCTATAGGGTCGCAGTTGGAAAACTCGCCCACTGCAAAGCACAGCCCTTTATGCTTTTCTCTGAAATCATCTATAAGAGCCATTGTCTGCTCATAATACTCTTTATCGCAAAGCTCCGTTCCTATCGCCTGACCCAGCAGACGATACTGCGTAGATATCTTATCAGCCTGAAAAACTCTCGCAAGCTCTATAAAAGGTATGTTAAGCTCCTGCTCCATTTGCTGGGCGGCATATCTTGCTTCCGCATTGAGTACAAGAGAAAAATTTGCCTGCGACATTTTTTCATATTCCTCGAAGGTATCACACCTTGAAAGCTCCCTTATGGTCTTTACGCCTGCACTTTTGAGCAGGCTATAAAGCTCGCAATCCTCCTGCAATGGTGAGAAATAACCGAGGATATTCACCTCGTCAGACTTTCTCTTGAGTGGTTTCAGCAGTGAATACACCGATTTTCGCACTGAAGCCATAGGGGGCAGACGCTTTTCCCTTGTGAGGGCATACATATAGCATGGCACAACAGGCACGCCTGCTCGGTCGCTGGATTTTCTGCACACTCTGTCCATATCAGTGCCGAGGAGAGCGTCAACGCAGGTTATACATATCATCACCGCCGAGGGAGTGTGATCAAGGCTTTGACATACCTCCTCCACGGCTTTCGGTATCTTAGTAAGGTGCCTGCCTGTGACGATATCGGTATCGTCAAGAAGCAGGTAGAAAAATCTGTCGCCGTAGCCGCTTTCCGCACTGAGCATGGTGGTGTTTCGTCCACAGCAGGCAGGAGCCACAAGAAGCATAACCGAATTTGGCACTGCAAGGCCTGCTCTTTTTACACCAAAGCCCTGCGCTCCCGGTGAATTGAACGCCAATGTTGCAGGAGAGCTGTAGATAAGGTGCTTTGCCGAAAGAAGCTCGTCAGGGATATTATCTTTTCCCTTTTGGGCAAGCTCCGCCGCTGTTATGTAAAACGCTTTAGTCATCGTTGTCCTCCTGCATAAGGGTCTGTGCAAGCTTTAAAAAGCATTTTGCCGCCTGACAGTCAGGCTCGCCCTCTATGACGGTCATGCCCTTATCCTCACATCTGATGATATCGTCGCTTCTTGGTATATCCGCAACGATATCAAGTCCTGCGCTTTCTGCAAAGGCTCTGACCTTTTCTTCCTCACCCTCAACGTTTCGCCTGTTCATGACGATACCACGGACTTTTGCATAGCTTCTGTCGGCAAAGTTTTTCACCGCACTGTTTATATTATTTGCGGCATACAATGCCATTTTCTCGCCTGAGGTGACGATAAGCACCTTTGAAGCGTAGCCCTCTCTGATAAAGCGAAGATCGGTGCAGCGAAACCTCCGCACACAACGTCTCCGAGAACGTCATAAAGCACAACGTCAGGCTTATATTTTTCAAAAAGCTTTAAGTCTTCAAGCAGGCTGAACGTGGTGATTATACCTCTGCCTGCACAGCCAAGTCCGGGGGTAGGACCGCCTGTTTCTATACAAAGCACTCCGCCATAGCCCTCTTTTGATATCTCCTCTATGCTCTCAGGCTCATCGTCATGCTCTCTGAGATAATTCATCACAGGCATAACAGGCTCGCCCCCAAGAAGATTTATGGTGGAGTCAGCCTTTGGGTCACAGCCAATTTGTATAACTCTTTTCCCAAGACTTGCAAATGCAGCGGCAAGGTTTCCCGTAACTGTGGATTTTCCTATTCCGCCCTTTCCGTAAACGGCTATTTTTATCATAAAAGTATCAGTGCGAAAGCACGTTCCTCCTTTTTATAGGTTAAGTATTTTGCTTACATCTTTATCTATCAGATCGGGGATATCTTTAAGAAAACATCTTCCCGAAAAAGCAACGTGTGGCAGTGAAACAAAGCTTGCCCCTTTGCATATAGGTCTGAAAAGCGGGTCTGCTATGACGGTCTTATGCTGTGAAAAAAGCTTTTCAAGCTCTGCTTCTTCCTCGCAGAAAATGTCCGTCCCTGACAGCACCTCGCTGTTTCTTATGCCAACTGTCGCCACAGTTTTTGCGCCAAGTTCAGCCCCTAGGGAAGAAGCAAAAACGCTTTCCCCTGCAACTATCATATTAGCATTCTCTACAGCTTTTTCACCGCAGGAATTTATACAAACGCCCTCTGACACTGCTCTTTTCAGGTCAGCGGAAAGCTTTTTGGAAAAGCTTTTCCCCACAGGCACGCCCACAACATATGGCACGCCATAGGTATCGAAAAGATACTTTGCCGCAGCTATCCCGTCTGAGGATATGACAAGGCTTACAGTCGCCTGTGGTGCGGTAGAGATCTCATCAAGACTGCTGTCCATAGCAAAACAGCTTTGCACTGAAAAGCCGTTATCCAAAAGCCACTTTTTTATAGAGCTTACGCTGGTGTTCACTGAAAAGTCAAGAGGCGTTGCACCAATAATATTCACTGAATTGGCCTGCTTTTCTTTTCCCTCACGGCAGAAAAGCTTTGCAATATTAAGGAAAGCCCCCTCTGCTCCATGGAGATAAGAATGTGTGCCGTTGGTATCAACGAAAAATGTGGTCAGACCCGTTTGACGCTCTATCTCCTCAGCCGCCGCACTATAGTCAAAGCCTGTCATTGCAGGCATTGGCGAACCGCAAATGGCTATGAATTTGGGTGAAAGCTCACCTGCCGCTTTTGCCACATCACGAATGAACTTGCCGTCATTGCCCATAACGGCGTCCGCTTCTGTTAGTGCAGAAATATATATCATGCTTTTGCGGTCATACCAGCGTGGCTCGTCATGGGTGGCGTAGGTGGAGTTACAGCCCGAAGCGTCATGGACGACGGTCATTCCACCAAGCTCATAAAGCGCCGAGCATACTCCCGAAGTATCCGCCGCATATATGGATATCACTTTTGCATTCATAGACAGCTTTCACACCCCCAGCCCTTGTGTTGTATCACCTTACGTCTGTCCTTTTTGTTTACTGCTCCCTCAGCCATAAGCTCTGCAAGCCTTTTTATGCCCTCGAAGCCGTATCCTCCGCCCCCTGCGACTATATCAACAAAGTTATCGGTCTGGCAGAAAAAAGCCGCTTTCTGACCTATAGCAAGATATTTTTCTTCGCAATGTGAAAACTCCATTTTCACATTCACAGTAGGGAGAATTTCAAGGTCGTGGCAATGGGCTTTCAGCCACTCAAAATCTGCCCTTTCCTCCTCTGAAAAGCTGTCGGCATAGCAACGCTTCACATTGAAGCCTTTCTCTGCAAGAAGTCTGCAAAAGCCAAGGGGTCTTGGCAGAGCGGTATAATCCACGGCTATAGGCATATTTTCCACTATCTCAAGGGCATTTGCAAGAGCCTTGTCGGCGGCTTCCCTGTCAGCAGAAAAGTCAGGCATTTTCACACCAAGCTGGGTGCAAAGCCTGCTGTAATTTTCCTCTATCTCATCATAGCCATAGCACAAGGGCAGATACAAATGCTTTGTGCCAAGTCGCTTTTCAAGTTCCTCTCCTGACGGCTTTGCCGTGGGGATATAGGTGATATTCAAAGAGCTTTCCGCCATGGAGAGATACTCCTCATAGGTCTTGCACTTTGTTATGTCAAGAAGCTCAAAGCCTGCTGAGTTTATTATTTTTACAAGCTCGGAGGCTTCGTCCGTGGCTCTGTCACAGCCTATTATTGCCGCCGTTTTAGGCTTCTTTTCGCACTTTTCAAGTGGCTCGTAAAGTTGTTTTCTCATAAGGCTGTCAGGAGAGATAGACTTTCTCATGGTTGGCGTCATGTAACAATCTATAAAATGCACCTGCGGAAACAATGCCGAAAGTTCGTCTATTATCATTTTGAAGTCACAGCCTGCAAAAAGGTGAACA
>OIBN01000525.1_pt1 | contig 17805 bp, 9 predicted proteins | sample 1581031 | NCBI WGS metagenome assembly OIBN01 (sample SAMEA3882531, study PRJEB24775) | human gut metagenome | biome: human-associated habitat; feature: intestine environment; material: feces | place: Netherlands | collected 2009/2010
TGTGAAGGTAGGCGTTCTTGATCAGGTTGGAAACCAATATCGAACAAAGCGATTCATCCATCCGGACCGAGAAGGTACCGGGCAAATGCAGACGACAACGGATTTTATGCTCTCCGTATATATCGTCATAAAGCGCCTTCCGCTCCTCGACCAGGGGAACGAGATCGATGTCGGTGCTCTCCGGAAACTGACCGTTATCTATCTTGGTAAGCAGCAACAGCGTTTTATTCAGCCGGACGATATGGTCGAGCGTACGCCGCATCTGAATAATTTCGCCCGTCGTTTCCTCGTCCAGGTCCGCACAATCGAGCAGATACTCCATACGTCCGCCAAGTACAGCCAACGGAGTTTGCAACTCGTGCGAGGCATTGCCTATAAACTGTTTTTGACGCTCGAACAACTCCTCGGAGCGATCCACGGCCTGCTGTGCCGCAACATTCAATCGACGGAATTCGGTAATAGAGGTATCGTTCGGCACAGGCGCGACTTCGCGCCCGGGAGCATAGCTATCCAACCAATGCAACAACTCATAAAGCGGCAGCATGCTTTTATGGAACACCCACAAGGTCGTTCCGGAAACTGTCACCAAAAGGAAAAGATAGAGCCACACGACCCACCACATGACTGTTTCCAGCAGATCGTCTTTTTCGAAAGTAGGCATAGCCACCTTCAGTTCATAAAAATTACCGTCCTTATCCTGAAAAATAGTCGCCAACACCCGGGCCGGCTCGGTTTCATCCTTTTCCGGAATATACACCTCGGTATCGTAGTAGTCGATCGAAGGACGGGTGGCGACGTATCCGGATTCAACGGGGATGATCGTGTAACTGTTATTGGAACCTTCGTTCGAACGGGGCAAAGGCTCCCCGGCAAGCACCCTCATTACGATCAATTCCGAATAATCCTCGAGAGCATCGTCCGCTTCATCGTTTATCTCGTCCATCATGGTAAAATAAAACACGACCGCCCATAAAGCGATCAGCGGGAACAAGACCAGCGACAAACGAAGCGATATGTTATAGATCAATTTCATAAATGCATTGCTTAATCAATCAGTTTGTAAACCGTACACAGCTTTGATTTCGATCGAGGCTCCGGCCTCTTCGAGTTTGCGGCGCAGATTTTTGACCTGCGAATAAACGAAATGGAAATTATCGGATTGATCGACATGATCCCCCCATACGGCTTCGGCCAAAACTGCCTTATCGACCACATGACGCGGACGCTGCATGAAATACGAAAGAATATCGAACTCCTTTTTCAATAAAGCGACCTCCTTGCCGTCTATTTCCACTCGGCAACTTTCCGGGTCGAGCGTTACATTACCCAGCGCAATGCCGCCTTTCCCGCCACCGCGACTACGGCGAATGACACTCTGGATACGCGCCGAGAGTTCCGCCAAATGGAACGGTTTAGGCAGGTAGTCGTCCGCACCTTCTTTCAGCCCGAGGACCTTGTCTTCCAAAGAATCCCGAGCCGAGATAATGATTACGTTTTCGCGTTTATCCGCTCTTCGAAGACGCTCGAGAAGTTGCAACCCGTTGCCGTCCGGCAGCATAATGTCCAATAAGATACAATCATACGAATAGGCTGCCAATTTGTCCGAAGCCTCGGCGTATGTACTGGCCGTTTCCACGACATATTGCTCTTTGCGAAGTGCACGTGCCAGCAACTCACGCAATGAGGATTCGTCCTCCACGATCAATAATTTCATAACGACAAGTCATTTTAATACCACAAACAAAAATACCGATTTTGTAAAGAAATTGAAATGAACTCGAATATAATAAATTATATTACGGGAAGTTTTTCATTAGGCGTCTGCATATACTGATCTATAAAACTCCATAACTTATTTGCTATGTTTATAGTTATGCAACTTGCTAACAGACAAAACATTATCCGAAAATGGGGGAACGGACAGCCGTACGGACAGGTTCCGCCTTTCGTCTTCCGAAGAAAAGAAAATACATTCGCAAAAAGCAGAGGCAATACCTGCCGTTGCATGCCGTGAAGCGTACGATAGCCTGTACACGATCGAGGGGAGGGGTGATGCCCACATTTCAAAATGACCCGAACCCGGTCTTCCGGAATACTCGTAACCCAGCCACAGAACTACATCGAGCTCCGTAGTGGAAGTCCATAAAAACGCTTCACCCGCACTGAAAAATCAGCACGGGTGAAGCGAGGCGACCGCCCGTAAAATCGTTCCGGGCAACTTGTCGGCAAACTATCGGCTCTCCTGCCGGAAAGCCGATGGAGAGATCCCAGTATGTTTCTTGAAATAACGCCCCAAATAAGACTGATCCGGGAAATGCATTTTATAAGCGATCTCCTGAATGGGCAGGGTAGTGTTCTGAAGCAATACTTTTATTTCCATTATTACGATCTTATCGATCAACTCCTTGGCCGATTGATGCGTCGTCCGGCGCACGATGGCGGAAAGATAACGGGTCGAGATACAGAGCTTGTCCGCATAGAAAGAAACCTCACGCTCTTCGATACAACAGTCATGAACTAGGGAAACAAAGCGATGAAACAGCTCCATCTGCCGGTTGGAAGTCGTGGGACACTGGCTGCTGACCTTACGCTGGATCTTATCGTAAAGCTCCAGCATAATATTCTGCAACCGATTTCTCACGATCGTCTTTCGGAACATATTACCCCGATCCTGATAGGTGTAATCCATTATTTCGAACCAGGTAGACAATCCGGCAGCCATCCTTTCGTTTACTTGAGAAATGGGATTTTCCTTCAAAAAGCTGAAAAACGAGAGCCCCAGCCGAAATCCGGCCTCCCCGAACAGGTCGGGAGAGAAGGCGCCGAACCTCACCGAAAAGTCGGCCGACGCATCGTCGAACATCAATACGCTGCCGGGCAGTAAGAGTACGATCGTATTGAGCTGCAAAGGTCCCCGGCGAAGATCGACGGTCACCTGGGCATGACCGCTCGTACAAAGCAGAACCAGTGCGCAATCGCAACGGCAGGGATTATTGAAGAAATAAGCGAGATCGGATTTTCCGATAACAAAAGGTTCCTCTTCGGAAACAGCTATGGGGTTTGCTGCGGACATAATGATTTCTTCTTTTTTGGACAAACGAAAAGCCCCTGATATTATTATCGTACAAATATGGCATAAATATACCGAAAAGTGACAATATTATTCGCAAGAAAGAAAGTTACACATTAAATTTTACGGTACTTTTGCATGACAAAAAGTTTTTTAACGGGAAAATATTTTTTCAAAGTAATAATAATCAACCAAAAAACTATGAAGCAGAAGTTAATTCAGGCAGTCTTGTTCGGAAGCTGCATGGCTTTCGCCGTATCGTGCGGCCAGGCTCCGACGGCAAGAGGCGAGGCGGAATATTCCGTCATGACAATTTCGACATCGGACGTAACGATTCCGAGCACCCACTCGGCAACCATCCGTGGGCGCCAGGACATCGCCATTTACCCGCAGGTATCGGGTACCATTTCCAAAGTGTGCGTTAAAGAGGGTGAAGTAGTTCGCCAGGGACAGTTGTTGTTCATTATCGACCAGGTGCCCTACAAGGCAGCCCTGCAAACCGCAAAAGCCAACGTCGCAGCTGCCGAGGCCAGCGTAGCCACCGCTCAATTGACCTACGACAGCAAAAAAGAGCTGTTCGCCAAGAACGTCGTTTCGCAGTTCGACCTGCAAACTTCCCAGAACAACCTGCTGACGGCAAAATCCCAGTTGGCACAGGCCGAGGCACAGCTCGTCAATGCGGCCAACAACCTCTCCTATACCGAAGTGAAAAGTCCGTCCAACGGCGTAGTCGGTGTCCTGCCGTATCGTGTGGGTGCCCTGGTGAGCGCATCGATTCCCCAACCGCTGACCACCGTATCGGACAACTCCGATATGTACGTTTATTTCTCCCTGACGGAGAATCAACTGCTCGACCTGACCCGTGAATACGGCTCGATGGACAAAGCGCTGGCGGCGTTGCCGAACGTGCAGCTTGTGCTCAACGACGGATCGCTTTACTCCCAGGAGGGACGCATCGAATCGATCAGCGGCGTGATCGACACTTCGACGGGCAGCGTACAGCTTCGCGCCGTATTCCCCAATCCCGGACGCTTGCTTCACAGCGGTAGCTCGGGTAATGTCCTGTTGCCGCACATCTACAAAAACGTAGTCACCGTTCCGCAAGTCGCTACCTTCGAATTGCAGGACAAGAAATTCGTTTATAAGGTCGAGAACGGCGTAGCCACCTCGCAGAATATCACCGTATCGCCCCAGAGCGACGGCAAGAATTTCATCGTCACCGCCGGACTCACCCCGGGCGAAGTCATCGTGACCGAAGGCGTCGGTCTGATGCGCGAAGGAACCCCGATCAAACCCAAAGGAGCCGCAACGACCGCGACCGCTCCTGCAGAACAACCTACAAAAGAGCAGTAAAATATGACACTAAAACATTTCATAGACCGCCCGGTATTGGCGGCGGTCATTTCCATCGTAATCGTCCTGGGCGGTATTATCGGTGTTGCGACGCTCCCCGTCGAGCAGTACCCCGACATCGCGCCCCCGACGGTGATGGTGCGTGCCAGCTATCCGGGCGCCAGCGCCGAAACCATCCAGAAGAGCGTCATCATTCCGCTTGAGGAGGCTATCAACGGCGTGGAAAATATGATGTACATCAAATCCGAAGCATCGAATGCCGGTAGCGGATCGATCACGGTTTATTTCAAACAGGGCACCAACGCGGATATGGCGGCCGTCAACGTACAGAATAAAGTAGCGACGGCAACCGGATCGCTCCCTGCCGAAGTTACAAAAATCGGTGTTACGACCATGAAGCGTCAGTCTTCGATGCTGAAAGTTTTCACGCTAAGCAGTCCAGACGATTCATACGATGAAAATTTCTTGTCGAATTACCTCAATATCAACATCAAACCGCGCATCCAGCGTATCCAGGGCGTCGGAGAATTCTTTGCTCTCGGTGGCGATTATGCAATGCGTATCTGGATGAAGCCGGACGTCATGGCCCAGTACAAGTTGATTCCTTCGGACATTACAGGCGTTCTGGCGGAACAAAATATCGAATCGGCAGCCGGTATGTTCGGCGAGAACTCAGATAACACGTTCCAATATACCATGAAATACCGTGGCCGTAAAATGACACCTGAAGAGTTCGGGGAGATCGTAATCCGAGCTACTTCTGACGGTCAGGTACTGCGTCTGAAAGATGTGGCAGACATTGAATTGGGACAGGACTCCTATGCTTATCACGGTATGGTCAATGGTCATCCCGGCGTTTCGGCGCTCGTCTTCCAGACCGCAGGCACGAACGCCACACAAACCGTCGAGGAAATCGACGCGATGCTCGATGAAATTGCAACCGAACTCCCTAAAGGCGTAGAGATAACCCACTTGATGAGCGTGAATGACTACCTGTACGCCTCGATCCACGAAGTGATCAAAACCCTGATCGAGGCCATCATCCTCGTCATTTTAGTGGTTTACGTCTTCCTGCAGGATATACGCTCGACGCTGATCCCGACCATTTCGATCCTCGTGTCGCTGGTGGGTACGTTCGCTTTCCTTTCGTTCGCGGGCTTCTCGATCAACCTGCTGACCCTCTTCGCGCTGGTGCTCGCCATCGGTACGGTGGTGGACGACGCGATCATCGTCGTCGAAGCCGTCCAGGCACGCTTCGACAGCGGCTACAAGTCATCGTACCTGGCTACGGTCGATGCCATGGGCGGCATCACTTCGGCCATCATCACCTCGACGCTGGTCTTCATGGCCGTGTTTATCCCGGTGTCGATGATGGGCGGAACCTCAGGTACGTTCTATACGCAATTCGGTATCACGATGGCCGTCGCCGTCGGTATCTCCGCACTCAACGCACTGACTCTTTCCCCGGCGCTCTGCGCCCTGTTGCTCAAACCCTATGTAGATGAAGACGGCAATGTGAAGAACAACTTCGCGGCCCGGTTCCGCAAGGCTTATAATACGGCCTTCAGCGCCGTGCTCAAGAAATACCAGCGCGGTGTCATGGTATTCATCAAGCACAAATGGCTCACCTGGGCAACGCTGGGTCTGGCAATGATCGGGCTGGTGCTGCTGATGAACAACACCAAAACCGGTCTGGTACCCGACGAGGACCAGGGTACGATCATGATCAACGTAACGACGGCTCCGGGTAGCTCGCTCGCCGAAACCAACAAGATAATGGGCAAAGTAGGCGAGCGTCTGAAAAGCATTCCCCAGATCCGCGACTTCCAGCAGGTAGCCGGTTACGGTATGATCGCCGGACAGGGAAACTCGTACGGTATGTGCATCGTCAGACTGAAAGACTGGTCGGAGCGTCCCGACAAGGCCGACGCCGTGAATGCCGTAATCGGCCAAATCTATGCCCGGACCGCCGACATCAAGGACGCGCAGATCTTCGCCGTCGCTCCCCCGATGATCACCGGTTACGGTACTTCGACCGGTTTCGAAATGTATCTGCAAGACCAGACGGGCGGCGACATAACGGACTTCTACAACATCTATTTGCAATACATCTATGCGCTCAACCAACGGCCGGAAATCCAGATGGCCTATTCGACCTTCAACATCAACTTCCCGCAGTATATGGTGGACATCGATGCGGCGAAGGCCAAGCGCGCGGGTATCTCTCCGACAGAGATTCTTTCGACCCTTTCGGGCTACTACGGCGGACAGTACGTGTCGAACATCAACCGCTTCTCGAAAGTATATCGCGTGATGATCCAGGCCGATCCGAAATACCGACTCGATCCCGAATCGCTCAACAACGTGTACGTGCGGATGCAGAACGGCGAAATGGCACCGATCAGTCAGTTCGTCAAGCTCACCAAGGTATATGGATCGGAGGTATTGAGCCGCTTCAACATGTATAACAGTATCGCCATCAGCGGTACCGTCGCCGACGGATACTCGACCGGCGATGCGATCAAGGCCATCGAGGAGGTAGCGGAACAGGTGCTGCCCAAGGGTTATGGCTACGACTTCGGCGGACTTACGCGCGAGGAGAGTCAGACAGGTAGCAACACGGCGATCATCTTCGGTATTTGCATCATCCTGATCTACCTGATTCTGAGTGCTCTTTACGAGAGCTTCCTGATTCCTTTCGCCGTCATTCTGGCCGTACCGTGCGGTCTGCTGGGTTCGTTCATTCTGGTCAAGCTCATCGGACAGGAGAACAACATTTACCTCCAGACGGGTCTTATCATGATTATCGGTCTGTTGTCGAAAACCGCGATTCTGATTACGGAGTACGCGGCAGACCGCCGCAAGTCGGGCATGAGCCTCTCGCAGGCCGCCTTCTCGGCCGCCAAAGCCCGTCTGCGTCCTATCCTGATGACCGTGCTGACCTGCGTGTTCGGTATGATCCCGCTGGTAATCGCAACGGGTGTGGGCGCCAACGGTAACTCGACCCTCGGTTCGGGCGTCGTCGGCGGTATGATCGTCGGTACGTTGGCTCTGTTGTTCCTTGTGCCGTCCCTGTTCATCGTCTTCCAGCACCTGCAGGAGAAGGTCAAACCGATCCAATTCACGAACACTCCCGACTGGATGATCGAAGCCGAGATCGAAGACAGCAAAAAAGAAAACGAAGAGAAGAAGTAAACCATGAAAAAGCTAATCATCATACTTGCCGCAGCCGCCATGGCTGGCTGCGGCATTTACAAGCCCTACACGCGCCCGGAAGAGATCAAAACCGACGGGCTTTACGGCCAGGGAGTCGAAACGGTCGATACGATGACCCTGGGTAACATTTCCTGGCAGGAGATGTTCACCGATCCCTACCTGCAACAGCTCATTCAGCAGGGACTGGACAACAACACCGACCTCCAGTCGGCTTACTGGCGCGTAAAAGAGGCGGAAGCGACGCTGAAGTCGGCACGCCTGGCATACCTGCCCTCGTTCAACTTCGCTCCGAACGGAGGCGTGAGCAGCCTGACCAACCCTTGGAACGCCACGTGGACCTACACCGTTCCCGCAACGGCCAGCTGGGAGGTCGATATTTTCGGCAAACTCACCAACAGCAAGCGCCGGGCGAAAGCTCTTCTCGCACAAAGCCAGGAGTACCAACAGGCTGTCCGCACGCAGGTCATCGCCTCCGTCGCCAATCTCTACTACACGCTGCTGATGCTCGACGCTCAGTACGAGATATCTTCAGAAACCGCTGAAAAATGGCTCGAAACCGTCAATACGATGCGGGCCATGAAAGAGGCGGGTATGACCAACGAAGCGGCGGTTTCTCAAGCCGAAGCAAGCTACTATTCGATCGAATCCTCGCTGTTCGACCTGGAGTACCAGATCCGCGAAATGGAAAACAGCCTCTCGTCGTTGCTGGGGGAAGCTCCCCGCAGCTTCGAACGCGGCACGCTCGACGAGCAAATTCTTCCGGAGAATCTGGTGGTCGGCATTCCCGCGCAGATGCTCTCCAACCGTCCCGACGTGAAAAATGCCGAATACTCGCTGGCACAGGCCTTTTACAACACGGCCGGAGCCCGGTCGGCGTTCTATCCGGCCCTCAGTCTGAGCGGTACGCTGGGTTGGACCAACGATGGAGGTGTTACGACGCTCGATCCCGCCAAATGGATCTTCAACGCTGCGGCATCGCTCGTACAGCCCATCTTCAACGCGGGCAGAAACCAGGCACAGCTTCGAATCGCCAAAGCGCAACAGCAGGAGGCCCTGCTGTCGTTCCAGCAGACCCTGCTCAACGCGGGAGCCGAAGTGAACAACGCCCTCGCCAAATGCCAGTCGGCACGCTCCAAAGTCGATCTGCGCCAGAAACAGGTCGCTTCGCTGGAAACTGCCGTCGAGAGCACCCAGCTTCTGATGCGCCACGGCAGCACGACGTACCTCGAAGTGCTGACTGCACAGCAAACCCTGCTGTCGGCACAACTGTCGCAAATCAACGACCGTTTCTCGGAGATTCAGGCTATCGTCGATCTCTACCATGCCCTGGGCGGCGGCCGTGAAATCGAATCCGAAACCGATAAATAACAATGAAACGCAGGGTAACACGCGAAGAAATCATCCGCACGACGCGGGACCTCATCATCCGGAACGGCATCCGTGCCGTCCGGGTGGATGAGATCGCACAAAAGCTGGAGATCTCCAAGCGGACACTCTACGAACTGTTCAGCGATAAGGACACCCTGGTCGAACAGTGCTGGGACAAAATCCGGGAAGAACAGGAGAAAAAGATCGCAGGCTACCTCTTTTATCAACCCGGTTCGGCCCTCGAACAGGCCCGGAATCTGATTCAAGAATACATTGCCGCTGTATGTATGATCAGTTGCATTTCGCTTCAGGAGTTGCAACAGAAGGTTTCCTATGCCGATTCCTACGAAAAAAACCGTCGTTTCTGGCTGGACTCGTTTACCGAAGTACTGGAACATTGCGTCGCCGACGGCAGCGTATTGCCCGATGTGGACTGCCAGCTGTTCGCCAAACGGTTGATGAACGTACTGCTCGGCCTCTACCTCGAAGGAGGAACCCGTCGGGAAATGGATGCTTTCGGGTGGGCTCTCCTGCGCGGAATCGCCACTCACCGGGGCATCGAATGGCTCGACGGAAAAAAGCCGAACTCCTGACATTTTCACGTCGAAGATCCGACAATCGGATTTACCGAAAACAAAAAGAAGAAAGGCAGCGTTTGAAACGCTGCCTTTCCCTTTTTACTTTTTATTAACGCTTGATCGAAAGCCCGGTTTAATAGGCTTTGTTCTGGGGATCGAACTCCGTCCAACCCGACATCCATCCGTCGTTTTCGTCGGCGAAGGCTCCGATGTAGGTCACCTCATCGAAACCGTTGGCAACCAGCGGATCGGTAAAAGAAGCGGCCCCGCGCAGCGGGCTATCGGAGAGCGGACCGTAGTTCGGATTGGCTTGCAGGCTGTTGGGCTGGGAGAGTTTCAGATCGGCGATCGCATCGAAATACTTGTTCGAAGCTATCGACTTGAAATAGGTCGAAGAGAAGGACTCCTTCGACTTGTCGATGCTGTTCTTGTCGCCGTTGTCGCAGAAACCATCCTCGAACGATTTGTTCACGTCGCTGCCCAGGACGGTCATACCGGCCATATAGACGTTCTGAATCTTCAACGTACCCTCGGACGCCGCAGTCTGCGTCTGCGAACCTTTGTCGTTCTCCACGATCAGACCGACGGGGAAACCCATCGCCACCGAATTGAAACAGTTCAGATGCGAATTGCGGCGCACTTGCATGGCAGACTGGAACTGGCCCAGCTTGGAACCGTTCTTGGGATTCATATCGCCTGTGGTGATATAGTCGGAAGTGTTGGAGAATGCTGCATCCTGACCGACCGGACCGACGAAGGTCACGTTCGAAAAGACGCAGGAGGTGAAAGGAGAAGTGGCAGAACCTTCGCCGTTGTTGTCGCTCTCGAAGCCGTTCGACGCCGAGGTGTCGGCAATGCGGGGATGGCGCACGCCCAGGCAGAACTGCACCTTGCCGCAGAATCCGTTGTCGGTATCGAAATCGTCGTCCCAGGTGTGGTAGGAAACCAGGTATTTGGCGTTCACCGCACCGCCGAACCACTCATAGGAGTCGTCGTTGGAATAGGACACCTGCACGTGGTCGATCTGCGTAGCCGATCCCACAGAACCGAACGTGATGGCATTGATCTCCTGGTCCTCCTTGAAGGGATAGCCGGCGAACTCGCAGCGCACGTAACTCAAGGCACCCGAACAGTCGGCATTGTCGCTGCCTCCGTGCGTAGTGCGGGGACCGCCCTCGATCTGTATCGTCCCCTTGTTGTTCACACCGCGACCGCAGAGAATGATACCGCCCCAATCGCCCGGCCGACGGCTGCCGGCAGGCATCTCGGAGGTGAAGACGATCGGCTCGCTCTGCGTGCCTTTAGCCCACAACTGGCCGCCCGGCTCTACGATGAGCGCTGCCTTAGTCTCCTTGTCGCCCTTGATAATCGTACCCGGAGCCAGCGTCAGGCTCGCACCGTCGGCGATATAGCACCAGCCTTTCAACAGGTAGGTACCTTTGGGAAGCGTGTAGTCGCCCTTGATCTCGAATTCCTGACGTCCGTCGCCGATCTGGGTCCCGTCCTCGAAGAGTATCTCCGTCAGATCGCCACCGGACGGATTTCCGCCCTCGCCGCTACCGCCGTTGCCTCCATTGCCACCGTTACCGTTCTCGTCGTCGCTGCATCCTGCGAGACTCAACGCAGCCATCAAACATGCTGCCCATAAAATTTTCTTCATAATTTATTTGATTAAAAAAGGTTGATTTTACTTCGACTATTTTCTCACTCGGTAGAACCCGAACGAATTTCTGCGATTCACTTAAAATTTGGCCGTCACGCTCAGCGAGAACATCCGTCCCGCCGTGAACTGTTTGGTGATTTGCTTGCGGGACACCACATCGCCTCCGTTCTCGAATTTCGGGAATTGGGCGAACTGCACCTTCTCGTTGAGCAGGTCCTTGGCGTTGAACTTCAGCTCCCAATGCTTGCCGAAAGATTTGCTGACCACCACGTCGAGCGCGTTGCGCGGCATCTCGTACATATCCGGAATATCGTTGTCAATGCTGCCGCCCACGCTCATATCGCTGCGGCCGATGCCCACGATGCGCTTGCCGATGCGATTATACAGGACACCGACCGTAAGGCCCAGTTTGGGCGACTGGTAGAAGAGTCCGGCATTGACCAGATAGGGCGACTGGCCCTGCAACGGACGGTCGTGCTCGAGGCTCTCGTCGTCGAAATCCACACGGCTCTTCATGAGCGAACCGTTCAGAACCACCGAGAAATTGCGCATCCCCATAAAATCGAGGTTTTTCTTCACGTCCAGCTCCACACCGTACAGATTGGCCCGGTCGGCATTCTCGAACGTGTAAGTATAACTGCCGCTGCCCGCATCGAGAATAGCCGTTTCGATCGGATTGCGGAAATGCTTGTAGAACACGGCCACCGAGATACCTTCGCCCGCAGCCGGATACCACTCCCAGCGCAGATCGGCGTTCTGGATATAGGCCGCTTTCAAATCGGCATTACCCTTCACGTCGCTGAACAGGTCGAAATCGTAATAGACCGAAGGGGAAACTTCGCGGAATTCAGGACGGTTGGTGGACATACCGTAAGCGGCACGCAGCAGGTGCTTGTCGTTGATGCGGTATGTCACATTGACCGAAGGGAAGGGATCGGCATGGGTATAGTTTCGTGTTTCGCTGTCCCAGTCCTTGATCTTGGTGTACGAGGTGAGCGCCATACGGCTGTATTCGAACCGGACGCCGGCATAAACGTTCCAGCGGCCGAAGGGCAGGTCGATGCCGGCATAAGCCGCCGTCAGGATGTTGTCGCCCTTGTAGCTGTTGCGGTTGTCGCTGTCGTCGTAGATATAGAGCTTGTCGGCGCCATAATTACCGTCTTGCAAAATATCGTCGATCACATTGCCGTAAGCGAAGTCCGCAGGCAGGTTGTCCGTGTCGAAGCGATAGAAATAGGCCCGGGTGCGATAATCCCGCGTACGGTATTCGCCGTAGAGTCCGACCTTCAGTTCGGGGGCGAACGACGAACCTTCGCGCAAGGTGCAGGAGTAGTTGATGCCCGCCGAAGCGATGTGTTCGCGCAATTTCATGAAGTCACGCCGGATCTCGTTCTGATCGATCTGCATTTGACCGTAGTGCGCATCGCCCACCATGTCGTTCTCCTGCCGGTTGACGATACGGCGGTCGGGCTGGTTCTTGTCGGCGTAGGAATATCCGGCATCCCAGTCCAGAGTTCCCTGTTCGAGAGTATGTACACCCGCTATCTGCCCGCTGTACGTGCTGCGAGAGGTGTAGCAATACTCCGTTTTCTCCTGGATATAGAGCGACGACATATTCTGCCAGCCTTCGCGCAGCGTGAGCTTGTCCTGTCCGATCTGGTTGAAAATGTTACGGAAATAGTAGCGATTCTTTCCGTTCAGGTAAGCCAGATTCAGCAAGACGCCCACTTTGACGTTGGTCTGGTACTGGTCGTCGGTATATTTGTAGTAGTATTCGGGTTTGTCCTCCACCTTGTTATAAACCCCGTAACGGGAGTTTTCCATATTCGAGAAGGTCCGGGTGGCATAGCTGTAATTGAGCGCTCCGTTCAGCGCTAGATCGGCGCCGTTGCCCAGGCGGAAGCTGTGGCCGTAGGAGAATGAGAACCGCTGGTCGGGAATCGGCTTGCGGGTCTTGATCGACCAGTCGTTGTTGAAGCCGTGACGGGTCATGTCGGTAACGAAATCCGGATCGGCGTTATCGAAAGCACCCGTAATACCACCCCGCACGCCGCGCTTGCCGTTGTCGCAGCCGAACCAGTCGCTGCCGCTTCCCGGATTGTAGAGAAAGTCGTGGCCGAAGGTCGCCGTGTTGAACCCGATCGAGTAGGAGAGGGCGAAGGGTAGTTCTCCCGGCGTATCTTTGGTGTTGATCTTGACGAACCCGCCCGTGAAATCCGCAGGGATTTCCGGAACGGGGGACTTCAGGATCATGATGTTCTCGATCTGCCCCGCAGGGATCAGATCGAAGGAGAAGGCCCGCGAATCGGCTTCCGAGCTCGGAATGGCCGCATCATTGACCCACACATTATTATAACGCTGCGAGAGACCTCTCGCCACGATGAATTTGTCGTCGATGATCGAGATACCGGGTATGCGTCGCACGACTTCACCCGCATCGCGGTCCTGCGTGCGGGCAATCATCTGCTTCGACACACCGCTCACGACCATTTTGGAGTTGCGGACGGCCTGCATCACGGCCGCCTCGCTCGAAAGCCGCCGCACGGTGGTCACGACCACCTCGTCGATCTCTTCGGCCGAGGGTTGCAGCGAAATCAGCGGCAGGGTATTCTCGCCCGGCTTGATCTGACACCCCTCGATCACTACGCGCTGGTAGGAGAGCATCTGCACTTCGATCGTATAAGTGCCCGGCTTTACATTATTAATAACGAAGCGGCCGTCGGCATCGGCGACGGCCCCATACGTCGTATTCTGCAAAATCACGGCGGCGCCGATGACCGCCTCGCCGGTCGATGCGTCCTGCACCGTACCGGTCACAACAGACAGAAGGGGCGCTGCAACCGTCGTGCAGATCCCCTTCAGCATCAATAACCCAATCAATAAAAATCTATTCATCCACTTATTATTTTACAGCGGCAAAAGTACCGGGCCGCTGTTTCACCCGGGCTACACCCTCGTTACAAAAGCGTCAAACAACCGTTTCAAATCCGTTACACGCCCGACGAAACAGTTGCACAGTCCATCGAAAAAGGCTACATTTGCAGCCGATTAACCCTATTTCCGATATGAGAAACCTCTCACGCCACGCGGGACCCAACCGCATGATGTTCCTACTCCTTATCCCCTGTCTTCTGTTGTCCGCACTTCGGGCAAAGGCGGAAGAAACCGCACTTCCCGAGGGAAAAAGACCGGGCGTAACGCTTCAGGTCGAGATGGATCTGGTCAGCAGTTATATCTGGCGCGGTGTTTACGAAGCGGGCCCCAGTCTGCAACCGGGACTGACGCTCGGCATAGGAAACTTTACGATAGCGGCCTGGGGATCGGTCGATTTCACGTCGAGTTCATACAAAGAGGCGGACCTGATGCTCAGCTACCGGCTCAAAAACATCACCTTCCACCTCAAAGACCTTTACGACGAAGGTTCGGCCTCGGACCGGAATCCGCAGATCAGCCGCAACTACTTCCATTTCGGCGCCGACTCCCCGCACCGCATCGAAGCCGGCATCGAATGGCAGGTATCGCGCAAAGTCCCCATCACGCTCTCCTGGTACACGATCCTTTTCGGAGCGCGGGATGTCGATACCCGGGGGCGGCGGTGCTACTCCTCATACGTCGAGGTAGCCTATCCCTTTACGGTCAAAACCATCGACCTGAAAACGGGCGTAGGAGCCGCGCCCTGGAAAACGGCAGGAGAAGGCGGAGCCAAAGGTTTTGCCGTGAAAAACGTCTTCATAAACGCCGGAAAACTGTGGGCGGTCAAAAGCATGGGTTCCTTCCGAATCGGACTCTTCACCCATCTCTCCTGGTGTCCGCTCAAAGAGGACATGAACTGCGTAGGAGGCATTTCGCTGCGGATGTAACCGCAAAAAACAACAGAGAAGCCCTTCCGTCATCGACGGAAGGGCTTCTCTGTTTCGTACAATTACACCTCCGGACATTCCCTTTGCGGACAAGACCGGCAAAAGAACGAGCTTATTGCATCACAAGCACCCAATTCACCGCAAAAACAGACTTTATCGTTCCATAAATTGAACGAAATATATTATTTTTTATACTTTTGTATGTACTTCTTACAAAAAACAATTAACCTGAAAACGCTATGAAACAATTCTTCCTGATCCTATCCGGCCTCGCATTGCTGACAGGATGCAGCAGCAAGAACGACTCTGTCGAAGGCCCCGTACAATCCCGCATCCGAATCGCTCCGAGCATCTCCCGTGTTACAGGGCTCAATTTCGACACCGGGGACCGCATCGGACTCACGATCGTCAAATCCGGTGCCAACTACTGTGAAAATACGCCTCTGCGTTTCGACGGTACGGTCTTCGTTTCGGACGACCTGTTCTGGTACGACGATTCGAGTGAAAAATCGAATCTCACGGCTTACTATCCCTACCTGGCGGAAGGAGCTCCGGCGAGCTTCACCGTTCGTGCCGACCAGAAGCTCGCCGCCGATCACGAAGCCTCGGACCTGCTGGCAGCGACGGCGACGGACGTCGTACCGAGCCAAACGGCCGTGAATATGGTATTCACCCACCTGCTCACCAAAATCGTGATCGACATTACGAACAACTCCGCCAATACGATCCAGGAAGTCACCCTGAAGGGCAGCCGCTGCACGGCTACCGTCGATCTTTCGACAAAAAGCGTCCAGGTCGATGCTTCTTCGGCGGAAACGGATATCTATCCCTTTTCAACGGTGACCGCAGGACGGTATGAAGCCATTCTCGTACCGCAGCGGGCGGCACTCGAACTCGAAATCCAAACTTCCGACGGTAACCGGCACATCAAAACATTCCAGGCGACCGACCTGCAATCCGGCGCGGAATATGCGATCGAGGCGGTAATCAGCAATACGAACAAAATCCACGCCTCCATCAGCGGCGCCGTCAAAGGCTGGGAGGACGGAGGAGCGATCGCTCCGGTCGAAGACGACCTGCCGGAAGATTCCGACCTGCTGGAGTACGCAGGCGTCAAGTACCGCATCCGGCAACTCAGCAACGGTACGACCTGGATGGCGGAAAACCTGCGCTACATTCCCGAAGGCAAACGCGTTTCCTCGTCCCCGTCCGACGAAAACGGCATCTGGTATCCGTGTACGACCTCCTTTACCGCATCCAGCGACACGGAATACATCCAACGGCAGGGTTTGCTCTACGATCTGGCTACGGCCGTAGGGGAACCTGTTACTGCGGATAACTTCCGCAATATCGAGGGCGTGCAAGGCATTTGTCCGGAAGGATGGCACCTTCCGACCCGGGCGGATCTGGAATCGCTTATCGCCGTGAACAGTGAACTCGGCAGCTCCTTCTTCACCTATGCCGGGACACGCGATCCGAGCGGGAAATACATCGGATCGTTGATGTCCGGGAATTTCTCCAAAGGTTACCTGCTCTGTACGAGCACCGAAAGTTCGGTCTATACTCCGGAGGATCTGAACTACCAATACCTGCTTTTCTCGAAAAGCAACCAGGTAAACATAATCGACATCGACTGTCGCTCGGGCATGCCGGTACGTTGCGTGAAGAATGCCACATCCGGGGAATAAACGGCACAAAAAAGAATTGCGGACCGGCACAGAGCATAAAACGACCGGACGTTTCCGGCAAAGCGGCAACGCCCGGCAACATAGGGTCCCCAGGAAAGACCACCGGCAACACGGAAGGAAGCCGCTTTTTTGAGCGGCTTCCTTCTGCTATTTATCGCTCTGGTAATAAGACCTATCCAACCCGAAGGCATAGCTATTTCTGTACCGCCAGGTGAGCAAGACCGCAACAAAGGCCAATACCGCATTCAAAATAAACGGGAATCGCTCGCCCTGCATGTGCAGAATATTTCGCAACAGATCGATGATAAACGGACAGAGAACGATGGCCAGGTAATTCACCGACATCACGATCGAAAGAGCCAGCGTCGCCGATTGCGGTGGGGCCGCCGCAGCCGCCTTGTCGTAAATAATCGGTTGAATAATGCCGTATCCGAGTCCCACGAGAGTACATCCCGCAATCAACCAGAAATGCGCCTTGAAGAGTCCGATAAAGAGCAATCCCGCACAGATCATAATCAACGAAACCAGATTGACACTGCCGCGCAGACGCCGGATGATTGGGGAAAGGAAAAAGCCGGGCAGCATGATAGCCAGGAAAAACAAGGACACCAAAAGCCCCGAGAAGGAATTCTGGTTGCCGTGCGGATCCACCAGGAATGAAATGTAGAAGGTGATAGCCAATGCCAGGAAAGTCGCCAGAAAATAAAATCCCATGACCGCAGCCAGCTTCGGCCAGTCGATCTTCTTGTGCTTCAGCTCATCGCTCCCGACAGGTTCCGGGGCGGCGGGAGTTCGGCGGATGAAGATTGAAAGGATCAGCGGAATCGCCGGCAACGTATATACCAGGAAGGGCAGATGCCAATCGACATTGGCCAGGTAGCTCGCCAACACAGTGGCCAGCACCAACGTAAGGTTATTGATCGACGAACTGTAGCCCAACTGCCGGACACGATAATCCCCCGTAAAATAGTCCACGATATATCCCGTCGATAAAGGAATAATAATACCG
>OIBN01000531.1_pt1 | contig 17453 bp, 10 predicted proteins | sample 1581031 | NCBI WGS metagenome assembly OIBN01 (sample SAMEA3882531, study PRJEB24775) | human gut metagenome | biome: human-associated habitat; feature: intestine environment; material: feces | place: Netherlands | collected 2009/2010
CATAATCATCATTCCTTTAAATCGTTAATACATCAGGAGAGTGTTGGTCATGATGGTCAGATTCCTATCTTTCTATATACTTATTTTTACTTTTTATTTCTCTATATAAAGATGAGATGTCTCTTACAGGAAAAAAGCAACAGAAAGAAAAGGTGGGTAAACATATGAAAAAAAGTACATATTCCAATGAAATCGCAAAGGCTGTAGAACAGTTTCTGAAAGAAAAGAACTGGCATTTTGATTTTCTTGAAAAAGCAGGATTGTTCAAGTTTGATTTAAAAATAAGCAGTAAAATTCGTAAAATCAAGTATGTAATAGATGTTAAAAACGATGAACTGGTTGTTTACGGAATCTGCCCTGTTCATGCGGATGAGAAAGATGAGGAGATGATGGCTCAGATGAGCGAGTTTCTTCATAGAGCGAATTATGGTTTGAAAAATGGCTGTTTTGAGTTTGATTACGAGGATGGAGAAATCGGTTTCCGAAGTTATATTGATTGTGACGGCAGACTTCCGTCTGCAGAGAATGTGAAAAACAGCATTTATTGTACGGCTGCCATGTTTGAACAATATGGAGATGGGATTACGTCCATTGTTTTTGCCGATTACTCGGCGCAGGAAGCAATTGCAATGTGTGAGAAGCCGCTGGAAGAGCAGTTTTCAGATGATGAACTGGATGAGGCGGAATTGGAAGAGGCGTTCGCACGTCTGGTAGGCGGCCTGGGAGGAGTGGTTAAGATCTGAGAGGAGAGTGACAGAGGATGATGCGTTCTGGAAATATTTTTGAACGGGAAGGCAGCAGAGGGCATGGCTGCGATGGAGATGGCACAGAGATTACAGGAGGTGGTGATTATTCTGGTTGGGATAAGATGTATGATCAGGGCAGTATTGAAATAAAGGGGGGATGCCATTTATAAAAAAACAGTAAATTCGTCCACTTAGGACTAGCCGCCGCGGCTGTAGATTGATACAATAAAAGAAATAGGAAATATCGATTTTTTGCATAGGAGGAACACGGCGGCATGGCAGGATATGTGAGTCTTCAGGATGTAACCAAGACCTATCAAATGGGTGAGGTTACGATCAAGGCTGCGGATGGGATCAGCTTTGATGTGGAAAAGGGTGAGTTTGTGATTGTTGTTGGACCGAGCGGTGCGGGTAAGACGACGGTGCTGAATATTTTAGGCGGAATGGACACAGCGACTTCAGGAAAGGTGTTGGTGGACGGGGCGGAGATCAGTAAGTACCGCGGCAAGAAGCTGATCCAGTACCGGCGGGAGGATATTGGATTTGTTTTTCAGTTTTATAATCTGATGCAGAACCTGACGGCGCTCGAGAATGTGGAGCTGGCGATGCAGATTTGTAAGCATCCGCTGGATGCGTCGGAGGTGCTTGCGGAGGTTGGGCTGGAAGAGAGAATGAATAACTTCCCGGCGCAGCTTTCGGGCGGAGAGCAGCAGCGTGTGGCGATTGCGCGTGCGCTGGCGAAGAATCCGAAACTGCTGCTCTGCGATGAGCCGACCGGCGCGCTCGATTATGTGACGGGAAAAGCGATCTTAAAGCTGCTGCAGGATACCTGCCGGGAGAAGGGGATGACGGTCATTGTCATCACTCACAACTCGGCGCTGACACCGATGGCGGACCGCGTGATTAAAATCCGAAACGGAAAAGTGGCGGGAATGAAAACAAATGAGAACCCGACGCCGGTGGAAGAGATAGAATGGTAGGTGGACGATGAGAGCATTTCGAAAAGACTTTATCCGGGAAATCACAAAGAACAAGGGGCGGTTTCTGTCAGTCTTTTTCATCGTGCTTCTTGGCGCGGCGTTTTTCTCGGGCATTCGGTCGGCGGAAGGAGATATGAAGGTTTCGGCGGACCGGTATTATGATGAAGTAAATTATATGGATTTGAAAGTCCTTGGAACGCTGGGGCTGACAGACGATGATCTGGCGGATATTGCGAAGACGGATGGCGTGAAAGCGGTCTACGGCGGAAAAACGGTGGAAGTGCTGCATGACATCGGAGAGAGCGAGCAGGTTGTGAAGCTGATTGCGCTGACGGACGGTGTGAATGAGCCGCGCGTGGTCGAGGGACGGATGCCGGAGAAAGAGGATGAAATTCTTGTTGATACGCAGTTTCTGAAAAGTTCCGGCTGTGAGATCGGGGATCAGGTAACGTTCACTTCCGGAACGGAGGATCCGCTCTCAGATTCGCTGACCGGGGATACGTTTACGATTGTTGGTTCGGCGACGCTCCCTTATTATATGGATCTGAACCGCGGAACGGGCTCGATTGGAAACGGAAGCATCAACAGTTTTGCACTGCTGCTTCCGGAGACATTTACCTCGGATCTCTATACAGAGATTTACGTCCAGGCGGACGGCGCACAGGAAGAGGCGAGCTACAGCGATGCGTATGATGAGACGGTGAAGGCTGTACAGACGAAGATTGAAGCGCTCGAGGATGCGGCGTGCGACCGGCGGTATACGGCAGTCAAAACCGAAGGACAGGAAAAGATTGATGATGCAAAACAGCAGGTCGCTGATGCAGAGCAGAAATTAGCGGACGCAAAAACAGAGCTGGATGACGGTGCACAGCAGCTTGCCAACGCGAAAGTGACGATTGCGGACAAAGAGCAGGAACTTCTCGATGGCGAACAGACGTTAAAGGACAAAGAACAGGAGCTTCTTGACGGAAAGCAGACGATTGCTGAGAAAGAACAGGAACTCCTTGACGGAAAACAGACCATTGCAGACAAAGAGCAGGAACTTCTCAGTGCGAAAGCAACCATCGCCGATAAAGAGCAGGAACTGGCATCCGGCAAGGCAACGCTGAAAGATAAAGAGGCGGAACTTGCGAGCGGAAAAGCGACGCTGGAAGCAAAGGCGGCAGAGCTGGAAAGCGGAAAAGCGGAGCTGAATCAGAAAGCCGATGAACTTGCAAGTGGAAAAACCACACTTGAGGCAAAAGCGAAAGAACTTTCCGACGGAAAAGCACAGCTTGCAGAGAAAGAAACAGAACTGGCATCCGGCAAAAAAGAGTTAGAGGAAAAAATGACGCAGCTTTCGGCGGCAAAAACCGAACTGACTCGGAAGCAGACGGAGCTGAATACTGCAAAAGAGCAGCTTTCCGAAAAAGAAACGGAATTGAATATTGCAAAGGAGCAGCTTTCCGCTGCACGCGAGGAACTGGACAACAAGAAAGCAGAAACCGCTGCAGGACGCACACAGTATGAAGCGCAGAAGGCAGCGTATGAAGAACAGAAGAGTCAGTATGAGACAGCCAAGGATCAGTTAGCCCAGATTTCCAGTCAGCTTCCGATGGTGGAGGCTGCGCAGACAGAAGTGACTGGTCAGATCGAGGTGATTGAGGCTCAGCTTGACGGACTGACGGAGGAAGATGAAGCATATGTATCCCTGTTGGAACAGAAAACTGCGCTGGAAGCAAAGCAGACAGAGTTAGCACAGCAGCTTTTCACGATGCAGGAGCAGAAAACATTTCTGGAACAAAACATCGCAGCGTTTGAAGCAGCAAGCGCTGATGCGGAAGCCCGGCTTGCGGCTGCAGAAGCTCAGATTACCGACGCAGAAAGTCAGCTTGCCGCTGCAGATGCACAATTAACAGAAAAAGAGCAGGAATGCGCCGCAGGCGAGGCACAGATTGCTTCTGCAAAAGAAGAACTGGAAAGCGGCGAAGCTCAGATTACAGAGGCTCTTGCCCAGCTTCAGGATGGAGAAGCACAGGCAGAAGCTTATCAGAAACAGATTGAGAATGGCGAAGCCCAGCTTGCCTCTGCCAAAGCAGCGATTGCCGACGGAGAAGCTCAGATTGAGACGAACCGCAGTAAATTAAAAGACGGAGAAACTCAGCTTGCGGCTGCCAGAGCCCAGCTTGCTGATGGGGAACAGCAGATTGCATCGTACCGACAGACGATTCAGTCGGGTGAGGCCCAGCTTGCGGCTGCAAAGCAGACAATTTCCAGTGGAGAAAGTCAGCTCGCCGACGCGAAACAGACGATCGCCGATGGCGAAACCCAGTTAGCAGAAGCAAAGCAGACGATCGCCGATGGAGAAAGTCAGCTCGCCGAAGCCAAGCAGACGATTGCCGACGGAGAAACCCAGCTTGCCGACGCGAAACAGGAAATCGCCGACGGAAAAATCTCCCTTGCGGATGCGAAACAGGAAATTGCCGATAAAGAAAAGGAACTTGAGGACGGCAAAGCCGAATACGAAAAAGCAAAAGCCGACGCCGAACCAGAAATCGCGGATGCGAAGCAGGAAATTGCGGACGGTGAGAAAACACTCGCAGACCTGAAAAAACCAACGTGGTACGTCTGGGGACGGAATAAGGTAACGTCAACTGAGAGCTTCGGTCAGGATGCCGGCCGTATCTCGAATATCGGAAAATTCTTCCCGGTTATCTTCTTCCTCGTGGCTGCTCTCGTCAGCCTGACGACGATGACACGAATGATCGAGGAACAGCGTCAGCAGATCGGAACATTAAAAGCCCTCGGCTATTCCGACGGCGTGATCGCCTTTAAATATTTCGCATACGCGATGCTCTCCACCGTATCCGGCGCTCTCGCGGGCGTGGTGGTTGGAGAAAAAATCCTGCCCTGGGTTATTATGAATGCCTACGGCATGCTGTATACCGGACTCCCGTATTACATGACCCCGCTGAATTGGGAGCAGGGAGGCCTTGCGATTCTGGCGAGTGCAGCCTGCACCGGCGTGGCGACGATCGCGGCATGCTACAAAGAACTCGCCGCAGGTCCGGCAGAGCTGATGCGGCCGGAAGCACCGAAAAACGGCAAACGGATTTTCCTGGAACGCATCGGCGTACTCTGGAAACATCTGAACTTTACGCAGAAATCAACCGTGCGGAATCTGGTGCGGTATAAAAAACGATTCTTCATGACCGTTATCGGAATCGGCGGATGCATGGGTCTGATCCTCGTCGGTTTCGGCCTTCAGGATTCCATCACCGCGATTGCGAAAAACCAGTTCGTCAGCCTCTTCACCTATCAGGCGAATGCTGTGCTGAATTCAGATGTGGATGAATCCGAAAAAGAAGCATTGCAGACCGATCTGGAAAACTACAGCGGCATCGATGAGCTGCTGGAAATGTACTGCCAGAACATCGAACTGCAGACCGACAAAAAGACCGTGGATGCAGTGCTTGAAGTGCCGAAAGAACTGACGAATTTCAATGACTTCTATGCCTTCCGAGACCGGAAAAGCGGAGAAGTTTACGAATTCCCGACCGACGGCGGCGCAGCCATCAGCGAAAAGACAGCAACGATGCTCGGCGTAAAAGCAGGCGACACGGTTCAGCTGAAAAAAGGCGATGATATTGTGGACGTAAAGATTTCGATCATCGTCGAAAACTACGTGCGCCATTACCTGTATCTGGCCCCGGATCTCTACGAGGAGCTGTTCGGCGGAGCGCCGGACTACAACCAGCTTCTGATGAAATATCAGGACACGTCGGGCAATTATGAGACAGCACTCGGAGAAAAAATCATGACGTACGACGGTGTAGCGGCAATCTCGTTCACATCCGACCTGATTGATCAGATTGACAACATGCTTCGTTCCCTCGACATCGTCATCGTGGTGCTGATCGTATCGGCGGGCCTGTTGGCGTTTGTGGTGCTGTACAACCTGAACAACATCAACATCACCGAACGACAGAGAGAGCTGGCAACGCTGAAAGTGCTCGGCTTCTTCGACGGCGAGGTGGCATCGTACGTGTACCGGGAAAACATGGTGCTGACACTGTTCGGCGTTATCGCGGGCATGGGAATTGGAACGTTTTTACATCATTGCGTAATTCAGACCGTCGAGGTCGATATGATGATGTTCGGACGAAACGTGTTCCCGCGGAGCTACGGCTGGAGCGCCCTGATTACCCTGGCGTTTGCTCTGTTCGTCAATTTTATGATGTTCTACCGGTTAAGAAAAATTGATATGATTGAATCGCTGAAAAGCGTGGAGTAAACAACAGAAAAAGGCCGTCCGCGGTGATGCAGAGAATCTGCAGAAACCGTGGGTGGTTTTTTCATTTTGAAAGTGAAATATGAGCCGGAATGCTTGTTTTTTCAGACATTTCGTTGTATAAAAAAGATAAGGGTTTTTATCAGAACAGGATCAAAAAACAAAGAGTAAAGGGGATTTTTACAAATGGGAACAACAGAAACGAAAAAAATGAGAGTCGGCGTTGTCGGCTGCGGAGCGATCAGTGATATTTATCTGACGAACATGATTCATAACTTTGAGAATCTTGAGGTAGCAGCATGCTGCGCAGGCCATCTTGAACATGCGAAAAAGAAAGCAGAGCAGTATGGCATCAAGGGCTGTACCTACGAGGAAATTCTGGCAGACCCGTCGATTGAAATGGTAGTCATTCTGACACCGGCACCGACCCACGAGGGGCTGATCCGTCAGGCACTGGAAGCCGGAAAACACGTTTACACTGAAAAAACAATGACCCTCGCACCGGAAACGGCAGCGAAACTGATCGGGCTGGCAGAGGAGAAACATCTCTATCTCGGTTCCGCACCGGACACCTTCCTTGGATCGGCACTGCAGACCGCAAGAAAAGCGATCGACGACGGGCTGATCGGCGAGGTGACATCTTTCGAAGCATGCGCAAACCGCGATCTTGATTTGCTGGCGAGCATCTTTCGTTTTCTGCGGATGCCGGGCGGCGGTATCTGCTACGATTTCGGTGTTTATTATCTGACGGCAATTGTGAGTCTTTTTGGTCCGGTGGATCGCGTTGTATCGTCCGTGCGAAACCTTGCGGCGAAGCGTGTGAACATCATTCCGGGCAGCCCGGAATACGGACAGGAATTTGACTATACAAACGAAAGTCAGGTCTTTACCATTCTGGAAATGAAAAACGGTGTGACCGGTACATTCTGCGTCAATGGTGACAGCGTCATCAATGATCAGGCGGTATTCACCATTTACGGTAAAAAAGGTATCTTAAAGCTTGTTGATCCGAACAATTTCGGCGGCGATGTTGTCTATATTCCGGGTGTAAAAGACTGGACACAGCAGGCTGTTCCGGAAGTTTTACATTATGGCTTTGATTACAGCGAAAACAGCCGTGGTCTTGGCCCGTCTGAGATGGCAGAAGCAATTGCCGAGGGCAGACCAAACCGTGCGAGTGCCAAAATGGCATATCACGTACTCGATACGATCGATCAGATTATGAAGAGTGCGGAAACGGGTGCATTTGAGAAGGTTCCATCCACCTGCGAAAGACCAGAGGCCATGCTGAATTCATAGCCTATTTCTGATAGGATTGCAGGTACATCTGACGGAAGTCGGTAGGGCTTACATTTTTTGATTTCAAAAAGACTCTGTTAAACGTAGAAATACTGTTAAAACCGGATTCGAGCGACACTTCGGTGATCGTGAGATCCGGTTTTTTTAACAGGTTTTCGGCGATATGGAGCCGTTCCCTGGTGACGAAATCCGTGAAGGAGAGGCCGGTGTATGCGCGGAACAGCTTGGAAAAATGGCAGCGGGAGAATCCGGCGACTTTTGATGCTTCTTCCAGGGAAACCGGTTCGGTGCAGTGACTTGAGATCCAGGTACATGCAGCAACCATCTGGCGGTGTACCTGTGCGGAATGGCCTGTTTTTTGCGGTGCGGCAGTTTCGGTCGGCACGGAGAGATTTTCGCCGAGCAGAATAAAAAACTGATATAGCAGAACGCATCCGCGCAGTTCGGAAAAACTGATACCGGAGAGGGAGAGCCTGCGCAGCTCTGTCAGAAATCCGCGAAGCTTTTCGATTTCCGGGAAGTTGTTCTGATTCAGAAGACGGATCTGATAAAAAAGATAAGCAACAGACTGGAAATCCACGCGTTTTTCCAGAAAATCTGCATCGAGCTGAAGCATGATCAGGCGATGTTCTCTGTTGGTTGTGGAAACAGCGTGCAGCTCGCCGGGCCAGATAAAAAGAAGATCACCGGGCTTTAGCGGAAAGGTTTCTCCATTTACTTCATAGATAATGCCGTTATCCTGTGCAAGCACAATTTCGATATAGTGATGCCAGTGCAGACCGAAATAGGCGGGGACATGCGAAATAGAGATATCGTAAACATAGCTGTTAGCAAAATGATTGTTTTCGAAAAAAGAAGTCGAATCGTTTTTCATGGCAAAAGAATCCTCCGTATCTGATAAACGGTATTATACAACAGAAGAGAGAAAAAATATAGAAAAAATAGAAACATCTGGGCAATGATCGGCAATATATAAGTAGTGTTTTACGAGGATCTGTATTATGGTTAAGATATGAAAATTGTGAAGAACGGCAGAAATCGGAAAAAGAGTGATGTGATTTTGGCGAAAATTCACAATAAAAGTTTATGAAAAGTGAAGAAGTGAGAGGTAAGCGAAAAATGCAGATTTATGTAGATGGAAATGCTGTGCGAAGCGGAAATGGGCAGAAGGAATATCCATTTCAGACGATTTCCGAGGCGGCAAAAATTGCAATGCCCGGCGACGAGGTGCTTGTAGCGCCTGGCGTATATCGGGAATATGTGGATCCGGCGAATGCGGGATGTGAGGATGCAAGAATTGTGTACCGTTCTGTGGAACCGGGAAAAGCTGTGATTACCGGTGCGGAAATTGTGGATAACTGGGAGCATTTGGAAGGTGATGTGTGGACAGCGCGCGTTTCGAACGGATTGTTTGGGGATTACAATCCATATACGACACTGGTCAGCGGTGACTGGTTTATCGCATCCTACACGGCACACACCGGAGAAGTGTATCTGAATGGAAAATCCATGTATGAGGTGACAAGCCTGGACAAGGTGAAAAAGCCGGAGATCTATAAAAAATCCTGGGATCAGGCATTCACGGTTTACACCTGGTATGTGGAGCAGGACGAAGAGAAGAATGAGACCGTTTTCTATGTGAATTTCCAGGGGAAAAACCCGAATGAGGAAACGGTGGAAATTAATGTGCGCGAGAATTGCTTTTATCCATCGAAGGAGGGCATTGGTTATATCACGCTGTCCGGCTTTGTTGTAAAACAGGCGGCAACCCAGTGGGCTCCGCCGACGGCATATCAGGAAGGAATGGTCGGCCCGCACTGGTCAAAGGGATGGATCATCGAGGATTGTGAGATTTCAGATTCGAAGTGCTCGGGCATTTCCCTTGGAAAATACAGACAGCCGAACAATGACAATAAATGGCTCAAATGGAAATTCAAAGATGGCACACAGACGGAGCGTGACTGTATCTGCCAGGCGCAGCGGGAGGGATGGACAAAGGAAAACATCGGAAGCCACATCATCCGCCGGTGCAACATCCATGACTGTGGACAGACGGGTATTGTAGGCCACTTAGGTGGTGTGTTCTCGATCATTGAGGATAACCACATTCACCATATCAATAATAAACAGAACCTTGCGGGTGCGGAGATCGGCGGCATCAAGATGCATGCAGCAATCGATGTGATCATTCGAAGAAACCATTTCCATCACTGTACGAGAGGCCTCTGGCTCGACTGGCAGGCACAGGGCACACGTGTTACGCAGAACCTGTTCCATGACAATACGCTGCCGAACGAGGAAAATGCAAATCCAGAAGGTATGGACGGTATCGGCGAGGATATCTTTATTGAAATTTCCCACGGACCGACACTGGTGGACAATAACGTACTGCTTTCGGACCGCGCGATGAAGCTGGCAACGCAGGGTGTTGCGGTAGTACATAACCTGATCGCGGGATCGTTTACTGCTGTCGGCCGCGGTGTCAACAATGGCTCCGAAAAGCTGCCGTCGCCACGCTACACACCGTACCATGTGCCGCATCGCACGGAGATCAACGGATTTATGACGGTTCTTCACGGTGACTGCCGGTTCTACAATAATATCTTCATCCAGAAGCCGGTTCGTGCGGGAATGGAAGAAATCCGTAAACTGACCGGAGATAATGAGTGGGATGACGGAAATCTGACAGCAGGAACCGCACCGTACAGCGGATATCCGACATTGGAGGAGTACGTGGCAAGATTTGAGGGCTATTGCGGAATGGGCTCCGGAAAGTCACCGGATCTGTATTACGAGAAGCTGCCGGTATGGCTTGGCGGCAACGTTTACTTCAATGGGGCGAAGCCGGCAGAGCAGGAACAGGACGCTGTAGTGGATACCGAGCATGAAATCACCATCGGTGTAAAAGAAGAGAACGGAAAATGGAAACTGGAGACTAATGTTTACGATTATCTGCCGCAGAATGCCTGTGCAGTGATCTCAACGGAGACGCTTGGCATGGCATTTGAGCCGGAACAGAAATATGAGAATCCGGATGGAACGCCGATCGTGTTCCGATATGACTACTTCGGAAACCGTCAGGGCATTCATCCGCTGCCGGGCCCGTTTGCATCAAAAGAGGCTGCGGAAGAAGCATTATCATAAAGAAATTCTATAGACCCGCAAAAAAATAGCGTAAAAAATTCAGCGCCGCAGAGAGTGAATGATTGCGTCACAGCCTTTTTTGCAGTGTTTTCAGGTTTTACTATAACAAAAAGGAGTATAGAGAAATGATTTACTATGTCAATAATTCCGCTCCGAAGAATGGAAACGGAACAAAAGAGATGCCGTTCAAGTTCATCAACGATGCGGCAAAAATTGCAAAGGCAGGAGATGAAGTTCTGGTTGCACCTGGTATTTACCATGAATATGTTGATCCGGTCAACGGAGGAACCGAGGATGCAAGAATCGTCTATAAGAGTGAGAAGCCGCTCGGCGCAAAGATCACCGGTGCGGAAACGATGAATGACTGGGAGCATTACAAAGATAATGTGTGGGTATGCCGTGTAGACAACGGAGTTTTTGGCAATTATAACCCATACACGACAATGGTCGGCGGTGACTGGTATTTTGCACCGGTGGTACGCCATACCGGCGCGGTTTATCTGAAAGACCGCCAGTTATACGAGGCAGAGACGCTCGAGGAGTGTATCAAGGGCGAGGTTTATGCGCCGTCCTGGGAGCCGGAGTGGTCGGTTTACAAATGGTATACCGAGCAGGACAAAGAGAAAAATCAGACGGTCATCTACGCAAACTTCCAGGGTAAAAACCCGACGGAGGAAAAAGTAGAAATCAACGTGCGCCGGAACTGCTTTATGCCGTCGAAAACAGGCGTAAATTACATTACGTTCAGTGGATTTGATGTCAGCAAGGCGGCAACGACATGGGCGCCGCCGGCTGCTTATCAGGACGGTATGATCGGTCCGCACTGGTCGAAGGGATGGATTATTGAGGACTGTGAGGTCAGCAACAGCAAGTGCTGCGGTATTTCGCTCGGAAAATATTACGATCCGGAGAACGACCATTACTTTACCAGAAAACACGTAAAAAGCCCGACCCAGATGGAGCGTGATGCTGTGTGCCGCGGCCAGTATCACGGCTGGACGAAGGAGAACATCGGAAGCCATATTATCCGCCGCTGCCACATCCATCACTGTGAGCAGACCGGTATTGTCGGACGGATGGGCGGTGTGTTCAGTATCATTGAGGACAACCACATTCACAACATCAACAATATGCAGCAGCTTGGCGGAGCCGAGATTTCCGGTATCAAGATGCATGCAGCGATCGATGTTGTGATGAGAAGAAATCATATTCATCATTGTACGATGGGCATCTGGTGCGACTGGGAGGCACAGGGAACACGCCTGACCCAGAACCTGCTGCACGACAACTGCCCGCCGGAGGGAACACCAAAGGCAGAGGGCGCAATGATGAGTCAGGATATTTTCATCGAGGTTGGCCATGGTCCGACACTGATCGATAACAATATTATGCTCTCACCGGTCAGCGTTCGTATGGCGACCGATGGTATTGCCTGCGTACACAATCTGATGCTTGGCTCATTAACTGCAGTTGGCGGCGGAACAGGAGACCGTTACACGCCGTATCACATCCGTCACCGTACCGAGGTTGCCGGATTCATGACATTCCTGCATGGCGATGACCGGTTCTACAACAACATCTTTATCCAGAATTACCCGGTTGAGGAAACAGAAACGGTTGAGGACATGGGCTTCAAGATGGAGGATAACCAGGAGGTCGGAACGCATGTGTTCGACGAGTATCCGACCTATGACGAGTGGATCAGCCACTTTGAGCTGGATAAACCGGCCGACATGCGTAAGCTGGAGCCGTATCACAACAAGTGCCATCTGCCGGTTTGGGTAAACGGAAACGCTTACTTTAACGGAGCAAAGGCGTGTGTGAATGAAAAAGAGAATCTTATGGATAACGAGAACCAGGTTAAGGTGGAACTTGTGGAAAAAGACGGCCACTATTCCATCAAGACGAACGTGTATGAGTTCCTGAAGGATTTCCGGACGGGAATTATCAACAGTGATATTTTAGGATACGCCTTCGAGCCGGAGCAGAGATTCGAAGATCCGGACGGAAGCACGATTATCTTCGATCAGGACTATCTTGGCGAGCACCGCGGCGTGGCAGCAATGCCGGGACCGTTTGCGGATGGAGCTGAGGCAGAGAAGATTCTGTGGTAGAAAAAATCAGAACTTACCGGTTGATATGAAAAAAACAGGGCGCTGTGCAGGAAATGGCACAGCGCCCTGTTTTGGTAAAAGGAAAGTCAGGATGCCTTTGCAGAATCTTTTGCCGTCGGCATTTTCTCGTATAAGATTTTCAGCATAATCGGTGTTGCAATACTCGAGAAGAGAATCAGCAGAATCACGGCACTGAAGAAATCGCCGGATAAAAAGCCTGCATTCAGACCCTTTTGCGCAACGATCAGACAGACTTCACCACGGGTCATCATACCGACACCGATTTTCAGGCTGTCGCCCCAGGTAAAGCCGCATCCCTTTGACATCAGGCCACAGCCGATAATTTTTGCGGCAAGGCCGACGATGACGAAACAGATGGCAAAGAGTACGAATTTCTCGTTCATGCCGCTGAGCGTTGTTTTGAGTCCGATACTTGCAAAGAAAATCGGTCCGAAAATCATATAGGAGCTGATATCCATTTTTTCTTCGATGTAATCGGAAGAATCGAGGGAACACAGGATAACGCCCGCAACGTATGCACCGGTAATATCGGCGATGCCGAAATATTTTTCGGAAATGTAGGACAGTCCGAAGCAGAGCGCAAGACCCAGAATCGGGAGACGGCGGGTGTGCGGAAATACGGAGTTCATGCGGTTGAACAGCTTAAAGCAGAGAAAACCGAGCACAATCGCAAGGGCAAAAAACAGAATGGTGGAGGCTGCTACTTTCAGCGGATTGGATGTCGGATCTTTAAAACCGATGACAACAGTCAGCACAATGATACCAATGACATCGTCGATGATGGCCGCATTTAAGATGGTTGTTCCAACCTCTGTTTTCAGCTTGCCGAGTTCTTTCAAGGCCTGTACGGTGATGCTGACCGATGTCGCAGTCAGAATAACACCGATAAAAACAGCGTGGTAAAATTCTTCCGTTCCGACAGCAGAGAAGCCATAAAAGCTCATGTATAAGATGGCGCCAAGAACCAGAGGAACAAAAACACCGGCACAGGCGATCAGCAGGGATTTCACTCCGGTGCGGAGCAGATCCTTCAGGCTGGTGCCAAGACCTGCGGAGAACATCAGCAAAATGACACCGATCTCCGCCATCTGTGCGAGAAAGTCAGACTGCTGAACGAGTCCCAGCACACTGGGTCCAAGGACAATACCGGCAATCAGCTCGCCCACAACCTGCGGAGCCTTGCATTTTCTGGCAAGAATACCAAACAATTTTGCGAATACGATAATGATTGCCAGGTCTTTTAAAATGACATACGTATCCATGAAAAAGATACCCCCTTTTATGAATTTTATGTATGTGTCGGCAGCTTGAAAGAGCAATGCCGGAGTTTGATACGCATACATTTTCAGTATAGCAAAAGTTGAGAAAAAATACTATCGGCAAGAAAGAAAAAATAAAGTAAAACGAAAAAAGAGATATAGAAAAGAGCATGTAGATATAGTATGATCAAAGCAGCAAATAAATTTTACATGGAGTTCAAAAAGCGGGATCAAAAAAACGAAAGGGGAAATAAAAAATGAGAGTTGGGAACGTGAAAGAAATTGTATTTTCCAAAGATCCAAAACAGATGAACTGGTTGCGTGAGGATTTTCCGTATGCCGAAGTGAAATGTCCTCCGGAGTTTTCAGCGGAGGTGCAGAATGAGAAAGACGGAGATGTGCTGACAACGAAGATTGTGGTTTCTTACAACGGTGCGCATCCGTATTTTACAAATGCCGGAAGTATTGGGGTTTCATTTCCGTTGCAGGACCGCTACACGGACAGTGTGACCTGCCGTGACTATCGGTGCCATGCACATGTTTTCTGTGGGGAGAATACCAGTTATATTATGGCGCTCCGCATGGGTGGTGCGGCTCCGCATCTGGGAATGGTGCTCACAAAAGGCAGTCTTTCTGCTTACAGTATTGAGCGCGATCTGAAACTGCAGAGCAATGACAGAGGCTGCTTCTGGCTGCACCCGTCCGCACAGGAATTTGCACCGGGAGACACGATGACGCTGGAGTGGAAAGTATTTCCGCATCAGGGACGCGAAGATTTCCGGGAGAAATTAAGAGCATTTTCCCAGGTGATTCTGGTGGATGCGGAGCAGTATGTGATTTATCCGGGAGAGACGAGTAAGGTAACCATTGAACCGGTATTTCCGGCGGAAAAAGTGACGGTAAACGGAACATCGCTGGAAAAGACGGAAAATGGTGTTTATGAATATCTGTTTGAAAATGAAAAAACAGGGGAGTATGTACTTTCGATCTGTGCCGACGAGGTGAAAACCACCTGCCGTCTTCTCGTGCAGGAGCGGCCGGAAACACTGGCGGCAAAACGGTGTGCGTTTATCGTCGATCACCAGCAGTATCATGGAAAGATCAAAGAACTGCAAGGTGCCTATCTGCCGTATGATAACGAAGAAAAAATTCTCGTCTGCACGCCGGAAAACGATTTCAATGCCGGACGGGAGCGTACCGGTATGGGTGTGCTGATTGCACGGGCACTGCAGCAGAATCTTTTAAAAGACCGGGAAAAAGCGGAGCAGAGTCTTCGTGAGTACCATGCATTCTATCTTCGCGAGCTGGTAAATGCAGCAACAGGTCTTGTTTGCAACTGCTCAGGAAAAGACAACAGCTATTTCCGGCTTTACAACTACCCATGGGCAGTGACATTCTTTCTTGAATGCTGGAAGCTGTGGGGAGAAAAAGAAAATCTGAAGACAGCAGTTCGTATCACAGAAAAATTTTATGAACAGGATGGATTCCGTTTTTATCCGATTGAAATGCCGATTGTGATGCTCTGTCAAGAGCTGAAAAAAGCAGGAGAACAGGAGGATCTGAAAACAGTAAGAGATCTGTTCCGACGTCATGCTGATCAACTGATTGAGATTGGAACGGCTTATCCGGCTTCGGAGGTAAATTACGAGCAATCGATCGTACAGCCGGCGGCCGAAGTTATCCTTGAAGTCTACGAAGTGACCGGGGAAGAAAAATATCTGCGCGGAGCCGAGCAGCAGATCGCCGTCCTCGAACTCTTCGACGGCCAGCAGCCGGACTACCATCTGCATGAAATTGCAATCCGTCATTGGGACGGCTACTGGTTCGGAAAACGCAGAGTCTTCGGCGACACCTTCCCACACTATTGGAGCGCAGAAAACGGTCGAACCTTCAAGCGCTACGCTCGCCTGACCGGAAACGAAGAATATAATATCCGCGGTGAGCATTCCCTGCGCGGTGTGCTGTCCATGTTCTTTGAGGATGGAACAGCAACCTGTGCGTATTTGTATCCGTATTCCGTCAACGGTCAGAAAGCTGATTTTGCCGATCCGTATGCCAATGACCAGGACTGGGGACTGTGCATGAATCTGGAATGAAACCAGAACTGGACAAAGGATTTTTGAAAATCAAAAGAGGCTGCAAAACATTTCCGGGAGCTGAGGAACAAAAAATGTTGACGAAAAAAAAGAAATTTGATAAACTGAAAAAATAAAAGGGAGTAGCTAGCCAACCGTGTTCACTTCTTCGTCAGTACAGCTATTGATATTCAATAACTCGGAAAGTGATTAAATAGCGAGACTTTTACTGTAGATGCAGTAGGAGTCTCTTTTTTTATGCCTATAACACCTGCTGCAAAGAATGCAAAAGAAAGAGAGGAAGATACGTATGATGTTACAGGCAGGGATTTTGATAGTGGGTTTCCTTTTTCTGGTAAAAGGAGCAGACTGGTTTGTGGAAGGGTCTGCAAGCATAGCAAGAAAGTTTGGAATTCCCCAGCTGATTATCGGACTTACCATTGTTGCAATGGGAACGAGTATGCCGGAGGCTGCTGTGAGTATTACTGCAGCGATGCAGCAGAACGCAGGAATTACGATAGGAAATGTGGTTGGAAGCAATATTTTGAATATTTTTATTATTCTCGGACTTACGGCATTGATAACAAATGTGGCAATACAAAGGTCTACCTTGTTTTATGAAATACCATTTATGATGTTTGTTACGGTAGTTTTAATGATATGCGGAATGACAGGAGGAAAAGTAACGTTTGCCGAGGGCATAGTCTTATGGGTACTGTTTCTTGTATATCTTGGCTATTTGTTTGTAATGTCGAAAAAAGGGGAAAATCCGGAAGAGGAGGAAGCGAAAAATTATCCTGTCTGGAAATGTCTTCTTTTGATGGTGGCAGGCGGCGTCCTGGTTGTAAAAGGAAGTGATTTTGCCGTCAGCGGGGCAACCGAGATTGCACGATACTTTGGAATGAGTGAGCGTTTTATCGGATTGACGATTGTTGCTCTCGGAACATCCCTTCCGGAGCTGGTAACATCTGTGACAGCGGCAAAAAGAGGAAATGCAGGGATTGCAATCGGAAATATTGTCGGAAGCAATATTTTTAACATTTTATTTGTAATTGGAACAGCCGCACTGATCTGTCCTGTGCCATTTGAAACTAAATTTATTGTAGACACAGGAATCGCAATTCTGGCAGGTCTGGTTTTATGGATTGGGACGTACAAGAACAGGGAATTACGGAAAACGTGTGGTGTCGTTATGCTTTTATGCTATGCAGGATATTTTGCATATTTATGTGTGGTATAGGATGAACCATTTTTGATGAAACCATTATTTAAGCACCGACCATTTGGCCGGTGCTTTTGAAGTGCATTCAAAGCTATGCGAAACGGAAGAAAAAATCAAGAATCATGCTAGAATCTAGTACATCGTTTTGTAAATAACTATACCAATCACGCAGGATGCAGATTCGAGTGTGCAGGTATAAAAATGTAGGCGTAGCGGGCTACGCCGAGGCTTTTATGCCTGTGCAATCGGATTTGCAGACAAGTGAGTGGTATAGTTATTTCGAAAACGATGTACTAGCTTCGGAAGGCGGAAAACAGTCCCAA
>OIBN01000535.1_pt1 | contig 17309 bp, 16 predicted proteins | sample 1581031 | NCBI WGS metagenome assembly OIBN01 (sample SAMEA3882531, study PRJEB24775) | human gut metagenome | biome: human-associated habitat; feature: intestine environment; material: feces | place: Netherlands | collected 2009/2010
CGGCGGATGCCGTCGGGGTACAGGGCGGTGACCTCCGTCACCACCTGGCGCATTTCTCCGCCATAGGCCCCGGCATTCATGCACACCGCGCCCCCCAGACTGCCGGGGATGCCGTGGGCAAATTCCAGCCCCGCCAGCCCCGCCTGCTGGGCATATACCGCCAGACGGCTCAGCAGCACACCGGCGTCGGCCTCCAGGGTCACATCGTCCAGACGGCGGATGCCGGTCATGCGCTCCGCCGTTTTGATGACCAGGGTGTCCAGCCCCCGGTCCGACACCAGCAGGTTGGTGCCCCGGCCCAGCAGAAACGGCTGCACGCCGCATTCCTCCGCCAGCCCCAGCAGGATCACCAGCTGCTCCCGGCTTTCCGGAAAGGCCATGCGCCGGGCCGGACCGCCGATGCGGAAGGAGGTGTGGCGGCTCATGGGCACGTCATGCTCCACCGTCATGTCCGGCAGGTAATCCCGGAGCTTTTCATCCAATCGTTCATACCACTGCATAGCGTCCTCCCTCATATCCGTTTCTTCTTACCCAGCAGCGCAGCGCCGATGATGCCCGCCTGATTCCCCAGCTGAGCCTTGACGATGCGTGTTTTCTTGTCGGAGCAGCAGGGGATGGTCTCCCGCTCCACCAGCCGCTGCAGAGGGTGCAGCAGCTGCTCATCGGCCTCGTTGCTGACGCCGCCGCCGATGGCCAGAGTGTCCGGCTGGAAGATATTCACCACATTGGCGATGCCCGCCGCCAGATAGCCTATATACATGTCGCAGACCTGACGGCCCACCGGGTCCCCCAGCCGGGCGGCCATAAAGGCCGACTGGCCAGACACATGACCGTCGTGCTCACGGATGACCTGGGCCAGGATGCTGTCGGGATTGTTCTGCAATGCCTGGGCGGTGAACCGCTTCAGAGCGCTGGCGGAGGCGTACTGCTCCCAGCAGCCCCGCCGGCCGCAGGGGCAGGGGAGACCCTGATAGTCGATGCAGGTATGCCCCACCTCGCCGGCCATACCGTTGCCGCCGTGGAAAATCTTGCCGTTGTGGATGATTCCGGCGCCGATGCCGGTGCCCAGGGTGATGGTAACGAAGCGTTTGCTGCCCTGCCCGGCTCCGGCGTAGTATTCCGCCAGGGCGGCGCAGTTGGCGTCATTTTCCACATACAGATGCAGCCCCAGCCGCCGCTTGAACAGCTTCCGCAGAGGAATGTTCCGCAGGGGCAGGTTGCAGGTATACACGATGGAGCCGGTGCGGATGTCTACCACGCCGGGGATGCCCGCCCCCACAGAGGCGATATCCTGCACCGCAATGCCGCCCTGGGCTGCCAGCTCCTCCGTCAGGGTCACCAGGGTGTCCGCCAGAACGTCTGGGTCCGATACCTCCCGGATCTTCATGCTTTTCACGGCCAGCAGCCGTCCGTTTTCATCCGTCAGCCCGGCCTTCAGGTTGGTGCCGCCGATGTCGATGCCGATATAGTTCATTGCTTCTCCTTGGCCTGCCGGGCCAGCTCATCCATTTTCTGGTCAAATTGCGTCATGAAGTCCCGGGCGGAGTTATAGCCGTACCGCATCTGGCGATTTTTCATGGCGGCGATCTCCACGATACCGGCCAGGTTCCGCCCCGGCCGCACGGGAATGGTGACATAGGGCAGCTGCACCCCCAGGATGGTGTAGGTATCGCCCTCCAGGCCCAGGCGGTCATAGAACTTACCGTCCTGCCAGGGCTCCAGATGGATCACGATCTCAATGTCGGAGTCAAACTGCACCGCGCCCATGCCGAACAGCTGCTGCACGTCGATGATGCCGATACCCCGGATCTCAATGTAGTGGCGGATGATCTCCGGGGCCGAGCCGTACAGCGAGTCGGAAATGCGGCGGATCTCCACCGCGTCGTCGGCTACCAGCCGGTGACCGCGCTTGAGCAGCTCAATAGCCGTCTCGCTTTTTCCGATGCCGGAGTCGCCGATCATCAGCACGCCCTGGCCATAGATGTTCATCAGCACGCCGTGGCGGGTGATCTGGGGGGCCAGGGCCCGGTTCAGATAGTCGATGATGTGACTGGTCAGCTCCACGGTGGTCTTTTCCGTCCGCAGCAGAGTCCGCCCGTGCTTGCGGGCAATCTCCATCAGTTCGGGAAAGATCTCCATATTCCGGGCCACGATCAGCGCCGGGATCTCGCAGCGCAGCAGGTCCTCGAATACCTTCCTCCGCTGCTCCAGGGGCATGGCCTTCAGGAATGTAAACTCCGCCTTGCCCAGGATTTGCAGGCGTTTGGGCTCAAAATAGTCGTAAAAACCCACCAATTGCAGGGCCGGACGGTTCACATCCGGAATGGTGATCATCCGTGTGTCATAATCCAGGCCCTTATATACGACCTCCAGGTCAAAATCCTTCACCAGCCGGCTGAGGCTGGCCGGGTCGCGTCTTACTTTCTCCATATACAGGTCCTCCATCCGGCCTTGCCGGTCCGCGCTTGCATATACTTATATTTATATGTTATTATATCGTATATACCCCTTTTTCGCAAGACCTACGACGCTGTCTGAATTTTTTTCGTTTTTTTGTCAAATAATGCTTGCATTTCGCCTTGCAATCTGCTAAGATATCTATTGCTTGTGATGTTGGCAGGCAAGTTTCTCACAGCAAGGAGGTGCAACGGATGGCAAAGTGCGAGTTCTGCGATAAGGGCGTGACCTTCGGTATCAAGGTTTCCCACTCCCACAGACGCTCCAATCGTCCCTGGAAGCCCAATGTCAAGCGCGTGAAGGCTATGATCAATGGTACGCCTCGCCATGTGTACGTTTGTACCCGGTGTCTGCGTTCCGGTAAAGTTACCCGCGCGATCTAAGCTCGGACAAACAAGACGGACCCTATGCCATGCGGCACAGGGTCCTTTTTCTTTCGGCAAAAAGGCGGGACACAGCGTCCCGCCTTTTGTCATGCAGTTATGCCTTCAGGCAGCGCAGGACCGCCAGAAGAATGGAGTAATACTTGCTGTCCGGCGTGTCGGCGCGGCTGGTGATGATCACGGGGCAGGACGCGCCGCAGATGGTACTGGCCATGGTCTTGCCGGCAATGTAGGTGATGGACTTATACAGCACGTTGCCGATTTCGATAAAGGGCACCAGCAGAATATCCGCCTGACCTGCCACAGGGTCATGGATGCCCTTGTGCTTCACGGACTCCATGGAAATGGCACCGTCCAGGGCCAGAGGACCGGACACCACGCAGCCGGGAATACCGCGCTTGGCGATTTCGGCGGCGGACACGGTGGAGGGCATCTTCTCCGTGACGTTTTCCACGGCGGAGAGAACCGCCACCTTGGGCAGCTCCACGCCCAGGGCATTGGCCACCGGCAGAGCGTTCTCTACAATGCCGATCTGGGTATCCACGTCGGGGGCAATGTTGATGGCGGCGTCGGTGATCATCATAAAGCGGCCTTCATACTCGAAAATGCCGCACTGGCTCACCAGACGGCGGCCGCTGGCGGGGATCAGACCGGTCTCCCGGTTCAGAATGGCCTTGGCGAAGCTGGAGGTCTGGAGAATGCCCTTCATGGGGATGTCCGCCTTCCCCTGGCGCACCAGCTCCACGGCGGCCTTGGCGGCGTCCAGCTCCGGGCCGTCAAAGTCCACGATCTCATATTCGGCGGGATCCTCGTTCATCTCCTGCAGCAGGGCCAGAATCTCGTCCTTCTTGCCCAGCAGGGTGCCATCCACCACGCCCCGGCGATGGGCGTTGACCACGGCGCTGAGGGCGGGCTCGTCGTGGGCGTTGGCCAGAACGATGCGCTTTTTGTTTTTATGAGACAGGACATACGCTTCCAGTTCCTTAAAATTCGTGAACATATTCGTTCCTCCTATTTGACTTTTCCGTTTGGCTCCCATTTCACCGGGAACAAAACTATTATACAACCCCTTTTCGGCAAAAACAACCAAAAGTGCGGAATTTTTCTTTGCCATGCTGGCGAAAAATCCTTGCTATCCGTGGGCATTTCCTGTATACTTTACTACAATAAGGAGGGGCTGCTATGACCATCGAAAAAATCCTGTTTTACGGCATCATCATCGTGGGCGCCGCGCTGATCATTGGGCTGACGTACTATCGCATCGACTGGGCCCGCCACCCGGAGAAATACCAGGACCTGGTGGACCAGGCGGAGAAGGATGAGAAGGAGGCTGCTCAGCGACGTGCCATGCGCAGACTGGGCAGGAAAAAGAGAGGATAGACGAAAAGCGACCGGCTGCAAGGCCGGTCGCTTTTATACGGTCAGTTATTGTTTTCCGCCTGATCCAGTCCCAACAGCCGCAGGCCCCGTTCATTGAAGTAGGGCTTCAGCAGACTGTACGGCACCTGAAACGACTGCTCTCCGGCGGCGTAGGGGGCGATGGTATAGGGACTGAAGGCTACGGTGATGCCGCTGTCCTCGAAAATCAGGCACTGGTCCATCCAGGTCTGGAGGGTGTCCTGGTAATCCTCAAAGAAGCCCTCCTCACCGATCTGAGTCCAGGCATCACTCCTTTTTACCTGGTACAGCAGGCTCTCGGCCACAGCCGCCCGCATGCCGTCCGCGTCGTCGGTCAGGTCCGTCATTTGAAGGGCCTGCCCGTTGTTCAGGTCAAAGCTCACCGCCAGCCGCCAGGAGTTGGGGTGCGCGCCGCCGGAATAGGAGCTGTAGTACATGCTGACGCACAGCAGCCGGGGACCGACCCAATAGTCGGTGGTGACTGTGTCGGAATACACATACTCCGTCTGCTCCCAGCGGGGGTCCGCGCCGTTGGTACCGGCATAGGAGGTTCTGGCCATCTCTGTAACGTCAGCCAGGAACTGAAGCTGGCTCTTGCGCCACTGCTCGAAATACCGGTTGATGCTGTCCGCCGTCTGGGTGGTGACAGTAAGGGTATTGCCGCCGTCCTCCGGCTCCAGCTGGAACACCTGATAGCTGCCCTTTGCCAGCAGCCGGTCATCCTCGGCATAGTTCTCCTTATTCACCTGCTCCAGGCGGATGCTCCACTCCTGGGGCAGAGGGTCGGCTTTTTCCCCGGTATCCTTCGCCGGAGAGTCGGGGGGTTGCAGCTTGTCATCCGCCAGGGACAACATAGGTACGGCGCTGCATGCCGTCAGACACGCCGCCAGCGTCAGCAGCATGGCCGCCAGCAATAAAACATACAGCTTCTTCATAGGTATTTCCTCACATGATCCATGGGGTGGCCCGCCAGTCTGTGCCGCAGATGCCCTGAGACAGGTCGGGATACGCCAGAGTATACAAATCGGTCCACCCGGCCTCCCGGGTAAACAGGGCCTGGGCCTGGGGGCCCAGACGGGACACATCGGCGGGCTTGGTCAGCACCGGCGCACCGCGCATCTGCCGCAGCAGGTCACAGCCCCGGCGGCTGGCAGCCAAAAGCCGCAGATAGGGAATATGCTCCGGCTCCGGCAGCTCCAGATATGCTGCCAGCAGCATCCGCCGCAGCCGGGCCAGGGGATAACGCCGGGTTTTCGCAGTTTCCAGCAGGCGGTCTATGTCCGCCGTCTGCCGCACCGCCCGGTAAAACCGGCGGTACAGTCCCTCGCCGCCGCCGTCGTAGGGAAGAAAGTCCTTCTCACCCATCCGCCGCAGCCGGGAGAGAATGGCCCGCTGACAGGCTCGCATATCCACCGGAGCCCGTCCTGCCGCCAGCTCCCGCCGCAGCACCGCCGCCGATTCCTCCGGCAGAAGGGCTATGGCCTCCTCCGTCTGTCCCGCCCGCAGGAGCCTGCGGATGTGGGAGGCCGGGGCAATGCCCTCCATCACGGGACCGTCGTGCTGCCCGCCTCTGCGCGGAAACGTTACCGGCTCCATGGGAAAGTCCGCCAGGCGCAGGGCCTTCAGGTATTCAATGGCCAGGATGTTGTTGGGCTGAGCCAGCAGCGCCGCATCCTCGGGCCCCAGCAGCTTCTCCACCGCCAGCTGCCGGCACCGGGCAAAGGTTTCGCCCCCCTCCAGCCGCTGCCGGACGGCATCCTGATATGCACTCCCGGACAGGCATGCCTCCACCCGGCGCAGAGCCTCCAGATCGCCGCACTCGCTGCCGAAGGCCAGGTGGGTCACCACCCCGGCTTTTTGCAGCAGCTCCACGCCGCCCCGGGCAAACCGCTCGGCTCCGGACACTGCCCAGGGGGTAGGCAGCTCCAGCACCAGGTCCGCCCCGTTCCGGACGGCCATTTCCGCCCGGGCGAACTTGTTCACGGCGGCAAACTCCCCCCGCTGGGTGAAGCAGCCGCTCATGGCGCACACCACCGGCCCCTGCTGCCGCAGCTGCTCCAGCATCCACCGGTGCCCCAGATGAAAGGGGTCGTATTCGCAGATCACACCGAAAACCGGCATGCTGTTCACCCCCTCCGGAAGATTACAAATAGTTACAAACCAGTTACAATTTCACAACGATTTTTCCGGCATTTTGTGCAGCGTGCAAAAAGATAATCATCACACTGTTCAAAACTGAGCATTTGGTTCATTTCTGGCTTCATTATACCTCATTTTTGGAAATTTTGCAATCCTCTTGACAACTCCCCCTGGGAATCCGTACAATATAGGTGAAAAATATGATTTATTGGGAGGAAACCAATTATGAAGATCGGACTCGTATACGCCATGACCGGTGAGATCGAGAGCTTGCTGACCCAGGAAAACGCCCAGCCGCTGCAAACCGTGGCCGGGGTGCCTTTTTACCGGATCCGGCCCGACGTCATCGCCTGCGCCGGCGGCGTCAGCAAGGTCAACGCCGCTATGGCCACCCAGCTGCTGATCAGCCTGTATCAGCCGGATCTGGTGCTCAACGCCGGGGTAGCCGGGTGCTTTGAGGATATGCCCATTGGCTCCATCGTTCTGGCGGAGGGCTTTTTGCAGCACGATGTGGATACCAGCGCCCTGGGCGACCCTGTGGGACTGGTGTCCACGGTGAACCGGGTGCAGTTCCCTACCAGCGACCTGGACCGGGCCAAGGCCGCCATGGACCGGGTGGGCGTGCCATACCGCACCGGCTGGGTAGCCACCGGCGACTGGTTCGCCACCGACACCCCCCGGGCCCATTGGATCGCCGACACCTTCCACCCGCTGCTGTGCGATATGGAGGGCTGCGCCGACGCCCAGGTGTGTTTGCGCAACGGGGTGCCCTTCATGTCCGTCAAGTCCGTGTCCGACTGTCTGTTCGAGCACCACGACTTTGTGTTCAATTTCCCAACCGCCATGCGGGATCTGAACCGGGTGGTCATGGCCTTTGTGGACCGGCTGGAGGCGTGACATGGAAAAAATTGCCAGCTTTACCGTGAACCACAATGTGCTGGTGCCGGGTCTGTATCTGTCCCGGCGGGACGGGGAGGTCTCCACCTTTGATCTGCGCTTCAAAAAGCCCAACACCGGCGACCTGCTGACCAATGCCCAGCTGCACTCCGTGGAGCACATGATCGCCACCCTGCTGCGCAATAGCCCGGAAAGGGATGCCGTGATCTATTTCGGTCCCATGGGCTGTCAGACGGGCTTTTACTTCCTGTTCGACAGCCGCCGTCTGACGGATGCGGAGGCCATCGCCCTTTTGCAGCGGGTGTTCACCGCCGGTGCGGCCTATGACGGCCCCATGCCCGGCAAAAGCGCCGCAGAGTGCGGTAATTACCGCAACCTGGACGCAGCCCTGGCCCGGGCGTGCTGCGCCTTTTACGCGGACGTGATCCGCCGCTGGACACCGGAGGACCTGGTTTATCCGGAGGCCTGAATTTCTCTCGGAAAGGGCGAAAACCGGACAGACTGCTATAAAGGATGCCCTCTTGCCAAAATCGCCGTCGTGGGGTATAATACCCTCCGGAATACGCAAAAGGAGCTTTTATACCATGACTTATACCTATACGCCCCGGGGCGTCTGCTCCCGGAAAATGACTGTGGAGCTGGAGAACGGCGTGATCAAGAGCGTCAATGTGGAGGGCGGCTGCAACGGCAACCTCCAGGGCATCAGCCGGCTGGTGGTGGGCATGGACGCCCAGGAGGCCATCCGGCGCATGAAGGGTATCCACTGCGGACCCAAGCCCACGTCCTGTCCGGACCAAATGGCCCACGCGCTGGAGGAAGCTCTGGCCCAGGCGGCCAAAAAGGCATGACTACGGAGACCTTTTTTCAGCTGCACTATCACCTGACGGATACGGAGGGGCTCTTTGACCTGGCTCAGGGGATCGCGGTCCATCGGCGCAGGCTGAAAAAGCATGACGCCCGATGCCGCAGCTTCCGGTGGTTTTCCCGGCGGCTTCTGTGGCAGGGGGCCGTCCTGCTGGCGCTGGGAGCCGTTTTGCTGTGGCTTACGGCCAGCCTGGCGCTGGGCCGGGCGTCCGGCGCGCTTACGGGGCTGTGCTTCGGCTGCGGGGTGCTGGAGCTGGTGCTGTGCGCGCTTATGCAGCGGAATTACCGGCGGAGCTGGCGGCAGTTTCAGCAGCAGAACGATCCCGATGGGTGCATTCTGTTTGACGGCGGCGGCATCCGGGAGGAGAACCGGAAGGGGAAGCCCACCCATTTCGACTGGGAGGATTGGGACGTGGCCGTGGTGACTCCCAGAGTCATCGTGCTGACCTTCCGTGTTCCCGTGCTGCTGTTTTTCCCCTATACGGAGGAAGCGGCGATCACAGTGGCTCATGCAGCCCGGGCCTTCGGCAAGGAGGATGCGGTGGTTTACCGGCAAAAGATCTGAATCGCCTGAATATGCTGAGACAGCCGCCCTTCGGAGCGGCTGTCAGCTTGTCAAAAATCCTTTTTGACAAGCTGAAAAAGCATTTTCAAAACTTTCATGAAAGTTCTGAAAATGCGATGATTGAAAACGAAAGACACCCCTGATGGGTTTCTTTCGTAACTATCTTCCTTTCCGAAGGCAGAGGCAATCCTATTTTTTTGACAGTCTCAAGCCCGCCCTGCGGTGACGCAGGGCGGGCTGCTTTTTTACAGATTTACAGAAAAGGGGAGAGGCCGCAGCCTCTCCCTCTTTTGTTATCCTTGCCTTACTTGCCGAAGTAGCGGTTCAGCAGGCCCTCGAAGGCCTTGCCATGGCGGGCCTCGTCACGGGCCATCTCGTGGACGGTGTCGTGAATGGCGTCCAGGTTGTACTTCTTGGCCAGCTTCGCCAGCTCAAACTTGCCGGCGGTGGCGCCGTTCTCGGCGTCCACGCGCATCTGCAGGTTCTTCTTGGTGGAGTCGGTGACCACCTCGCCCAGCAGCTCGGCGAACTTGGCGGCGTGCTCGGCCTCCTCCAGGCCGGCCTTCTCCCAGTACATGCCGATCTCGGGATAGCCCTGACGATGGGCCACACGGGCCATGGCCAGATACATACCCACCTCGCTGCACTCGCCCTCGAAGTTGGCGCGCAGGCCGGCAATGATCTCCTCGCGGACCTCGGCAGGGACGTCCTCGCCGAACACCTTGCCTACGCCCACCACATGCTCGGCGGCCCAGGTCTTTTCCTCGGCCTGCAGGGTGAACTTATCGCCGCTGACATGGCACACCGGGCACTCGGCCGGGGGATTCTCGCCTTCATAAACGTAACCGCAAACAGGACAGACCCACTTTTTCATAGTAAATTTCCTCCGTTATATTCAGTATTTATTGGTTTTGGGAACCGTGGCTCCCTCATTGACTGAATGCAGTATAACACGGAATCGGGCCCTTTATAAGTTGCAATTGCAACAATCGGAAAATTTTTCCGATTGTTTTTACGCCTGGGGCGGATCGTTCTCCACCAGCGCCTTGGCGCTGGCCGCCAGACCTGCCAGGCCCTGGATCTCGCTGGGGATAATGATCTTGGTGGCCTTGCCGTCGGCCATTTTCTCCAGAGCCTCCAGGCTCTTGAGCTTGATGACCTGGTCGTTGGGGGCGTTCTCGTTGAGCATGCGCATGGCGTCGGCCAGGGCCTGCTGCACCTTCATGATGGAGGTGGCCTCGGCCTCGGCGGCCATGATCTTGGCCTGCTTGGCAGCATCGGCCCGCAGAATGGCGGACTGCTTCTCGCCCTCGGCTACCAGGATCTTGCTGGCCTTCTCGCCCTCGGCCTGAAGGATGGACTCCCGGCGCTCGCGCTCGGCCTTCATCTGCTTTTCCATGGCGTTCTGGATCTCACGGGGAGGCAGGATGTTCTTCAGCTCCACGCGGTTGACCTTGATGCCCCAGGGGTCCGTGGCCTCGTCCAGGATGGTGCGCATCTTGGCGTTGATGGTATCCCGGGAGGTGAGGCTCTGGTCCAGCTCCAGCTCGCCGATGATGTTGCGCAGGGTGGTGGCGGTGAGGTTCTCAATGGCGTTCATGGGATACTCCACGCCGTAGGTATACAGCTTGGGGTCGGTGATCTGGAAATAGATCACGGTGTCGATCTGCATGGTGACGTTGTCCTTGGTGATCACGGGCTGGGGATCGAAATCCGCCACCTGCTCCTTCAGGCTGACCTTCTTCACCACCCGCTCAATGAACGGGACCTTCAGATGGAAGCCCACGCCCCACACGGAGTGGAACGCGCCCAGGCGCTCCACCACATAGGCCTTGGACTGCTGCACGATATAGATGTTGCGGACGATGACGATGAGCACCAGCACCACCAGAATGGCGATGGCAACCGCGCCGGGGACAGAGATGTTGTCAAACATACGATTTTCCTCCTGTTTTTATGTTAAGTATTGCAACGGACTTACACGGGCTCCACGAACAGGCGCACGCCCTCCATGCGGACGATCTTCACCTGCGCGTTGCGGGGAATGAGCTGGCCGCTTTCGCTGCGGGCCGTCCAGGTCATGCCGCCCACATACACCGCCCCGGTGGGCACGGCGTTGTCGATGGACTCGGTGACCCGGGCCGTCTGGCCCAGGACGCGGTCGGCGTTGGTGGCGGTAACGTCCTTGTGCAGCAGCTTCTTCACCAGGGGGCGGGTGGCCGCCAGGCACACGATGGACACCACAAAGAACAGGGCAATTTGCAGCCACACAGGGCCGCCGCAGATGGCGGCGATGAGTCCCGCCACAGAGCCCACCACGAACCAGATGGACGCCAGCCCCACGGTGACGGCCTCCACCACGCCGAAAATCACCATGGCGGCGATCCAGATAATGGTCATCATATCGGTGGTTCCTCCTTTCAGACAAAGCCCCAGCACCAGGGCCAGAGCCAGCGTCCCGGCCACTGCACCGAGACCCAGCCACTTTTCCCGGGGGGACAGATTGGCGAAAAACGCGGACAGCGCCGTTTTCAGGGTTTTCTCCGGCAGCGGCGGCGTATCCGGCGCGGGCTGCGCCGGGGCCTGCCGGGGCACCTCCTGGGAAAACAGCTCGTCCAGGGACACCTGATACCGGTTGCAGATATAGAGGATCTTTTCAATCTCCGGATAGCCCCGGCAGGATTCCCATTTGCTGACTGCCTGCCGGGATACGTTCAGCTCCGCGGCAAACTGCTCCTGGGTCAGTCCCGCCCGGCGGCGTACCTCCTGCAGCCGTTCTCCAAAGGCCATGGCTCCGTCCCTCCGTTTCTCTTTGGCCTTATCCTATCGGAAACGGGCCGCAATGTCTACCAACCTCCGTTTGCACCGGGAAAAAATCCGACGTTTTCCCCGCAACCTCAGGTTGTCATGGCTTCAGTATACTATAGTTTCGCCCGCCGCGCCACAACATTTTGAAAAAACACACGTTTTTTACAGAGCTGCCTGTTTTCCTTGACAAATACCGTCTCCCCCTGTATACTGTAGCCATCTGAACAGAAAGGTGGTGCCCAGCATGAAGAACAATACCGTCATTATCGTGCCGGGGACCATCGTGCACCCGTAACGCGCCTGCCGGGGGAGGGAGCAGGCTCATTGCGGCTGTGGGAGCGTCCTCATGGGAGGGTGCTTTTTTTGCGCCCGGAAATCGTATCGGAAAAGAGAGAGTAAAAAAAGGAAGGAAGTGTCTGCGCTTTCATGGAAACCACCCAAAAGCTGTCCCGGCGGGAGAAGCTGTCTCTCATCGGGAAATATCTGCGCCCCTGCTGGGGGCACTTTGCGGCGGCGCTGCTGTGCGCATGCCTGGCCATGGTGTTCAACGCCCTGACGCCCCAGATCATCCGCATCACCGTGGACTCCATCCTGGGAACGGAGCCGGTCCGACTGCCGGCATTCCTCATGCGGTGGCTGAGCTGGCCGGTGCTGGAGGCCCGGCCCCTGACGGCCCTATGGTGGGCGGCAGGCGGCGTACTGCTGACGGCCCTGCTGCGGGGCGTTTGCAGCTACGGCCAGCGGCTCCAGCTGGCCCGGGGCTCCGAGAGCTATGTCAAGGGTATCCGGGACGACCTGTACCGCCACATCCAGTATCTGCCCTTTGCCTGGCACAAAAATAACCCCACCGGCGACATCATCCAGCGCTGCACCTCCGACGTGGACGTGATCCGCCAGTTCGTGTGCAATCAGCTGGTGGAGGTGGTGCGCACGGTGTTTCTCATCGCGCTGTACCTGTGCATCATGTTCTCCATGAACCTGCGGCTCTCGCTGATCTCGGCGCTGTTCATCCCCATCGTGGGCCTGTCCTCCGGGGTATTCTACAGGAAGATCTCCGGCCGGTTCCAGGCCGCCGACGAGGCGGAGGGGGACCTGACCACCTGCGCCCAGGAGAACCTTACCGCCGTCCGGGTGGTCCGGGCCTTCGGCCGGGAGCGGTACGAGGATGAGAAGTTCAACGCCAAGAATCAGCGCTTCTCCCAGCTCTGGATCCGGCTGGGAAAGCTGCTGTCCGTATACTGGGCCTCCGGTACCCTGCTGACGTGCCTGCAGGTGATGGTCATCGTGGTGACCGGGGCCTGCGAATGCGTAGCCGGGCGGATGACCCTGGGCACCTTTGTGGCCTTCGTCACCTATAACGAGGCCCTGTCCTGGCCGGTCCGGTCCCTGGGCCGGGTGCTGTCGGACATGAGCAAGGCCGGGGTGTCCATGGACCGGGTGGGCTACATCCTGAACGCCCGGGAGGAGCAGGACGCGCCCGACGCCGTGGACGCCGCAGACGGCGACATCGTCTTTGACCATGTTACCTTCGGCTATCAGGGCCAGCCGGTGCTGCGGGACGTGTCCTTTACCATCCGCAAGGGCGAGACCTTTGCCATTCTGGGGGGCACCGGCTCCGGCAAGAGCACCCTGGTCCACCTGCTGGACCGGCTGTATGACCTGCCGGAGGGCAGCGGCACCATCACCATCGGCGGGGTGGACATCCGGCACATGAAGCGGAAGTCCCTGCGCCGCCAGATCGGCCTGGTGCTTCAGGAGCCGTTCCTGTTTTCCCAGACCGTGGGCGAGAATATCTGCGCCGTGCGGCCCGATGCGGAAAACGAGGCCATGCGCCGCGCCGCCGCCATCGCCTGCGTGGACGAGGCCATCTCCACCTTCCCCCAGGGGTACGACACCGTGGTGGGCGAGCGGGGCGTGACCCTGTCCGGCGGCCAGAAGCAGCGGGTGGCCATTGCCCGGATGCTGATGCAGCAGGCGCCTATTATGGTGTTTGACGACTCCCTGTCCGCCGTGGATGCCGAGACCGACGCCAAGATCCGCACCGCCCTGCGGGACACCCTGCACAGCGCCACCGTGCTGCTGATCTCCCACCGGGTCACCACCCTGATGCAGGCCGACCGCATCCTGGTGCTGGACGGCGGCCGGGTGTCCGCCCTGGGCACCCACCGGGAGCTGATCCAACAGCCCGGTATTTACCGGGATATCTATGACATCCAGATGCGCAGCGACGACCGCGCGCTGGTGGAGGAAGGAGGGAACGCCTGATGGCTGCCTTCGACGAGAAAGAATATACAAAATCCTTTGACTGGAGCATCTGGAGGCGGCTTGCGCCCTTTGTGCGGCCCTTCCGCCGGGACTTCGTGGGGATGCTGGTGTTCAACGGTCTGTGTGCCCTGGTGGACGTGGCCATTCCCCTGTTCCAGCGCTACGCCATCCGGAACTTTATCCAGGCGGACTCCCTCCGGGGTATCGTTCCCTTCTCCCTGGTGTATCTGCTGGTAATTCTTTTACAGGCTCTGTCCGTGGTGGCCTTTGCCCGCAACTCCATGACCATTGAGATGAACATGGGCCGGGATATGCGCCGGACCCTGTTTCACCATCTCCAGACCCTGTCCTTCTCCTTTTACAACGTGACCCCCGTGGGCTATCTGCTGACCCGGGTCATGAGCGATACCAACCGCATTGCCAGCATGGTGGCCTGGAATCTGACGGATATCCTGTGGGCGCTGTTCTATGTGCTGGGGACCTTTGCCGCCATGCTGATCCTGAATTGGCGGCTGGCGCTGGTGGTCATCGTCATCGTGCCTGTGATGGCGGTGCTCACCGGGTATTTCCAGAACCGCATCCTCCGGTGGAACCGGAAAGTCCGGAAGCTGAACTCCCGCATCACCGGGTCCTTCAACGAGGGCATCACCGGGGCCAAGACCACCAAGACCCTGGGCACCGAGGAGCAGACCGTCCGCACCTTCCGGGCCCTGACCCAGGAGATGCACGACGCCGGCATCGGCGCGGCCCGGCTCAACGCCATCTATATCCCGCTGGTGCTGTTTGCCAGCACCATGGCCGTGGCCATCGTGCTGCTGCGGGGCGGGTATATGGTGTCCGGGGGACTGCTGGAGCTGGCCACTCTATCCACCTTCACCACCTATGCCGTGGGCATTTTCGAGCCCATCCAGATGACCGCCGCCAACATCGCGGAGTTTATCTCCCTCCAGGCGTCTATCGAGCGGGTCACGGACCTGATGGATAAGGTCCCCCAGATCCAGGACAGCCCGGAGGTGGTGGAAAAGTACGGCGACGCCTTCCACCCCAAGCGGGAGAACTGGGAGCCCATCCGGGGCGAGATCGAGTTCCGGGACGTGACCTTCCGCTATCCCGACGGCGGCGACAACGTGCTGGAGCACTTCTCCCTGCACATTCCCCAGGGGGCCACCGTGGCCATCGTGGGCGAAACCGGCGCAGGCAAGAGCACCCTGGTGAACCTGGCCTGCCGGTTCTTTGAGCCCACGGAGGGGCAGATCCTCATCGACGGGGTGGATTACCGGCAGCGCAGCCAGCTGTGGCTCCACAGCAACATCGGCTATGTGCTCCAGGACCCCCATCTGTTCTCCGGCACCGTCCGGGAGAACATCCGCTACGGCAAGCTGGACGCCTCCGATGCGGAGGTGGAGGCCGCCGCCCGGGCCGTGTCCGCCGACACCGTGGTGGAAAAGCTGGACAAGGGCTGGGACAGCGATGTGGGTGAGGGCGGGGGACGCCTTTCCACCGGTCAGAAGCAGCTGATCTCCTTCGCCCGGGCCGTGCTGGCGGATCCTCGGATCTTCGTGCTGGACGAGGCCACCTCCTCCATCGACACCCAGACCGAGCAGCTGATCCAGCAGGCCATCGACCACCTGCTGCGGGACCGGACCTCCTTCCTCATCGCCCACCGGCTGTCCACCATCCGCAAGGCAGACATGATCCTGGTGGTCCGGGACGGGCGCATCGTGGAGCAGGGCATCCACCAGGAGCTGCTGCGCCGCCGCGGCTATTACCACGACCTGTACAGCAAGCAGTTCGCCGAGGAGTCTGCTGCCCGCATCCTGCAATAATTTTCCAATAACTGGAAGCCCCGGCAGCGGCGCTGCCGGGGCTTTTTCCTGCTCCGGGCCGGGCGCCTTTTCCGCATTGTCCCCCTATGACGGACACCCTCTCCATTGGCATTTTCGGCTGATTTCCCGCCTATAGTGTGCAAACTCCGTGAAAATCCTGACGAGCCATTTGCTGCGCTTGCCGATTTTTTCACATATTTGTACACTGTGCAAATACAGGCGTTTGCCGTGTCGGGCATTGTTAAAACCTTGACCGCTATTTTGCGATACGGCTTCCATTTTTTTCCAAAAACCATTGCCAAGCCCAGGGAATTTCGATACAATATTTCCCGTAATACAAAAAGAAGGAACCTGCAACATGTGATGTGGGACCAAAATTCGAGGAGGTCTTTCATGAAAGTACTTGTTATCAATGCCGGCAGCTCGTCTCTGAAATATCAGCTGCTGGATCCGGAAACCGGCCATCTGCTGGCCAAAGGCCTGTGCGAGCGCATCGGCATTGACGGAAAATTCACCTATAAGCCCCAGGTGGAGGGCAAGGCCGTGATCTCTGCGGCCGACGTGCCCATGCCCACCCACTCCGAGGCCATCCAGGCGGTGCTGGCCGCTCTGGTGGACCCGGTCAACGGCGTCATCTCCTCCATGAAGGAGATCGACGCGGTGGGTCACCGGGTGGTCCACGGCGGCGAGAGCTTCGCCAGCTCCGTTCTCATCACCGACCAGGTGATGCAGGCAGTGGAGGACTGCACCCCCCTGGCGCCTCTGCATAACCCCGCCAACATCATCGGCATCGAGGCCTGCCGGGCGGTGCTGGGCCACGACGTGCCCCAGGTGGCGGTGTTCGACACAGCCTTCCACCAGACCATGCCCGAGCACGCCTATCTGTACTCCATCCCCTATGAGTATTACGAGAAGGACAAGATCCGCCGCTACGGCTTCCATGGCACCTCTCACCGCTATGTGTCCCTGCGGGCGGCGGAGCTTCTGGGCCGTGACCCGGCGGAGCTGAAGGTGGTGTCCTGCCACCTGGGCAACGGCTCCTCCCTGGCGGCAGTCAAGGGCGGCCGCTGCGTGGACACCTCCATGGGCCTGACGCCTCTGGCGGGCCTGCCTATGGGCACCCGGGCCGGTGATATGGACGTGGGCGTGGTGGAGTTCATCGCCAACAAGTACGACATGACCATTTCCGAGGCCGTGAACCTGCTGAACAAGGAATCCGGCATGCTGGGCCTGTCCGGCGTGTCCTCCGACTTCCGGGATCTGGAGCAGGCGGCAGAGAAGGAAAATCACCGGGCCACCGTGGCCCTGGAGATCTTCGAGTACCGGGTACGCAAGATGATCGCCGAGTATGCCGCCGCCATGGGCGGCGTGGACGTGGTGGTATTCACCGCCGGCGTGGGTGAAAACGCACCCGAGACCCGGGCCCACATCCTCCACGGTCTGGAGTTCATGGGCATCACCTGCGACCCGGAGAAGAACAACTGCCGGGGCAAGGAGCAGATCATCTCCCAGGATGGCGCGCCCGTCACCGTCATGGTGATCCCCACCAACGAGGAGCTGATGATCGCCCAGGACACCATGGAGCTGGTCCTGGATCAGGAGTAATCGCTTCAAATATTTCAAAAGGCCGCCCGTCCGGGCGGCCTTTTGAAAGCTTGTCAAAAATCCTTTTTGACAAGCTGAGCAAGCATTTTCAGAACTTTCATA
>OIBN01000564.1_pt1 | contig 16677 bp, 20 predicted proteins | sample 1581031 | NCBI WGS metagenome assembly OIBN01 (sample SAMEA3882531, study PRJEB24775) | human gut metagenome | biome: human-associated habitat; feature: intestine environment; material: feces | place: Netherlands | collected 2009/2010
GGGCGCTCTGGGTGCTGCCGAGTACGCTCGCCAGAAGGGTCTCGCCAAGAAGTAAGGAGACGATTACATGAAACTGTTGAAGAAGCTTCTCACCATCCTGCTGGCTACCTCCGGCGCTCTGTTCACCGTGTACCAGTTCAATCTGGATATGAAGCTCGTTGGCTGGCTGTACAATGTCCTCCATGAGTTCCATACCCGCAAACCGGTTACGACCGAGTTCTAAGGAAATCCCGCAAGCGGCCGCTGAGCGATCAGCGGCCGCTTTTTTCTGCGCACGGCGCAGAAAAAAGCAAACGATCCCATTCGAGGCGGGCGCTTCGCCCCCTCGAGCTCCCCCGCTGCTCAGAAGTTTTCCGCGGGAGTGGGGGGCGTCTATTGGAAGTTACCGCCGATTGCCGACGGGCTTCCACTTTGCGCCGTGCGCAGAAAAAAGCAAACAATCCCATTCGAGGCGGCTGCCGACTGCCAGCGGCTTTCCGGCTTGCGGAGCATAGACAAAAGCAAACGATCCCATTCGAGATGGGTGCGCTTATCCCCAGTAGCCGGAGATGCCGTCCGGCGCGTGCGCCTTGCTCGGCGGGATGGCGTCGTTTTTCCGGTTGCCGTGCGGGACGCTGTGGTCGCGCGCCGCCGCGCGCTGATCGTGCCCGGTCGGCACAGGCGCGGGCTTGCGCCCGCCGCGTTTATCTTCTTTCATGTGTTCCTCCTTGTCAGACCAGTCCGAAGACGGCCAGGATCAGCCCGTAGATCACGCTTGCGCTGATGCCGTAGACGATCACCGGCCCTGCGATCGTGAAGATCTTGACCGCCGTGCCCGTGACGAAGCCCTCGGTCTTGAATTCCAGCGCTGGGGACACCACGGAGTTTGCAAACCCCGTGATCGGCACCAGAGATCCTGCCCCGGCGAACCGCGCCAGATCGTCGTAAACGCCCAGCCCCGTCAGTAGCGCGCCGAGAAACACCAGTGTGATCGAGCACCACGTTGCCGCTGTGGCCGCCGATGCGCCCCAGTGTTCATACAGGTTCACCAGTGCCTGACCGACCACGCAGATCGCACCGCCGACCAGCCCCGCGCGCAGCAGGTCGCCCCAGATGGGCGAGCGCGGCGAGAGCGAATCGACAAACGCCGCATATTCTTCGTTGCTCATGCGCATTGTCCTCATCTCCTGCGCACAGTATGGCCGCGCGCGCGCAAAACTATGCAGCAAGCGCCTCCGCACGGCATGCACGGAGACGCTTGTTGTTTTTTAAAATGTATGTTTGATGTACTATGTACCGGTTTTTTGTATGTCGAAAACCGCTCGTTCGGTATGCGAGCCAAAGAAGTCCGATGGCGCTCGTGAAGAAAAAAGCGGCAGAGATAAAACACGGGACTGCTCGCGGGGCGCAGCAAAGAGTCTTGCCGGCGGTCATTTTTCCATATGTCGCTTATTTTAAAATGGTGATCCCCTCGAGCGCCAGCAGCTTTCGCTTAATCTCCAGCCCGCCGGCATAGCCGGTGAGCGTGCCGTTCGCGCCGATGACACGGTGGCAGGGGATGACGATTGGGATCGGGTTGTGGTGGTTGGCCATGCCGACGGCGCGGCTGGCACTCGGGCTGCCGATGGCGGCGGCGAGCTCGCCATACGTGCGCGTCTCGCCGTAGGGGATGGCGCGCAGCGCCGCCCAGACCCGCTGCTGAAACGCGGTGCCGCGAGGGGCGAGCGGCAGGTCAAATGTCCGCCGCGTGCCCGCAAAGTATTCCCGCAGCTGCGCCTCGGCCGCGTCGAGCAGGGGCGAGGCGTCCTGCGCGCCGTCCGCGTCGAAGCGGATGGCTGTGACGGCGGCTTCGTCCGCCTGGAGCGTCAGCGGGCCGATAGGCGTTTCGATGGTGCGTGTGCTCATGTCTCCAGCACCAGATTTTCCACGCCGGACTTTTCAAATTCGTCCATGTATTCATCCATGCGGGCGTTGAGCTCGGTATAGTCGGCGGGCTCGCTGTCGAGACAGCCCAGGTCGCGCCGCGCCAGCTCCTCGGCCAGAATGTCGAAAAACACGGCGTCCTCATAGTCGGCGATGGCCTCGTGAATGCCGCCGTTTTCGTAGGCGGGCGAGGGGAAAATGTGCCCCTGCCAGCGGGAAATGAGCGCGTTCATGCCGTTTTTGGCGCACTGCGCAAAGAGCTTTTCCTGCAAAATATCGTAATCCTCAAACCGGTCTTTCTCGCGTGTGGAGTTGAGGATCCAGTTGCCGATGTAGACGAGATCCAGCAGCCGCCGGAACTCCTTGTCGGTGAGTTCTATGTTCATCCGGTCATCCCTCCCGACGGGAGCCTGCGCCCCCGAAAAATGGCTGGCATCCGCAGCGGTCGGCGGCGGATGCGCTTGTGCTACCATTATAGCAAACGGCGGCGGGAAATTCTACACCATTTTTCTGTTGCGAAGTTGGACAAAACAGTATATGATAATAGAATCGCACTGTTATGCAAAGGAGGCGGCGTATGCAGGTCATCATCACGATCGAGGGCTCCCAGGCCGATGTTTTCGAGCAGGAGCCGGACGAGCTGGTGCAGTTTTCGACCGACGGGGAGTATACTTGCGTCGACGGCTGCGGGGTGCTCACCTATCCCGAGAGCGAGCTGACCGGCATGGCCGGCACGCTCACGACCATCACTTTCACGCCGTCGAGCGCCGTGCTCAAGCGCACCGGCACCGTCACGAGCCGGATGGTCTTTGCCCCCGGCGCGCGCAACACGTTTTTGTACCAGACGCCGTATGGCACCAGCACGGTCGGACTGGAGACGCAGCGCTACCGCTCTACGCTGGGCGAGCGCGGCGGGGTGCTGGATCTGTTGTATGTCGTGGATTTTGACCATGCCTGCGCCAACCGCAACCAGCTGAAGATTACCGTCCGAGAACAATAAGATTATAGAATAGAGGGTAACTGATTATGGCCAATCGAATCGAACAGGCACGCGCCGCCGTGGATGCGTGCATCCGGGAAGCATATCTGCGCGCCGCCGCGGCGCTTGATCTGCCAGAGGGCGCGGACGTGCGCGGCTCCGTCGAGCAGCCAAAGGACACCGCCAACGGCGACTTTGCCGCCAACCACGCCATGGCGTCGGCCAAGACTATGCACATGGCCCCACGCAAGATCGCCGAGGCGCTCATCGCGCACATGGAGTTGGACGGCACGTGGTTTGCTTCCGTTGAGGCGGCCGGGCCGGGCTTTTTGAACTTCCGCCTGTCCGACAAGTGGTATCAGGACGTGCTGACTGCCGTGGACGAAGCCGGCGCGGACTATGGCCGCGTGGACGACGGCCACGGGGAAAAGGTCATGGTGGAGTTCGTATCCGCCAACCCGACCGGGCCCATGACGATCGGCAACGCGCGCGGCGGCGTGCTCGGCGACGCGCTCGCGTCCGTGCTCGACCGCGCGGGCTACAATGTCTGGCGCGAGTTTTACGTCAACGACGCCGGCAATCAGGTCGACCTGTTCGGCAAGTCCATCGAGGCGCGCTATCTTCAGCTCATCCAGGGCGAGGACGCTGTGGAATTCCCGGACAACGGCTACCACGGCGACGACATCCGGGAGCTTGCCAAACTGATCTACGAGCGTGACGGCGACAAGTACCTCACCATGCCGAGCGCCGAGCGCTGCGCGGCGTTCGTGGCCTTCGGCCTGCCGTACAACATTGCGCGTATGCAGCGCGACCTCGAGCGCTACCGCATCCATTTTGATCAGTGGTTTCTTGAGAGCAGCCTGCACAGTTCCGGCTACGTGACCGAGACGGTGCAGCTGCTTGTGGACGCCGGCCTGACGTATGAAAAGGACGGCGCGCTCTGGCTGCGCAACACCGACCTCGGCGCCGACAAGGACGAGGTCCTGCGCCGCTCGAACGGGTTTTATACGTACTACGCGGTCGACATCGCCTATCACCGCAACAAATTCATCGAGCGCGGCTTTGACCGCGTCATCGACGTCTGGGGCGCGGATCACCACGGCCACGCCATTCGCTTCGCCGCGACCATGCGCGCGCCCGCGCTGGGGCTCGAGGGCCGCAAGCTCGACTTCCTCATCATGCAGATGGTGCGCCTCATGCGCGGCGACGAGATCGTCAAGGTCTCCAAGCGCACGGGTAAGGCGCTCTCGCTCGCTGACCTCATGGACGAGATCGGCGTGGATGCCTGCCGCTTCTTCTTCAACGCCAAGCCGGACTCGCATCTGGAGTTTGACCTCGACCTCGCCATCCGGCAGGACAGCGAAAACCCCGTCTACTACGTCCAGTACGCGCACGCGCGCATCTGCACGCTGCTCGCCGCCATGGCCGAGGTCGGCTGCGCCGTGCCCGCTGCGGCGGATGTGGACGTGGCCCTGCTCACGACGCCGCAGGAGCACGAGCTCATCAAGCAGATCGCCATGCTCCCGGAGGAGATCCACCTTGCCGCGCGCGATTACGATCCCAGCCGCATCAACCGCTACGTGACGGAGCTGGCCGCGCGCTTCCACCGCTTCTACAATGTCTGCCGCATCAAGGACGCGGAGCCCGCCGTGCGCGACGCGCGCCTGAAGCTGGCCGACACGACGCGTCGCGTGCTCGAGATCGGTCTGGATATCATCGGCGTGACCGCACCGGAAAAAATGTGACCGGAATTTTGAGACAAGCAAATGCCCTCCCACCGCGCACGCGGGGGAGGGCATTTTTGCGCTTCCGGACAGAAACGGCAACAGCGTGCCGCCGGAGAGTGGCGACACGCTGCTGTCGAGAGAGCAAAAATAAGAAGAGAAAAGAAAGAAATCGGAAGAACGTTGAGTTAATTTATTAACTAACGTGATTATTTTATAACACATTCGTGCGGCGTTGTAAAGTGAAAAGTGCGAATTTTTGCAAAATAGGCGTTTCGTCAAGAAAATATCAGTCCAGATGGGCGCTTTTGTGCAATTTGTCGGCGGCGCTATGCGCCCCAGATCCAGCGCACGAGCGCGGCGGCCACGAGAAAGCCGGTCAGGTCGGCGGCGATGGCGGCAGGGATCGCCCAGCGGCTGCGCCGGACGCCGCAGGCGCCGAAATACACGGCCAGCACGTAGAACGTCGTCTCGGTCGAGCCGAGCATGACGGCGGCGGTGCGGCCGATGCGGGAATCGGGCCCGTAGGCGCCGATGATGTCGCTGGCCGCGGCCAGCGCGCCGCTGCCGCTGACCGGCCGCACGACCATGAGGATCGCCGTCTCCGGCGGGATGCCGAGCCACGCCAGCACCGGCGCGCACAGGCGCGTGAGCGCATCGAGCGCCCCGGAAGCGCGCAGCATGCTCACAGCCGCCAGCAGCGCCACCAGGGCGGGGAAGATGCGCACCACGGTCCGCAGTCCGTCGAGCGCTCCGGCCGTCAGCGCAGAAAAGACGTCCGTCCCCGTCAGCGCGCCGTAGAGCCCCACACCGGCCAGCAGCGCCGGGACGGTCAGCGCCAACACGTCGCTCACTGCCATACGCGCGACAGGCACTTCCCGGTCAGCAGTCCGACCGTGACCGAGCACAGGGAGGTCACCCACACGGCCGGCAGAATATCGAACGGCACGGCCGCGCCCGCCGCCTCGCGCACCGCGGCGATCGTGACCGGCAGCAGCTGGATCGACGCCGTGTTGAGCACCACCAGCAGGCACAGCTCGTCGCTGGCTTTGCTGCCCCGGAGCTCGCGCGCCATCGCCTGTGCGGCGCGCACGCCGGCCGGCGTCGCCGCGTTGCCGAGCCCGAGCAGGTTTGCGCTCACGTTCATGCTCAGCGCGTCGAGCGTCTGTGCATCGCGCGACGCTCGCGGGAACAACCGCCGCAGCACCGGCTGCAGCAGTCTGGACAGCCCGGCCGCGATGCCGCTGCGCCGCATGACCTCCATCACGCCGGACCACAGGCAGATCATGCCGCCCACCGTCAGGCAAAACGTCACCGCCTGCTGCACACCCTGCGCCGCCGCCGCGCCGACGGCCGCGCTCTGCCCGGTCGCCGCGCCGTAGATCAGCGCCACGCACACCATGCCTACCCAGACCCAGGTCAATGCCATGCCTTTGCGTCCTTTCCTGAAAACTGCGGTTGTCCGCGGCACTGCGTCCGGCTGTGTGCGGCCGGCGCCGGCACGGGCAACCAGTGCAGTATATGTTTTGCCGCACGGCATTAGGACGATTTGGCGTGGTCGCTGATGATTAAAAAATTTTATGTTTTCGGTGATTATTCACAAAACAGATGAATTTGAAGCATGCAAAAATATACAAATGGTAGAAAAACGCAATTCATCGGACAAGTTGCCGCGAATTCGTTGACTTTTTGTCAACGTTTGGTATAATGCAGGTGTTGAAATGAATGATCGAATCTTTCTCAATTTATTCCATTCGTATTGGAGGCATTTACTATGAAGTCCACAGGCATTGTGAGAAAAGTTGACGAGCTCGGCCGTATCGTGCTCCCCATCGAGCTGAGAAGAACCCTCGGCATCGAGGAAAAAGACCGCATCGAGATCTTCGTGGATGGTGAGTCCATCATCCTGCGCAAGTATCAGCCGGCCTGCATCTTCTGTGATAACGCGAAAGACATCATCAACTACAAAGGCAAGAACATTTGCCCCGACTGCATCCGCGCCATGAACGAGAAGCTCTGAGCACGGAGCAAAAAAGTCCCCTGACCGTCGGTCAGGGGACTTTTTTTTATCGTCTGCGGGGGCTCAGGCGTTGAGCGCCATCTGATACAGCTCATTTTTGCCGAAGCCGGTGTCTGCCGCGGCGAGCTTGCACGCCTCTTTGAGCGCGCGGCCCTCGCTGCGGTAGCGTGCCACGATCTCGAGCGCCTGCTCGGCCGTGACGACCGGCTCCGAGCGCTCGGGTGCGCCGCGCAGCACGAGCACGAATTCGCCCTTCGGCGGCGTCTCGGTGAAGTAGGCCACCGCGCCGTCGAGCGTCGTGCGCAGCTTTTGCTCATGGAGCTTGGTCAGCTCGCGCGCGAGCGTGATCTCCCGCGCGCCGCCGAACGTGTCGCGCAGGTCGCAGAGCGTGCGTAGCAGCTTGTGCGGCGCTTCGTAGAAGATCATCGTGCGCGTCTCGCCGCGCAGGCGCTCAAGATGCTCGCGCCGGGTCTTGCCGCTCACGGCGAGGAAACCCTCGAAGCAAAACTGCTGCGTCGGCAGGCCGGACACGGCCAGCGCCGCGATGGCCGCGCACGGGCCGGGGATGACCTGCACGTCGATGCCCTGCTCGGCGCACTGGCGCACGATGTCCTCACCGGGGTCGGAGATGGCGGGCATGCCGGCGTCGGTCACGAGCGCGCACGTCTCACCGGCGAGCAGCCGGGCGACGATCTTCTCACCGCTGGCGTATTTGTTGTGCTCATAGTAGCTCACGCACGGTTTTTTGATCTCAAAATGGTTGAGGAGCTTCGCCGTCACGCGCGTGTCCTCGGCGGCGATGAAGTCGGCGCTGCGCAGCGTCTCGAGTGCACGCACGGACAGGTCGCCGAGGTTGCCGATCGGCGTGCCGACCAGATACAGTGTTCCGCTCATAGTCACGTCCTCCTGTGATAAATTCTGCGGATCTCTTCCGAGTCCGTGCCGTCGGGTGCGCACAGTGCCAGCGGCGGCAGGAGCTTGAGTCCCGGCTTTCCACCGCGGCGTGCCTCGACCAGCACGAGGCTGGGCGCCGCATGCGCCGTGTGCGCCACGGTGCGCAGGCGCTTGGGCTCGAGCCCGGCGGCCGTGAGCGCGCACAGCAGCTCGCTCAGCCGCTCCGGCCGGTGCACGAGCGCGGCCGAGCCGCCCCAGCGCGTGAGATAGGCCATGGCGGCGCAGATGTCCTGCATGGTGCAGGTGCGCTCGTCGCGCGCGTGCGCGCGCATGGGGTCGGGCGAGGTATAGCCGCTGCCCGCGGAGAAGTACGGCGGGTTTGCCACGACGAGGTCAAAGCTGCCGGCCGGGAGCACCGCGCGGTGCTCGCGCAGGTCGGCGCAGAGGATCTGCGCCCGTCCGGTCAGGCCGTTGGCCTCGAGATTGTTCCGGCAGAGCTGCGCCGCGTCCGGCTGCAGCTCCACGCCGACGGCCGCCGCTTGCGGCAGCGCGTGCAGCAGCAGCACCGTCAGCACACCAGCGCCGCAGCCGAGGTCGGCAAAGCGGCGCACGCGGCGGTCAGCCGCGAAATCGGCCAGCAGCACGCTGTCCGTGCCGAGGGCGAACCCGGCGCCGGAGCGCGCAAACCGCGGCCCGCCCGGCCACAGATCGTCATATTGTACGCAGGGGGGCATGGCATCCGCTCCTTCCGCGAAAATCGTCTGAAATAGATAGAGGCGATATGCCTGGAGCATATCGCCTCATCCGTTTGCGTTGTTCTCGGTCGAATTAGTCGACAGAGATCGCGCCCACCGGGCAGTTCGCAGCGCAGGTGCCGCACTCCATGCAGCTGTCCGCGTTGATGACGTACTTGCCATTGCCCTCGGAAATCGCCTCAGCCGGGCAGTTCGCAGCACAGGTGCCGCACATGACGCAATCGTCGCCAATAACAAATGCCATTGTAATTACCTCCTATGATTTTGACCAGACTTCTCTTCCTCTGGTATGGAGTCATTGTAGCACAAAAATCCGAAAAATCAACCGTCATTTTCGAAATTCGGAAAAGCATGTTGATTAAAATACAGGAAGGGGTGGAAATAATACAAATCAGCTTCCCGGATTCGGCAGTTTCCTTGTGCCGGCCGGGCGATAATAGAGGCGTATGACCAGCGAAGGAGGCAAACGATCTATGCGCGGCAGCGAACGGTTTACACAGCGGGCATCCACGGCGATCACAAAGGCGCACGACGCAGCCCTGGGCATGGGGCACAGTTATGTGGGCACGGAGCATCTCCTGCTCGGCATCATCCGGGAGGGGGAGGGGCTCGGCGCCCGCATCCTGACCGATAACGCGCTGACGGACGCCGTGCTCACGCGCATGGTCACGGAGACGGTCGGCCGCGGCGTTCCCGGCGCGCCCGAGCAGGGGCTCAGCCCCCGGGCGCGGCACGTCATCGAGCTGGCCGCCGAGGACGCCAACCGGCTCGGTCACTGTTACGTCGGCACGGAGCACATCCTCATGGGCATCCTCCGCGAGGCGGACAGCGCCGGTGCGCGCATCATCGTGGCGGCCGGCGGCGACCTGAACAAGATCTACACGGACATCATGGACGTGTTCGGCCGGCCGGAGTATAAGCCCCGGCCGCAGCAGTCGGCTCCGCGGTCTCAGACGCGCCGCGCCGCCGACACGAAAACGCTCGACCAGTACGGCCGCGACCTCACGGAGCTGGCAGCCGGCGGGAAGATGGACCCGGTCATCGGCCGCGACCGGGAGATCGAGCGCGCCATCCAGATCCTCTCGCGCCGCAGCAAGAATAACCCCGTGCTCATCGGCGAGCCCGGCGTCGGCAAGACGGCGGTGGCCGAGGGGCTGGCGCAGCGCATTTCGGACGGCAACGTGCCCGAGGACCTGCGCAACAAGCGTATTGTGAGTGTGGACCTGACGGCCATGCTCGCGGGCACAAAGTACCGCGGCGACTTTGAAGAGCGCGTCAAGTGCGTCCTGCACGAGGTGCAGCGAGCGGGGAATGTGATTCTCTTCATCGACGAGCTGCACACGATCGTCGGCGCGGGCTCGGCCGAGGGCGCGATCGACGCGGCGAACATTCTCAAGCCCGCGCTCGGGCGCGACGAGCTGCAGATCATCGGCGCGACGACGCTCGAGGAGTACCGCAAGTATATCGAAAAGGACGCGGCGCTCGAGCGGCGCTTTCAGCCCGTGCGCATTGCAGAGCCCACGCCGGAGCAGAGCCTGCTGATCCTGCGCGGTCTGCGCGAACGGCTCGAGGCACACCACCGCCTGCACATCACGGACGATGCGCTGCGCAAGGCCATCACGCTCTCCGTGCGCTATATCGGCGACCGCTGGCTGCCGGACAAGGCCATCGACCTTGTGGACGAGGCGGCCTCGCGCGTGCGCATGCAGGCGCTCGTGCAGCCGGAGCGGGTGCACGCGCTGGAGATGCAGCTGACGAACACGACCGCGGATATGGAAAGCGCCGTGCGCGCGCAGAATTTCGAGCGCGCGGCCCGCCTGCGCGACCGCGAGCAGAAGCTGCGCACGGAGCTCGAGCAGCTGCGCAGTCAGTGGGAGCAGACGCATGCCGGCCCCGTGCGCGCCGTGACGGGCGAGGACGTGGCCGAGATCGTTTCGCTCTGGACGGGTATCCCCGTCGCGGGCATCACCTCGAGCGAGAGCAAGCAGCTGCTGCAGATGGAGGCGTCGCTGCGCCGCCGCGTCGTCGGGCAGGAGGAGGCCGTGCACGCGGTCTCGAACGCGATCCGCCGCAGCCGCGTCGGTCTTGGCGACCCGAACCGCCCGATCGGCAGCTTTCTGTTCCTCGGCCCGACCGGCGTCGGGAAGACGGAGCTCTGCCGCGCGCTGGCCGAGGCGCTCTTCGGCGACGAGAAGGCGCTCATCCGCGTGGACATGTCGGAATATATGGAGCGGCACAGCGTCTCGCGGCTCATCGGCTCGCCCCCCGGCTATATCGGCCACGAGGAGGGCGGCCAGCTCACGGAAAAGGTGCGCCGCAAGCCGTATTCCGTTGTGCTGTTCGACGAGATCGAAAAGGCGCACGAGGATGTGTTCAACCTCCTGCTGCAGGTCATGGAGGATGGCCAGCTCACGGATTCGCTCGGGCGGAAGGTGAACTTCCGCAACGCCGTCGTCGTCATGACCTCGAACGTCGGCGCGAAGGCCATCACGGACAGCCGCCGCAGCCTCGGCTTCACGCAGCAGACGAGCGAGGGCGCCGGGCGCACGGACGCCGAGATCCGCAGCATGGTCATGTCCGACCTGAAAAAGACGTTCCGGCCGGAGTTTCTCAACCGCGTCGACGACATCATCGTCTTTCACAAGCTCACGCGCGCCAACATCCGCCAGATCGCGCAGAAGCTCCTCGACACGGTCAACACGCGCATGGAGCGCGCGGGCGTGGAGCTGCAGGTGCCGGACGCGGCGCTCGATGCGCTCTCGGCCACGGGGTATGACCCCGTGTACGGCGCGCGGCCGCTGCGCCGGGCCATCCAGAGCACGATCGCCGATCAGGCGGCGGGCATGCTGCTCGACGGCACGCTCCAACAGGGCGATGTCGTGACGGCGGAGGTGCAAGACGGGAAAATTGTTTTGACGAAAACGCGCGAACGTGGTACGATAACATCTTAATGTAAAAAATGATAAAGCATTCAGACGGAGGCGTACCCCCAGCATGGAACAGAACCAAGTACAGAAAGATTTGAGCGCATTTCGTGACCCGTTTCGCTACAACACGTTTCACGGCTTTAATTCACACAACCACATCGTTGTCACCGAGGTCGGCGAAGGCACGAGCGTCGTCGAAGTCGAGATGACGCAGGACGCCATGAACCCGCTCGGCATGGCACACGGCGGGCTGATCTTCAGTATGTGCGATGTGGCGACCGGCGTTGCCGCGCGTACCGGCGGGCGCATCACCGTGACGCTCGACAGCAGCATCCAGTTTCTGCGTCCGGGCAAGGACACATCCAAGCTCGTGGCGCACGGCCGTGTCGTCAAGGAGGGCCGCACGACCGGCCTTGTGACGGCGGAGGTGTTCAATGATGCGGGCGAACTGCTCGCCACCGCGTCCGTGATGGTCTACTATGTGGACGAGAACGCCTATGCGGACGAAACGATGCAGTAAATTGCACGATCAACGAAGAAAAGAGACGTTCTGAGAACGTCTCTTTTCTTCATCTACCCCTCCGCGCGGATGAGCGTCGTTCCGGGGTAGTAGTGCGCGAGAATGTCGGCATAGCCGCTGCCGCGGATGGCCATGACGTTCGCGCCGTACTGGCTCATGCCGACGCCGTGGCCGCTGCCCGTGACGGTGAAGGTGAACGTCCCGCCGCTGTAGGCAACGGAAAACGCTGCCGAGCGCAGGGAAAAGAGTGCACGCACCTGCGCGCCCGTGAGCGTTTCGGAGCCGACGGGGATGCGCGCCACGCGGCCGCTGTCATCGAGCTCCGGCGTGCCGAACCATGTGCCCGGATCGTCGCCGAGCACACAGTCCGGGTAGCTGTCGAGCACGGCCGCGCGCACGGCGTCGGCCGCGATCTCGGCCGTAGAGACGTAGTTCGGCACGTCCTGCGCCGTCTCGGGTGAGGACACGCTCACGAGATACGGCGCATCGCCGCTCCAGAGCGCGGCACTGCTCTCGGTCGCCCCGGCGGACGAGGCGTGGAACACCGCGCGGATGAGCTGCCCGCCGTAGGTGAGGTACTGCCCGTCCGTGTCGGTCACGGCCTGGCGGATGCGCGCCATGTTGTGCGCATAGTCCGCGCCCCATTGCTCGCGCAGCGCGGCGTCGTCCTTGCGCGCGCAGCAGCAGGTGTACTGGTCGCAGACGCCGGCCTCCGGGTGGTTGGCTGCCCCGCCGCGCATGCGCTGGAGGATATACGTGCGCGCGGCGACCGCCTGCGCCCGCAGCGCCTCGGGCGCGAAGGACGCGGGCATCTCGGCGGCCACGACGCCGGGCAGCCAGTCGGCCATCGTCGTCTCGACGAGCGCGCCGCCGCTGAGCGCCGTGATGGCCGTCTCGCTGTCGGGCGCGACGGCGGCCGACGCCGTCACGGACGGGATGGGCTGCACCGCCGGCTCTTGGGCCGGGCCGAGCGTGACCACGAGCCACGGGATCACGAGCGAGAGCACCACGAGCAGCAGCGACAGCAGGAAAACTTTGCGCACGCGCGCTGCCTCCTTTCTGCCCTGCGGAGGCGTTTTGCGCCTTGACGCAGGGGGCAAATCAGTATAAAATAAGTCTATTCAATATGTATTGGGACAGGTAGTTTGTTATGCGCAAAAATGCTTGGGTAATCTGCTGCTGCACGGCTGTGCTGGCAGCGTTCGGGACCTTTTTCCGCTGGCTGCAGGATCAGGTCTGTTTTGAAGCCGAGACCGGCCTTGCCGTGCGCGGCAGCATCTGGCCGTACGCCGTCGCGCTGATGATCGTCATCGCCGCGGTCGTGCTGGCCGTGGTGTGCTTTCGGATGAAAAACCAGCCGCATACGTATTTTTCGGATTCGCTTCCGGCTGCGCTTGCCGCGTCGCCGCGTGTGCGCACCATCGGCGGCATCGTGCTCGGCGCATTGCTGGCAGTCGGCGGCCTGTGGCTGCTGCTTGGCAGCGGCACGCTCGCGTCGCCGGGGCTGCAGCGGGTCCTGGCCGTGCTGGCGATCGCGGCCGGCGCGGCGTTCGCGCGTCAGATGCTCGCCCCCGGCGATGCCGAGACGGCGTCCGGCGCGGTCGTGTGCGCGTCCATGCCGATCGTGCTGCTCGCGTTCTGGCTGATCGTGAGCTACAAGGTCAATATCATCAACCCCACCGTCTCTGCCTACGCGGTCGAGATCCTGGCGCTGTGCGCCGCGCTCATCGCGTCTTATGAGTTTGCCGGCTTCGCCTACGGCCGCCCGAAGGCAATCAAGAGCATTTTCTGGAGCCAGTTCGCGGCCTTCCTGTGCATCACGGCGCTGCCGGATGACCGCGCCGGCGGGCAGCAGCTCATGCTGGCGGCCATCGCGGGCATTCTGCTGTTTCAGTCCTACCTGACCGCATCCAATATCCGCCCGGCCGTGTCCGGGCCGGTCGGCGGCGCGCAATAAGCTGTGAAAAGCCCGCATGGCGCTGCCATGCGGGCCTTTCCATATAGAGACCGGCATCGCCGGAGAGGAGAAACGTCTATGAACAACATCCTGGCCCAGCTCAACAGCGTACCCATGTACGCGATCTGCGGCGGCATCATCGCGTTCGTTGCGGTGGTGTGCGTCATTTTCCTCGTGCGCTCTTACCGCGCGGGTCTTGCCATCGGCATCGACCCCGCGCGCATGAAGCGCGCCATCACGTCGAGCGCCACGTTCTCTGTCTTGCCGAGCGTGGGCATCCTGCTCGGCGTCATCGCCCTGTCCGGCAGCCTCGGCACGCCGTGGCCGTGGCTGCGCCTGTCCGTCATCGGCGCGCTGCATTATGAGACGCAGGTCGCGCAGGCTGCGGCCGAGCAGGTCGGCATGCACGCCCTGTCCGCCGCCGAGATGACGCCGCAGGGCTTCACGACGATCGCCCTGCTCATGAGCGTGTGCATCATGTGGGGTATGATCCTGTCGATCTTTTTCAACAAGCGCTACCTCAAGCGCCTCGGCAACGACGGGGCCAAGTCCGCCTCCGGCGTCGGCTTCGGCGACAGCGCCATGACGGCCATGTTCATCGGCCTCGTGTGCGCGTACATCGGCAGCTACATCGGCGCGTTCGTGTCCGGCGAGGGACTGTTCACCTGCACCGGCGACTGGACGCCGCTGATCGTCGTGGCCGTGTCGGCTGCGGTGATGGCGCTGTTTGTGTACCTGTCGGAGAAAAAGAACATGGCCTGGCTGGAGAGCTTCTCTATCGCCGGCAGTATGCTCATCGGCATGGCGGCGGCCGTGCTCGTGCGGCTGTGAGGAGGGAACATCATGAACGAAACCGAACGCAAAGCATATCTCGAACAGTTCAACCGCCGGACGCACGTCCTCGGCCGCATCGTGAGCGCGATCACGCTCGTGCTGCTCGTCGGCGCGCCGTTTCTCATCGGCACGTTCCTCGGCGCCATGCCCGACATAGGCGCCGTCGCCAAGGGCTTTTTGTCCGTCGGCCTCGTGTGGACGGTCAGCAGCGTGGCGGAGTTTCTCATCTACACGCCCATGCTCGGCGCCGGCGGCGGCTACCTCGCCTTCATCACCGGCAACCTCATCAATATGAAGATCCCGTGTGCCGTCAACGCACGCGATATCGTCGGCACGAAGACCGGCACGGCCGAAAACGAGATCATCTCGACGCTCTCGATCGCGACATCCTCGCTCGTGACCATCGTCGTGCTCGCGCTCGGCGTGGCGCTGCTTGTGCCGCTGCAGCCCGTGCTGCAGAGCCCCGTGCTCCAGCCGGCGTTTGCCAACGTCGTCCCGGCGCTCTTCGGCGCGATGGCGTATCAGTACTTCCGCAAGAACGTGCAGGTCGCCGTCGCTCCGCTGGTCGTGATGAGCCTGCTGTTCATGCTCGTCCCGTCGCTGACGAGTTCCACGAGCTTTATGATCATTCCGAGCGGCGCATTGGCCATCGGCATTGCCTACAGCATGTACCGCAAGCAGAAAAAGGAGGCAGATGTCAAATGAAATTCCGTCCCGGTTATCTCGCGCTCGCGCCGCTGGCCCCGTTGGGGGCGGCCGTGGCGCACGCTGCGCTCACACCGCGCAAAACGTCCGCTTATCAGCCGCAGCCGGATCCCGACCGCGCCATGGCCTACGCCGAGAAGCTCTCGGCCATGATCCGGTGCGACACCACATCCTACGCCAACGTCCGCGAGCCGGAAAAGTTCGAGCGCTTCCACGCGCTGCTCGCCGGGCTCTTCCCGCTCGTGCATGAAAAGCTGGAGCGCACGGACATTGACGGCAACCTGCTCTATTACTGGCCGGGCCGTGCGCACGACCGTCCGATCGTGCTCATGAGCCATCAGGACGTCGTGCCCGCCGAGGGCACGTGGGAGCACGCGCCGTTTTCCGGCGACATTGCCGACGGCAAGGTCTGGGGCCGCGGCGCGTCGGACACCAAGTGCTCGGTCATGGCGTTTTTCCAGGCGGTCGAGGAACTGCTCGCCGCCGGATACGAGCCGGCCAACGATGTCTACATCGCCTCGTCGTGCACAGAAGAGTGGGCGGGCGACGGCGCGCCGAAGCTCGTTGCCGAGCTCAAGCGCCGCGGCGTGCGGCCGTTTCTTGTCTGCGACGAGGGCGGCGGCATCATCACCGAGCCGATCGGCGGCATCCCCGGCAACTTTGCCATGGTCGGCGTGTTTGAAAAGGGCAAGGCGGACGTGAAATTCACCGCCCGCAGCACCGGCGGCCACGCCAGCGCCCCGACGGCGAACACCCCCATTGCGCGCCTGTCCGCGTTCGTGACGGATGTGGAAAAGCACGCGCCGTTTCGCAAGAAGTTCCTGCCCGAGGTCACGGCCATGTTCACGCGCCTGGCGCCGTATGCGCCGTTTGGCCTGCGGCTCGTAATGGGCAATCTCTGGCTGTTTGCCCCGCTGATGAAGGTCGTGCTGCCGCGCGTGTCGGCGCAGGCGGGCGCGATGCTGCGCACGACGATCGCGTTCACGATGCAGTCCGGTTCGGATGCGTACAACGTTCTGCCGCAGGAGGCGACGCTGGGCGCGAATATGCGCTTCATCCCGCACCAGGGCGAGCAGGAGAGCCTGGCCATCATCCGCCGGCTCGCCGAGAAGCACGGCCTGGAGATGGAGGTCGTGCACACGAACGACTACTCCGAGCCCGTGGACATCCACGGCGAGGCGTTCCGTCAGGTGGAGCGGGTCATCGGCGAGACGTTCCCCGGCCTGCCTGTCAGCCCCTATGTCATGACCGGCGCGACGGACGCGCACTTCTATCAGGAGATCTGCGACAGCTGCGTGCGCTTCGCCCCCGTGATCTACGGCCCGGAGCAGATGAAGGGCATGCACGGCATCAACGAGAACATCGAATACAGCTGCCTGCCCGGCGCAGTCGATTTCTACAAGAATCTCATCCGCGCGCAGGAACAATAAAAAAACAACGGCGCGCCCCGGCTGAGGCCG
>OIBN01000579.1_pt1 | contig 16268 bp, 16 predicted proteins | sample 1581031 | NCBI WGS metagenome assembly OIBN01 (sample SAMEA3882531, study PRJEB24775) | human gut metagenome | biome: human-associated habitat; feature: intestine environment; material: feces | place: Netherlands | collected 2009/2010
TTTTTGAGTAATATATAAAGCACCACCGTAAAGATAGGCACGATAACAAGGGGTACTATCCACGCCAATTTATAGGCAGGGTTCTCGCTGCTGTTAAGGATATAGATAGCAAGCACGATAGCCACAGTAGAAAAAACGATATGCAGATAAGCATAATGCACAGCGAAGCTTTGGAAGATGATAAAAATGAAAATAAGCTGCAATGCAAGAAGCAGGATAATAGTGGTTTTCTGTGAGAATATCATATTTATAAGTTTTTTCGGTTTTTTCTTTTGTATTTTTTCGCTTATCTTTTCCGCCACATTATCCGCCTGCCTTTCTGAAAATAGTGATACACAACTGATTATAACATTTATTTTTGATTTTTGCAATACGCAAAAATGCAGTTAATCCACCCTGATTTCACGAATTTCTGTGACAATGACACAACTTTTGTTATCTTATTGTTGACAACAATTTGCGAAACAACGCACGAACAATGTAGGGACGAACAGTGTTCGCCCGTTTAGTTCACCCACATGGTTTATGGAAACTCAAACCTCGCAACTCCCCGAAGTGGGACGTCGAGGGCGCCGTCCCCTACAACTCTAAACATAACGCCACATAAATACACAAAAAAACAGGCAGACGGCTTTCCAGAGCAAGCCGTTCCCACAGCCGCTAAAAAAACCATCTGCCTTATTATTTTTGCTAAAATTTTAAACAGCTATTCAGTATAGCCAAAGGCAAGCACTTCTCCATGCTTGTCCTCATCGCCTGCCGCCATTGATATCTCAACGGTATAGTTAGTTGCTTCAGGCATCATGGCGATATTCTGTATCTGAGCATTTCCCCAGCCTGACGGACTTATGGTATCGTAATCGCTTTCGTCATACACCTCTCCGTCTGCTGTTACCTTAACATGAAGCTTGCCGAACTCGCCCTGCTTCACCTCTTTGTATATCATGTACAAGAATTTTTTGTCCTTGAACTCGAATACGATAGGGCTGTTATCTCCGGTGTTGTCGTAAGTCCAGCCATTTGTAAAGCTTGCGATAGTAGAGCCTTCCTTCCAACTTCCAAGGCTTGTTGGCGTAAGGCTGTCGCCCTCATACATATGAGCGTCCACCTCTCGTGGAGAGAAAACAGTGTCTGTCGGCATAACATAATCGCCCTCTGGCGCAACGTCCATAACAGTGTCAAAATAGTAGTCTACCATTGAAGCCACAAGCTTGTGGCCCTCATCGTTAGGGTGTGACTGATCGTCAGAGAAATCCTTCCAAGTCATTCTGTTGTTTGCGAAAAGATATCTTAGTGCGTCACAGTATGATATCATCGGCAGGTGATAAAACTCGCCTATCTGCTTCATATAATCCTGAGCAGAATGGTCGTTTTCTGTCACCGAGAACAGCAGAACAGGAGTGATATTCTTCTGCAAAAGCGTTCTGACTATGGACTCGTAAGCGTTCTGATAGTCAGTCTCAGTGCCGTCATTTACTGCAAATTCGATAAAGCATATGTCAGGCTCATAAGCCAGCACATCTCTGTCGAGCCTGAGTATTCCAAGCTTAGACGGCGTACCGCTAAGACCTGCGTTCACATACTGGACGTTATCCCCCGTACCGAATTTCTGTGCAAAATAATCATAAGTGAGCTTAGCATAACAGCCGTCTGCACCGGCAGAAATACCCTCAGTGATAGAGCCGCCAAGATACGCCACAGTGACCTTTTCGCCTGACTGTGCTTTCTTTATAACATTCTGCATCATAGAAGTGTTGCCGTATGACACCATAGCCTTGTCATACATAGCCTGCGTCCACTCCTCGTCAGTTTCAGGCATTTTTTCGACCTGCGAGCTTGAAGACTCCGCTTTGCTTTCAGCCTTTGAGCTGTCCGCATTATTTCCGCAGCCTGCCAAAACCCCTCCGCACATAGCAACACTCACAAGCACTGCCAACAATTTTTTTGTATTCATTATTTGTACCTTTCTAATCTATGATAACGAAATCGGTTTCACACCGCATATAACACAAAAAGTACGGACAAAGCCGTACTTTTTGGTTACATCAATATGATAAAAATTCTTATTAGTTAAGAACTGCCTTCTCAGTTTCCTTATCGAAGATATGGATTCTGTTAGGATCGATAGCGACCTTAAGCTCATCCTGTGGACGAACGTCAGAACGAGGTGAAACTCTAGCTGTGAGCTGAATACCCTCGCAGTTGAGGTACAGATATGTTTCAGCACCCATCATTTCAGTTACTTCAACAGTTGTGTTGATAACGCCTGTTGTAGCCTGAGCGAGGAATGCAGGCTCATCATGGATACACTCTGGACGAACACCAAGAACAACTTCCTGATCAACCAGTGGCTCAAGAACTTCAGGATCTACCTTAGACTCTGGAACTGTTACCTGATACTTAACGCCTCTTGTTGTCTTTGTATCCTCAGAACCGAACTCAACAACATACTTGCCGTCTACCTTGAGGAGCTTAGCGTCGATGAAGTTCATCTGTGGTGAACCAATGAATCCTGCAACGAACTGGTTTACTGGATCGTTGTAAAGATTTGTTGGTGTGTCGATCTGCTGGATGTAACCGTCCTTCATAACTACGATACGGTCACCCATTGTCATAGCCTCTGTCTGGTCATGAGTTACATAGATGAATGTAGTACCGAGCTTCTTATGGAGCTTAGAGATCTCAGTTCTCATCTGTGCTCTCAGTTTAGCATCGAGGTTTGAAAGAGGCTCGTCAAGAAGGAATACCTGTGGCTCACGAACGATAGCTCTACCGAGGGCTACACGCTGTCTCTGACCACCGGAGAGAGCCTTTGGCTTTCTGTCAAGAAGGTGAGCGATGTCAAGTATTCTTGCTGCTTCCTCTACCTTTCTTGCGATCTCGTCCTTTGGTACCTTTACGAAGTTTAAGTCCGAATGCCATGTTATCATAAACTGTCATATGAGGATACAGAGCGTAGTTCTGGAATACCATTGCGATATCTCTATCCTTAGGAGCGATGTCGTTTACAAGTCTGTCGCCGATGTAAAGCTCACCTTCACTGATCTCTTCAAGACCTGCGATCATTCTAAGTGTTGTAGACTTACCACAACCAGAAGGACCTACGAGGATGATAAACTCCTTATCCTTGATCTCAATGTTGAAGTCTGAAACAGCGATAACGCCGCCTGCATACTTCTTATAAATTTCCCTTAATGATACACTTGCCATTAAAAAAGGACCTCCCTATTTGAATTTTACTAATATCCTAATTAGCTATGCTTTTATCATAACAAATTTTTAACATACCCGCAAGAGTTTTTTTTACTAAACTTTATTATATCTCATTATGAATATTGACGAAAATTCACATAGAATAGGTAATTACTTACATTTAAACGATTTCGTTGTCAATAATCTTTCAACATCTTTGTGCATTATTTCTAAACAGCTTCCAAGAGGCAGATCCGGATCTAAAGGCAGTTCTCCGATCTTTATCCGCTTAAGAAAAACAACTTTATTTCCCAGCTTTTCAAACATTCTCTTGACCTGATGATACTTACCCTCATGAAGCACAACAGTACATTCATCGGGACAGTTCACACTTGCGGAAAATTCCGCAGGCAGACATTTCTCCCCGCCGTCGATAGTCATGCCCTCAGCGAATGCCTGAGCATAATTTTCCTGCCAAGGGTCACGAAGTCTGACGAAATAGGTTTTCGGAACATGGGTCTTAGGGGACAACATTCTGTGGGCGAGAGCTCCGTCATCAGTGAGAAGCACAAAGCCCTCAGTATCCTTATCGAGCCTGCCCGCAGGGAAAAGTCCCTCCCTGAACATCTCAGGAGGTACTAGCTCAAGGACAGTTTTCGACTCTCCGCCACGAGTGGAGCAAACCACACCCTGCGGCTTGTTCATCATTATGTAGACAAACTTTTTATAGCATATCTCCACGCCCTTTACGGCAACAATATCGTTTTCGCTGACCTTAGCATCAGCCGCCTTGGCGACCTTTCCGTTTACAGTCACCTGACCTTTTCTGCAAAGCTCTCTCACCATGCTTCGGGAAATATCATTACGCTGTGAAGAAACAAATTTATCAAGTCTCATAGCAAAAGCCTTTCTGACAATTTTCTTATAAAGATTATAGCATACGATACCGCCAAAAGTCAAATATGCGAAAAAACTTGACCAAAAGCAAACGCCTGCAGATATGCTCCACAGGCGTTTTATTACTATTTGTATCGGTTTTTTCGACCTATGAAGCATTAGTTTACCCTTGTTCATAATGCCGACGTTTCACGCTCAGACGCCTACTTTTTCCTCAGCCCCTGCATAAATCCGTCCAGCTCCGCTGAGCATACATCTCCTCCCACAAGCTGTCCCTCGCAGACGATAAGATTAGCCCTGACCTCCTGCTTCTTATTCCCATAATTCTTCACAGCATATGTATACACCTCAGCGGTTTTCCCTTTATAGTCCTCCAAGTCAAAGCCCTGCTGTTTCTGAAGCTTATTATACTTTTCATACACCTCATTGAATTCTTTCGGTATGGTCACCGCCTTGCATTCATCGTATTCGTCAGACACCTCCCAGCCCATTTCTTTCAAAAACGCCTGCCTTTGCGCTTCGCTTTTCATCTCGTACACCGCAGGCGACGATATCCTCACCACTGTCACTATTATCACCGCCAACAGTGCCAACGCCGCCAGAACCGCCCCGATCACCGCAAATGTTGGCTTTTTTACTTTTATTGTCTTGATAAACATACCCTTTTCCTCGCTTTCTGTTTTCAAAGTTTGTACATTTATATGTATTGTCCCAAAAATTATAACTACCTGTCCGATTTTTTATTTTGTTATATAATTTTCAAAAATAATTTTTATAGCATTAATAATATTATCGTATAATAAATTTATCGGTTTGCTATGATTTATTATTACAAACTCTGTAGCGCTGATATGACATTGTGCAAAATTGACAAAAATAAAAGTGAAAATTAATGTGAATTAACGATTTTGTATTTTTTTGTACAAATGTCTTTGACAATTTCAAAATATGTGGTACAATATTATTAGGTAACGCTATGCTTCTCCGCATTGCCTGCGGAGGGTACTGAAACGTTTTCTTAAATCTGCCTTTTCACGGCTGTGAAGGGGCAAGCTATTATTGCTGATGCGTTCTGCGGTCAGCCGCAGGATTGATATATGAAAGGAGCAATGAGTTTTATGTCAAAAATTATTGCAGTTACTTCCGGTAAAGGCGGAACAGGCAAATCTTCTATAAGCGCCTGTCTCGGTTATGCCCTTGCCAAGCAGGGAAACCGTACACTTATAATTGAGCTTGACTTTGGTCTGAGATGTATGGATATCATGCTTGGTATGCAGGGTAATATTACATACGATCTAGGTGACGTTCTTGAGGGTACTTGCGACGTATACAAGGCAACAACAACTGTTAAGCTTGCTTCAAATCTGAGCGTTCTCTGTGCTCCGTCCGACCCGTTCGTTCAGCTCAAGGCTGAGGATATCGAAAAGATCACACAGGAAATGAGAAAGTATTTTGAATACATAATCATTGACACCTCTGCAGGTATCAACGGTTCTGTATTTGATATAGTTACTAATTCCGACCTTATACTTATAGTTACAACTCCTGATCCTGTATGCGTAAGAGATGCAAGAATGATGTCAGATGAGTTCTATAAGAGAGGAAATCAGAAGCAAAGACTTGTTATCAACAAGGCAAACAAAAGAATATTCGAGTTTGACGAAATGGACGACCTTGACGCTATCATCGACACAGTCGGCGTTCAGCTTCTGGGTGTTATCCCTGAGGACAGTGCTATCCCTCTTGCAACAGGAAAGGGTGCGCCGCTTTCATCAAGCTCTATGGGCTTCCTTGCATTCTCTGCTATTTCAAGAAGAATAAAGGGCGAGCATATACCCCTCTCCATCAAGGTCTGAGTATATTATCAGCCGTGTGCGTGAGGGTATCTGCGCATAGTGCGGCTGTTTTATATAACGAAACTTATTTGTTCATTAATATACTAATATATAAACGGGGGGTTTCCATTGAATATTGCACTTATTGCTCATGACACAAAAAAGGAACTCATGGTACAGTTCTGTATCGCCTATTGCGGTGTACTAAGCAAGCACAATCTTTGTGCCACAGGTACTACGGGAAAAATGGTAGCCGAAGCAACAGGCCTTAACGTTCAGCGTTATCTCAGCGGCTCACAGGGCGGCGACCAGCAGATCGCAGCGAGAATATCCTGCAACGAGATAGACCTGCTTCTGTTTTTCAGAGATCCTATCTCAGTGAAGCCACACGAACCTAATGATATGAATCTCCTCAGACTTTGCGATGTACACAACATTCCGGTAGCCACAAACATTGCCACTGCCGAAGCGCTTATCCACGCACTTGAGCGAGGCGATCTTGACTGGAGAGATATCGTTAATCCTACAAAGATATAATTGAAATTTCATATACAAAAGCGATGAAAGGGAGAGTATTCCGTTCTTATGTTTCAGCGAGAGCCGTTGGTGAGAGGGTTCACACAAAGGGCAGGAAGAAGGACACCTTGGAGCTTCCGTTTGTTCAAGAACGGACGTATAGCTGCGTTAAAGCGTTAGAGTGATCCGACACGAAAGTGTTCGGATAATTAGGGTGGTATCACGGTAAAAGTCGTCCCTTACTAGGGGACGGCTTTATTTTTTTTATCCACCACCCGTAGGGGAGCGTCTCAATTTCTGCTTCACAGAAATGCGACGTCCCGCTTTTTCGATCCTCACTCACTCTCGAATACCTTATCTCAGCACACCAAAAAGCAAAGGCGGTATAACAATGAAAGCCAGCCAGCTAACAAAAGAAAACATCACCCCCGAAATAGTAGACAAGCTTCTTTTCGAGGGTCTTGACTATAAAGGCGAAACTGCCGACGTTATAATAGTTCTGGGAAGCCGCAAAGCCTGCGACTATCGTGTTCCGCTGGCAGCAAAGCTTTTTCAGGAGAGAAAAGCCCCACATCTCATATTTTGCGGTGGAAAAGTGCAAAAGACTTCACAAGGCGAAATGGAAGAGTATAAAGCCATGCTCATATCCGCCGAAAAATGCGGCATACCGACCTCCGCCATAACTGTGGAAACACACTCTCTTGATACCGTGGAAAATCTGCAAAACGCAGCCGAGCTTGTAAAAAAGCATTTTCCAAACTGCAAAAGCATTATTATAGTCACTACCGCATATCATATGCGGCGTGCCGCCATGCTTGCACAGCACTTTTTCACACAGAAAATTATCCCCTGCCCCGCCAGCCGTGGCAGCACACAGCGAAATAATTGGTCAATGACCGAAAAAGGCAGCACAACAGCACTTGACGAATGCCTTAAATTCGGTTATTATATAAAAAAAGGTTTTATTGACGATTTTGAAATTTGAAACGTTGTAATTACAGCACCAAGGCTCTTTAATGTAGTGGTGAACAGTGTTCGCCCGTTTATTAACAACGTTCCGATATCACAGCTATTTAAACGATATCGGTATTCAAAAGTTCAAGACAAAATACAGAAAGGATCGTTATTATATGGCATTGATAGTTAAAAAGCCAAAAGGCACAGAGGACATCGTTCCCTCAAAGGTCTATAAGTGGCACACTGTAGAGAAGATAGTTTCCGAAGCTGCCGAAATATATGGCTTCAAAGAAATAAGAGTACCAACTTTTGAGGAAACAGGTCTGTTCGTGCGTTCTGTTGGCGAAACAACAGATGTTGTTCAGAAAGAGATGTATTCAGTTTCCGCAGCAGGCGACTCAAAGTTCACACTCCGCCCGGAGGTAACATCAGGCGCAATGAGAGCAGTTCTTGAAAACGGCATCCTCAACGAGGGTCTGCCGCAGAAGGTCTATTATATTCTCTCATGTTTCAGACACGAGAATACACAGAAAGGCAGACTCAGAGAGTTCCACCAGTTTGGCTGTGAAATGGTGGGATCTGAAAGCCCAAGAGCAGACGCAGAGGTAATATCTCTTGCAAAAAGCGTTCTTGACAGAGCAGGACTCAGAAACATCAAGCTCAATATCAACTCTATAGGCTGTCCAACCTGCCGTGCAGAGTATCGCAAGGCTCTGAAAGAGTATTTTGCCGCAAGAAAAGACCAGCTTTGCGAGACCTGTCGGGACAGACTTGACAAAAATCCAATGAGAATACTTGATTGTAAAGACAAACACTGTCAGGAGCTTGGCAAGAACGCCCCTGTTATCCTCGATTATCTCTGCGATGATTGCAAAGAACACTTTGAGAAGCTTCAGGAGTACCTCTCAGTAATGGGTATCGACTTTGACATCAACCCTAAGATAGTAAGAGGTCTTGACTATTATACAAGAACAGTTTTCGAGTTCATCACCGATGAGATAGGCGCACAGGGCACAGTCTGCGGCGGCGGACGTTATGACGGTCTTATCGAGCAGCTTGGCGGCAAGCCGACCCCTGCCCTCGGCTTTGGTCTGGGACTTGAAAGACTCCTCATGGTAATGGACGCTCAGGGCTGCGACTATATGGAGCCAAAGACCTGCGACCTTTATATCGTACCAATGGGCGAGGACGCCCTTAAAAAGGCAATGGGCATAGCCTCCGAGCTTAGAGAAGAGGGCTGTTTCGTAGAATATGACCTTATAGGCAAAGGACTTAATGCTCAGATGAAGTATGCAAACAAAACAGGTGCAAAGTTCGTTATGGTGCTTGGCGACAACGAGATAGAATCAGGCGTTGCAAAGCTCAAAAACATGGCAACAGGCGAGCAGACAGATATCAGGCTTGACAACACCATTGCCGAGAACTTTTCAAACGCACTTATGGCGGATATGTTCAAGGATATCGACGCTGATATAGAGAAATTTATCGGAAAGGAGAACTAAGCAATGAGATGTGAACAGTGCGAGAAAATACCTCTGGTAGAAATACACACTCCGCAGGAATATATGCTCTGCATAGGTTCTCTTGCAAGAATGCTGCTGGCAGGGGAAGTTGAAATGACCTATCAGACCTGCCCACTTGATAAGATAATGGATAACGACAACAAGTGGTATGCTGAAAAGCTTTTCCACCAGTTCAGGTGTACAAAATGCGGCACTATCTATGGTATGCTCTGCAACACCCACACAGGCGGACAGATAAAGATAAACGACAAGGTCTTTGACCCTGCTGATTATCCCGATAAAAAGGAAGATAAATAATGCTTGCAATAAGACCCGTGACCTATGAGGTGGAGACCTCACTTTCGCCCAAAAGAGTTCTCAGAAAGCTTGACGGCGACCTTATCGAGCATAGACCCACCATAAACATTCTCTCCCAAAGCAAGTTCATGAAAAACCACCGTGACGATACCATTTTTTATGGCTACCGCACAGACGCCGAAAGCTTTCAGATATTCCACCATACCGCTAAAAAACGTGACGGAGGCTCAACAGGCTTTTATGGCAAGGTAGAAAAGACCCCCAACGGCTCTAGGATATATGGCAAGTTCAGAAAGCCTATCTATGCCTATGTTGTGGGCGTCATATGGACGGTGCTTGTGCTTTTCCTCACCCTTATGCTTGTGGCACTGGAAGAGAAAACAGGCGCAGTATGCTTTGCCGCAATATGGCTCGTGGGATTGTTCCTCATGTTCTGGGACAACAAGAAGAAGTTCGTCAGAGCCTATCTCGACAGCTTCCCGCCTGCCGTCAGCAAAACAGACGAAAGTGACGAATAATTTTTATCAATATAAACCCAAAGAAAAGGAAGTAATGTAAAATGAAACTTGATACAATGAAGGGCTTACGCAGGACCCATTACTGCGGCGAAGTGCCTGAAACAGAGCAGGAAGTCGTTGTATGCGGCTTTGCCGACAGAGTAAGAGATATGGGCAACCTTATCTTCATCAACCTCCGTGACAGAACTGGACTTGTACAGCTTGCATTCAATGACGAAACTGACAGAGCCGTTTTTGAAAAGGCTCAGCTTGTAAAAAGCGAGTATGTCCTCATGGCAAAGGGTATGGTACGTCCTCGTGAGAGCGTGAACGAAAAGCTAAAAACAGGCAAGATAGAAGTTGCTGTAACAGACCTGAGAATTCTCTCAAAGGCTGAAACAACACCGTTTGAGGTAACAAACTCAGATAAGGTAAACGATGAGCTGAAGCTCAAATACCGCTACCTTGACCTTAGAAATCCAAAGCTTCAGAAGAATATCATCACCCGTCATAAGATCGCTCAGATAACAAGAGAGTATTTCTATGATAATGGTTTCCTTGAGATAGAAACTCCTATGATGATGAAGTCCACCCCAGAGGGTGCAAGAGATTACCTCGTTCCTTCAAGAGTTCACGCAGGCAAGTTCTATGCACTTCCGCAGTCACCGCAGATATACAAGCAGCTCCTTATGATATCAGGTTACGACAGGTATATCCAGCTTGCAAGATGTTTCCGTGACGAGGACCTGAGAGCTGACAGACAGCCTGAGTTCACACAGATAGACCTTGAGATGTCCTTTGTAGATCAGGAGGATATCCAGGCTTGTATTGAGGGCTATATCGAAAAGCTTTTCAAAGAGATACTCGGTGTAGAGGTAACTCTCCCACTGCCAAGACTTACATTTGCAGACGCTATGAGCCGTTATGGCTCTGACAAGCCTGATACACGTTTCGGCATGGAGATACAGGATATCACAGACACCGTTAAGGATATAGACTTTGTGGTATTCAAGTCAGCTATCGAGGCAGGCGGCTCAGTTCGTGCAATAAACGTCAAGGGCGGTGTGGCAACATACACAAGAAAAGAGATCGACAAGCTTGTTGAGCACGCAAAGGGCATAGGTGCAAAGGGTCTAGCGTATATCCGCTGGGCAGACGAGCCAAACTGCTCATTCAAGAAGTTTCTTGGCGAGGGCGATCTTGAGAAGATAAACGCAGCCGTTGGAGCAGAAAAGGGCGACCTTATCCTCATCTGTGCCGACAAGAACAAGGTAGTTCTTCCAACTTTGGGCGCACTCAGACTTATCTGCGGAAAGCGTCTTGGCGTTATCCCGGAGGGCAAGTTCAACTTTGTATGGATAACAGAAATGCCTTTCTTTGAGTATGACGACGAGAACGACACATGGGTAGCAGCGCACCACCCATTCACAATGCCAATGGAGGAGTGCCTTGACTATCTTGACACCGACCCTGCAAACGTCCGTGCAAAGGCGTGGGATCTTGTCCTCAACGGCACAGAGCTTTCATCAGGCTCAATGAGAATAACAGACTTTGAGCTTCAGCAGAAAATGTTTGAAGCACTGGGCATGACAGACGAAGAGATAGAAGCAAAGTTCGGCTTCCTCGTAGACGCTTATCGTTATGCCGCACCACCGCATGGCGGCATGGGCATAGGACTTGACAGACTTTCCATGATAATCTGCAACGCCGACAGCCTTAGAGATGTAATAGCGTTCCCAAAGGTACAGAACGCCAGCGAGCTTATGAGTGCTTGTCCGTCCACAGTAGACGAGAAGCAGCTTGAAGAGCTTCACATCAAGACCACAGAAATAGAAGAATAATTCGCATTAACGCAAACAGGACAGCTCATGAGGGCTGTCCTGTTTTTGTTTTATTGCACAAATTCTAATGACCGCACAATGTATATGTAGGGGCGAACACCGTTCGCCCGTCGAAGTAACAAGCCACGATGACAACATTGTCCGATAACCGCAAAAACTCTCCCCTACATCTTATTCGGGCAAGTCCTTCCGCCGCAAAATCGCTCCGCTCGATGCTGACTTTTACTTTGTGCTTGTTCTTTACTCTGGTCGGCTTTGCCCATTCCTCACTCCTCACTCCTCATTCCTCACTTATACTCCCCCTCATAAAAACTTGAAACCCGCAGCCGAATTACTCGACCACGGGTTCCAAGCTATAATTTATAAGTGGGATGGGGGCAATTTTATTGGGTAGTCACCCGTCATCTTTAAGGCTTAATCGTCCTGAAGTGCGTCATAACCCTCTTCATTCGTTCTGATCTTTACTACGTTCTCAATGTTGTATACAAAGATCTTTCCATCTCCGATATGACCTGTATAAAGGGCTGCCTTTGCAGCATCGATAACTGCTCTTGTTGGTACCTTGCAAATAACGACCTCGACCTTTACCTTTGGCAGCAGATTTGTTTCAACAACTGCACCACGGTAATACTCAGGCTGTCCTTTCTGCATTCCGCAGCCAAGAACGTTCGTTACTGTAACACCTGTTACGTCGATGTCCTCCAAAGCTGTGATAAGATCGTTGAGCTTCTGCTGCTTGCAGATGATAGCGACCTTTGTCATCTTAGGTGTGCCGTCAGCAGACGGTGCGTCTGTTGCATAAGATTCTACCTTGATGGCCTTCTCAACAGGAACTACAGGCTCTGTTGACTTGTCTACCTTTACAACGCTCTTTGCATCGTCCTTTGTATAGCTGAGCATTGCCTGTGACATTGCTGGTGCGAAGTCAGCGTAAGAAGATACAAGACCATGCTCTGTAACGTCAAGACCAAGGATCTCTTCCTGCTCGGAAGCTCTAAGACCGATCGTGTGCTTGATGATCTGGAATACGATAGTCATTGTGATAGCTACCCAAGCGATAACTGATACCATACCGAGAAGCTGGATACCAAGGAGATGTGCTCCACCGCCTGTGAAGAGTCCCTTTTCACCGCAAGTACCGTCTGAGAAAAGACCCACTGCGATAGTACCCCACATACCGTTGAGCATATGAACTCCGCAAGCACCAACTGGGTCATCTATCTTGAGTACCTGATCTATAAACTCTACACCTACAACTACGAGGATACCTGCAACAATACCGATTATAGCTGCTGATACTGGTGAAACTGTGTCGCATGGAGCTGTGATAGCTACAAGACCTGCAAGTGAAGCGTTAAGTGTCATTGAAACATCAGGCTTCTTATACTTGATCCAAGTAAAAATCATTGTTGTGATAGTTGCAACTGCTGCTGCAAGGTTTGTTGTTACGAAAACTTTACCTGCAAGCGGGATAGCGTCGCCTTCCATTGAAGTTGTTGACGCACCATTGAATCCGAACCAGCAGAACCAAAGGATAAAGCAGCCAAGTGCGCCAAGTGTAAGCGAGTGACCTGGGATAGCCTTTGCCTTGCCGTTCTTGTCATACTTACCGATACGAGGACCAAGGATAGCTGCGCCAACGAATGCTGCAACGCCGCCTGCCATATGAACGCAAGTTGAACCTGCGAAATCATGGAAACCGAGGTCTGCAAGCCAGCCGCCGCCCCAGATCCAGTGAGCCTCGATAGGATAGACCAGAAGGCTTATAATTGCTGAATAGATACAATAAGAAATGAACTTTGTTCTTTCTGCCATAGCTCCAGAAACGATAGTTGCTGCTGTTGCACAGAAAACTGTCTGGAAGATAAGGAACGCAAAGAAAGGCACTCCGTCTGGAGCAGCTGATGCATATGTAGAATCAGCGATTCCCTTGTAAGCTCCGATGAACTTTCCGTCGCCAAACATTAAACCGAAACCAAAGAGCCAAAACAGCGGAGTTCCGATACAGAAGTCCATCAGGTTTTTCATGATTATGTTACCTGCGTTTTTCGCACGGGTGAAGCCCGTTTCAACCATTGCGAAGCCTGCCTGCATAAAGAATACAAGTGCAGCTCCCAACAGTACCCATATAGTATTGACGGCACTGAAGCCTGTGCTTTCAGCCAATACTGTTACAGTGTTTGTCATATCTTTTTCCTCCTAAAATACAAAAAAGTGTATGACGACCAAAGCCATTCGGCTCGGTCTGTCATACACTTCATTGTGCATTCTGTATATTATTGTAGCTGTAGGGGAACAAAGTAGTAGATCTGTGGTTAGTTTGTTATAAAGTCCGTGTTATATTGAAAATTTGAATTGTCCCTTACTTAACGTAGAACAGCAGGTCGCTGTATGTTGGATAAGGCCAGTACTCCTTGCCTACCAGTGTTTCGATCTTATCAGCCGGAACTCTGAGAGCGCCCATATCTGCAAAGATAGTATCGTGGAAGAAGTTTGCCATTTCCTGTGTGTCCTCGATAGAGTGTACTTTCTGTACATCAGCTTCCAGTGTGCCAAGTGCCTTGTACATCTCAGTTACAAGAGCTGAAATTTCCTTAACGGTCTCTTCCTCAAATACAGTTTCAGCACCGCAGCTCTTTGCAAGTTCAGCAGTCTTTGCGATATCCTTGATATACTTAGCTGCAGCAGGAAGGATCTCCTTCTTAGCCATGTCGATCATTGTAAGAGCCTCGATATTGAGCGTCTTGCAATACTCGTCGAGGAGGATCTCAACTCTTGACTGAAGCTCAGCTTCTGTATAAACTCCGTACTTAGAGAATACGTCAACATTCTTTTGTGCAAGGAATGCAGGAACAGCTTCAGGAGTTGACTTAAGGTTAAGAAGTCCTCTCTTTTCAGCTTCAACAGGCCACTCGTCTGAATAACCATTGCCGTTGAAGATGATGTTCTGATTTTCCTTGATAGTTCTCTTGATAAGATCGTCAAGAGCGTCCTGGAAGTTGTCAGCCTTTTCAAGCTCGTCAGCAAACTGATCGAGAACGTCAGCAACGATAGTGTTAAGAACTGTGTTAGGACCTGCTACTGAAAGCTTTGAACCAGGCATTCTGAACTCAAACTTATTGCCTGTGAATGCAAATGGTGAAGTTCTGTTACGATCTGTTGTATCCTTAGGGAAGTGTGGCAGAACGTCAACACCGATCTCCATCTCAACTCTCTTGTCCTCATACTTAACGCCGTTTACGATAGCATCGAGAACGCCTGTAAGCTCGTCGCCAAGGAAGATAGAAATAATAGCCGGAGGAGCTTCGTTAGCGCCAAGTCTATGGTCGTTACCAGCAGAAGCAACTGAAGCTCTCAGGATATCCTGATAATCATTTACAGCCTTGATAACTGCTGTAAGGAATAGGAGGAACTGAGCGTTCTCAGCAGGTGTTTTACCAGGGTCGAGGAGGTTTACACCTGTGTTTGTTGAGATAGACCAGTTGTTATGCTTACCGGAACCGTTGATGCCAGCAAATGGCTTCTCATGAAGCAGGCACTTGAAGCCGTGCTTTCTAGCTGTTCTCTTCATGATCTCCATTGTGAGCTGGTTGTGGTCGGTCGCGATATTTGTTGTGCCATAGATAGGAGCAAGCTCGTGCTGAGCAGGCGCTACCTCGTTATGCTTTGTTTTAGCGTAAATACCAAGCCTCCAGAGCTGCTCGTCAAGATCTTTCATGTAAGCCTGAACTCTTGTCTTGATAGTACCGAAATAGTGATCTTCAAGTTCCTGACCCTTTGGAGCAGGTGCGCCGTAAAGAGATCTGCCTGCAAGGATAAGATCCTCTCTCTTTGCATACATCTCTCTGTCTACAAGGAAGTATTCCTGCTCAGGACCAACGTTTGATGTAACTCTTGTTGCGTCTGAGCCGAACAACTTCAGAATTCTGAGAGCTGACTTATTGATAGCTTCCATTGAACGGAGAAGCGGAGTTTTCTTATCAAGCGCTTCGCCATTGTATGAACAGAAAGCAGTAGGAATACAAAGTGCTTTTTCCTTAATGAATGCGTATGAAGTTGGGTCCCAGGCTGTATAGCCTCTTGCCTCGAATGTTGCTCTCAATCCGCCTGAAGGGAAAGAAGAAGCGTCAGGTTCGCCCTTAACAAGCTCCTTGCCTGAGAACTCCATGATAACGTGACCGTCCTCAGTTGGTGAGATAAAGCTGTCGAGCTTTTCTGCTGTAAGACCTGTCATTGGCTGGAACCAGTGAGTGTAATGTGTGCAGCCCTTTTCAACTGCCCAATCCTTCATTGCGTTAGCAACGATGTTTGCAACCTCGATATCAAGTGGATCGCCGTTGTCGATAGTCTTCTTCAAAGCCTTGTATGTAGCCTTTGGAAGTCTTTCTTTCATCACTGATTCATTGAATACGTCTGAGCCGAAATATTCAGGAACGTTTGCCATATTGAATTCCTCCTATTATAAATTATAGTCTAAAGAAATAAAAAAGGCACTGCGAACCTAAGTGGTTCACAGCGCCTTTGCTGTTTACAGTTATGAGTATATACCTTTTGACCTCATTTGTCAAGGCTTTTTTTAATTTTTATAGACTTTTACAAATCGACGCAAAAATATTTGTTGAAACTTGTGAAATCACATCCCATGTCAATAAAATGCACATATTTTTGTAAAGAAATACATCAAACTGCTAAAATAGAGAAAAAAAGTGGGCG
>OIBN01000584.1_pt1 | contig 16165 bp, 15 predicted proteins | sample 1581031 | NCBI WGS metagenome assembly OIBN01 (sample SAMEA3882531, study PRJEB24775) | human gut metagenome | biome: human-associated habitat; feature: intestine environment; material: feces | place: Netherlands | collected 2009/2010
CCAGTTGACGGAAAGCAACTGTCTCTATTTCAGATATTGCTTTCTAATATAGCTTACAATGTTATTGTAGAAATTATATACTTGGTGGGACTTATAGCGATTTCTCTTATGCAAAATATTTTGCCGATTGTATCACTAAAATTTATCACATCTATTTGTATTTTTATTATTTTACATATATTGTTTGTGTTGCTTGAATCGGTCGCTCAAATGTATCTCACTTTTTGGGCAAATAGGAAATAATTATTGACGGCAAGGGAAGGTATCTCTCCTTGCCGTCTTTGTGTTTATACCGTAAAAATAAGTTTTGTATTCACGACCTCTATCGCTCTATTACGAATATTATTCATTTTCTGTACCCAAAGCATTAGATTTTCAGCCTTGAGTTCTTCGTTAACATTTTCTTTTTCGGCAAGTTCTTTTACCAGCCAGAGAAAAAGGTCTTGAGCCTGCTGTTCAATATCTGCAAGATATGAATTTAGCTTACCGCTTGTCAGCAAATTGTAATAACGCACTTTATGATTTTGCTTCAAATATCGTTTATGCCTCATTGCCCAAGCGCCGATATTCGCTTTCTTTTCTTCTTCCGCCGGTAATAAATCGGGCAACATATAGTCGCCGACCTGCGTATAAGTACCGCCTGTTTGTTCAAAAATTGTGTTTGCCATTTTGTTTACCTCCAAAAATTTATTTATCTTGAGCGTGAATTTTCACGCTTGCGACCTTTGATATTTCTTGCCTGTTCAAGCAACTCGTCAATCTGTTTATGTCCGAAAACTTTGCGCAAAAGATTGTAATCTTTGACTTCCGAACGCAAATTTTCGTTTTCGTTTTTCAGCTTGCTGTTTATTTTCGACAACATTTCGTTCTCACGATAGAGATTGCCGTTCGTGATATTTAATCTATGGTAATTGTCCCAACCCTCAAAGCAACGAGCCAATGCCGTCTTAATTAACGCTTTTAATTTTTGAATAAGCGGCTCTGCAATTTTAGTTTTATACGCTCTTGCGGACATAAAGCCTTGCGGCTCGGAGAGCTGATATTCGGGTGCATTATCGAGCATTTCTTCCACATTTTTTAAGTTTTCCAAACCATCATCATAGTTTAACACTCGCTCGGATAACACATTAAATTCGGCTTGCTTTTCCTCGATTTTAGCACCTAATTGTTCAAGCTCCACCGTTCGCTCTTGCTTTTTATAATCAAGAACAGAGAGGTGTTTTTCGTGTGTGCCTTTGTGTTCCCACTCAATTCCGTGTCGTTCCATTACGAAAGCTAAAGCGGATTTTTCTGCACTCACCCATTGATTCCACTCGGTATCTCCACGAGTTCCGCCTTTGAAACCTTGTGTGGCTAACGCTTGTTTCAGGCTTACTCTCGTATCAAGTCCACGCTTGCTGCCGGTTGTGAACGGAACAAAATCAATGTGCAAATGAGGCGTTACCTCGTCCATATGCAGATGAGCAGAGAACACTTTTAGGTTGGGATTTCGCTCTTGAAATCCCCGATAATACTCATCTAAAATCTGCCGTGCAAGCTGTCCGTTTTCGCTTTCGGCGCTCATATTTTCCTTATCGCCAATCTGTAAAATCAGTTCGTGAAACGGCTTTTCTTGCTTTGAGTTTCTGATTTTCTCATAGTAGTTTTCTATTCTGCGGTCGGCTCTTGTCTGCTTTTCGTTGTATCTTTTTAGCGCTTCGTCAAACAATTCGTGATAGATTTTCTTTATCGGCTCGTTACAGTAATCAATATTCAAATGCGTTCTGCTACCGTCAACATTTTCCGCCTTGAACTTGCGGCTGTTATGGTTGACCGAGCCTTTACCCACCATTGCGCTTATCGTTCTTTGCATTATATACACCTCCAATCTCATAAACTTGCTCGTCCTCGGTTCTGTTACTCTTGTCAAGAGTAACGCAAAAGCACTTTTGACAGCCTGCGGCCATCAAAAGATGCTATTGCGCTCTCCGAGGGGGCTTGCACAGAGGCGGTATATCGAATACTGCCTCTGCGCCGGGACTTTGCCCCAGCAGCCTGCGGGCTGCTCCCCAGTGCTCAATGGTCTCGCCTGCCGGCTCGGTCGGTGCTTCTGAGCTTACGCTCAGAGGTGTCCACTGGACACCCGCACCCTTTGAAAAGGGCAGCCGCACGGCTTGCCGAAACTTCAAAGCGTGACAAACCGTGACGGTGGTGACGATGTTTTAGACCTCGCCACCGCCCACCAAAAGATCGTCACGGTCGTCACCCTTTGACACGCCGTCCGACTCCATCTCCTTCCACAGGGAGATTTTGCGTCCACCGTGATTGCGGCTTGCCTTGTAGTGAACGTCGTAATCCCGCAGCAGCTGCACAGAGCCGATGCTCAGCCGGAGGGACAGCACATTAGACATTAGGCTTGCAGTCCAGTTTCAGCAGGCTGCACAGCTCAGAGGCAGTGCCTTCCCATCGTCCACCCGCCGAAGAAAGAAATGCTGCGATGCTTTCCAGAAACGGATCCGGCGGCTCCTGCCAAAGCTCCGTTTCAACGCTTTCCAGCTCCCATACCAGTGTTTCGGGATTCTTGGTAAGGTGCAGCCGCTGATCCTCCTGATCTCTGCCGGTGACATCCAGCACCGCCGCATTGGAGGTGCGTTTCTCTTTACTGAGAACAAATCCGCCATCCGCTGCACCCAACAAGCCGTTGGTTCCGGCAATCATATCGAATTTGTCATCTGCCGCCAACTTGCGGGTGTGGTGAACGATTACCATCGTCACCTTATAGCTGTCGGCAACAGTCTTCAGCCGGGCCACAATATCGTAGTCACTGCTGTAGCTGAAATCCGCTCCGCCAACCTCACGCACCCGTTTCAGGGTGTCGATGATAATCAGGCCGGTGTTGGGATGCTCTTTCATAAAGCTGCGAATCTGATCCTCCAGACCGCTGTTGGCTGTTTTACAGTGGGTGGCAAAATACAGATTTTCTGCCGCCTCAGCGCCGAACATCCGGAACAGTCTCCGCTGTAAGCGGGCATAATTATCTTCCAGCGCAAAGTAAAGAACGCCCGTTTTCCGCACCTTATAACCCCACAGGGGAAGCCCGGTGCTGACCTGATAGGCAAGCTGGGCCATAAGAAAGCTTTTTCCTACCTTCGGAGAGCCTGCCAACAGATAGGCTCCCCGATACAGCAGGCCGTCGATTAGAGGCTCCTGTCCCTCAAAGTCGGTGTCATAGAGGGTAGTCATAGACACCGTTTCCAGATAGTCCGGAGCCATCCTTCTTTGCATTTCTCGGTATAAATCGTCGTCAGCCCCCTTGAAATCCGGGTCAAAATCGGTTAAACTATTGTCAGTAAGGTTTTGGGATGACTGCTCCGTATCTGCGCCAACAGATACATTTGGAGCGGTCATTTCTTTTTCTTTGTTCATTCAAATTCCTCCTTCATTCCGCCGAGAATGTCGGCGATCATTTCAATTTGGTCAAGCAGCTCATCATTGACTGCGCCGCCAGTCTCAATGCGCTGCAATTCCGAAAGCACTTCGGCAAGCTGATTCCGCAGCGCCTTGAAAACTCTGGGATTGCCCTGCACTATCACATCCTTGTGGGTGAGCCGCCGGGTGATGTAGTCCTGCTTGGTCAGCCCGGAGAGCTGCACATAGCGTTCGATTTGAGCATCCTCCTCCGGCGATACCCGGAAGGCAACTGTTTTATTGCGCCAGCGATTATGCTCGTCTCTGTTCTTCAATGACATCCTAAATACCTCTTTCCATATCTAACTTATCCGCCATTTCTGTCTGCTTTGAAGGAAACAGATGTGCATAATTGTATGTAATATCAATACTTTCGTGGCCGACCCGATCGGCAATAGCAACCGCAGAAAAGCCTTGGTCGATCAAAAGGCTGATGTGGCTGTGCCGCAAATCGTGGATCCGGATGCGCTTTACGCCGGTTTCCTGACAGCCACGCTGCATTTCCCGATACAGATAGCTTTTCGTGACCGGGAACATCCGGTCATCCAAACCAATGTTATACTGCATTTTCAAATACTCCTGCATCTCATCTGCCAGAAAGCGTGGCATCGTAATTGTGCGATTGCTCTTTTCCGTTTTGGGCGGTGTAATGACGTCTTTCCCGCCGGTGTGCTGAAATGTCTTGCTGATCGAGACTGTGCGTTTATCAAAGTCAAAATCCGCCGGGGTCAGCGCCAGCAGCTCCCCCTCACGGATGCCGCACCAGTAAAGCATCTCAAAAGCATAAAACGACAGCGGTTTGTCCATCATTGCGTCAATGAATTGCAGATACTCCTCCTTTGTCCAAAAAGCCATTTCACGATTTTTCTTCTTGCCCATACTTCCGGCTTTTTTACAGGGATTTTCCTTCAGGTTGTAGTATCTGACGGCGTGATTGAAAATGGCGCTGATCTGGTTCTGGATGCTTTTAAGATACACAGGTGAGTAGGGAGCCCCATCCTTGTCACGATAGTTGATTAACTCATTCTGCCACCGAACGATCTGTTGCGGGGTGATACTGCTCATTTTGAGCTTTCCAAAATAGGGGAGCAGCTTGGTACGGATGATGTGCTCCTTGCTCTCCCAGGTGCTGTCCTTGATGCGGCTGCGCCGATCTTCCTCATAATGCTCCACAAAGCTTCGGAAGGTCATATCCAAATCTGAACCCAATTTGTTAAGCTGTTCCCGCTCCCAGCTTTGTGCCTCTCGTTTTGTCGGAAAGCCACGCTTCTGGGATTGCTTCCGTTCTCCGTTCCAATCTGTGTACCGATAAATGACCCGCCAAGTGTTGGTTTTCGGTTCCTTATAAACTGCCAATGCGATTACTCCTTTCTTCCTGCGCCGTAACAGGTGCGCTCCATAAAATACTTTCTGTTCACTCGTCCGGAGATTGTCAAAATGCCTTTTTCTTTCAGTTCGGCATTTAACCTCTGGACGATCTTGTAGGCGTAGGATTTGGAAACGCCCAGTTCCTGTGCCACTTCGTCCACTCTCATAAAGCTTGTGTTTTCCATTTCATTTCCCCCTTTCGTTTGGTTATAGTTCTCTTATTTCGTGTCGGAGAACTTTCTGGCCGCATTCCGATTTGCCCGAGCAGTTACGCCATTACCGTGACGCACGACGGATATTCTGTTGTCTACAAATAACTTAACGCTATTTGCTATAGACATTATACTAAACGAATTTGCTATTGTCAAGAGGCTTGCGAGAAAATATTTAACTTTTTTGCTTTTGCTATCTTGACGAACGCTAACGATATATGCTATACTGATCGCACAGTATCAAAACGAGGAGCGTAATCGCTATGGCAATCGGTGAGAGAATTCGGTTCTTCCGCAATCTGCGGGGAATGACGCAAAAATACTTGGGGCAGGTGGTCGGCTTTCCGGAAAAGACTGCCGACATCCGTATGGCGCAGTATGAATCCGGCAGCAGAACGCCCAAGGTGGAGCTAACGGAGAGCCTTGCCGATGCACTGGGTGTCTCGCCGCTGGCGCTGTCCGTGCCGGACATTGACAGTTATCTCGGCCTGATGCACACCCTGTTTACCTTGGAGGATCGGTACGGCCTAACGGTGGAAACCGGCGAAAACGGTGTTTCACTGTGTGTTGACCCTCGAAAAGGGAAGGATGCCGCCGAGCTTTCTGAAATGCTCACTGCGTGGGCGGAACAGGTCGAAAAGTATCGTGGCGGAGAAATCAATCGAGAGGACTACGACAAGTGGCGTTATAACTACCCGAAATACGACGAAGCGTCCGGCTATGTGAAAGTGCCATCCCAGCAGCTTAGCAATGCAATGGTGGAGGCGTTCAAGGACCGGCTGAAGGCTGATTAAAAAACAACAGAAAAAAGCGCTATCTGACTTGGCTTCAAATCAGATAGCGCTTTTTGTTATCGCAATAATTCAAATAATGTTGCCATTTTGTTGCCACAGCGGGCACTCATGGCGAAAAAGCCTTGGTATGACTGGGCTTTTTCCGGGATGCAATCATTCCCACTCCACCGTTGCAGGCGGTTTGGAGGTGATGTCGTAGACAATGCGGTTGATATGCTTCACCTCGCCGACGATGCGGCCGGAGATCTTGTCCAGCAGCTCATAGGGCAGACGGGACCAGGTGGCGGTCATAAAGTCCTGAGACTGCACGGCACGCAGGGCCAGCGTGTAGTCATAGGTGCGCTCATCGCCCATAACGCCTACGCTGCGCAGGTCCGTCAGCACGGCAAAATACTGGCTGGTGGTGCGATCCAGACCCGCCAGAGCCATTTCCTCCCGGAAGATGGCATCGGCATCCCGCAGGATGGCCAGCTTTTCCTCGGTGATCTCGCCGATGACGCGGATGGCAAGGCCCGGCCCCGGGAAGGGCTGACGCCACACCAGCTGCTCCGGCAGACCCATCTCCAGGCCCAGCTGCCGCACCTCGTCCTTGAACAGGCGGCGCAGAGGCTCCACGATATCCTTGAAATCCACACAGTCCGGCAGACCGCCCACATTGTGGTGGCTCTTGATGACGGTGGACTCACCGCCCAGACCGGACTCCACCACGTCTGGATAGATGGTGCCCTGGGCCAGGAAGTCCACAGCGCCGATCTTCTTGGCCTCCTCCTCGAACACGCGGATGAACTCCTCGCCGATGATCTTCCGCTTGCGCTCGGGGTCCGTGACGCCGGCCAGCTTGCCAAGGAACCGGGGACCGGCGTTGACACGGCGGACATCCACGTTGAACTGCTTGGTCATCACATGCTCCACCTGGTCGCCTTCGTCCTTGCGCAGCAGGCCGTGGTCCACGAAAATGCACGTCAGCTGACGGCCCACCGCCCGCTGCAGCAGCGCGGCGGCCACGGAGCTGTCCACGCCGCCGGACAGAGCCAGCAGCACGCGGCCATTGCCGATCTTCTCCCGGCACTGGGCCACTGCCTCCTCCAGATAGGACGCCATGGTCCACTCCGGCTGGAAGCCGCAGATCTTATACAGGAAATTCTCCAGGATCTGCCGGCCATACTCGGTGTGCACCACCTCAGGATGGAACTGCACGCCGTAGAGCCGCTTCTCCCGGCACTGGACCGCCGCGTGGCGGCAGCCCTCGGTGGAGGCAATGATCTCGAATCCGGGAGCCAGACGCTCCACCTCTACCCCGTGGCTCATCCAGTACACCGCCGTTTCCGGCACGCCGTCAAACAGCGGGGAATCCGTATGGGTCAGCTCCGTCTTGCCATATTCCCGGGTGTCGGCCTTGCAGCACTGGCCGCCCAGCAGGTGCATCATCAGCTGCAAACCGTAGCAGATGCCCAGCACCGGCACGCCCATAGACAGCATCTCCGGGTCGATCATGGGAGCACCCTGGTCGAACACCGTGGCAGGGCCGCCGGTGAAAATGATGGCGTCCGGGGCAAAGGCCCGGACCTCGTCCATGGTCATGCGGAAGGACTTGATCTCGCAGTATACGCCGCACTCACGGACGCGGCGAGCCACCAGCAGGTTGTATTGGCCGCCGAAATCCAGCACTAAAACCTTTTTCATACGGGGTCATCCTCCCGGAAGGTGATGTGGTCGGGGGTAGCCTCCTCGATGACGGCCAGGGAGTGGATGGGATAGCCCTTCTCCCGCAGGGCGTCGCCGCCATGCTGGAAGCCCTTCTCCACGGCCACGCCGATGCCCACCAGCTCTGCACCGGCGGCCTTGACGATGTCGATCAGGCCCTGCATGGCATAGCCCTTGGCCATAAAGTCGTCGATGATCAGCACCCGGTCGTTGGGACCCAGCCACTCCTGGGCCACAATGAGGGTAACCTTTTTCTTATAGGTATAGGAGAAGATCTCGCTCTGATACAGGCCGCCCTCGATGTTGTCGCTCTTGGCCTTCTTGGCGAATACCATGGGAACGCCGTATTTCTGGGCACACACGGTGGCCAGAGGGATGCCGCTGGCCTCCGCCGTCAGCACCATGGTGATGTCCTTCACGTCGAAATACTTGGCGAACTCATCGGCCAGCTGGCTCATGAGGGCGGTGTCCACCCGGTGATTCAGGAAACCGTCCACTTTGATGATGTTGCCGGGCAGGACCTTACCCTCCCGGCGGATACGCTCCTTCAGCAGTTCCATATACTCCTCCTATTAATTTCACATTGCTGTGAATAATGACATTATTCTGCCCTATTCCTCCTATAAAAGCAAGGGGGCGAAAGGGCGAAGTTCCCGGACCTTTCCGGGGCGGCTTTTGTCACATATGACGGGGATCAGTCCCGGTGCAGGCTCCCGCGGACAAAATCGCTGAACCGCTGGGCCGCGGACGTCAGGGGCACGTCCCGCAGGACGCACAGATCCACGCTGCGGGCCGGGATATCAAAGGATGTGCGCAGCTTCCGCAGACGGCCGCTGTCCAGCTCCCGGTGGACGAACTCCTCCGTGACTCCGGCCACGCCAAAGCCGATGGCCGCCAGGTCTACCAGCAGGCTTCGGGCGCCCAGCTCGATCTCCGGGTGCAGATGCAGACCGTTCTGCAGGAAATACTTTTCCAAAAACAGCCGGGAGGACGCCTTCCGCTCCAGCAGGATCAGCGGGAACTGGGCAATCTCCTCCAGGGAATAGACATGGTCAAAGTCGCAGGGATACTCCGCCCCGGCCACAAAGATGGAATGGGTGGTCAGGCACGGGAACGTCTCCAGAGACGCCGCCTCCTGAGGGGTGCTGGCAAAGGCAATATCCACCTTGCCGGATTGCAGCAGGCCCAGGACCTTATGGCTGCGGCCGGAGATGATCTGAATGTGGATGGCCGGGTACTGCCGGTGGAACCGGTCCAGGTACGGCAGCAGAAACTGGCTGGTAACGGTGTCGCTGGCGCCGATGGTCAGGTGGCCCATTTGCAGATCCCGGCTCTGGGACAGCTTTTCTTCCCCTGTTTCCAGCAGGCCCATGGCGCTGCGGACGTATTCATACAGCATCCGCCCGTCGGCGGTCAGGGTAACGCCCCGGGAGTTCCGGGCGAACAGGCGGGTCTGAAGCTCCGCCTCCAGCTGCTTGATGGACTGGCTGACGGCAGACTGGGATATAAACAAAGTCTGGGCCGCGGCGGTAATGTTTCCGGCCTCGGCCACTTCCTTGAAAACGCGATAAAGCTCCAGCTTCACGGACATAACAGCACCTCATTAAGAAAAATAATGCGTGTAGGTTTATTATCTGCGGTAATTATATCAGATATTTTCAGGAATGCAACCCCCATCTGTATTTCACCGGAGGATTCGGCATTTTTCCCGATTTCCTCTTGCTTTTTCCGGGGGCCGTCTGTATAATCGTAACTGGCTTTTGCTGCAAGAGTAGAAGCGGCGCGTTAAGTGCCGGTCGGATGGGAGGTTGCCGCCGGACGAAGGGGACCCTGTCTCCGCGGTGCCGTCTTCGCATCCGCTTTGGCAGCAGGCCCGGGGGGCCTGTGCCCTGACAAGTGCATACTCCCCAACCTCCTCCCATTTCATCCGAATTAGGAGGTATTTTTTATGTTCGGGATCCACAACACCAATGCACCTGCCCGCCGGGGGCCCAAGTGGCCCGTGAAGGCCATGGTCACCTGCGCCCTGCTGACGGCTATCAGCGTGGTGCTGGCCCGGTTCCTGATCCCCACGCCCAACGAGGTGACCCGTTTCTCTCTGGAAGCGGTGCCCATCTTCCTGGCAGGGATGCTGTTCGGGCCGCTGCCTGGGGCGCTGACAGGCTTTGCCGCCGATTTCATCGGCTGCCTGTTCTCCCCCTATGGCTACAATCCCATTTTCTGCGTGCCCCCCATTCTGTATGGCCTGTGCGCCGGGCTTTTCCGTCCCTGGCTGACCCGCAGGTGCAGTCCCCTGCGTCTGGCGGCGGCGTTTTTGCCGGCGGTGGTTCTGGGGTCCATCCTGTACCAGAGCTTCGCCCTGGCCATGATCTACGGCGGCGAGGCCAGGCTGGCGTACTTTTTGGCCCGGTTGGCGGCGCGCAGCGTGCAGTTTGCCATTACCGGCGTGCTGGACGTGCTGGTAGTGTGGCTTTTGCAGCGCTCCGGCGCTCTGCGGGCTGTGGGCCTGCCGCCGGTGCAGTCGAAAGGAAATGATAACGCATGAACATTGACGAGACACTATCCTATATCCACGCCGTGTGCTGGCGGGGCAGCGTACCGGGGCTGGAGCGCATCGGCGCGCTGCTGGCCCAGATGGGCGACCCGCAAAAGCAGATGCGGTTCATTCATGTCACCGGCACCAACGGCAAGGGCTCTACCTGCGCCATGATGGCCAGCATCCTTCGGGCAGCCGGTTATCGGACGGGGCTGTATACGTCTCCCTTTCTGATCCGATTCAACGAGCGGATGCAGGTGGACGGCCGGCAGATCACCGACGACGAGCTATGTGAGATCACCGCCTATGTCCGCCCCCTGGCGGATGCGCTGGACCCTCACCCCACGGAGTTTGAAATGGTCACGGCCATTGCCTTTGCCTATTTTGCCCGCCACAACTGCGACATCGTGGTGTGCGAGGTGGGCATGGGCGGCGAGTTTGACGCCACCAATGTCATCCCCGCCCCGGAGGCTGCCGTGTTCTGCAACATCGGCCTGGATCACACCCAGTACCTGGGCGATACCATTGAAAAAATCGCCGCCACCAAGGCCGGGATCATCAAGCCCGGCTGCGAGGCGGTGCTGTACCGCCAGACGGCCTCTGTGGAGGAGATCATCCGCCAGCGGTGCGCGCGTCTGGGCGTTCCCCTGCACCTGGCGGATTTTGACGGCATCCGTCCGGAAAAGGCCGGACTGGAGGGCCAGGTCTTTGACTGGGAGGAGCTTGCCGGCCTGCACCTGCCCCTGCTGGGACGGCACCAGCTGTGCAATGCCGCCGTGGCCCTGACAGCCATGCGGGTGCTGCAAAAGCGTGGCTGGTCCATTACGGAGGAGCACATCCGCCGCGGCCTGGCGGCCACCGACTGGCCCGGCCGGTTCCAGATCATCGGCCATGATCCTCTGTTCATCATCGACGGCGGGCACAATCCCCAGTGTATCCGGGCGCTGGAGCAGAATATCCGGGATTATCTGCCGGACCGCCCGCTGACGGTGCTTACCGGCGTCATGCAGGACAAGGACTATCACTGCATGTACCGGGGCGTGGTGCCCTATGCCCGCTCCTTCATCACCGTCACGCCGGATAACCCCCGCTCCCTGCCTGCCGGGGAGCTGGCAGCGTATATCCGGGAGCTGGGAGCGCCGGTCACCGCCTGCGATACCATCCGCGGCGGCGTTTCCCTGGCGCTGGAGCAGGCCGGACCCGGCGGCACAGTGCTGTGTTACGGCTCTCTGTATCTGATCGGCGACGTGGAGACACAGCTGCGGGACCTGAAAAAAAGCTGAGTCCAGGGGATTCGCGAGGGACAGGCACATGGAAAAGCGCCATGTTGTCTGTCCTTCGCTTTTTATCATGGCAGTTCTACAAATTTTCCCGGCAGGCCCTAAAATTTCTGTTGCATTTTTATACCGTATCGTGTAAAATGAGAGGGACAATATAAGATTGGTAGCTGTAAGGAAGTGCCTCGCGCACGGGCTGCAACTATCACTCGGCTGTTGCTTGAGTGTTTCAGATCTCCACCCCGGAGGTTTGAAACATTTTTCTTTACCCGGAAGCATTGGAACAATTCATAAGGAGGAACACACATGAATCTGGTCATCAACGGAAGACTCATCACCCGGGACGAGGGCGGCAAGGGCTATTATGAGCACGGCGCCGTAGCCTATGAGGGAACCACCATCACCGAGGTAGGCGAGGAGAGCGTCCTGCGGGCCAAATACCCCCAGGCCAACCTCATCGACGCCAAGGGCGGCGTCATCATGCCCGCCTTCATCAATGCCCACACCCATATCTACTCCGCCCTGGCAAGGGGCCTGTCCATCGTGGGCAACAATCCCACCAATTTCTACGAGGTCCTGGACGGCACCTGGTGGGCCATCGACCGCAAGCTGACCCTGGCCGGCACCCGCGCCAGCGCCGACGCCCTGTATATGGACTGCATCAAGCAGGGCGTCACCACCATTTTCGACCATCACGCCTCCTATGCCGAGATTCCCGGCTCTCTGCACACCATTGCCGCCTCTGCCAAGAAATTCGGCATCCGCTCCTGCCTGTGCTACGAGGTTTCCGACCGGGACGGCGAGGAAAAGTGCCTCCAGGCCATCCAGGAAAATGCCGACTTCATCACCGAGTGCGAAAGGAACCGGGACCCCATGCTGGCCGCCATGTTTGGCGGACACGCCCTGTTCACCATCAGCGACAAGACCTTTGACCGCATGGTGGCCGCCAACAATGGCCGCACCGGCTACCACATCCATGTGTCCGAGGGCATGAACGACGTGTACGACAGCCTGCAAAACTATGGCCGCCGCCCTGTCCAGCGGCTCCAGGACCACGGCATTCTGGGGGAAAAGACCATTCTGGGCCACTGCATCCATGTGAACACCGCCGAGATGGAGATCATCAAGGACACCGGCACCATGGTGGTCAACAATCCCGAGAGCAACATGGGCAACGCCATCGGCATCTGCCCGGTGCTCCAGCTGCACAAGCGGGGCATCCTGCTGGGCATGGGCACCGACGCCTATACCAACGACATGCTGGAATCCCTGAAGGTGGCCCTGTGCTCCCAGCGGAGCCAGAACTGCCTGCCCAACGTGGGCTGGTGCGAGGTCACGGACATGCTGTTCCGCAACAACGCCAAAATCGGCGAGAAGTATTTCCCGGTGCAACTGGGGGTGCTGAAGGCCGGCGCTGCGGCGGACATCATCGTTATGGACTACAAGCCCTTCACCCCCTTCTCCGACGAGAACATCGACGGCCACATGATCTTCGGCATGACCGGCCGCCAGTGCCAGACCACCATCGCGGGCGGCAAGCTCCTGATGCAGGACCGGGTGCTGGTGGGTATCGACGAGGAGGCGGAAAATGCCCACATCCTGGAGGCTGCCAAGAAGCTCTGGGGCGATCTGAACCACCGGACGTATTGATAATTCCAAAAACCTTGACAAGGAGGATATCCCATGTCTGAAAAAATGTATCCCATTCCCTTCCGCTCCCTGATGAACTGGGTGGTCACCGAGTATGCCGGCTGCGGCGACGTGTTCGGCGTCCACAAGCAGTATCACGCCACCGGCAAGAGCCTGCCGATTTTCGGCGAACGCATCGAAACACCTTTTGGCCCTGCTGCCGGTCCCAACAGCCAGCTGGCTCAGAACATCATCGCCGCCTATGTGGCCGGTGCCCGGTTCTTCGAGGTGAAAACCGTCCAGAAGATGGACGGTGCGGACCTGGCCGCCTGTGTGCCCCGCCCCTGCATTCTGGCCAACGACGAGGGCTACAACCAGGAGTGGTCCACGGAGCTCACCGTGCCCCAGGCCATGGACGAGTATATCAAGGCCTGGTGCGCCCTGAAGGTCCTCAGCAAGGTCTACGGCTTCGGCGATCCCGACGGGTTCGTGTTCAACATGTCCGTGGGCTACGATCTGGAGGGCATCAAGGGCGAGAAGGTCAACACCTACATCGACGGCATGATGGACGCCGGACGCACCGCCATTTTCGGTGAGTGCAAGGAGGTCCTGAAGGAGCTGTTCCCCCAGGAGACCGCCTTCATCGACGCCATCTCCCCCCGGGTGTCCCGCAGCGTCACCGTCTCCACCCTCCACGGCTGTCCCCCGGACGAGATCGAGCGCATCGCCAGCTATCTGATTTCCGAGAAGCACCTGCACACCTTCGTCAAGTGCAACCCCACCATCCTGGGCTATGAGACCGCCCGCCGGACCCTGGACGCCATGGGCTATGACTATATTGTGTTCGACGAGCACCACTTCAACGAGGATCTCCAGTGGGCCGACGCCGTGCCCATGTTTGGGCGGCTTCAGGCTCTGGCCGATGAAAACGGCCTGGAGTTCGGTCTGAAGCTCTCCAACACCTTCCCCGTGGACACCACCCGGGGTGAGCTGCCCAACGATGAGATGTACATGTCCGGCCGCAGCCTGTTCCCCCTGACCATTGAGATGTGCCACCGTATCTCCCGGCAGTTCCAGGGGAAAATGCGGATTTCCTTTGCCGGCGGCGCAGAGTATTTCAACTGCGACAAGCTGTTTGCCGCAGGCATCTGGCCCATCACCGTGGCCACCACCATCCTCAAGCCCGGCGGCTACAACCGCCTGCACCAGATGGTGGAGAAGGTGGAGCCCATGGCCTACCGTCCCTTCAGCGGCACGGATACCCAGGCCATCTGCGAGCTGTCCGCCGCCAGCCATACCGATGTCCACCACGTCAAGCCCATCAGGCCCCTGCCCAGCCGCAAGAGTGAGAAAAGCGTCCCCTGGCTGGACTGCTTCACCGCCCCCTGTCAGGGCGGCTGCCCCATTGAGCAGGACATTCCCGAGTATATGGAGCTGTGCCGCAAGGGCCTGTACGCCCCGGCCCTGAAGCTCATCACCCAGAAGAATCCCCTGCCCTTCCTGACCGGCACCATCTGCGCCCACCGGTGTCAGACCAAGTGCTCCCGGAACTTCTATGACGAGTCCGTCCGCATCCGTGACACCAAGCTGCTGGCCGCCGAAAAGGGCTACAACGCTCTGATGGCCTCCATCCGTGTTCCGGAGCGGGTCCCCGGCAAGAAGGCCGCCATCATCGGCGGCGGTCCTACCGGTATTGCCGCCGCCTACTTCCTGGGCCGCGCCGGGATTGAAGCCACCATTTTCGAGCGGGAGAGCTGCCTGGGCGGCGTGCCCCGTCATGTGATTCCCGCCTTCCGCATCGCCAATGAGACCATCGAAAAGGATATCGCCCTGATGGAGAAGTACGGTGTGGACGTCCGCTGCGGCGCACCGGCCCCCTCGGTGAAGGAGCTGAAGGCCATGGGCTACACCCATATCCTCTTTGCCGTGGGCGCCTGGAAGCCCGGCAAGCTGGATATCCCCGGCGACGTAGCCGGCGCCATCCAGTGGATGAAGGGCGTCAAGGCCGGCAACATCGCCGTGGGCGGCAGCATTGCCGTCGTCGGCGGCGGCAACACCGCCATGGATGCCGCCCGTCTGGCCAAGCGCTCCGGTGCCAGGCAGGTAACTCTGGTATACCGCCGGACCCGCAAGTACATGCCCGCCGACGAGCATGAGCTGGCCCTGGCCCTCCAGGACGGCGTGACCTTTGCCGAGCTGGCCGCCCCCGTGAAGCAGGCAGACGGCATGCTGACCTGTGAAAGGATGGTGCTGGGCCAGGCCGATGCCTCCGGCCGCCGCAGTCCCGTGGGCAGCGGTGAGTTCTTCGACATTCCCTGCGACCTGGTGATCTCCGCCGTAGGCGAGCAGGTAGACAGCGCCCTGATGGCCGCCAACGGCATTGAGGTGGACAAGAAGGGCCGTCCCGCCTTCCAGACCAATCTTCCCGGCGTGTATGCCGCCGGTGACGCCGCCCGGGGCCCCGCCACCGTGGTGGAGGGCATTGCCGACGCCGCCCGCTTCGCCCAGGAGGTCATCGGAACGGCCTATACCTATGACATCCCCCAGCAGGCCTACATCACCAAGACCGACGCCCAGGCCAAGAAGGGCGTCCTGCAAATGAGCGGCTGCATCTGCCGCGAGGGCGACCGCTGCCTGCAATGCTCCACCGTGTGCGAAAACTGTGTGGACTCCTGCCCCAACCGGGCCAACGTGGTCATCGCCATGGCCGACGGCAGCCACCAGATCCTCCATGTGGACAAGATGTGCAACGAGTGCGGCAACTGCACCCAGTTCTGCCCCTACGCCTCCGAGCCCTGCCACGACAAGTTCACCCTGTTCCAGACCGCCGAGGACATGGCCGACTCCCACAATGCCGGCGTCCTGTTCCTGGGCGGGGACATGGTCCGGGTACGCACCTTCGGTGAACCCAAGGACTACGACCTGAGCAAGGAAAGCGGACTGCCTGCTGACCTGGAAACGTTCATCGTCACCATCCGTGACAAGTACGGGTATCTGTTCGCCTGATTTCTCCCACTATTCGCAAAAAAGGGCCCCTGCCTTCCTTGAGGGAAAGCAGGGGCTCTTAGATGGGTGTTCGTAAAACAATCAATGGAGCGTATCGATACAGATACGCTCCATTTCTCATGCCGACATACTATGCAAAGAGGTGCAGCCCCTTGGCTCTCCCTTTGGGAGAGCTGTCACCGCAGGTGACTG
>OIBN01000589.1_pt1 | contig 16063 bp, 21 predicted proteins | sample 1581031 | NCBI WGS metagenome assembly OIBN01 (sample SAMEA3882531, study PRJEB24775) | human gut metagenome | biome: human-associated habitat; feature: intestine environment; material: feces | place: Netherlands | collected 2009/2010
AAAGCCGGATATATTCGCCCAGCCGCCAGCGCCGGATCGTAAAAGAGGGAGAGAAACTCTGTTGAAACCCTCTGTTTTTTGTTCGTGACATTGTTCCTCCTTCCCTATCACATTACACTTATATTATAACTCTGTCCCATAGGGACAACAAGGATGGCTCCGCCTTGGGACACTTTGTCTCGAAGCTGGGGCGGGCCGCAGCCGAAGTCACAGCCCGCTTTTTTGCCGGATCAAATAGTCCGTCAAGGTGTCCTGCAAAGACGGCCCACCTTCAGCAAATTCAATTTTCACACCGACTCCGCCGATGTTGAAGCAGTACAGATTTTTGGCAACTTGCAAAAACCTTGTGACTCGCTCTTTGCGGGAAAGGGCGTTATCAAAGGTCATACCGCTCACATCGGGCAGAGACTCCGGGGAAACTGCGCCAATGTCAACGCTTTTCATTTGTTCCAGTTCCTGTGCGGTTAATCTCACGGTAAAACCTCCTTTGTTCAGATTGATAAACGCCTCCCGGTTGTCCTGTGGGGAAACGCGAAAAGGCGGCACCGCATAAGTGCCGCCCTTTGGCCTGTCCTCACATCGGGACACAATGTCTCGAAGTTAATAGGGGCCGTTTTCGTAATGGTGCTGGGCCTCGTCCAGCGTTTTGAAATCAAATACATAATGGAGCTCACCGACAACGCGCCGGATGTCCTCGGGGGAAAAACCGCAGTTTTCCATCGCATAGATCACATATCCCCGGCAGGCGTTGTTGCTCCACGGCTCGGCCAGCATAGAGCCCGCCGGGGAGCTTGCACACCCCGTCCGGGTGCATCGCCAGATAGGGGATCGTCTGCTGGACGGACAGGGCCGCCCGGCTGTTACCCCTTCCGGGACTGTTTTTGCTTTTTGCCTTTCGCAATCGCATCCTCCTTTCTCACAGCGCCCCGCCCGGTAAACGGGGCGTAAATGTTTTCTGTCTGATAGTGCCGAACCCCGGGCCGCAGGAATTTGGCCCGGATGATGTTATGAACCACTTTTTCAAAGGGGAGCCCGTCTTTTTCATACATCGCCAGCAGGAACGCCGGGAGCATGACCGCCAGCATAAGGAACATGGCCCCGGTATTCCCCAGGGGCTCCCGCGCCAGCAGGTAGGACGGGATGCCGATGGCCGCCGCCCCACCAAAGCAGATGAGCTGGCGCTTTGTCAAATTGAACGCCATCTTCGTTTTGATTTTGGATAAGTCGTTCGGGACATTCACATAGGGCATGGATCAACCTCCTTCCTCACCCCGGGGACTTCGGGACAATTTGTCCCAAAGTCCGGGACGGTACTTTCCACCTCGTTTCCCCACACATCCCAGCCGGGCGGCGTCTGTCTTGCGAACAGCTCCACCCGGGGCAGATCGCCCATGAGGGCAACAATCTTTTCCCGGGCCTCGTCCGGCTTTTTGCTGTGGGCTTCAATGGGTGAAATGATAAACTGGTGGATATTGGCCGCCTGCCGCTTCGGATGCCCTTTTGTTGCCAGCAGGCAGACCTCCGCATTTCCCCGCGTCCAAAAGCCCAGGCCGTAAAACCAGCTATCAGCCTTCCGGTTTTTCTTCAGCCAGACGAAAGCCACGGACTTATACTGAAAGCCCCACGCCTTAATCAGCCGCAGGGCCTCGGGGAGCTGGGGGAAAGTCGCCCACAAAAAAAGCGCGCTGTCCGGGGCCGCCAGATCCGCCACCGGGAGCGCACATAACTCGTCAATCCCCATTGTGGGATAATGATGCTCCGCCGCCCCTTGCAGGCCCTTTTGGGCGTACCGCCACAGGGGATCGGCGTAAATGATAGAATATCGTCCGATAGTTACACTCCTTTCTCCCCGGCCTCCACTGCCAAGCGCGCCACGCGGATGCGCTCACTGGCGGCGGCGTAAAAGGCCGGAGCCGTTTCAAAGCAGACGAAGCGGCGGCCAGCATTGAGGGCGGCAACGGCGGTTGTGCCGGAGCCCGCGCAGATGTCGGCCACCAGCTCGCCGGGCCGGGTGTAGGTCTTGATGAAATACTCGCACAGCTCCACGGGCTTTTGTGTGGGATGGGTGCCGCCTGTTACCGTGGGGACAAACAGCACATTTCCCGGATAGCGCCGCCCATCGCTGGACTCGGAGCTCTGCCGCTCGAATTTTCCATAGTTCGGGCTGGTGCCGCTGCGGGCATGGACGCGGCTGTACGGCTTGCCGTAAGTAAACTGCGGATTGTAAAGCGGGGCTTTTTGATAGAACACCAAAATATTCTCCGACTTTTTCAGCGGAGCCCGATTTGCATTGAGAAATCCTGTCCCGCGCTCTTTGTACCAGATCCACTCATAGCGGAGCATGGAGAGGTTGGAGGCCCCCAGCACCTTGTCATAGGGGCATTGAGCAAAGAACAGCACCGCGCCCTCCGGCTTGACGGCCCATTTCACCGCCTCCCACAATTCCGGGAGCGGCAACGGCACATCCCAAAAGTTGCGGGTAGTGCCGTAGGGCGGATCGGTCAAAAGCATATCCACCGAATGACGAGGGAGGGAACGCAGGCCCTCGATGCCGTCCATCAGAAACAGCCCCTCCGGGCAGTCCGGGGACTTCGGGACACTTTGTCCCAAAGCCGCCTTATCGGTCATCCCTTGCCTCCTTACCCTTTGCCGGGACAGGGCGGGCGGCGTTTTCACGGGCGGCCTGCGCCCGCCCTTCGGCTAACTGCCGGGCAATCGTCTTTGCGTCATCCCTTCCGCCCAGCAATTCCCGCTTTTGTAAAACGGCCTCCGTTTCCGCCATAAAGCGGGCAACATCCGCCTCGTTAAAGTCCTCCGGCGCTTTTCCATACCACAGGCGCGTCCCGTCAGGCCCATCTCTTCTCGGCATATAACACCCCTTTCTTTAATGAGCTCCAAAGATGCTTTTTGAAATCGTCCCGGTTTTGAACAACATAAAGCAGAGCAGAACCGTATAGCCCACGGCTCCCCATATTGCGCCGATGGGATCTCCGCCTGTGGCGATCCCTTGAATGAGCACCGCATAGATGCCCACGCACAGCAGGATCAAAAGCCCCTGGAAACCGATGGCGAACAGGGACTTCAGATAATTCTGCCCCATGCTCCCCATTTCACGGTTGGACAGGGTAGCCACCGGGATGGGCGCTAAACTGGTCAGCATATAGATTTCCAGCATACGGCCATAAATCAGAACGAAAATCACGATATTCAGCGCTGTCATGGTAAAACCGATAAAGATCGACTGGAGCCACAGGCCCAAAAGGGAGCCAAGCCCCATTGTCTCCAGCGTGGCCTCCAAATCCGCCAGCATATCCGGCGAAATATCCGTGGAGCCCTGGATCACCCCCGCCGAGCTTGCAATCACGCTCTGCGACACATCAAAAATCGCGTTGACGATATTGAATGTGTTGGAGAGGACCAGGATGGCCGCCGCCGTTTTGAAAATCCACTTGAAAAACATCCAAGTGTCGATGTCCGATGAATATTGTCAAGACGGTTTTTCAAATGAAACTGTAAACACTTTGCGAACAAGCTGAGCTTGCAGTGATTTTCGGAGAAAAAGGGCTTAGAATCAAGCGGGAAAAATCAATGGTTGACGGATTCGTGAAGTATCTGCCGTCTGCGCGTATGGATTGCACCGTTCCGCGATTCACGGCACAGCACAGCCGGTGCGTGGTTTCGCGTGACCTTTTGCGGTTTAGCTGGTTATCGTCCGATTCCGTGAAGTGCAAAGGTGCGCCCTGCGTACAGGGCATCGAATGTGGCGCTCAAAATCTCCAGAAACGAAAAAAGCCCTGTGCCGCGTTCGATACGCAGCACAGGACTTACAAATATGGAATGATATGTCGAGTAGAGAACTTGTGTAGAAAAACAGAACAGCTCCACCGACAAGTCAAATCATCAGCGGAGCTGTCCCGTTATTCCTCAATGTCTATTTGCTGGCTGGCATAGAGCGAGTTTTCCAGCAGCTCAGCTGAATCGCCGGAAAACGCCTTTGCGGCCTCCACATCGGCTTGCAGATACCACAGGAACCATGCCGTCACATAGCCGTCGGCAGAGTAGAGCATTTTCCCGTGATCCATGCCGGTTCTCAGCGCCATTGCCTTGGGGACGGTCATCGCATCGTAGACCTTCTGCGTTCCCTCCGGAGAGATCACATCGTTGGCGTCCGCCGCCAAAAGCAGCGTCGGAACCGTCATCTTATCCGGCTCGTAGTGCAGGCCAATCGCATCGGCCAGCTCCATCTCTGTGGGAGACAGGCTGACAGCACAGGTATAGAGATTTCCGTGGGGCTGCTGCGTCACAGCGTTGAACACGCCTACACCACCCTGCGAGTGGCCGGTAATGCCGATGTGGGCAGTATCTACCTTCCGGTAAAATACGCTGTCTGGATCGTCATTCTGCTCCAAGAGATAAGCAAGCGCTGCATCGGCGGAATCCCCCGAGCAGGTGCTTGGATCCTCGTTCCCAATAACGATGAAGCCCCAAGAAGCAAGGTGCTTGAACAGTACAGGTTATTTGGACGCATAGACGCCGGTGCCGTTGACCACTACCACCACAGGATAGGTCTTGTCTGCTGTTTCCACCGCAGCGGGATAGTATGTAATAAACTTTCCCCAGTCCTCCGGGGCATCCGTTTCTGTGTGCTTGACCTCGTATTCTCCCATTGCCAGATATTTTGCTTCCAACTCGCCGCCGGTCTCCACGGTTTTCGTGTAGTTGCTGGGCACAAAGGGCTTCTTGGACAGAATGAACAGCAGGATCGCCAGCAGCAGAACAATGGCGAGAATTACAATACCCACCCATTTCAGGATTTTCAAAACAATTTTCACGTTATTCACCCATATACTTCTCTAAATATTCTTCCACAGTTTTCATATACTCGGCATAAACCAGATTGTCGTTCTGCAAGCCGTGGCCGGAATGCTCCATCACAAAGTACCGATAGTCTGCACCGCTTTCCTGTAGGGCGTATTCCAGACGTTTAGAGGCAAGAAACGGCTGTACCTTGTCGCAGGCTCCATAGGCCACTACCGTTGGCACAGGGTTTTCAGCTACATAGTCTGCGGCGGCAATCGTGTGAACCTTTGAAAGATAAGAGCCGTCTGCCATCTCCCCCGGTGTGATCTCCTGCCCACTCATGACGCTGAACAGCGCCGCTCCGGCGACTCTGGATTCTTCGGTGTCCAGTCCAAGGCCGAAAATTCCCCAGTCCTCTGCCACGAAGCTGGATGGGCCCACCGCACCAAAGGTGAAAACCACCGGCACCGGTGCGTCCTTTCCGTCACGATAGGCAAAGATCATGGCAAGAGCATGACCTGCAGAACCTCCGGCAACGGTCATTTTGTCAATGGGATAGCCCGCCTTTTCCGCAGCTTCGATCACCTGAGGGATAGCCGCTTTGATCTCCTCAGACTGGCTCAAAACACTGGCAGTGTTTGTGTCTGTGCGGAGGGTGTAGTTGATACCCGCCGCTACATAGCCCTTGGAACAAAGCCACGCCAGCGTATTTCGGTCGTCCGCTTTATCCCCGGAGGTAAAGCCGCCTGCGTGGAGGTAGACAGCAAGACCGTAATGGGATTTGCTGTTGTCCTTCGGCAGGTACAAGTCAAATTTATTGGCTTCTCCGTCACCGTAAGACAAATCCTCCTTCAGCGTACCGATCTCATTGCTCCACGTTGTGCTGTATTCCTTTGCCCAACCAGGCTGAATGGCAAACTTGCTGACAACGCCTGCACCAAAGGCCAGCAGAAACACCAAAATTCCAATCCCCACCGACACGGCCCGTACCTTCTTTCCGTCTTTGGTCTTGCTCATAGGAGGTTCCCTCCGAACAGTGTGCCGCCCAGCAGCAGGTTCAGCAACGCTCGAACTGCCAGCCGTCCCATGATAAATCCGGTAAGGATGATCACCGCAAGAATCAAGATCCGTTTTGTTGTAAGTGTCATAAAATAGCTCCTTGACATTTTGATGAGACAAGTGTATCATATAAGTAAAGCTGAGTCAATCGTCTCAGCGAAAATGAGACAAAGTACAGGGAGGTGTATCAGCAAATGAATAATCAGGAGAAGAACACCTATGTCCGCAGCCAGATCCTTGCGGCGCTGCTGAAAATGATGCAGGAGCAGCCGTTTTCCGATATTTCCATCAGCGCCTTGGTGGGTACGGCGCAGGTAGGAAGAGCTTCTTTCTACCGCAATTTTACGGATAAAGGAGATGTGCTGCGGCAGGAGAATGACCGGCTGACGGCGCAGTGGAAGCAGGACTATGAAAGCACGGAACACGCCGCACCAAACGAACTTCTTATTTCCTTGCTGGATTTCTACAAGGAGCATTCCGACTTTTATCTGGCGCTTTATCAGTCCGGTCTTGCGGATATGCTGCTGCAAACGCTGCTGAAGCAGTCGGAGATCACCCCGGAGATGCCCAATGCGCTGGCCTATCTGAAATCCTCTATTGCCTATATGCTCTACGGCTGGATCGTGGAGTGGATGAAGCGAGGGATGCCGGAAAGCGGCACAGAACTGGCGAAGATGTTTGAGGAAGCGCAGAAAACCAAAATCAATCAATAGGGGTATACAGTATGCAGAAAAAAGATATTCTGATTTTGTTGGCAGTCATAGCGGTCGCCGTTTTACTGGGGGCAGTCTGCGGGAAACTGCTGCTGGACAATCTGATATGAAAAAGAGAACTAAAGTTTTCATTTGCTGCGCTGCATTTGCCGTAGCGTTTCTCGTTAGTGCGGTTGTCCGAATTGCAATGCTGGGCAGTGCCCCTGAGCGGCTGATTCGGGTGGAATGGAACGATTCTGTGGGAACCGTTTACAAGGATCTGCCTTATGAAAACGACAATGGCAATAAATATGATCTGTATGTCCCTGCCGGCTTGCAGTCAGTGGAAGACCAGTATCTGATTTTGTTCATCCACGGTGGGAGCTTCAATTCCGGCACAAAAGAGGATGGCGATGCGTGGTGCAAGTTCTATGCGTCGAAAGGATACATCACTGCAACCGTAGACTACACCTTGCAGACACACAGACAGGATGCTTCCATTTATCGTATGAATCAGGAAATTGAAGCTGCTGTCAGAGCCATCAAACAAAAGGCAGAGGATTTTGGCTATCGAATCACTGGAATGGCTCCCTGCGGCGTGTCGGCGGGCGGAACACTTGCGATGAATCTCGCATACAACGGGAATTCTGAGATTCCGGTCAAGTTTGTTTTTCAACTGGCTGCGCCAACTTATTTTGACCCATCCGAATGGTCGCTGCTGATGCGAGTGGATAAGCTCAAAAGCGAGAATGAGTTCTGTAAAATGATGACCGGCAAGGAATTGGAGGATTACAGTCAGGAGATTCGCAGTATTTCAACTGTGTGTCTTGTGCAGGATGATTCTGCCCCTTCGCTGATTGGTTATGGTCTGATCGACCATTGTGTGCCGCTGAGTCAGAAAATCTATTTGATGGATGCCTATGAAGCGCACCGTGTCCCGTATGATTATATTGAGTTTCCAAAATCCAATCATGGGATGTATAATGATTTGGATAAGCTGCAAGAGTTTCTGGATAAGTCATTGGAGTATGCGAACAGATATTTTGATTCGTGATTTCGCCAAAACGCAAAAGCGCCCCGCACCATGCGTCCTGTAAACGCACGGTGCGGGGTGTTCGTTCTATTATGCGGCTTTTGTCAGATACACGATCCCGGCGGCTAAATCCACGCGGTCAACGTCATATCCTGCGTTGTAGATGGTATTGGACAGCGGCCTGTCCTGCGCTGGATACCAGTAGGAAGCGTACTTGTACGCCGACTTGCAAAGCGGCTTGCCAGTCAGTTCCTCCACCTTGGAAAACGGCAGCGCAATTGTCTCAACGGTCTGCGCAGAGAGATAGTCCCCGATGGGCGCAAAGCTGGAATTGCTGGCAACATGAAGCGTTTTCGGGGCTTCCAGTGCAGCTTCCGTTTCTTCCTCCGGCAGCGTCACCTTACCGATGAAATTGAAGTAAATCTCGATCTGCTGGTCGTACTGATAGCGGTTGATCTTCTTGCGCTCATAGACGATCACCTTGTCGATAAACTCATTGAGCATGGGTGTGGTCAGCTCGGTAAAGTCCGTATAGCGGTCTACCAGCTCCATGAAGCGGTCAATATTGACGCTTTCTTCCTGTTCCGCGTTCATCTGCTCCATCAGCTCGGCGCTGCGCTGCTCAAGCTGTGCCTGTTCCGCTTCATACTGCGCGGAGAGCTTTGCGTGCCGTTTCTCCGGCAAGCGTCCGAGAGCATAGTCCTCATAGAGCTTTTGCAGCAGCGTGTCCAGCTCGTTTGTGCGGCGCATGATGCGGTCAAACTCTGTCCTGCCGCTTTGCAGGCTGCGCTTTCTCGCGTCGGAGGTGGTCTGCATCACAAGCTGCTCGAAATCCTCCTTGTTGGCGCTGGCGTAGGTCGCCACATTCCGCAGCGCGTCCAGAATCAGGTCACGGACGATCTCGGTACGGATAAAGTGAATGGTGCAGGAGGTCGTTTTCTTGCGGTAGGAAGCGCAAACGTAGTTGTCCTTCGGGGTCTTGTGGTATGCGTCCCCGTCGCTGCGCTCGTTATACATTTTTGCACCGCACTCGCCGCAGTAGAGAAGCCCGGTCAGCGGATTCGGTTCTTTATTGCGGTCGCCGCGCCGGATCGTCCTGCGGAGCTTCTGCGCGGTTTCCCATGTAGTCTTGTCAATGATGGCTTCATGGGTGTTCTCAAAGATTTTCCAGTCCTCTTTGGGAGCCTGCTTGCGGTGCTTGTCCCGGTAGCAGGTCTTGAAGGTCTTGAAATTGACGGTATGCCCCATGTACTCCACACGGGCGAGAATGTAACTTACCGTCGTACCCCACCAGCGGTAGGGATCTTCAAACTTATTATTCCTGCGGTTGCCGACACCCTTTGCGGCAAGGTAGGCAGATGGGCAAAGCACCTTTTCCTCGGACAGAATATCCGCGATCTGATACACACCCTTGCCGTCAATGACCATGCGGAAAATACGGCGCACAACGGCGGCAGCTTCCTCGTCGATGATCCAGCGCTGCTTGTTTTCCGGGTCTTTCAGATACCCGTAGATGGGATGATTGCCTGTGTGTTCGCCCTTGTTGCCCTTCGCCCGGTAGACGGCGCTGACCTTCTTGGAGGTATCACGAGCGTAAAAATCGTTCATGATGTTCAAAAAGGGAGCGAAATCATTCTCGGACTGATTGGCGCTGTCCACGCCGTTGTTGACGGCAATGAAGCGAACGCCGTTCTGCGGGAAGGTAACCTCCGTATAGAAGCCCACACGGAGGTAATCACGACCCACCCGGCTGAGATCTTTTACCAGCACAATGCCCACCTTACCGGCTTCAATGTCGGCAATCAGGCGTTTCCAGTCGGGGCGCTCAAAATTCGTGCCGCTCCAACCGTCGTCAGAATATACCGATACATTTGGAAAATTCCGTTCACGGGCATAGCGCGTGAGCATATCCTTCTGATGGATGATGGAATTACTGTCCCCGGCAAGATCATCGTCGCGGCTCAGGCGGCAATAGATGGCGGTGATTTTTTCCTTTGACTGTCTGTTGTTCATAACGATACCTCTTTCAGACAGCCAGCTCATTTGTGGCAATTACAGTATAGCCGATTTTCCTGCCGCAGTAAAGCGGACAATGTAAACTTTTCCGGGTTTTCATCGTAATTCCTCGCTTTCTCAACCTTCGCAGCCCATTTTGATCAGGCGCCTTATTTTATCGTTCATATCCTCCTTGCCGTTTTCTTTGAAATGCAGCGTCACGCGGTAGGTGGTGTTACCCACCCTGCGGGTCATCCTTCCGGCAGAGGAAGGAGCGTCGAGCGCGGGACGGCGCACGGTTTCTTTTGCGGTCGCGGTGGCGGTATTGTTCATAGGCACTCCTTCTCCTTCATCATCGTTTTTAATCTATCCAGCTTGCTTTGCGCGGTCTGTCTGCGGAAGTTCGTCCCAGTGAACAGAATCGGGGCGCACATTTCCAGCAGCCGGTCGTAAATACGGGCGTGGGGTGTGTCCTGCGGATGCTGCAACTCGTCAAGGCTCAGATTGGTGGTGACGATCAGGGGCTTGCCGCTGCGGTAGCGGCTGTCTATCACGTTGTAGACCTGTTCCAGCCCGTATTCCGTGCCGCGCTCCATGCCGAAATCGTCCAGAATCAGCAGCGGATAGCGGCACAGGCGGGCGATGTATTGGTTTCTGCCCTCAAAGCTGCCAGACAGGTCATTGAGAACGGCGGCAAAGTTCGTCATGCGGACGGGAATTTCCTTTTCCATCAGGGCGTTGGCAATACAGGCGGCGAAAAAGCTCTTGCCCGTCCCGACGCCGCCCCAGAGCAGATAACCGATACTCTCAGAGAGCATTTTGTCAAAATGGTCGGCGTAAAATCTCGCGTGTTTCATCTGCGGATTCGCGCCGTTATCCTGTGCAAAGCACCAGTCCCGCAGCTTCGGCGTGTCAAAGCAGTCCTTTTTCAGCTCCTTTACGGTGTCCTCATGCTTGCGCTGCCGGTCAGCCAGCCGCTGTTCCTCATAGCGTCTTTGCTGACAGGCGCAGTTCGTGGGATGCCGGTCACATCCGAACAGGGCGGCGTGGCCATCTTCAAAGTAGGCTTCCTTCGGCGTATGGCACTTGCCGCAGTACAGCAAGCCGTCCTCACCGGTGTAATCGCCCTCGTCGGGGCTGGCTTCCATCATTTTGGAAACAATATCTGTAAAACCGTTCATAGGCTTTCTCCCTCCTTGCAGGTGTAGTCGGGGATGCCCTGTTTTGGGACACCCTTTGTTTTATCGTTCTCTGCCCACCGTCTGATGGTGGCAGCGTGATTCTGATAGCTTCTGCCCGTGGATTCCATGTAGGAGGACAGCTCGGAAATGAGTCTGTTCAGCCTGTCGGGAAAATCCCGCAGCAGCTCGGCGTATTCGGTATCGGTCAGGAAAACATTCTCATACCGCCCGTATGCGGCGGGTGCTTTACTCTCTCTACTCAGGTGGTTCTGATTCAGGTTGTTATTACTCAGGTTGTTAGGGGACAGTTTTCTTTCCATCATAGGGACAATTTTCTGTCCATCAGTCGGACAGTTTTCTGTCCCAATGGAGGAAGGATTTCTGTCTGTCACTTGGAAAGTTTTCTGTCCGTCTGGCGGCAGCTTCACATAGATGCGGTTCGGCTTGGAAAAGCCGCTCCTGCGCCGCTCGATCAGCCCTGCGTCCTCCAGCTCGGAAAGAGCGGTTTTCACGGTCATAGAGCTTCTGTCCAGCGCGGCAGCAATCTTCTCTATGGGGAACACAAGGTAAATCCTGCCGCCCTCGTCCAGCCAGCCGTTTGCCTGTGAGAGCGTCGCCCGGTCAAGCAGCAGCGCGTACAGCAGCTTCGCCGTTTGGGTCAGGTCTGCTTGCAGCAGGAAACGGGGGTATGGCAGATACGGCGGCAGCCGGGTATCCGCTCTCATGTACTCGGTGATGGAATGTCACCTCCTTCGCGGGAAATGGGGTATCACGAATCGTGACAGCCCTCAATCGGGCGGTTTCCAGCGTTTCGACCAGTAATGTGGGCAAAGCACCACAACTGCCCGGAAGCTCTGCTTGCAGTCGTGGATGCAGCCACGGCAAAGAGGATTGTAGGCAACGCGGTTTCGGTGGTCGAGGAAGAACGACCATTCCAGCCGCCGCTGCTTGTTCATTCTTGGCATTTTCACGCTCCTGTCTGTCGCCAAAGCGTCATGCTCCGGCAGACGGTCAAATTGTAAATCCCGGTATCATTTTCGGGCTTTTTTCGCCCTGTGCGCTCCGTTCGGGGAACGGGTGGTGTTGCGGTATGGGTAAGTCCCTTCGGCGCGTTCTGTGCGCTTTCGGGAGGGGCATTTGCCCCGTTTCGGTCACAGAAAGTTATCGGACGGTTCACAAAATATTTCGCACGAACCGGTTGCATATTTCGCCCGATTCGGATATAATAAAGATGAACCAAATCACGAAGGGAGGAACCAGATCATGTCGATTACTGCGACGGAATTGAAAAGCAATCTCGGAAAGTATCTTCTGCTTGCAGCGACGGAGGACATTTTTATTACCCGCAACGGCAAGGTTGTCGCCAAGCTCTCCAATCCCCATCAGGACAGAGTGGATATTGCCAAGTCCCTGTTCGGGATTCTTCCGGCTGATGTGACGTTGGAGGAAGCGAAGGAAGAAAGGCTGAACCGGATATGAGAGCTGTCATTGATACCTGTGTCATCGTGGACGCGCTGCAAAGCCGCGAACCGTTCTGCAAGGATGCACAGTCGATTTTTCTGCTCTGCGCCAACCGGCAGTTTGAAGGCTTCCTGACGGCGAAAGCCATCACGGACATTTACTACCTGACGCACCGGCAGACCCACAGCGACAAAGCGACCCGTGACGTTCTGACAAAGCTCTGCGCGTTGTTCGGTCTGCTGGACACTACAGCGCTGGACATCCGCAAGGCGATCTCAGCGGAGATTTCCGATTTTGAGGATGCCGTAATGGTCGAAACGGCGGTGCGCTCCGGCGTGGACTGCATCGTGACGCGGAACACCAAGGATTACAGCAAAGCGCCGATCCCCGTGTACGCCCCGGCAGAGTTCATAGAGCTGCTGACCGAAACAAGTAAAGATCAAACGGATTGACCGTCCGCAAATGCCGCCGTTTCTGGCGGCATTTGCTTTTACCTCTCCTGCTCATGCTTCCGTCCGTGTTTCGGCTGCTGTGGCTGCATCGCCATCTGATAGTTGCGCTGCATGGTCATCAGCTCATGCAGTCGGTCGCTTTTCTCACGGTAATCGTTGTAGCACTCGTTTTTCTGGGACACGATGGACTGAATCTCCGCAACGACCTCCCTGCGCTTCGGAAGCTGCTTGGGTGCGCCCAGCTTGTCAAGCTGGCGCTTGGCAGCATCATTGATGATAAAATCCGCTTCATGCGCAGCATAGAATTTCTGCTTGTCCTTTTCCTTGCGGATCGCGCGATACTCCTTGATAACGGGGTAGGTCTTGCGGTAATTGTCCATCGCCTCCAGCAGCGCCTTTTTATCCGTCACTTTGGATGCGGCAGCGTCATAGCGGCTGCGAGCTTCCCGCGCTTCCGCACCGGCAGCGCCCACGGCGGCGTTCAGCTTATCCGGGGATAGAAGGTCATGCTCCTGCAAGTACATAAAGGTTTTTGACCATGCCTTGAGGTTGTGCATCGTCGCCCAGCGGTCATAGCCGATGCCTTTGCCCTCGGCGCGTTTTGCTTCACGGTCAACCATGCGCCCAATGGAGGGCGTTTGCGGTGCGCTCTGTTTCGGGGCAGACCTGCCGGAAGCACCCTCGTTTGAAGATAGGGTGCGGTCAAGCGGAATAGCATCATTTGAAGTGAGGGTATTTGCCGGACGCAGGGCGTTTTGTTCCAAAGCGGCAAGCACGGCGGCTTTGTCAAAGCTGTCGCCCAGCTTCCGCGCCGTGATGGGCTTTGTGCGGTCGGGCGTAAGATAGGAAAACCGCCCCCGGCTCTCCTTGACGGTCACGCCGTATTGCAGCAGCTTCCGCGTAAAATCCTCGACGGTGAACGATTCGTTCAGCGTTTCTCGGATGATCTGGCGCAGCTTTTCCTTATCGGTTTCAAAGCGTGTCGGCTTGGTGGGCTTGCCCTCTGCGGCAAGGGCGGCGTTTTCCTGATCCAGCGCAGCCTGTCCCTTTTTCTTGGCCCAATACTCGCGCTCGGTGACGCGGTTTGCGCTGCCGTTCAGAAGATCGATCTGATAAAGCCCTGCTTCGTGGCACAGCTCCATGACCTCGGATTTGAAATATTCCATCGCCGCGTCGGTACAGCGGTGCTTGCATCCGGCTTTCGTGTCGGCGGGTCTGTCCATGTAGGGCAACAGCGGCACATTTTCGATCCGCAGACTGTTGATGACGATATGCACATGGATGTTGCCGGACTGGTTATGCCCGTCCGGGTGGGTGCAGACAATCGCCTGATGACCGGGAAACTGCTCCCGGCAAAACCTCTCGCCAAGCTCCTGCGCCTTGTCCACGGTCAGCCCGTTGTCCGGGCCGTCCCGTGGGTCAAAGCTGATAATGTAATGGTGGCTCTTGACGTCCTCGCGCTTCTGGTTTTTGCCATAGCGGAGATTGGAGCGCATACAGGCAACCGCAAAATCTTCCTCGCCGCAGTTCAGCGTGGAAATGCGGTAATCCTCTCGCGGTACAAGCCGCCCATCTGCGTCCAGCATGGGCTTCATGGTGAACTCGTCGTGTGCAAAGGTCAGGTATTTTTCAGCGTCGCCGTAGTTGGCGTTTTTAGAGCTGATATGTTTGAACGTTGCCAACGGCTTCACCTACCTTTTCCAGAATGTCAAACTTCAAAGCGGCGAGATCGGAAGCCGCCGCCCGCACCTCTGCTGCAAGCTGGGGATAGGGATTGTGCCAGTCATTGATAGCACGGGCGATCTGATTGAGGTTATTCCCAATTCTGCCGTATTCGACGGTCAGCTTCCCAAGTGCGGAAAGCAGCTCATCATTGACCGGGGAAACTGTGACAACGGGGCGAATGCTTGCGCCCTGAATGGCTCTGCGGATAAACTCGGACTGACTGATACCGTAAGGCGCAAGGCGTGTGGCAAAGTTCGCGTATTCTTCCTCGGTCATACGGGTCTTGACAACACGGCTGCGGTGCGGCGTGTCGTAATTTTTGCGGGGCATTGGCTTCATCTCCTTTCACTTATCGCCGTTTTCGGGGCAATTTTGCACCCTGCTCCCGGCTCAAACTCACAAGGGTTTTCCAAAGCGGAAAGCCCTTTATATTCAACTCTGCCTTTTCAGACTGCCTGACGTTCTCGGCACTCGCTTCACGCCCGCAATTAACTGATGCGGCCTTTCATCGGATGGTCTGCGACGGTTGTTATCACGCTCGGACGATCCCTGATGGGGAGTAGCTGCCCTCTGCTGTCATCGCCCACCGGGAACGACCCGGCTTTCCCGAAGTTGTCGTTGATCGCTCACTCCCACACGGGAGGTCATGGCGCGTCCTTCGGCTCGGCTATCACAGAGAGCTTGTTGCCTGAAAAAGCTATTCGGTTGTCAAGGAACACCGTGCCGCCGGGGTCAAACTGTTACCGGCTCCGGCACGGGAAGGGCTTTCCGGCTCGGAAGCCCCTCTCAACTTACAACGGACATTTTTTCTCGAAAACTTGGTACTGCCGGAGGAAAAATTTTTGAAAACCTCTCCACCTAACTAAGTGAATCAGCACCCGGTTTTGTCCCAATGTTTTGCCTGTTCACTTTACAACGGACAATTTTTCTGCGAATTAGGGGGTGCAGCTTCAAGAAAATTTTCCTTTCTACTTTTCAACGGACAAAAATCTGCGGTTTGTTGAGTATGGCGGGAAGATTTTTTCATTGAGCTTGCGGTGCGTTTTCCCTCATTGTGTAGGCAGCGAGAACAGGCAAAAAGGGCAAAGTCTCCGAAAAACTTTTCTGAGCTGGTTGCAGTTCTGGCGATTTTCAAAACCTTGCGCGGCGATAGAGCTTGCAAAGCTCTGTCGCTGCGCGAGGTTGCCGCAGCCGTCAGGCTGCGTATAGCAGGGTTTGGGGAAGGCACTCCCCAACAAGATTCCGATGGGGCAGAATGAGCGAAACGCGAAATCTGGCACCTCGGTAGAATCTTGCTCTCTGCTGCTCCAAGCCTCCCTTCACTTTACAACGGACATCTTTCCGGCAAAAAGCAGGGTGCGTATTTGTAAACATTTTGTGAACGAGTTGCCATCGCCCGCCGTTCGTTGCTGCGACTTTTTTTCTGTTTTTATGGCATCGCAGCAGCGGGATTACGACATACCAATGGTGACATTGGCGTTACCATTAGTAAGGCTCGACCGGAGCGTTTTTCCTCCTCTACCCTTACTACAATCTCAAAAACGCTTTTTGGCAAAGTCTCAGATAGTATTTTGATAAGGGACGACCTAAAATAAAGAAGCAAGCCGAAAAATCAGCTTGCTTCCTATATGGTACAGAGGTTACCTGCGCATTCACAAAATTGTT
>OIBN01000591.1_pt1 | contig 16043 bp, 7 predicted proteins | sample 1581031 | NCBI WGS metagenome assembly OIBN01 (sample SAMEA3882531, study PRJEB24775) | human gut metagenome | biome: human-associated habitat; feature: intestine environment; material: feces | place: Netherlands | collected 2009/2010
ACTGCCGGCAAATAGGTTTCTCCATAGAGAATCAAAATAAAAGGCTTTGCGACAAGGCATATCATTGCGGATACGAACAGGGACACATAAAAAACAATTGCGTAGAGCTGCCGGTTCTTCCGCTCATAGCACAGGCGATCTTTCTGAAAACTCTGTACGATTTCCGGATAAAGGGAGTCAATGATTGCAGAGAGAATAAAGGCCCATGAAACGCTGACCGTCGAAGCAAGTGAATAATGTCCGACGTCATCTGCGCCAAGCATCTGCTTGAGCATCAGCTTATCTGTACAAGCATAGATGGAGACCATCAGCCCGGCTATGATAAAGCTGCTGCTGCTTTGCAGAAGCTCCTTTGCTTTTTCCAGAGAGTAACGGAACCTTGTACCGCCATTTTTGAAGTAAGCAATCAGCAAAAACGCTGCGAGTACGATGTAATCCAATGCGCTTGCAACGGCGAACCATTCCACACTTTTCCCAAGTGCAAGCAAAATGATTTTGTACACAGACATTGCCGCATACGAGACGAGTTCGGCAATGGCGGAATACTTGGACTGAAGTCTGGCCTGAAACCAGTAGTTGAGGGTATCAAACACCTGAAAAATGAGGCCAATGCTATAGAGGGCCACAACCACAACAGTAAGACGTTCCCCTCTATCCACGACACTGACAATGCCAATGATTGCCAGAGCAGACAGCAGACTTGAGATAGCCCGCAGCAGCAGGGTCGTTCCTATCGTTTCGCCCTGCTGATTCGGATGATCCACAAAGTTCTTGACGATCACACTGTTGATACCAAGCGTGCAGAGTGAGGCAAAGAATGTCGCATAGGCCGCTGCGTAATTGATCAGGCCGTAATTGCTTGGGCCAAGATAGCGCGCCGCAAAAATACCAACGACAAAGGCCAGCAGCTTGTTCGCCACTTTGCCGCCGATGATCCATCCGGCATTTTTAACAACTTTATTCTTTCTGAGCGACTGCAGCAAAATCTTCAAACTCCTTCACCACTTTAGCTGGGACACCGGCCACCAGTGTATCCGCCGGCACATCCGTGGAAACACAGGCACAGGCTGCGATCATGCTTCCATCTCCAATGCTCGTATTCAATAGGAGGGTAGATCGACCACCGATCCAGACGCCGCGGCCCACTGTAATATGATAGGATTCGCCTTTTCCAGCCCGCCTTTTGTGGTTGCCCATATGGTGTCCTCCCGTCAGGAAGGTAACATCCGGAGCGATATCGCAGTTATCTCCAATCGTTACTATCCCATTTCCATGAACAGTGAGATTGCATCCGATCCAACAATTTGCGCCAATGCGAAGCGTTCCTGTATTATAAATTGGCCCGACAATTTTGGTATTTTCTCCGATTTCATAGCCGATGGAACGGAGAAGATTCCTCTTTTCAGAGAAGAACCGGGTTCCCGCCAGAGTATGATTGACAAGGTATATCACAATTCTTTTTTTGATAGTCTTCAACTTCATCTTTGATACCAGTCCTCCCGCAGCGGCTTTGCGGGGCTGCATGGACCGTTCGCAAACAACCCAGAAGCGTCTTTACCGTTCAAAAGGGCGTTCGATAGCTGCAAAAATCGCTTTGCGGCAACCTCCGCATTCCACAATTCTGTAATCGTCTGGTACGCCGCTTTTCCAAAGCTATACTGCATAGTCGTATTTTCAAGAAGCCGTCGTACCTTTTCATAAAGCTCCTGAATATTGCCGGAGTGATAAACGCTTCCATTCACGCCGTCATTTACAAGGTAAGGGGTTGCCCCGGCTGCGTCGCTGGCAACTACCGCACAGCCGCTGTTCATGGCCTCGTTTAACACAGCACCCCAGCCCTCTTGGCGGTCACTTGTGAATAAGCAGATGCTTGCGCTTTCCATATGACGACGCACGGCTTCCGGAGACATGGCGCCAAGGAACCGTACATTTTCATCCAGAAGTCCAGCTTCCGAAGCCTGTCGCTTGAGCTGCCGCTCCATCTCACCGGTACCGATCATCTCGATTTTGAAGCAGCATCCTGCCTCATGGAGTCTCTTTGCAACCTCAATCACATCGTCCGGATGCTTCCAACCCAAGAAGCGTCCGCACCACAAAATGGTTGCTTTTGCTTTGCGGTCAATCAAGTCATCAATGCTGGGATACCGTATCGTCTCGGGGAAGTAGCCCCATTTATAGCACCGACCATGGAAAAGGCCGAATTTGGCATAATCCCCCGCGGTATAGGCGCTGGCGCAGAGCATATATGCCTTTCGCCACGGCGGATTGCAAGCGTGCCAGTGGAAAAATCGTTTTGGATATTTGAGAAGCGAATTTCCTGTTTTTAAGATTCGCTCGGAATATCGGAAAAACAATTTGGCCTTTTTGCTGTATTCTTTTGTCTGGCTCTCCGGGAAGGAACCTGCTATCAAAACATCCAGATTATTTAACTGCTTCTGGACCTCCTGATCTGCCGCCGAGCAGGTATACGGACGCGCCAAATCATTCCCCCAGCCGAGATTCTTTCGCTCCGCATCCATCTCTTTATGTGCCACGAAGCAATAGTTGTGATTTGTCAATTCATAGAGGGCATCGGATAGGGGGATCTGATGATGCGTAAAGTAGTTACTGCAAAAAAGAATTCTCATGTAGCCATCACACGCCCTTTTTCAAAGTAGACAAAATATTTTCATAGAGTTCTACATAGCCCTGATACACCATGTCTTTGTCAAAACGCTCCATTTTTTTAGGCTCCGCACGCCAGTTGCTATCTGCCACGTCTCTCACGGCATTTTCCAATGCCTGTATATCGCCCTGCGAAACCAAGCATCCATTTCCCAGTGCTACCGTTTCAGGACAACCGTCCGTCTCATATACCACCACTGGCGTTCCGCATGCCTGAGCCTCTACCGTAGTCAGGCCAAAGGTTTCCTCATAAGTGGGATTCACAAACACATCTGCGGCAGAGTACCACTGTGCCAGCTCTGTTTGATTTGCCGTGCGTAAAAGTCCCAGCACCTCGGAAGGAATATCCGGCAGTTGCTTTTCGATTAGGCCAATCAAAACCACCTGATAGCCAGAGCCGAGTCGGCCAGCAAGCGTCAGCAAGTCTGGCAATCCCTTGCGTGCATTCCATGCATTGGCGACTCCGAGGACGATTTTCTTATCTTCCAGGTGATACTTTTCACGCAGACTGCTGGACTGTGGACAGAAAATCGTGCGGTCGATTCCGTTGGGGATAACAGTTCTCGGATAATTCTGTAGGAACGACTGGGAAACCTGATCCGCAAGCCACTGCGAGGGCGTTGTGATGGTCAGATTTTTTACACCGGTAAAGGCATTCTTTTTGCGAAGGAAGTTGCGCCTTACATCGCCCTTCCAATAGCATTGCGGATATCGGTACAGCAATTTGCAGTCCCGACACTCCGTCTGCCATTGCACACACTTGACTTGCGAGAAATGTGTGCAATGTCCGGTAAAAGTCCAGCAATCATGCAAAGTCCAAACGACGGGGATATTCGCTTCCTTCAAAAAGCGGAACAGCATCTCGTAATTCACATAGAAGCCGTGCAGCGTGTGCAGGTGGATAAGATCAGGCTGAAACGCTCTGATTTCTCGGATCATCTTTCTGGTCGCTGCCCAGGAATATAGTCCCGCATGGTCTGTGAGTCGTGATACTGCGTTGTGAAAGTAAAAACCGAAATCCCCGGATACTTTCACTGCGTCCGCATTGTCGGAGCATGCTCCCGTTCCATATAAAGCCTTTACATCATTGCCATACTTTTTTAGCAGGTTCATAATATCAGCGATGATTTTTCCAGTGCTTCCGGTTCCATATACCAAATTGACAAACAGCACTTTCATTCTTCTCATCTCCGATGTTGTGTGATAAAAGAGAACCGCCGAGGCGCCAAGGTGCGCCCCGGCGGTTCCAGTGTATTTACTCGGTTTCGCTGTCCAGAATCATCCGTCCAGCACTGTCAAAGTTGTAATATCCCTCCGGCATCAGGCCGTGCGTCCAGTACACATAGTAGCTGCGGTCATGGACGACCTCACAAGTGGAACGTACATAGTAGTAGTCGCCATCGATCTGAATCAGACCGGCATAAGCACGTTCGCCGTTCCGATAGAAGTACAGGCTTCCATCTTCCTCGTAGATTCCGTTCTTCAGAGGTGCGACGCTGCCTGTCAGTTTGCCATCTGCGTCGAAGTGATATTTACCCTGCGGCAGTAGATCATGTGTCCAGGAAATGTAGTAATCGCAATCGCGTACCACTTCACACTTAGAATTCACATAGTAGTAATCATCGCCAATTTTGATGAGGCCCGCATAGGTCAGTTTTCCATTGACATAGTAATGCAGAACGCCATCTTCCTCGACGATGCCATTCTTCGGAGTGCCGGTCAGCTTTCCGTTTTCATCGAACGTGTAGTAACCGGCTTCCTTCAGGCCATGCGTCCAGGTGATCCAGTACACACAATCGGTCACGACCTCACCGTTGCTGCGGACATAGTAGAAATCACCGTCAATTTCAATCAGGCCAACATAGGTTACCTTTCCGTTGACATAGTAACGAAGCACGCCGTCATCGTCCTTTACGATGCCATTCTTGTCCGTTGCGCCCTGAATGAGCTTGCCCTCTGCGTCAAAGGCATATGTTCCTTCCTCCATCAGACCGTTCATTCTGGAGCAGTAGTATGTCTGGTTCACGATCAACTGACCCTTGCTGTTGGCATAGTAGTAATCATCACCGATCTTGATCATGCCTGCAGGAGCCTTGATGCCGTCGACATAGTAGAAGAGGTCTTCGCCAGCCTTCAGGATTCCGTTCTTGCCGGTATCCTCGTCGTGCAGAATGATGCCGTTTTCATCGAAGTAGTAGCCCCACTCCGGAAGCGCAAGGCCATTGGTCTTGTGGAGCCAGCAATCCTTGCCGTTCAGTACAGTGCTCTTCACCGCCGCCGAGAGGGTCAGTCCGTCACGCTCCTCCAGATTCTTCTGGACTGCGAAGTAATAATAGTTGACCTCGCCGTTCTCCTTGACAACGCGCTTCAAACCGGCTTCTTCTTCGATGATGCCGCTGTTGAGCCAATAGGTGTCCGCTCCGACGCTGTAAACACCGGTAACGTCGCTCTGGAATACGCCTTCCGCATCAAAGACGCAGCGGGCTTCTTCCGTTGCTCCATCGGGGACCAGCGTCGTGATTCCGGTAGCCGCGTATCCGTTTTCGGTGTCCAGATAGTAGGTATTGCCGTCAATGACTGTCCAACCAGTCTTCTGCAGTTCGCCGTCCTTGTAGTACTGCTTGCCGTTCACATCCGTAAACCAGCCGTTCCAGAACTGCCACTGTGCATACAGCGTTATATCTCCGGTCAGTTCAAGAATTGCGCCCTCATCGGCATAGGTGGCTCCGCTGCCATCTGCGGCAGTGTTCCAGCCGATGAAATTGTAGCTCTCACGGGTAAAGGCGTTGGTATTCAAGGCAGTGTCCACACCGACTTCAAAGCGCTGAGGCTCCATACTGCCTTCGCCGCCGTTGGCATTGAAGGTGATGGTGTAGAACACACGGGCAGTTGCAGAGTACTGTGCCGTATAAGTGGCATCCTCTTCAGCAACCACAACCTCCGGGTCCCAGCTGGTGAAGGTGTAGCGGTAGTTCTCGTCAGGAGCCTTATCTGTGCTGCCCTTGAAGGAAGGCATGGTACCCTTTAGATAATCTTCTTCTGCAACGACCTCGCTATCGATCACCCAGGTGATGTGTGCGCCAGTCTTAGGAATTTCCTTGCCTTGTTTCAGCAGTTCATTGCAGACAGAGCAGTAGGTATCGCCGGTGTAACCGGGTGTCGTAAGCGTCGCTTCGACCGCATTGCGAATCTCCGGCTTGTGACCGGTAGCCGGAATCACTTCCTGTTTAACAATGACTTCGTTGCAAACAGAGCAATGCTTGCCTTCCGTCAGGCCAGGCTCGGTGCAGGTCGGAGCCTTTGCTGCGTCAATGACTTCGGTGTGCCCCTTGGCGGGAATCTCTGTCTGTGCAACGATGATCTCATTGCAGACGGAGCAGTGCTTGCCCTCAGTCTTGCCAGGTTCGGTGCAAGTCGGCTCAACTGCCGGATCAATGACCTCGGTATGTCCCTTGGCGGGGATTTCTTCCTGGGCAACGAGTACAGTATTGCAGACGGAGCAGTGCTTGCCTTCGGTCAGACCAGTCTCAGTGCAGGTTGGAGCCTTTGCTGCATCGATTACTTCTGTGTGGCCTGTCGCGGGGAGCTCTTCCATACCGGAGAGAATCGCATCACAAACGGAGCACTTCGTACCGGCTGTATGACCAGCCTCGGTGCAGGTAGCGGGCTGTTCCGCAACTTCAACAGGGGTATGCCCGGTTGCATCGATTGCTTCGGTCTTGGTTGCATTGCAAACTGTGCAGGTGTAGGTCTTGACACCGGCATTCTCACAGGTAGGAGAGGTCGTGATCTCGCCCTCATTCCAGCTGTGGCCCTTGGCGGGGATCTCTTCCTGTGCTTTGATCACCGTTCCGCAGACAGAGCAACGGGTACCGTCCGTCAGGCCGGTATCGGTGCAGGTCGCTTCCTTGCCAGGAATGGTTTCTTCCTTGTGGCCGGTCGCGGGAATCACTTCCTGCGCAACGAGAACTTCGTTGCAGACGGAGCAGTGCTTACCCTCAGTCTTGCCGGGTTCCGTGCAGGTCGGCTCAACGGCAGCATCAATGGCCTCGATATGGCCCTTAGCCTCAATGGCCTCGCCCTTGATGATTTCTTTGCCGCAGATGGCGCAGACCGTATCGCCGGTGTAGCCGTCCTCAGTGCAGGTGGCATCCTTCTTGTTGATCACCTTGGTGAGAGAATGATTGTCCTCCCATTGGGCATAAAGAGTGGTGTTCTCGGTTAGATTAACAGTCGCACCATCCGCATAGGAGTCGCCAGTACCGTCAGCCGCCGTATTCCAGTTCAGGAAGTTGTAGCCTTCACGAGTGAAGGTGTTTGCATTCAGCGCCGTATCCTTCTTTGCGGTTACGCTCTGCGGGGCCATCGTGCCTTCGGCCGGGTATTCCTCAGATCCGTTTGCTTCAAAGGTAACCGTCAGCTCCGTGGGTGCTTCGCCGCCCCAAACACCATTGACATAGTTAATGACATCGCCAGCGCTTGCGGACGAGGTTTCCGTATAGGTACCGTCGGCGTTGTGCAGCTTGGCGGCGGTGATGGGGATGGTCACCGCACTATTGCCATTTGCATTATACTGATAGGTTGCGGTCGCCGTGCCGGGTGCGCCCTGCTGAATGTACTTGCCGGTGCCGTTGCTGGAGCAGATATTTGCACCGCCCTTGGTGGTGTAGATGGCGCCAATAGCCGTTACGCTGCCGTTCACATCCATCTTCGCATCAACCAAGTCGTTATTGGAGCGGTTGTATGCCTTACCCGGCGCATAGGCCACGGACTTAAACTTGCAGGGGCCCCAGACAAAGTTGTCGGAGTTCCACTCATCGCTGTCATAGAAATAGATATTCTTTCCGTTTGCAACTGTCAGGCCAGCGCCTTCGGCAATGTTGACCTCAACGCCCGCCAGCAGAGCCGCGTCCTGATTGATGGTCACATTTCCGGACTGGATATTGATGGTGACGTTATTGGTGATGGGCAGCACATAGCTTGCAGAGTTGACACTCATGCCCGCAAGCTTTAGCGACAACGTGTTCAATGCCGCCTCGCCGTTTACTGTGAATACAAGACGATCTGCCTTTTCATCGTAATCCTTAGTAAAGCTACCGGATTCCACTTTGAACATACCGGTGTCACCAATGAAATTAATAGCAGTAGTATATGTGGTGCTCATTGCATAAACGCCGCTATAAACCTGTTCGTTGGCGCCGGCATTCAACGTCAAGGGAACTTCGATGTTTTGTACGAAGTACTGCGAAAATGGGAATACCTTGTTGCCCATATTGGAAGAGGCACTGCCGCCGCGGAAGTCTGCAATCTGATAGAATTCATACACCGTAGCGCCCGATTCTGCCAGAATAGAGCCGCTGCCGGAAATGAAGCCCCACGCATACAGGTTGCCGCCGTTTTTCACTGTGATGGAGCTGTTTTCGGCCATTTTGATGTATCCATAATCACCAACGGGACGTCCCTGCTCACTACCGCCAGCAGCATAATATCTGCCGCCCAAGCTAATGGCACCATTGACGGTAATAGAAGCGCCATCGCTCATCGTCAGTGTTCGGAACGGCTTCGAAGCCGGGGCCGTGCGAATTGCCGCAGGAGCATCCGTATACAGCGTTCCTGCCTCATCAAACGGAATCAGAAGTGTAATTCCAGCCGGAATGGTATAGGTACCGCTGATGGAGCCATCAGTAGCCAAGGTGATCTTGGACTGGCTGTTTGCCTGTGCATAGGAAACCGCATCGCCCAGATCGTCAAACCGCTGGCCGCCGGTTTCAAACAGGGTCGCCGTTTTACTTGCGAACCGCGCTGTGATAGTGCAGTCATTTTCAATGTTCAACGCAGCCTTTGCAGACGTGCTGATATATTTCTCGTTAGAAACATCATACCAGCCCATGAACTGATAACCATCCGCCGGGGTCGCCACTACCTGATAAGCAGTCATGGAGCTTTGCGTGTTGCTATATTCCTCGGTAATGAGTTTTCCGTCTACTGTATAAGAACCGTTTTCAGCAGGCACGAAAGTCGCAGTTGCATTGACATCGCTTACCAGAACCACGTTGGTAAGGGTGATCTTAGTGGCAGCACTGGTGCTGCCAGACTGGATGTATACTTTAACGCTCTCGTTTGTCGCCAGTTCCTTGGTAAAACTGGCACCCGAAGAAACCTCTGTACCATCCACCTGAATTTTTCCGCTGTTCTGCTCAATAGAGTAGTCAAAGGAAAGGGTTGCTGTTGTCGACTTCTTATTTTTAATTGTCAGTGTGGATTTATAGGATGTATCGCTGCATGTTCCACCCGTGCTGGTAGCTGCGCCGATAATGCTCGTACCATTGGCCGACCAAGCATCATCTGCGTCGCCTGTAAAACTCAGTCCAATGTTCTCGTCAGCTAAGCCTGTCACTGTACCACTGGTTGCCGCAAACGCTGTCATGGTCACATTGGGTAACAGTGCCATAACCATGCACATGCAGAGCACAAGCGAAAGGAATCGCTTTAATGTGCTTTTCATTTCTTTATTACCTTCTTTCTTTGATGATTTCTGGCGTTTATTTCTATGTAAATGCTGAGTCCCGCCGCAAATGCGATGGCTGCCCAGACATGAGAGAGATGGAACAGCATCCCCGTAGAGGACGTCCGGAAGAATTCATCAAGAAAGCGGAACGCTCCATAGGATGCCATATAAAGCGGATAAGTGCTGCCGGGGTTCTTGCTCTTTTTCACTCTGGGAACGAGCAGAATCAACATCACAATGTAATAGAGAATCTCAAGTTCCCTCGTGGGAAAGTGAACGTGCGTTCCCGGTATAACTAAGCCGGAGCAGCATCCAGCGACGATGCAGTTGACCCGAGCACACATCAGTGTAAAAAGCATACACGGAGTAAACACATCGCACACTTTGCAGTAAGGCCGCTTGGTAAGCTTGGCTCCCAGCCAGTAGGCTGCCGGCATAAAAAACACACCGCCAAACAGGCTCATGTTTCCTATGTCACCGCTTTCCAGAAAAGCAAAGACTTTCACACTGCATACGCCGATAGCAGTATGCAATACTGAAAGGATCAGTACGGCATACCATTTCATTTGGAGCTGTCGCCGCATCCTGTACAGCCAGAACACATTGAAGATAGTTCCTGCTGTTAGTAACAGATATAGTGAATTCGTTTGAAGCCATGACATCATCTTTGCACCTTCTTCCGGCTATGAGAACTCTGCTCTAAGCAAATAGCCAAATAGAACAAATTTAGAAGTAGCACTATTAAGCCACAAACTGCCACAAATACAGAACTCTGCATATTGGATAGCCATGCAAACAAATCTCCCAAGAGTTTCAGTACCCCGACAGAAATTCTTCCTTGGGGTGCAATTTGCTTTGCGCACAGGACGTACTCAATTGCCATAATGAGATCTATGGCAAAGACCGAAATTCTTTGTCCATCGACATTAGGAATACGGAACATTCCATATAGAACTAAGATAAATACAACAATTAAGAGCAAGTACTTCTTGCGTTTACCCTTTTCTAAAAAACGAACATTATGAACAACAATGAGGACATCCAATCCCGTCCACAGCACATGCCCATAAAAACCTCTCGAAAGCAGCAGCGCATTAATCTCCCAAGCAAAATTTAAACTTCCTGCTATCAACGGCATAAGCAATAGATGGGATTTTCTATTTTGAATTCCGCACAGAACAATGATTACATATGCCAATGTCCAGAAAATTACTGTTAAGTGATTAAGCAAAACATACCCCCATTGAAAGGTTTCTCTCCATGGGGTATGGCGTTAAACGTGCCATACCCCATGGGTTATTCTGTCATCTCACCATCTTGCCGTCTGCACCAAAGGTGTAGAATGTGGCAGGCAGCAGGTTGTTGGTCTTAGATACCCAGTAGCGCTGACTGGTGATGACCTTGCAGTAGCTGTTCACATAGTAGTAATCGCCGTCGATTTGGATCAGACCAGCATAGGTCTTGACACCGTCCACATAGTAATACAACTCGCCGTCCTCACTGACGATGCCGTTCTTCACCTCGGGATTGGGATCAGGGTTCGGATCGGGGTCGGGTGTCGGAATAGGCGCATCCGTCATCTTGCCTTCTGCGTCAAAGTTGTAGAATGCAGCGGGGAGCAGATCATTGGTCTTGGACACCCAGTAGCGCTGATTGGTGATGACCTTGCAGTAGCTGTTCACATAGTAGTAATTACCATCGATCTGAATCAGGCCGGCGTAGGTCTTGACACCATTGACATAGTAATACAGCTCGCCGTCCTCGCTGACGATGCCGTTCTTCACTTCGGGATCAGGATTGGGATCCGGATCGGGGTCAGGTGTCGGAATGGGTGCATCGGTCATCTTGCCGTCTGCACCAAAGGTGTAGAACCCCGCAGTCAGCAGATCATTGGTCTTAGACACCCAGTAACGCTGATTGGTGATGACCTTGCAGTAGCTGTTCACATAGTAATAATCGCCGTCGATCTGAATCAGGCCAGCGTAGGTCTTGACACCATTGACATAGTAATACAGCTCGCCATCCTCGTTGACGATGCCATTCTTCACCTCAGGATCAGGATTGGGATCCGGATCGGGGTCAGGCGTCGGAATGGGCGCATCGGTCATTTTGCCGTCTACATCGAAGTTGTAGAAACCAGCAGGCAGCAGGTCATTGGTTTTGGACACCCAGTAGCGCTGGTTGGTGACTACCTTGCAGGAGCTGTTTACATAGTAGTAATCGCCATCGATCTGAATCAGGCCAGCGTAGAAGCGAACGCCGTTGACATAGTAATACAGTTCGCCGTCTTCATTCACAATGCCATCCTTCGAGGGATCGGGCGTATCAATGATCATGCGGCCATCTTCATCAAAGCTGTAGAATGCCGGTGCAAAGCCAGTATCATTGGGATAGGAAACCCAATGACGGGTGTTCTTCACTGCCGTGTAGTCTACGCTTCCGAAATAATAGTAGTATCCGTCTTCTGCCAAATACAGGCCGTTGCAAACCATGCCGTTGATGGTATAATACGTATTTCCGTTAAGATAGAATAGCCCCGTGTGCTGATATACGCCATGGCAGATACCATCTTCTCCAAAGTCGTACCAATAAATCGGGTCATCATGGTTGTCGCGCAGTTTTACATACCGGAGGCCCTCATAGCGATAACCGTCCTGATTGAAGAAATACAGATTGCCTTCAATGGTGTACCACTTGCCCTGAACAAAGCCGGGGCCATAATAGTAGCGTTTACCGTGGTCAGTGGCCAGCCATGCACCCTTCACCAGTTTGCCGTGTTCAAATTGATAGATTACATTGGGGAAGAAACTGCTGTTTTCACCATCCAGCCCCTGGAAAGTCTCGGGGTCAAAGTAGTAATAACCGTTGTTGCCATCTGCATCCGTCAGGTTCCACCAACCGGACTTGGCCACGCCGTTGATGGCGTAATACCATGCGCCATCGAATTCAATCAGCCCAGTGACCTTTCCTTCACAAGCACCGGTTGTCTCATTGAACTGATAGAAATACTCGTTGCTCTCATCGTTGAGGCCAGGAACCTTGTGAATGCCTTTCAAGGCATTGTTTTCGACGAAGTAGTAGGATGTACCGTTGACCGTTTTCCAGCCAGACCAGGAACCGTTGTCCAGGATGAAACGATCCGTGAAATCCTGATACGATTCGCAGTAGAAATGGCCGCCGCAGGGGTGCGTGGTATTCTCCGGCTCCTCATAGGGATAGATCCCATACTGCTCCTGGAAGGAGGTCTGCTTCGCCATGTTGTAGAGCGCGTTTGCGCCCAGATAGATGTCGTAGCCAACCGAACCGGAGTTCTCAATGCTCAGGCACTGATTATCATCCCACTGTGCGCCGCCCTTGGCGGACAGCTGCACGCCGCTGAGGATGCAAATAGGATTGGCCGTATCAGGATCGATGGCTTGGCTCTGCTTGATGAAGTTGCACTTCACAGTGAGCAGATTGTTTTCGTCCAAGGATGCGGATGTAAGACGGAAGTAATCATTGGACACCGTCAGGTTGGAGATGTCCACAGCGACATTCTGGTCAAACTGGAACTTCACTGTTACCTCGGTCTTCGAGCTTACGCGCTCCGCCAGCTGGAGCAGCAGATCCCAAGCCGTGATGCCGGAAATATCGCCGCCAGCAACCATGGACAGAAGCGGCTCCAGCTTTTCAGGTACCTTGATCGTCATCATATCCAGTCCAAAGACATAGGTGACATTCATGGGCTGGCTGGGATCGATCACATGATAGCGGTCTGTCTCGCCATCTCCTCCGGGAAGATATTCCGCATTGGAGACATCTCTTGTCCACGCGAAGGTTCTGTCGCCGCTTGTGGCGTTGTCAAAGTCGAAAATCGCCTGATTGGCACTGTACATAGCGACCTTGATCGTGGCACTGATGGAGTAGTCCCGCGTGATCATGGCCGTGATGGTCACATTGCGTAGACCGGACGCCTCGCTGCCGGTAAAGGCAAAGCCATTGTTCGCAGCTTCCACAGTACCTGCTGCGCTGTTGCTCAGTTCAAATGTGATATCGCCCGCGCATACAGCGACGGGATTCTCATTATAGGTTGCAATCAAAGGAAGGCGCACCGAGTCTCCGTAAATGGCGTTGATACTCGTTTTGGAGAATTTCAGGCCATTCGGCTCGACCACGGTAAGCGTCTTGCTGCCGATCACCGTGTCACCGGACAGGAGCTGTATTTCCACGCTGCCCTTCTTGACGGCGGTGAAAACACCATCTTCAGAAACGGTACCGATGGTTTCATCCGCGGACTTCCATGTGATATCGGCAGGGAGTTCCGCCGCGCTGCCGGACACACTGACACCGGAAGCGATCAAGCGGACTGCGGCACCGCTCGTCAAGTAATCATAAGCAGAGGTGATCAGGGCATGATCAAACTCCGTAGAGACAGGGGCTGTGGAGACCACCATCAGAGATGAACTAACGGAACGCTCATAACCATCCGAAGGACGGTTCACGACCGTGAGCGTATTGCTGCCTTCCTGCTTCGCTACGAAGGTAGTGGAACCGCCACCGTCCAGATTGATTGCGGTCACACAGCCTGCGTCCAGCATAATCTGTGCCAGTTCTTCAGCACTGCCGCCGGCGGAGAAGGGTTCCTGACGACCGTCCAGCACCATCAAGACAACCTTGCCCTCAGCGGTGATACCCACACAGGTGCGGGAATGACGGCTGTTATAATAGTCTGCTGCACTGGTCACGACGGACTTTCCATCCTTGACCAGATAAACGCTGCCGCCGACGGCCTCTTGGATTTGGTCTTTATAGGCTGCGTAATCGCTGGAGCTGCCGATCATGGCGGTTCCATCCTTCAGGATCGCAAAGAAGTTCGCCGATGCGCCGCTGTGGTATTCGACACCCTCCATGACCAGCGCGCCGCTGGGAGCGCCGGTGGTCATGTTGTAGAAGTCTGCATTCACGCCGACCACGGCATTGTAGTGCTCCACATAGTTCGCCGTGTCGGACGGATCAGAGTGGCGCTTCTGGGCCGCCGACATCTGGTCAGATACACGGGACATGGCCCAGCCCTGGCTCGGATCGTTGGCGTGGTAGTTTGCGTGAACACTTACGTCCTCCCGGGCGATATCCGCCGTGGCAATGTAGTAAACGATCTGCTTGTCGTCCTTGGTCAGCGCATAGTTGATCGTCTGCGTCACGCCGGGAGCGACCGTTGTCGTATCCGAAGAGAACACAGAGTAGTACGCGTCACCCGGCTCCGGGTCAGGTTCGGGATCCGGATCAGGGTCGACCGGGTCGGTACCGTTGGGGTCGCCCGCAAGGTCAAAGAGATAATCTGCAAAAGCGTAGCAGCACGCTTTACGCAGCGTCTCATGGTTGGAAAGGTCGGTCAGAGAATAGGAGCTCTCCAGCGCACCGATCAGGGTATTCCCGGTATAAGTGCTCAGAACCTTGCTCCGGATACCGTCCTTGGTGACCATGCCGCCCAGACGGTTGGTCAGGAAGTAGGAAGCACGGCTTGCATCTGTAAGCCCTGCGGTGAAGTAATTCTCGATGATCGTGCTCAGAGCCACACCGCCGCGGTTCATCTCCGTTGTGAGATAGAACGCATCCATGTCGCCATAGAGGTCCGTATCAGTGAAGGAGTGATCCACACTGTTGAGTGTGCCATAATCCACGCCGAGGTATTTTGTACGAATGTTGGCAGCCAGAATGTCAACGTCCGTCTCCGTGGCATCCACCTTCTCGGGGATGTCCACATTCTCAGCGCAGAACATCATGTCCGCGATGTCACCGGCCCAACTGCCCATGTCGGCACGAGCCTGAACAGCAGCATCCGTCATGCCCTGCACCTTGGCGTAATTGGCCACATCCATTGCGCCAAACACATGGCCAAGGTCAACTTTATTGCCATTGGGCAATGTGAAGTTGCCCAAGTTCTTCAGTGCAGAAGCCGAGGTATTGTTCGCGGTATCCTGCTCGGAAACATAGGCGGTAAAGGCAGTATTCTCCTTGCCGCAGACCATTTCCCAAGTGCCGGAGGTGTACCGCTCCACGCCTGTACGGATATAGTTGATGATCAGCGCATTGACATTCTCACCGGCATTTTCTTCCGCATAGGTCTGGGCATAGCCTTCCAGAACCTTGAAGCAGGAAAGGAATGTCGCATAGTCTGAAATCTCAGTGTCGGCAGATGTGTCATCCGCCTGCTCCGTTTTCTGGTCTTCCAGTTCAATGGAGACATCCTCGAGTTCAGACGCAACAGGTTCTTCGTAGTTTGTGGCGGTATCCTCAATTGCCGAGTCATCTGCCGCATACACGCCAACAGGCAACAGCGTTGTCAGCAGCATGACGACGACAAGGCACATTGACAGATACCTTTTCATCGTTCCTCTCGCCATGTCAGTTTCTCCTTACATTTATTTTAAATTATCGATCAGATAATTTAAGTCCTCCTGCATTGCGTAGAAGCGGGTCTGCTCTGTCTCTTCCAAGCCAGAATCGGCAGGCAGTTCCTCAACATGCAGATAAACATTTCGCTGGGTTCCCGTGTCATCCGTCAGGCTGCCGACAACCTCACTGCTGTCATCACCAATTAAAACCTTGAACAATTCATAGGTTTCTTCTCCGCTCTTGGTTTCAAAGGTAACCGCAATCGTGTTGCCGTTCTGCTCCTGGCGAATGGTAACATACTCCTGCCAACGATCCGGATAATGCAGATCACCGTAGTCCGTATGAACGACTACATCTTCTGGAATCGTATCTGCAGAAACATTATCATTCTGATCTTCCTGCACTTTGTCATTGCCGCATCCGGCCAACAGGCCACACAAAAGTGCAACGCATAACAAATAGCCTATCAGTTTGACTGGTGTCTTTCTTTTCATTC
>OIBN01000611.1_pt1 | contig 15679 bp, 17 predicted proteins | sample 1581031 | NCBI WGS metagenome assembly OIBN01 (sample SAMEA3882531, study PRJEB24775) | human gut metagenome | biome: human-associated habitat; feature: intestine environment; material: feces | place: Netherlands | collected 2009/2010
AATCGCTGCGGCTGATAATCGGCTCATGCACATTTTCTGTGATGTGCCACTGGCTCCGGTCTACATAGTGGTTATGTTTATCCCGGAAATGCTTTGTAGTCTTGAAGTTGACTACATCGCCGCAATACTCCTGCCGTGTGAGGATATTGGTCAAGGTGGCTTTGTTCCACTTGCAGCGGTTATCCTCGTTGAGCGTCTTATTTTTACAGGTTCCCCGCCCCCGGTCTTTCATATAGAAAGTGGGGGTAGGGATTTGCTCGTTTTTCAGATGCACGGCGATTTGGTTGCGGTTCTTCCCGCCGATAAACAGACGGAAAATCAAACGGACAACCTCGGCGGCTTCCTCGTCGATTATCCAAAAATCCTTGTTGTCCGGGTCTTTGACATAGCCGTAAGGGGCTTCGGTGACAATCGGCTTTCCACTCATGCCTTTGGTCTTAATGCCCGTTTTCACTTTCTTGCTGATGTCCTTTGCGTACCACTCCGACATGATATTGATAAAGGGCGCAAACTCCAATGTGTCGGGCTTCTCGCTGTCAATGCCGTTGTTGACCGCGATAAAGCGCACATTGTTCCGTCTGAATATCTCCATCGCGTTGCCGACTTGGAGATAGTCGCGCCCCCAGCGGGTAAGGTCTTTCATAATGCAGACACCGATTTTCCCGTTTTCCACATCGTCCATCATGCGGGAGTAGGCGGAACGGTCAAAAAACCTGCCGCTTTCGTCGTCGTCAATGTAGTGCCGGATATTGGTTAGGTGCTGCCCTCTGGCATAGTTCTCCAAAAATATTTTTTGGTTCTGTATGCTGTTGCTCTCGCCGCCGTCCCTGTCCTCGTCGCCCACGGAAAGGCGGGAGTAAAGGGCTGTAATTTTGCTATAATCAGTCATGTGCATAACCTCCTGTGCGTCCATGTATGTGTCATTTACACTTAAAATTATGCACTCCAACGCGCCGTGCCGTACTCCATGCCTTTGCGGTATTTCTTGGCGTTCTTCTGCTTGGAGTAGACCACCAGCCGGATAATCACGGCTGCGGCAAGCCCAATCAGCAGATCGGTGGGATGGAAGCTGGGGGCGGCGCTGGCAAAGGCAGCGGAGAAGCCCTGCCCGATATGCAGCAGCTTTGCAGACAGATCCGCCCCCTGCGCCAGCCGGAACGCCTGTCCGACCTTTCCAAACAGATAGACAAAGGCAAGATATGGGAGATGGAGTATGATTTGCTTTTTGATTTCCGGCTTCATCGGTCGATCCCCCTGTCCATATTTTTCACCTTGTCCCGCTTAGCGGTCTGCGCGGCTTCGGTTTTCTTCTCGGCAAGGTCGCGCCGCACGGAGGGCTTGCGCTCCTTATCCAGCTTTTTCTTGGAAAACTCCCGAAACGCCGCCGTCAGCACGTCCGCGTCCCGTCCCTTGAAAAACACAAGGTATCGGTCATCTGCCTTTTTCAGCGCAAAGTCAATGCCGTATTTCTTCGCCGTGCTTTCAAAGGCTTTGATATTCGCATCGGTGATTTCGATATTGGAAACGCCTGTGCCATGCCGCATAAGCTGTTTCAGCGTTTGCTTGCCGTGATGGGGCGTGTCCCTTGCCTTGCGGTAGAGCTGCAAGAGCTTCCGCAGCGCGGCTTGCAGCATCTTTCCGTCCAGCTTTGCTGCCTTGATTGCAAGGGCAATCGTCTTTCGGGTTACTTCTTCCTGCAACGGTTATCACTCCTTTCGATTTTTCTGCCGCAGTCAGGGCGGGCGCACTCACCAGATCAGCCACATTCTCATAGGCTCTCGTCCGGCGAACAGGAATAGTCCGGGATGCCTGATTTTGGCTTGCCCCAATCAGGGCTTGCCATGTCGTGAGCGACGAGGGCGGTATAGTAGTTGTCGATGGTGGACGGAGCGTTGAACAGCACCGCCCGCAGATATTGCTTGATGTTGCGGATCTTCGTGGTGTTCTCCCGCATACAGTCCATGACAAACTCGATGTGGCTGCTGTTCAGCTTCAAGAATTTACTCTTTACCAGCTCGGCGGGGTAATCGTCGCCAGCGATGCGGAGCGTCTTTCGTGCAGAGCAGACAGTTTCCAGCATGAGGTCTACGATCTCGTCCAAACGCTCCTTGTCCATTTTCGGGTTCTGCATGAGCGCGTCGTACTCGATATTCTCCATAATGATTTCACGGTAAATATCTACGGCACTCTGTTTGACCGCTTCCGTTCCTTTCCGTTCCGGCGCAGCCCTGCAAGGTGAGGGGTCAGGGGAAAGGATAGGAAAGGAATCGGTACTTGATAGATCCGTAATTGATTTTTCTTTCTTTGATAAGTTAGTTCTTGATCTATCTTTATTTAATTGCGTTGGATTTTCCGACGTCGGATTATCCGTTGTCGGATTTTCCAACATCGGTTTACCCGGTATTGGATTTTCCAACACCGGCTGCGGCTGCTCATAGATGGTGTATTCGATAGCAGTCATTTTGCCTTTTTCGTCGCGCCCCTGCCGCCGCAGAATATATCCGGCTTTTTCAAGCTCCCATACGGCGGTGCGGATCGCGTCGATGCTCTCACGGTTGATATGGGACAGCCCTGCAAGGGTATAGTCCCAATCCTCCGGCAGGGACAGCATTTGCGATAACAGCCCCTTGGCTTTCAAGGTCAGCTCCTTATTTCGCAGATGGTGGTTTGACATGACGGTGTACCCGCTGTTGCGCTCCACCCGAAATACTGCCATAGGTTATCAGCTCCTTTCGCTCACTTCGCCGTGCCGCGCCGGAGGGCGGTCAGCTTGCCCGGCTCATACGGACATTCCGCGTACACACAGAACTGGTACTTCCAATGCGGACGGTAAAAGTGACAGGTATTGCAATCCTCACAGTCGGCACAGCCGCCGTTTTCGTAGCGGTCAAAGCCGGGCTTTCCCCGCATGAGCATTTCAAACGCACGGCTGCTGCCGTTCGTAAAGTACATTGTGGCTGCACCTCCTCTCAGATTTGGGCAGAAAAAAACGCCGTAGACTTTTCTCAAAATCTACGGCGTGGGCGTATGCGAAAAGGGATGCTGCCTTGCGGTAACATCCCTTTTGACGCTTGGTTATTCAATTTTTGAGCTAACCTGTTTGCCCTCTGCCCTTAAAAACGTTGATTTTACTGGGTTTCTGCTTGTTTTCCTATGTCAACGCTCTTGAAGCCGGAGGTTTTGATTATTTGCATTTATACGAACCATTCGTTTTCCGCCCGGCGGGTGTAAACGTCCTCCAGCTCGTGCTGGTGAAACAGGTATCCGGGATCGTCAAAGTACTTGGCTCCGGCAGGGCACTTTTTTACGCAGGCGCAGCACTTGATGCAGATGCCATTGACCCGGGACACATCCGCCGGGTCAATGGAGCCCATAGGGCACAGCTCCGCGCACAGACCGCAGCCGCCGCACTTAGCCATGTCCGTTCTGGGTTTTACCTTCAGGATGCTGATGGGGTTTCCGTGGCGATCCCGTGGGGTGTAATAGGGGCGGATGGGTGTTTCTCCCCGGACGGCAACAGGCGTATTCTCTGTCCCGGCTTGTCCCGCTAATTTCCCGCAGATTTCCCGGGCAAAGGCGGGATGTCCCGCCATATCCCGATCGTCCGGACGGCCCGCGCCCAGGGTCCGGGAGAAGCTGTGCTCCCCCACGAAGGCCCCTGCCGCAATACAGCCGAAGCCGTCTGCCTGGAGCAGGTCCCGCAGCTCGATCAGCGCGTCATCATAGTTCCGGTTGCCGAACAGCACCACCGGCACCGCCAGCGCGCCTCCGCCCCGGACCTTTTCCCGCAGATACGGCAGCAGCACATTGGGCACCCGCCCGGCATACACCGGCGTTCCGAATACCACCAGATCCCTCTCGCAGAAGGAAAGCTCCTTCTGCCGGGCCTGGGGCCGGGTAAAGTCAAAGCTGCGGCAGGGCACGGAAAGCATCCGGGCCAGCTCTCCGGCAACGCTGCGCACCGTGCGCTCCGTGGTGCCGGTACCGCTGAAATAAACGGCCCAAACGGTTTTCGGCGTCATGGTTTTACCCCTTTTCTCTCTGATTTTTGGGTTTTACAGGCTGAAATCTTCCTCCTTCAGCCCGTCGGTGGACAACTGAGCCGGACGGGGCGGAACCCGCTTCAACGGGTCGTAGCGGAAGCGGAAGCAGTGGTTTTCCGCCGCCACGATGCCCTTTTTCATGCAGGCCACCTGCGTCTCATTGATGCGGACCCCCTGAGCGCAATAGGCGCAGCGGGGCTCGATATCCTTGCGGAACAGCATGAAACCGCCTCCTTACAGGGTGTCCAGCCGCACCTGGCCATCCTCTGCGGTGGCCCGCAGTTGGGTGATGGGGTGCTCGAAGCTGTCGATGATCTGAACCGCCATGGGGTCCTCCAGCTCCTTCTGGATGCAGCGGCGCAGATTCCGGGCGCCGTAGGCCGCAGAATAGGAGGATTTCACCAGATGCTCCACCAGCGCGTCGTCATAGGTGAAGGTGTACCCCTTCTCCCGCAGGGAATCCCGCAGCTCATCCAGCATGATCCGGGCGATGGCGGCAAAATTCTCCTCCGTCAGCTGGTGGAAATAGACGATCTCGTCCACGCGGTTGATAAATTCCGGACGCAGGAATTCCCGCAGAGCCTTCATGGTGCGCTCACGGCCCTGGTCGTCGGCGCTGCGGCCAAAGCCCACAGAACCGGCGGCCCTGTCGGACCCGGCGTTGGAGGTCATGACGATGACGGTGTTTTCAAAATTCACCTTGCGGCCATGGGCATCGGTGATCTCGCCGTCGTCCAGAATTTGCAGCAGGATGTTCAGCACATCCGGATGGGCCTTTTCGATCTCATCGAACAGAATGACAGAATAGGGCTTGCGGCGGATCTTCTCCGTCAGCTGGCCTGCCTCGTCATAGCCCACATAGCCCGGAGGCGAGCCCACCAGACGGGAAACAGAGTGCTTTTCCATGAACTCGGACATATCCAGGCGAATCAGCGCATCCGGGGTGTTGAACAGGTCGGCGGCCAGCTGCTTTACCAGCTCCGTCTTGCCCACGCCGGTGCTGCCCACGAAAATAAAGCTGACGGGCTTGTGCTTGGGGGAAATACCCACCCGGTTGCGGCGGATGGCGGCGGACACGGCGGAAACCGCCTCGTCCTGGCCCACGATATGCTGCTTCAGACGATCCTCCAGCTGGGACAGGCGGCGGAATTCCTCCTCCTTGATCTTGCTGGCAGGAATCTTAGTCCACATCTCAATGACCCGGGCAATATTGTCCATGGTCAGCTGGGGCGTACCCTTGGCCTCCAGGGCAGACAGTTCCTGCTGCAGCCGCAGCTCCTGGCTGCGGAGCTCGGCAATGCGGGCATAGCGGGCGTCCAGCTCCTCCTGGGACAGCTCCTGCCCCTCCGGCGGCTGGGCGGACATCAGGGTCTCCCGCTCGAAGGTGACGTTCTCCAGGTCCCGCTTGACCTCCATGCGACGGTTGATGTCCGGGTCGTGGAGGTTCATATCGGAGCAGGCCTCGTCGATAAGGTCAATGGCCTTATCTGGCAGGAACCGGTCGGTGATATAACGCTCGGACAGCGCAACCGCCTGGCGCAGCACCCCCTGGGGGATGGAAACGCCGTGATACGCCTCGTAGTAGTGGGCGATGCCCTGGAGTATCTTCAGCGTATCCTCCAGGCTGGGCTCGTTGACGGTGACCGGCTGGAAGCGGCGCTCCAGGGCGGTGTCCTTTTCAATGTGCTTGCGGTATTCGTTGAAGGTGGTGGCGCCGATGACCTGGATCTCGCCCCGGGACAGGGCAGGCTTGAGGATATTGGCGGCGTTCATGCTGCCCTCGGCGTCTCCGGCCCCAACAATGTTGTGGACCTCGTCGATGACCAGGATGATATTTCCCAGCTTGCGAATCTCCTCAATAAGGCCCTTCATACGGCTTTCAAACTGGCCCCGGAACTGGGTCCCGGCCACCAGCGCCGTCAGGTCCAGCAGGTATACCTGCTTATCCCGCAGCTTGAAGGGCACGTCGCCGGCCACAATGCGCTGGGCCAGACCCTCGGCAATGGCCGTCTTGCCCACGCCGGGCTCGCCGATGAGGCAGGGGTTGTTCTTCTGGCGGCGGTTCAGAATCTGCACCACACGCTGGATCTCCTCCTCCCGGCCGATGACCGCGTCCAGCTTGCCGTCCCGGGCCCGCTGGCTGAGATTGATGCAGTAGCTGTCCAGATACTTGTGCTTTTTGTCGGCCTTGCGGCCCTTGGGAGTCTCCTCCCGGCCGGAGGGCGCGTCGGACTTCTCCGCCGGGGGGTTGCTGCTTCCGAACAGGCGGTTCAAAAACGGGAAGGTGGCGGTCTTGCCGCTTTCCTCATCATCGTCACCGTCGTCGTCCTGGGCCTCGGTCATGTCGCTGAGCTCCTCTGCGCCGCCGAAGGCCTGCATCATCTCGTTGTTGATGTTCTCCAGATCCTCCGGGGAGATGCCCATTTTCTTCATCATCTCCTCCACCTGGGGCAGGCCCAGCTGGGCGGCGCATTTCAGGCACAGGCCCTCGTTGACCATCTCGCCCTTTTCATTCTGCCGGGAAATAAAGACCACGGCCACATTTTTCTTACATTTGGAACAAAGAGTCGGTTGCATGGTTTTCCTCCGTTATGCGGGTAAATTGGTCACAGCGTCGCCAGGAGCCCCAGCGGCGTGTGGGTTGCAAAGAATTTCAGCAGGGTGGTCTTTTCCACCAGCTCCGGGGTGATGAGCCATCCAAAGCGCTGCATGGCCCATACGACCACAAACAGCGTAAGGCCGCCGCACACCAGACCCAGGGCCGCTCCGCCCAAGCCGTTGACGGTGCTGACCAGGGGGAGCCTGGTGACAATGGCATTCAGCGGCTTCATCAAAAGCCACAGCAGCACCAGCAGGATCAGGAACACCACCACATACACCGCCGTCCCCGCCACGGAACGGGCGATGCTCTGGGCCACAGCCCGGATGACGGTCTCGCCGGTTTGCTGCACCCGCTGGTGAACGGCATCCAGCATCTTCTGGAGGCCGCTGCCCCGGAAGCTGAATGCCTGGAGCATCTGTCCGGCGTCGGCGGCGTGGCTCTCCTCCAGCTTCCGCTCCACCCGCTGGGTGACCCGGGGCTCGATCCACTGGGCCACAGGCTCCGTCAGGTGGTCGGCGGCCCAGGAGGCACCCCACAGGGCCACCAGAACAATCAAGAGGCCCGCCAGGCTTTTCAGCAGGCCACGCCTGGCGCCCAGCCAGGCGGCGGCCACCAGCGCGGCCAGCACCAGAATATCGGCAAACAGGGACATAGGCATTTCTCCTTTCGGGGTCAGGGCAGGAACACGCTGGCGGCAGCGGAGCCGGCCAGCACCGCAGAGCCGTCGCCGCGCATGAGGACATCCCCGGCGCTGCTGACGCCCTGAAGCGTGGCGTATTCCTTGAGGTTCTTGTTATAAATCACCAGCCGGTCGGCAAACAACACCGCCACATACCGGCCGGAGGCGGACATGCTCAGCACATCGCCATCCAGGTCTAGGGAACCCAGCTCCTTGCCGTCGCTGTTCACCGTTACCAGCCGCAGCTGGCTGCCCACCTTATAGCGGCCCAGCAGCACGGCGGCATAGCCGTCGCCCCCCAGGCTGCACCGGCGCAGCACGCCGCCGTCATAGCTGTAGGACGCGGCGGCGCGGCCCTTCCGGTCGATGAAGTGGAGGCCATCCTCCGCCACGGCACAGTAGCGTTTTTCCACAAGGCCCAGGTCGTACACCGCTACACCTGCCAGATCGCAGGAGGCATAGGGGTCCTGGCGGTTCAGCTTGTAGAGAACCACGCTGCTGGTGAAGGCGCCCTGGGACTGGCCCATGGTGACGGCGGCCATCTCCTGACCGTCTCCGGACACGGAGGCAGTCATCAGGAAGCTGTCGGCAGAATGAAAGGCAAACTCCTTTACACCATTCTCGTCGTACACCTCCACCGCGGCCTTATACCCCCGCTCGTTGATGGTGACGGCCAGGCGGCCCTCCTGGGTGAGGGTGACGGACAAAATCTCGCCGCCGCAGGTGATCCTGCGGACAAGGCCATGGGCATTGAGCACATAGACATCGGTGCCGCCGATGTCATAGGCGGCAGCAATGCCTTGATTCTGCGCTACTGTACAGGAGGTCCACTTTACAGTCTCATTACACACCACCTGGCCGTTTTCCTGCATCACCAGCAGCTGACTGTTGGTGACGATGGCCAGACTGCCGTCCAGTGAGGCGAAGCAGCTGGTGCGGTCGGCGGCATAGTGGTACAGCTGGGCGCAGCCCGTCTCATCTTTTTTTGCCCGGGCATAGGTGATGCTGCGGCGCAGGCCGTCAAAGGCGGTGGTATCCGTCAATGAGGCCAACAGCAGCACCGCCGCCAGCACTGCGGCGGTCACGGCAAACCATACGGGCTTCCAGTTCAGCTTCTTCCGCTTCTGTACCCGGCGGGGGGCATCCTCCTGGGGGTTGCCGCGGTCAAATTCCATCTGGTCCATTGAGTCTTTCATCTTCATACCACACCCTCGTCAGGTACAGACCTCCCGGCGGGGCGGTGGGCCCGGCCAGAGTACGGTTGCCGCTGTCCAGGATGGCGGGGATCTCCTCCGGCGTCAGCTTCCCCTCTGCCGCATAGAGCACCGTGCCGGTAATGGCCCGTACCATATTATACAAAAAGCCGTTGGCGCAGACCTTCAATTCCAAAAGGTCCCCCTGCCGCCGGACCCGGCAATAGTAGATGGTGCGGACGGTGCTGCGGACGGTGGTGCCCACGCTGCGCACGGCGGCGAAATCGTGGGTCCCCTCGAACATCCGGGCAGCACGGTCCATGACCTCCTCGTCCAGGCGCTTGGGGTAAAAATACGCTCTGTTTACGTAAAACGGGTTCTTTACCCGGGAATTGTAAATGCGATAGGTGTACTCCTTTTTGATGCAGGAGCCGATGGCGTTGAAATCCTCCGCCACCTCATAGGCCGCCTTCACCACGATGTCCTCGGGAATATGGGTGTTCACGGCGAAGGGCAGCCGGTCCACAGGAATGCGGGAATCGGTGCGGAAATTGGCCACATAATGCTCGGCGTGGACCCCGGCATCGGTGCGTCCGCAGCCGGTGCACTTGATGGGCTGGCCGCACACCATGGACAGGCCCCGTTCCAGGGTCTGGGCCACGGTGGTCTCGGTTTTCTGCACCTGCCACCCGTGGTAGGCGGTGCCGTTGTACATCAGGATCAGGGCGATGTTGCGCATAACGTACCTCTCAGATTCCCAGCCGGCCCAGGGCGATGATCCCGGCCGTCAGGGCGATGAAGCCCAGCAGCACCCAAATGTCGGCGGCGCGATACCGAAGCACATGGAGGGCGGTGCGGCCCTGGCCGCCGTGGTAGCAGCGGCACTCCATGGCCGTGGCCAGCTCGTCGGCCCGGCGGAAGGCGCTGATGAACAGGGGCACCAGAATGGGCACCAGGGCCCGGGCCCGCTGGAAGATATTGCCGGATTCAAAGTCCGCGCCCCGGGCCTTCTGGGCGGACATGATCTTGTCCGTCTCCTCAATCAGCGTGGGGATGAACCGCAGGGCAATGGACATCATCATGGCCAGCTCATGGATGGGCAGGCGCAGCTTTTTCAGCGGCGAAAGCAGACTCTCCAGCCCGTCCGTCAGGGAGATGGGGCTGGTGGTATAGGTCAGCAGGAAGGTGCCCATGATGAGCATCACAATGCGCAGGATCATGTAGATGGCGGAGCGCAGACCCTCCTGGGTGATATGGCTCAGCAGCCAGCCTGTTCCCAAGGGCGTGCCGCTGGTGAAAAACAGGTTCATAATGGCCGTGAAGGCCACGATGATGTAAATGGGCTTCAGGCCCCGGGTCAGTGACCGGAAGGGCACCCGGGACACCAGAATGCACAGAACCAGCACCGCCATGACCATGGCGTAGGTTACCACGCCCTTGGCATTGAACAGCGCCACGATATACAGGATCACCGCAATGAGCTTGGTGCGGGGGTCCAGCCGGTGGATAAACGTATCGCCGGGGAAAAACTGGCCCAGGGTGATATCCTTCAGCATACGCCCGCCTCCCCTCTGACGGAGAGCAGCGCCTGCTCCAGCTCGTCCACGGTGTAGACCGCCGTGTCGATCTCCAGGCCCATCCGGCGCAGAGCCAGGGCAATCTTGGTGGCCTGGGGCACGTCCAGGCCCACGTCCTCCAGATCGTCGGCCCGCCGGAATACCTGCCGGGGCGTGCCGTCCATATACACATGGCTGCCCCGCAGCACCAGGATGCGGTCCACGTTGCAGGCGATCTCCTCCATGCTGTGGCTCACCAGAATGACGGTGGTGCCGCGCTTTTGGTGATAGGCCCGGATCTGGGCCAGAATGGCCTCCCGGCCCCGGGGGTCCAGCCCCGCCGTGGGCTCGTCCAGGATCAGGACCTTGGGCTCCATGGCGATGACCCCGGCGATGGCTACCCGGCGCTTCTGGCCGCCGGACAGGTCAAAGGGCGACTTGTCCAGCTGGTCCTCCGTCAAACCCACCAGGGCGGCGGATTCCCGGACCCGGCGGTCGATTTCCTCCTTGGAAAGACCCATGTTGCCCGGGCCGAAGGCAATATCCTTGTACACCGTTTCCTCAAACAGCTGGTACTCCGGGTACTGGAACACCAGGCCCACCTGAAAGCGGACCTGACGAATTTTCTTGGGCTCGGCCCAGATATCCTTCCCGTCCAGCAGGACGCGGCCCTGGGTGGGACGCAGCAGCCCGTTGAGATGCTGGATCAGGGTGGACTTTCCGGAGCCGGTGTGTCCGATGATGCCCAGAAACTCCCCGGGCATCACGTCTATGCTGACATCCTCCACCGCGCTGCGCTGGAACGGGGTCCCGGCGCTGTAGGTGTGGGTCAGGTGCTCTACTCGAATGATCGGTTCCAACTTCGTTTACTTCCCTTCCGCGCCATGGAGCGCCTGGAATATGGCGCGGGCACACTCGTCAACGGTAATGGCCGTCAGGGGCAGGGACATGCCGTGCCCGTTCAGCCGGTGCAGCAGCTCCACTGTGTCCGGGGCCGCCAGGCCCAGGGAGCGAAGCTCCTCCACCCGGGAGAAAATGTCCCGGGGCGTGCCGTCCATGGCCACCACGCCGTCGTTCATCACGATGACCCGGTCGGCGTCCTCGGCCTCGGACATATGGTGGGTGATGTGAACCACGGTGATGCCCCGCTGGCGGTTCAGCCGGTGGACGGTGTCCAGCACCTCCCGGCGTCCGGCAGGGTCCAGCATGGCCGTGGCCTCGTCCAGCACGATGCATTCCGGCTCCATGGCGATGACCCCGGCGATGGCCACCCGCTGCTTCTGTCCGCCGGACAGCAGGTGCGGCGCATGGCGGGCGAACTCCGTCATGCCCACCGCCGCCAGGGCGTCGTCCACCCGGCGGCGAATTTCTGCCGTGGGGACACCCAGATTCTCCGGGGCAAAGGCCACATCCTCCTCCACCACGTTGGCCACGATCTGGTTGTCGGGATTCTGGAACACCATGCCCACCCGGCGGCGGATCTCCAGCAGAAGGTCCTCGTCCTGGGTGTTCATGCCCTCTACATATACCGCGCCGCCAGAGGGCAGCAGCACGGCGTTGAAATGCTTGGCAAGGGTGGATTTGCCGGAACCGTTGTGGCCCAGCACCACCACAAAGCTGCCCTTTTCGATGGACAGGGTCACATCCTCCAGGGCTGTGGTCCGACGCTGGCCCTCCTCCACCGGGTAGGAGAAGGAGAGTGCGTCGGTTCGGATCATTGCTTGCATTGGCTTTCTCTTTTCTGCGATATTTTTACTTGCTCATCCAGCGGCCCGTGGCGCCGCAGGGCAGCGCCATGCCGGAATCCGTACACGGCAGGCCCAGCTCGTCCCAGGTGACCCGGCCGCCAAAGCGCCGCCCCACCAGCATTTGCAGGATATAGCCCAGCACCGACGGGGCCAGCCCCGTGGTATAGGAGTTCAGGATCACGAACAGGGGCTTGTCCGACAGCACCCGGGCGCACAGCTTCACGAAGGGATAGAGATTCTCCTCCAGCTTCCACACCTCGCCGCCGGGTCCCCGCCCGTAGCTGGGCGGGTCCATGATGATGGCGTCGTAGGTTTTGCCCCGGCGGATCTCCCGCTCAACGAACTTGGCGCAGTCGTCCACGATCCAGCGGATGGGAGCGTCCTGGAGTCCGGAGACCCGGGCGTTCTCCTTGGCCCAGGCCACCATGCCCTTGGCGGCGTCCACATGGCAGACGCTGGCTCCGGCGGCGGCGCAGGCCACCGTGGCCCCGCCGGTATAGGCGAACAGGTTCAGCACCCGGATGGGGCGTCCCGCCTGGCGGATCTGCTCCATGGCGAAGTCCCAGTTGGCAGCCTGCTCCGGAAACAGCCCTGTGTGCTTGAAGTTCATGGGCTTCACCTGGAACCGCAGGCTTTTATAGGAGATGGGCCAGCTTTCCGGCAGCTTGTTCTTGTCCCAGTGGCCGCCGCCGGTGCTGGAGCGGCTGTACCGGGCGTTGGCCGTGCGCCAGCCGCGGTTTTTCCGGTCCGACTCCCAGATGGCCTGGGGATCCGGCCGCACCAGGATCTGGTCGCCCCAGCGCTCCAGCTTTTCCCCGCCGCCGCAGTCCAGCAGCTCATAATCCTTCCAGCCATCCGCGATCCACATAATGGGTATACCTCCGCACATTAAATCAGTTTATTATACAATATCCCAGCCCCCAGCGTCAAGTGCGGCTTTGACATTCGACTTGACGGCGTTTTGCCGGACAAAAAAAGGAGCCGCCCGCCTATGCGGGCAACTCCCTTTTTACAATTTACGGAATCAGCGCTCAGCCGTTCTCACGCATCTTGGCGAAGCAGTCGCTGCAATAAACAGGACGGTCGCTCTTGGGCTCGAAGGGCACACGGGCCTCGCCGCCGCAGGCAGCGCAGGTAGCGGTGAAGAACTCCCGGGGGCCGCGGGCGGCGTTCTTGCGAGCGTCGCGGCAAGCCTTGCAGCGCTGGGGCTCGTTCTGGAAGCCGCGCTCAGCATAGAACTCCTGCTCACCGGCGGTGAACACGAACTCCTTACCGCACTCCTTGCAAACCAAAGTCTTGTCTTCGTACATGATTTTACCCTCTCTTTGAGATGAAATATATTGCGTTCAGCTGTTGCTGATATCGCCGGATGAAAGCTGCCGCGCCACTTTGCGGCGGATCCGCTGCACGGCGTTGTCCACCGATTTGATGGGCCTGCCAACAGTTTCCGCGATCTCACAGTATGCGAGACCGTCTAAAAATAACCCTAAAATCTTTTCCTCGAAAGCGGACAACTGTTTGCGGGTATTCTCCAGCAGACTGGCAGCCTTTTCTCTGTCGATCAACAACAGCTCGGGATCGACCTGTGCGAAGGTGGGACTTGCGTTCAGAAGCGAGGGATTCAAGGGGACGGATTGATTGAGCGGTGCGTTTTTCTGGCTGGCGTCGCGCTTGAGCGCGGAACACACCTGTTGATGGATGCATAGACCCGCAAAGGGACGAAACAGAGAAGAACGGGCGGGGTCAAACTCCCGCATGGCCTTGATGAGGCCAAACATTCCCTCCTGCATCAGGTCCTCAGTGTCGCCGCCGATGAGAAAATACGGACGGGCACAGGCACGGACCAGCCAATGATACCGGGTGGCCAAAACATCCTCCGCCTGACGCCGGCCCGCACGACCCAGAGCACAAAGCTCTTCATCGGACAGGTTTTCTAATTGGTCATAGCGAAGTCCAGTATCCAAAACCATAGACATTATACCTTTTCACTAAATAATTTGTCAAGCCTTCTGGGGAAATTTGTGTATCCTGTGATGAAAATCACAGTTTTTTTATGAAATCAGCCAAAACAGAGGCCACCTGATGGGCGATTTCCGTGGTTTTCGCCTCTACCATGACCCGAATCAGGGCCTCGGTGCCGGAGGGACGGATGAGAATGCGGCCCTGGCCGTTCAGCTTTTCCTCCCAGCGGCGGGTCTCCTGCCGGAGACCTTCGTCGGCCATGATGCGCTCCTTGACACCGGGAGTGTGGGGCACATCCACGTTGATGAGCTCCTGGGGATACTGGGGGCAGCGGGCAGCCAGCCGGGAGGCCGGAACGCCGCTGCGGCGCAGAGTCTGCAGGAACTGCAGGGCCGTCAGCTCACCGTCGCCGGTGGTGGCATATTCCCGGAAAATGGTGTGGCCCGACTGTTCGCCGCCGATGGCAAAGCCGTCGGCCAGCATCTTCTCCAGCACATGGCGGTCGCCCACGGCGGTGCAGACCAGGTCCAGGCCGTTCTCCCGGCAATATTCGTGCAGACCCAGGTTGGACATCACTGTGGCAACAACGGTGTTGCCGGAGAGTTTCCCCTGACGCTTCAGCTCGGAGGCGCACACGGCCATGACCTTGTCGCCGTCGATGGTCTGGCCTTTTTCGTCCACCAGCAGGCAGCGGTCGGCGTCGCCGTCGAAGGCAATGCCCAGATCATAGCCGCCGGAGACGACGCCCTGGGCCAGGGACTCCAGGTGGGTAGAGCCGCAGCCGTTGTTGATATTGACGCCGTCGGGCTCCGTATGGATGAAGTCGGCGTGGAGGGGCAGCGCACGGAACAGGTCCGGGGCCGTGGCGCTGGCGGCGCCGTTGGCGCAGTCCACCAGCACCCGCAGACCGGTAAGATCGCAGTCGATGCTGCCCAGCAGGTGCCGGATATAGGCGCTTTGCAGAGCGTGCATGCCGTGGTGACGGCGGCCCACCGTGCTGTCCGCAGCAGGCTGGAGCCGGACATGATCCAGGATCAGACGCTCCACCTGCTCCTCCATCTCGTCGGACAGCTTGTAGCCCTGCCCGTTAAAGACCTTGATGCCGTTGTAGGCATAGGGGTTGTGGGAGGCGGAGATGACAATGCCGGCATCGGCGCGCTGCTGCACCGTCAGGAAAGCCACCGCCGGGGTGGGAATGGTGCCCAGAGGCATCACGTCGCCGCCGACGGAGCAGATACCGGCCATGAGAGCCGCCTCCAGCATGTCGGAGGAAATGCGGGTGTCCTTACCGATGGTAACCAGCGGGCGGCTGCCCTTCTTTTCCGTCAGGACAGCAGCTACCGCCTGCCCAACGTGAAATGCCAGCTCTGCCGTCAGGGTCTGCCCCGCAATGCCGCGGATGCCGTCGGTGCCAAAGAGTTTTCCCATATTCCAATTCTCCTATTCGTTAGATTTCCAGCTGTTCCTGCCCCACGAAGTCCATGTGCAGGTGCTCGTATGCCTTACGGGTGACGCAGCGGCCCCGGGGGGTGCGGGTCAGAAAGCCCAGCTGCATCAGATACGGCTCGTACACGTCCTCCAGAGTCACGGATTCCTCGCCGATGGTGGCGGCCAGGGTGTCCAGTCCCACAGGGCCGCCGCCGTAGTTCTCAATGATGGCCCGGAGCATCCGGCGGTCCACCGGGTCCAGACCCAGATAGTCGATCTCCAGGGCCTGGAGGGCGTGGTCCGCCATGCTGCGGGTAATGGTGCCGTCGCCCTTCACCTGGGCAAAGTCCCGGACCCGCCGCAGCATCCGATTGGCGATGCGGGGCGTGCCCCGGGAGCGGGAGGCAATCTCCAGGGCGGCGTCGGCCTCGATCTGGGCGCGGAGGATGTCCGCGCTGCGGGAGACGA
>OIBN01000619.1_pt1 | contig 15586 bp, 10 predicted proteins | sample 1581031 | NCBI WGS metagenome assembly OIBN01 (sample SAMEA3882531, study PRJEB24775) | human gut metagenome | biome: human-associated habitat; feature: intestine environment; material: feces | place: Netherlands | collected 2009/2010
AACAGCGTCATAATTATACAGATATTGCAAAAAATGACAGCAGAATTTGTAACAATAGGTAATTGCGAAACAAGTCCGCAATCCTGACTGAAAACAGGCGAAGGCTCCTGTCATGCAGGATTCTTGGGATAGGAAGTGAAAATCGTTCATTTCTTGGCACAACAAATAAACCTCATGGGCTTATGAAGTTGGTAAGTCCTATGCTATGAGTGGTTTTAAACTTCGTATGTATTGATGCTGGTGAATTTTATCAGCAACCATGACAGTTATTAACTGAGAAATTCCTGCAAGCAACAAATCTGCATGTAGTGTTTTCTCATTTTGGGTTTTACGACCGGCAATACAGAAACTGTCTTTAAAATGGTTGATTGATTTTTCAACGTTTACACGGATTTTATAGGTCTCATCCCATTCTACGGAACCACGTTCCACACCGGGATAGGCACGCAGATTCTTTTCGGGGTAAATGTAAATCATTCTTCCACAGGAAGATGTGGTACAGGGGTTCTCACAGCGGCAGACACGGCGTTTCGTTTTGGTTTCACGGTTGTATTCCCATTTCATTTTAGGGCATACAAACTTCATGCTGGGAAGTTTGCTTCTCAGATGAGATTTACTCCCTTCCCGTTTCATAGGAAGTGTGGAATCATGCGGACAGCAAGGAACACCATTTTCGTTGAAGGTGTAGCCATTTTCTTCCATTGATAGTTTTGTCCGGAGTGGAATAAATGCTTTTTCAAAGCCAAGATCATCCAAAAGGGCTTTGTAGATTTCAATGGTATCAAAAGCGGCATCGCCTAGAAAAGTTTTAGGGTTGATCAAAGGATGCTTCTGAAAGAAATCAATCAAAACAGGGAGCAGTGCCTTAGAGTCCGCAAGTGATTTATCTTCATCTGGTGAATCGGATTTCTTTTCAACAATGATATTAGGATGAGCATTTAGGAAATCTTTATTGTAGAAGGTAATATCGCGAACAATACCAAGACCATTAGTGACAATACCAAACTTATAGGCATAGCAGAAATGTCCGTTGATGTACATCTGTTGGATAGCTGGGTTAGCAGTAGCGTGTGCAGGCATTGAGCCGTAAGCAGCTTTGTAAGGATCAAAGTTTTTATCAAAGTTGTGAGCCTTTGCAAAGGCCTTTAACTGTTTTATGATACGGTTTGCGTATTTCGGATTATTTTCTGTTACCCATGCCTCAATTCCAGAAGTATCAAAGATACTCATGGAAGCAAGGTTAGAATCAATACGTTGGCAGATCGGTTCAGTGATATCAACTAAGTGATCGAACATCGATTGTAAGTCCATAAGAAAGTCCTGTTTAAAGCGGGTAAATTTTGAGGCATCAGGAACAACACGGAAGCCACAGAAATCCCGTAGTTCCTGAGAATATTTTAAAAATATAATCAGAAGAGTATCTGTCGGGATTGAGAAAATGCGCTGAATAAGGAGAGCCTTAATCATAGGATAAAGTGGATGCTTACGAGGTCTTCCTGTAGAAGCGTGAAAATGAGTAACAAAAGAAACAGGAACAATTTCATCAAGATTAATGGTTTGGTCAAGTAGAGAAAGAAACTGATATTTGTCATTATCGAATTTATTTTGGCAATCTTCAAAAACTTCTGCCAAAGTGAGCTGCTTATATGGTATCATATAGGTACATCTCCTTTCGGGTGGTTGGTTTATAGTTTCTAGGCAACTCTATTTTACCACAATCCGTTGAGGAGATGTTTTGTTTTATAAAAGTTAAAATGCCGTATTTATGCGGCTTGTGGCGTTTCGCAAACACCTAATATAACAGAATTTTGAAAGGAGATCATTTTATGAGTGGCTCAACTTTTGGTAAAATATTTCGCATCACGACTTGGGGAGAATCTCACGGATCCGGCATCGGCGTCGTGATCGACGGATGCCCTTCCGGAATTTCTCTAAATGAAGAAGATATTCAGATATTTCTTGACCGCCGAAAACCCGGTCAGAGTAAATTTACAACGAGACGCAGCGAGGAAGATACTGTCGAGATTCTCTCGGGAATCTTTGAAGGCAAAACGACCGGAACACCGATTTCTCTTCTCGTACGTAATAAAGACCAACGTTCCCGAGATTATGGAAACATTGTTTCTATGTTTCGTCCGGGGCATGCGGATTATCCTTTTACGGAAAAATACGGCATCCGCGATTACAGAGGAGGCGGGCGTTCTTCCGGTCGGGAAACAATCGGCCGTGTCGCAGCAGGCGCGATTGCCTCTAAAATCTTAAACGAACTCGGAATTTCTCTTTGTGCTTACACGAAGGCAATCGGTCCTTACGTAATAAATGAAACAGAATATAACTACTCCGAGATCAGCCAGAACAGTCTTTATATGCCAAACAACAATATCGCCGAGCAGGCTGGACAGTACATTACTTCTTTAATGAAAGAAACTAATTCCTGCGGCGGAGTTATCGAATGTATTGCAGACGGACTGCCTGTCGGCTTAGGAGAACCGGTCTTTGACAAGCTGGACGCGCTTCTCGCACAAGCTGTCATGTCGATCGGCGCTGTTAAAGGCGTAGAAATCGGAGATGGGTTTCAGGCAGCCTCTTCTGTCGGCTCAAAAAATAACGATCCTTTCTATGTTGAAAATGGAGAAGTACATAAGAAGACAAATCATTCCGGAGGTACGCTTGGAGGCATGAGCGACGGCTCCCGACTGATCGTCCGGGCAGCAGTAAAACCGACATCCTCTATCGCAATACCGCAGGAGACGATAAATACAGCGCATGAGAATACCGAAATCGTCATCCACGGAAGACACGACCCTGTAATCGTTCCCCGCGCAGTCGTTGTTGTAGAAGCTATGACCGCGATCACGCTTACCGATCTTCTTCTGCAGAATATGACAGCGAAGATGGATCATTTAAAACAAATCTATACAAAAGAAATTTAGGAGGCCGCTATGTCTAACCGATTGATCGATATTGTCGATATTACAAAATCTTATGGGGATTCTGTCATTTTAGACCAACTGAATCTTTATATACGGGAAAACGAATTTTTGACTTTGCTCGGACCAAGTGGGTGCGGGAAAACAACACTGCTGAGAATTTTAGGTGGTTTTGAAACACCTGATTCCGGAAAGATCATTTTTGATGGAAAAAATATTAATGACATTCCGCCAAACCGCCGGCAGCTAAACACCGTTTTCCAAAAATATGCTCTTTTTTCCCACATGACAATCGCTGACAACATTGCGTTCGGCTTAAAGATCAAAGGGAAATCAAAAGCTTACATTAAAGATAAAATCCGCTATGCTTTAAAACTTGTCAATTTGGAAGGTTTTGAAGACCGGTCACCGGACTCATTAAGCGGCGGACAACAACAGCGTATAGCCATTGCGCGGGCGATCGTAAATGAACCCAAAGTGCTCCTTTTAGACGAACCGCTCGGAGCTCTTGATCTGAAGCTTCGCCAAGATATGCAGTACGAACTGATCCGTCTGAAAAACGAACTCGGCATCACCTTTGTTTACGTTACTCACGATCAGGAAGAAGCGCTTACAATGTCTGATACGATCGTTGTTATGAATCAAGGCTATATCCAACAGATCGGTACGCCGGAGGACATTTACAATGAACCGCAAAATGCTTTTGTCGCAGATTTTATCGGTGACAGTAATATTCTGCCTGCTACGATGGTAGAAGATAAAGTCGTAAAGATACTCGGAGCTGTCTGGAACTGTGTAGACGTCGGATTTGGTCATAATAAACCGGTAGATGCTGTAATCCGACCTGAGGACATTGATCTTGTTGCTCCTGGAGAAGGAGTTATCAACGGAGTTGTCACAAATCTGATCTTCAAAGGGGTTCACTATGAAATGGAAGTTCTCGCAAACAATTATGAGCTTCTTGTTCATAGCACCGATATGTTCCCGGTTGGAACAGAAGTCGGAGTAAAAGTCGATCCTTTTGATATCCAGATCATGAAAAAACCGGAATCCGAAGATGAGGAGGCTGTTCCGATTGAAGAATAGAAAAATACTCGCAGGTCCATATTTATTCTGGGCAATGTCTTTTATCATTATTCCTCTGCTCATGATCTTGTACTATGGACTCACAGACAAAAACGGGAGTTTTACTCTGAATAATCTTTCCCAGATGACAACTCCCGAAAATTTAAAAGCGCTCGGACTGGCTCTTTTACTGTCGTTTATCAGCACTTTAATCTGCTTAGTCCTCGCCTATCCACTGGCTATGATTCTTGCCGAGAAAAATATGAATCAGACAAGTTTTATCGTACTGATATTCATTCTTCCGATGTGGATGAATTTTCTTCTTCGGACATTAGCGTGGCAGACACTTTTGGAAAAAAACGGAGTCATTAACAGCATACTTAATTTCCTCCATCTTCCGGAATGGTATACAATTTTCTTCCTTTTATGGTACTTCCGATCTACAATGTGCTGTCTAAGATTGATAAAGATGTTATCCACGCTGCCAGAGATCTCGGTGCGAACACTGCGCAGACATTTTTTAAGATCATAATGCCGCTTAGTATTCCCGGAATCATCAGCGGCATCACAATGGTATTTGTACCGTCTCTTACGACATTTGTAATATCTGATCTTCTCGGAGGAAGCAAGATCCTTCTGATCGGAAATGTTATAGAGCAGGAATTCAAACAAGGAAGCAACTGGAATGTCGGTTCCGGGCTTTCTCTTGTTTTGATGTTGTTCATCATTGCAAGCATGGCTCTGATTGCCAAATACGATAAAAACGGGGAGGGAAATACATTTTGATCAAATCAACCGCAAAAAAAATCTACCTTTTCCTGATCTTTGTATTGTTATACGCTCCCATTATCACTTTGATGGTTCTTTCTTTTAACAATACAAAAACACGTTCCAAATGGAACGGTTTTACAGGAAAATGGTATTTACAGCTTTTTCAAAACAAAGACATCATGAATGCGCTTTATACAACACTTATCATCGCCTTTCTTTCCGCTCTGATCGCAACTTTGATCGGAACTGCCGCCGCCCTCGGCATCCAGGCAATGCGTACAAAAGCACGTACATTACTTCTCGGAGTCACAAATATTCCGATGCTCAACGCCGATATTGTAACAGGAATTTCTCTCATGCTCCTTTTCATTGCATGTCGGTTTACACTTGGATTTTCCACAATATTGCTAGCACATATTACATTTAATATCCCCTATGTTATCCTAAGTGTCATGCCTAAATTAAAACAGACGAGCAAACGCACTTATGAAGCGGCGCTTGACCTCGGCGCATCTCCTTCTTATGCGTTCAGAAAGGTCGTTCTGCCGGATATCATGCCCGGAATTTTTTCAGGATTTCTGCTGGCATTTACTATGTCGCTGGATGATTTTGTAATCACCCACTTCACAAAAGGACCCGGAATAGATACACTGTCTACAAAAATATACAGTGAAGTCAGAAAGGGAATCAAACCGGAAATGTACGCACTGTCCACAATCATGTTTCTGACGGTTCTCATTCTGCTTTTTCTTGTCAATATGACCCCAGACGATCCGAAGGTCAAAAAAGCTGCCGTTCATGCGCCTGCCGGAAAATTCCGCAAATTCAGCAGATTTTTCTTTCATCGTTTCGCTCCTGCCGCAATCATGCTTGTCATCGTTATCGGCGGGTTCGTATATGGTTCTTCCTCCGGAAATATGTCCGGCGAAAAAGTCATTGTATACAACTGGGGAGACTATATTGATCCTGAAATTATTACGATGTTTGAAGACGAGACCGGAATCGACGTTGTATATGAAGAATATGAAACAAATGAAATCATGTACCCGAAAGTGCAGTCCGGCGCGATTGCTTATGACGTCGTCTGTCCTTCTGACTATATGGTGCAAAGAATGATCGAAAACGATCTGCTTGCCGAGATTAATTATGAAAATGTACCGAATTTAAAATATATTGATGATATTTATATGGAAATGTCAAAACAATATGACCCGGAAAACAAATACTCCGTTCCGTATCTTTGGGGAACGGTCGGAATACTTTATAACAAGAAAATGGTGGACGAACCTGTAGACAGCTGGAATATTTTATGGGATGAAAAGTATACGGACAGCATCCTCATGCAAGACAGTGTAAGAGACGCTTTTGCCGTTGCTTTAAAATCACTCGGATATTCTTTGAACTCAACAGATCTTGATGAATTAGAAGCCGCCAAAAAGCTTCTCATCAAACAAAAACCTCTTGTTCAGGCCTATGTCATCGATCAGGTTCGGGATAAAATGATCGGAAACGAAGCTGCACTCGGCGTTATTTATTCGGGAGAAGCACTTTATTGCCAAAAGGAAAATCCCGATCTGGAGTATGTGATTCCGAAAGAGGGATCGAACTTGTGGATTGACGCTCTCGTCATTCCGAAAAATGCACAAAACAAAAAGAACGCAGAGGCGTTTATCAACTACCTCTGCCGTCCTGATATTGCAAAAATGAATTTTGATTATATTACATATTCTATTCCCAACTCAGCAGGAAGAGAACTGATTGAAGACGAATCAATGCGCGAAAGCAACATTGCATTCCCCGATATCTCCCAACTTAAAAATTGCGAGACGTTTAATTTCCTCGGAGACGAAAACGAAATCATCTATAATCAACTGTGGCGGGAAATAAAATCAAAATGATCCGCCATCTATAAACGGAAGCATCCACCGCCGACAAACTCTCTTAACAGAGAGTTTGTCGGTATAAATTCACTTCCGATCCCAACAAAGTAATCAAAAAACTTAAGAAGCCTTTTTGCTTCAATAAATTCTTTTGAATCTTTATCCACCGCAAAAAGAAGCGGTTCCACATATTGCTTCAGCACTGCCAGTTCATAGATCAAAGAAGAATTAAACATCACATCCGCTTCTTCCTGAAACGGAAATATGTTTTTTTCCTCTCCTCTTCTTACTGAAGCCCACATAGAAATCGTCTTCGATGCAGAAGCGCCGCGTGTGCGGGAATCTCTTACAATCCTCCTGATCAACCTTCCGTCTGTCGTAGGGATCCGATTATGTTCATCGATGTTCAACTGAGTCAATGCGCTGATATAAATCTTAAATTTGTTCGCATCTGCCATTGTCTCTGTCAATTTTGGATTCAAACAATGGATTCCTTCTATTACAAGAATATCCTGTGAACCAAGTTTTTTCGGTTTAGATTCATACTTTCTCTTACCGCTTTTAAAGTCAAAAATGGGAAGATACACTTCCTCTCCTTTTAAAAGAGCCCTCATATCTTCATTAAATTTGGGAATGTCGATTGCTTCCAAACACTCAAAATCATAATTTCCATCTGAATCTTTCGGAGTATGTTCCCGATCGACAAAATAATTATCTACCGCAATCGGATGAGGTTTTAATCCATTCACCCTAAGCTGAATGGACAACCTATGTGAAAATGTCGTTTTTCCGGAAGATGATGGCCCTGCGATCAAAACAAACCGAACATCTTTCCGGTCTGCAATCTGTCTGGCAATCTCGCCTATTCTCCGTTCCTGATAAGCTTCCTGCACAAGCACAACTTCCCGCATATCTCCTTTTGTTACCATCTCATTAAGCGCTCCGACTGTTTCTATGTCCTGACAATCTCCCCATAAAACAGACTCTTTCAATACATGAAATAATTTAGGACTTGGTCTAAATTCGGGAATCTTTTCCGGCTGTTCTTTCACCGGCATCTGAATGACAAAGCCTTCATCATACAAATGAAGAGAAAAATATTTCAGATATCCGGTATCAGGAACCATATATCCGTAATAATAATCTTCAAACTCATTAATACTATATATGTTTACTTTTGAAACCCTCCGGTATTCAAATAATTTTTCCTTATCATACATTCCATGTCTGTGAAATAATTCGATCGCATCATCTGTATGAATTGTCTTCTTTTTAATCGGAATTTTTTCATCTGAGAGCCAACGCATCCGCTTCGCCACATCCGCAAGGAACTGCTCTGTAATTTTTATATCTCCGTCAACTGTGCAATAATATCCTTTATCCACCGAAAAATGAATTCTGACGCGTTCGATCTTATCATGTCCTGCCACATCATGAACCGCTTTTACAAGAAGAAAGCACAAACTTCTTTTATAAGTTTCATGTCCGATTGCATCTGCTGTCGTAATAAACTTCAATTCACAGTCTTTCTCAACTGTTTTTCTTAGTTCCTGCAGTCTGTTTTCTCCTTCCACTGCAAGAACGGCAGGATGAGAAAAACTACCGCAGAACTCTTTTGCAACAGCTTGATATGTTGTTCCTTCCTCAAATTCTTTTGTCTCGTTACCTACTGTAATATTATACTTTTTTTTCTCCATTTTCCGGAACACACTCCTTTTACCCAAATAAAGTCCACCTTTTAAAGCACTTGGAATGGATGAACTATCGGAATCGACATCACATCCAATACCGGAAGTTTTTCATGTAAAAAGCATTTCATATCGTCTATGAATATATACTCTGTTCCATAATGTCCCGCATCAATGACCGCCAACCCCTGTTCAACCGCATCAATACCGTCATGATGACCTATGTCGCCTGTCACAAGCACATCTGCTCCTTTTTTTATCGCCGGCATTATCGCCGACTTTCCCGCCCCGGGAGAAACAGCAAGACAATGTACATTTTTTTTCATATCTCCATACACTTTCACACTTCCCAATTTCAATTTATGCTTCACATAGAGACAACATTCTTCCAATGTCATTTCCCGCTCAAGCATTCCGATTCTTCCGATTCCTTCTTCTGCTCCGTCTTTTTCCATTGTCACATCAAGCACATATGTTTTCTCAATACCAAGAATATCTTCTGCCAGCTTCGCCATGCCAAGCACATCATAATTTGTGTGCATTGCATAATAAGAAATGTCATTTTGAAGCAGCTTTACAACACGGCGTCCTATAAAATCTTCATCTGTCACTCTCTTCATTGGGGAAAATATAAGAGGATGATGCGTAATAAGCATATCTGTTCCTAATGCAATCGCCTTATCGATCACCTCTTCTGTCGCATCGAGCGCCTGATAAACCTTACTTACTTCTTTTTCCAGCCGCCCTGCCAAAAGTCCCACATTATCAAAATCAAGCGCCGCTTCTTTCGGATAAGACGCCTCTATCACTTGAATGATCTCTTTACAAAGCATAGTATTCCATCCCTTTCTCTGCAATATTTAATTCTTCTTCCAATTGCCGCTTTCTCACTTGTATCTTCTGAGAATCTTTCTTTTCAATCGACTTTAATATATCTGTTCTGATACGAATCTCCCGTTCCAAATAACGCTTTAACACCGGATGACGCTTTTCAAGAAGAAGCTTTCCATATTGAAGCTGTACGTCATTCCACATTTCCGATTTTATTCCGTCTTTCTTTCCGCTCTTCTTTGGAGGCCGGACTTTCATCATCGGATAGTATTTTCCGTCCTCTTCAACCATGTCTTCCTCTATAAAGAAAAAACCCTCCTGCAAAAGAAAGGCTCTTACTTTATCCGGTTCAGACTGCGGCTGAAGAATACACTCTTTTAAGCATGAAACTACATCATGCCCTTCCTCCAAAATACGAATCACAAGATTTCCACCCATCCCCGCAATTACTGCAGACTGCACCTCTTGTACTTTCAATGCAGAAAATCCATCTGAGAGACGTGTTTCTATCTGTTCTTCCATTTTATACGCACAAATATTTTCCTGCGCTTTTCTAAGCGGTCCTTTATTGACATCCATTGCTACCGCATAATCTGTTTTTCCTGTCTCTGTCAGAAAAATCGGTATGTACGCATGATCCGTTCCGATATCGGCCACTTGATATCCGGCAGTTACAAGATCTGCAACTGCACGGAGTCTTTTTGATAATTCCATCTGTATCCTCTTTTCTCGGTTACACTGTTTGCCGGATAATTAATCAAGATAATCTCTTAATTTTCTGCTTCGACTTGGATGGCGCAGCTTCCGAAGAGCTTTTGCTTCAATCTGACGGATACGCTCTCTCGTAACGTCAAATTCTTTTCCCACTTCCTCCAATGTACGCGCTCTTCCGTCATTCATTCCAAAACGAAGACGTAATACTTTCTGCTCCCTTTCGGTCAGTGTATCGAGCACTTCATCAAGTTGTTCTTTTAAGAGCGTCTGCGCCGCAGCTTCTGCCGGTACAGGCACGTTATCATCCTGAATAAAATCTCCTAAATGGCTGTCCTCTTCCTCGCCGATCGGAGTTTCGAGCGAAACCGGTTCTTGAGAAATCTTCAAAATCTCCCGAACACGCTCAACAGGCATATCCAGCTCTTTGGCGATTTCTTCCGGAAGCGGTTCTCTTCCAAGTTCCTGCAGAAGCTGTCTTGACACACGGATCAGTTTATTGATCGTCTCTACCATATGAACCGGAATTCTAATTGTCCTTGCCTGATCCGCTATAGCTCTTGTGATCGCCTGACGAATCCACCATGTCGCATATGTGCTGAATTTATAACCTTTATGATAATCAAACTTTTCAACAGCTTTGATCAAGCCTAGATTTCCTTCCTGGATCAGATCAAGAAAGAGCATGCCTCGTCCTACATACCGCTTCGCAATGCTGACAACAAGACGCAGGTTCGCTTCTGCCAGCTCTTTTTTTGCATCCTCGTCGCCTTCTTCCATCCGTTTCGCCAGTTCAATCTCTCGCTCTGCACTTAAAAGCGGTACTTTTCCGATTTCTTTCAAATACATACGAACCGGATCTTCAATACTTACTCCTTCCGGAACGGAAAGGTCGATATTCTCCATATCGACTTCTTCTTCCTCTGCGATCATATTGTCGATATCTACATCATCGTCCGTATCAGCCGTGATCCGCAAGACGTCAATATTATGTCCTTCTAAATACTCAAAAACTTTTTCCATCTGTTCGGCGCTTAATTCCATGTCCGCAAAAAAGTCATTGATCTCCTGAACATCAAGTATACTTTTTTTCTTCTTTCCCAGAGCGACAAGCTCGTTCATTTTTTCCAGAAATTTCTGTGCATTCTCTTCCATGTGTCCATCCTTCCTGATCTGTGCGCATACGCAGATCATCTTGTTTTATTTTATCCTTAATCTATAGAAATATGCAGTTGCCTCAGTTCCTCAAGCTTCCGCTTTTCTTCCATTAAATGCTGCAATCCGGCCATATCTGACGGATCCAGATTCAGCGTTCGCTCATTGATGCTGTGAGCTTTTACTTTTAAAATTGTATCTTTCAACGCCTGATCCTGTTCTTCTTTTGTTTTCAGTTGGCGGATTTTCGTATGAAAAAGAGAAGCCGCTTCCCTATGTTCTTCCTCTGATGTGAAATGATTCAAAAGTTTTGCCGGATTTAGTTCTCCTTTTTCATGCTGCTCATATAAAAGTTTCGCAACGCGCCGGTTTAATTCTCCTGTGAAATCATCCGGACTTATGTAACTGCTTATCTTTGAATACAGATTTTCATTTTCGATCATCCATGTAAGCAGAACTTTCTGCGATGTAACAATTCCGTCTTCTTTTTGCAAGACCGCCCCATCGGCTTTTTTCGGGCGTGTAACCGGGCGGGCAAGTCCTGTACTTACAGCAGTTTTTGCGACAAGTTTTTCCAGACTCTCTTTGCTTACTTTATATGCAGATGCAACTGCCTCGATATAATTGTTCCGTTCCAATTCATCTTCAAATGAGAGCAGCCTATTTGCCGCCTCTCTGAAAAAAGCAGTTTTTCCTTCCGGGGAAGCCATATCAAATTCTCTCTCTAATATTTCAAGACTGAACATAAACCCGTTTCTTGCATTTTGGATACGATTTTCAAATTCCTGCGCGCCAAGATTTTTAATAAATTCGTCCGGATCTTTATACGGATCCATACGGATTACTTTTGCCGATATTCCCGCCTCTTTCAGTATCGGAACTGCTCGAAGCGCCGCTCTTGTACCTGCATCATCACTGTCATATGTCAGATAAACTTCCTGAACATATCTTTTGATCAAAGAAGCATGTCCTGATGTAAGAGCCGTTCCGAGAGATGCCACGGCATTTGTAAACCCAGCCTGATGCAAAGAGATAACATCCATATATCCCTCACAAAGCAAAAAATAAGTTTTTCTCGATGTCCTCGCTCTGTTAAGTCCATATAAATTCCTGCTTTTGTCGAACACTGCCGTCTCGGGAGAATTCAAATATTTCGGTTTTCCGTCCCCCATAACGCGGCCTCCGAACCCGATCACCCGGCTGTTTACATCCATGATCTGAAAGATGACACGATTCCAAAATTTATCATACACTCCCTGTCGTTCATCTGTATTGATCAGTCCGGCCTGCCGGATCAGATCTTCACTATACCCTTTTCCTCTCAAATATTGATACAGATCATCACTGTATTTTTTTGAATATCCAAGTCCAAACGCCGTGATCGTCTCTTCTGTCAAACCTCTGTCCGTCAAATATGTATGTGCTCCCACTCCTCTTTCGGACTTTAGCTGCACATAATAATATCTGGCAGCGATTTTATTTATCTCTAAAATAGACGCTTTTAAATCCGCCCTTTGTTTTGCTTCCTTCGAATATTCGGCCTCCGGAAGTGCAATTCCCGCTCTGTCTGCAAGAAATTTTACAGCCTCCATGAATGAAAAATTCTCATACTCCATCAAAAACGTAAATACATTTCCCCCTGCCCCGCATCCGAAGCAGTAATACATCTGCTTCTGTCTGCTGACAGAAAACGAAGGCGATTTTTCATTATGAAACGGACACAGTCCGAAATAGGAGCTTCCCTTTTTCTGCAGACGGACATAACCGGATATGACATCTACGATATCATTTCGCGTTCTTACTTCCTCTATTAATTCATCCGGATAATACATGTTTACCCTCCATAAAAGATTGTCCTATATATTATATTCGACAAAACTTTTTGATTTCCTTTATTTTTTTAAATTTTCCATGCTTCGGGCACAAAATAATCCTGGAATTTTTTAACCGCATAAGAATCTGTCATTCCGGCAATGTAATCACAGATGATCTGTTCTTTCTCATCATCCGAATTTTCCAAAGCCTCCTTAAAAATCCGGGGAAGGACTTCTGTATGTTCGGCATAATATTCAAAAAGCTGTTCGATCATATGTACCGCCTTATCTTCTTCCCCTTTTGCGTTCGGATTCAAGTATACATTTTCAAACATAAATTTCCGCAGATCTTTCATCGCCCGTTCCGTTTCCGAAGACATTTTAATAACCGGCTGATCCATACTGTTCGTGATCACATCATGCACCAGAGTATTAAGCCGCTCTTTACACGAACTTCCAAGAGCCTGTCGCAAATCAGAAGGAATATCATCCTCTGTCAGAATTCCTCCTCTTATTGCATCATCCATATCGTGGTTGATATATGCAAGCTTATCGGAAATGCGGACAACCTGCCCTTCCAAAGTATGAGGATGTCCTGACGTCTGATGGTTCAGTATTCCGTCACGGACTTCCCATGTCAGGTTCAGTCCGCGCCCTTCTTTCTCAATCCGTTCTACAACACGAAGACTCTGCTTTTGATGCGCGAAATGATATACATGATTTAAAGCTCTTTCCCCCGCATGACCGAAAGGCGTATGACCAAGGTCATGCCCCAGAGCGATTGCTTCTGCAAGGTCTTCATTCAAACGCAATGCTTTTGCTATCGTACGCGCATTCTGGGACACTTCCAACGTATGTGTAAGCCGCGTTCTATAATGATCTCCTTTCGGAAGAAGAAAAACCTGCGTCTTTTGTTTCAGCCTTCGGAAAGCTTTACAATGAAGAATCCGGTCACGATCTCTTTGAAAAGCCGGTCGGATATCACACGGTTCCTCTTTTCTTTTCCGTCCCTTCGAGTCTTTGCTTAATGCCGCATAAGAACTTAAATATTCAAGTTCACGAAGTTCAAGCTGCTCCCTGATGGTCATAATATCACCTTTCCTTTAATCTCTTTTCAATCGCATCTGTCACTGTCTTAAGCACTTTGATCCGTGCATAATACTTATCGTTTCCCTCCACAATAACCCACGGCGCATAGGCCGTAGACGTCCTCATGATCATCTCATCTGCCGCATGCTCGTAGAGATCCCATTTTTCACGGTTTCTTAAGTCTTCATCCGTAATCTTCCATCGTTTTTCCGGATTTTCCATCCTTTCGCAAAATCTGCGTTTCTGCTCTTCTTTATCAATATGCATCCAAAATTTCAGAATAACCGCGCCTGCATTTGCCAGATCTTTCTCCATATCATTTATCTCTTTGTATGCGCGTTTCCACTCTTCTTCCGTACAAAATCCCTCGATCCTTTCTACCATCACCCGACCATACCATGTCCTGTCAAAAATCGCCACATGTCCGTCTTTTGGCATCGCCTTCCAAAATCTCCACAAGTAATGATGCGCTTTTTCAACCTCATTCGGAGAAGCTGTCGGATTTACCACATATCCCCGAGGATCCATTTTTTCTGTCAGACGCTTAATCGCACCTCCCTTTCCTGCGGCATCCCAACCTTCAAATCCGATCACTACCGGAATTCTCTTCCTATATAATTCTCCGTGAAGCCGCTCCGCCTTCCTCTGAAGTTTATCAAGTTTTTGCTTATATTCTTCTTTTGTATAGCTGCAGGAAAGATCTGTTTTTGACAAGATTGAAACTTCCGAAAATCTGTTTTCTGCATATTGTGCGATCTGAACTTCCTTTTCCTCACAAACTTCTTCCACTATTTTATTTGTTTTCTCCAACAGAGCACTATTCTCTTTTTGACGTCGGATCTGCTCTTGCATAGCTTGTATCACCGTCATATATATTTTTGTTGTCGCAAACCGCCTGTCAGTCGCTTCTATAATTGTCCACGGCGCATAATCCGTATCCGTACAAAACAGCATTTCTTCTGCCATCAACGCATACTCGTCATATTTAACATTTCTCTCTTTGTCTCCCTGAGTCACTCTCCATTGCGTCTCTTTCTTTTTCTCCAATTTTTTAAAACGTTTCTCCTGCTCATCCTGATCAATATCCAAAAACAGTTTTATAATCAGCGTTCCCCCTTCTGAAAGCTGCTGTTCAAAAGCATTGATCGACGCAAAATCATCTTTCAGTTCTTTCTCCCGCGTCCTTTTTTCAAATCGGTCTACCCACACTTTTCGATACCAGCTTCCATCAAAAACCGCAATTTTTCCCTTTTCCGGAGTCTTGATCCAAAACCTCCACAAAAACGGATGCATCCGTTCTTCTTCCGTCTCATTTTTAATCGTATGCACCTCAAATCCCCGCGGATCCATACTGTGGATCAACTTTCCTATCTGAAGTCCTTTCCCGGATGCTCCGAATCCTTCAAATACGATCATGACCGGAATATCTAAATCTTTACACTCTCTTTGAAGTCTTCCAAGTTCCGCCTCTATCTTCGGAAGACTTTCACTATATTCCTGCTTTGACATTTTTTTATTCAAATCTATCTTTTCTAACATTACTGATCCTCCTTACATTTATTCAGATATTATTGACAATTTCAAATAAATTATCGTAATTATATCATATAATTTCATAAAACAAACAGTTTGGGTAAAATAAAAAAAAGAAA
>OIBN01000638.1_pt1 | contig 15204 bp, 15 predicted proteins | sample 1581031 | NCBI WGS metagenome assembly OIBN01 (sample SAMEA3882531, study PRJEB24775) | human gut metagenome | biome: human-associated habitat; feature: intestine environment; material: feces | place: Netherlands | collected 2009/2010
CCGGGTCGGCGGCGGTATCGGGCTGGTTCAGCCGCATGGAAAGTTCCTCAAAGCGGCGGCAGACCGCATCCATCCGGGAAGAAATATCTTGCATCCTTGCAGTTCTCCTTACAAATTCGTTCCGGTTCGGGTGCGTTGGCTGCGCTACTGCGCACTGCCGGGCTTTACCACCTTTTTGATGTTCTTTTCAATTTTGGCGCGGGGCAGCATGACCTCGCGTCCGCAGCCGGTGCAGCGGATCTTAAAATCCATGCCCACCCGCAGCACCTCGAAGCTGGATGCTCCGCAGGGGTGCTTTTTGCGGGTGAGGATGGTATCTCCCACAGCGACGTCCATATTTATCCGACCTCTCCCTTCTTTTCTGCCGCGCAGATGCCCGGCAGAGCCAGTGTGTGCCGCCGCCCGCTGAGCGGGTGCTGTGCATACAGATATAGTATAATGCAAAGCCGCACAAAATGCAAATATCTGCGCACACTGCTGCATATCGTTGTAGCATCGCACAGAGACCCGAAAACCATATAGAAAGAGGAATGAAACATGATGCAAGCTTATCGTACCGAAAACAGTTACCGTTCTGCCGCCCGCCTTTCTCCTGCCGAGCTGCGGGCTGCCATGGCAAGCGGCGAAATTTTGCAGGCCACTGCCCTTGCCTTTGACACCCGGCGGCAGCTGCGGTTTGAGCTGGGCGGGGTAAAGGCGGTAATGCCCTTTGCCCAGTGCGCAGACGGTGCCGAGGCGGGCACCGTGCGGGATATTGCGGTGCTGACCCGGGTGGGACGCCCCACCTGTTTTGTCATTGAGGGGCTGGACACGGACGAGGACGGCGCGCCCTGCTACCGGCTTTCCCGCGCCGAGGCGCAGCGGCTGTGCAAGGCCGAGTATCTGGACACCCTCTCGCCCGGGGATATCCTGCCCTGTACCGTGACCCACATCGAGCCGTTCGGCGCGTTCTGTGATGTAGGCTGCGGCATCAGCGCCCTGCTGCCCATCGACTGTATGTCGGTAAGCCGTATCTCCTCCCCTGCCGACCGAGTAAGCGTAGGGCAGCAGATTTTGTGTGCCATCAAGAACCGGGACGCGCAGGGGCGCTTTGTGCTGACCATCCGGGAGCTGCTGGGCACATGGGCAGAGAACGCCGCCCGGTTCACCGTGGGCGAAACGGTGGTGGGCATTGTGCGCAGCGTGGAGGAATACGGTACCTTTGTGGAGATTGCGCCGAACCTTGCGGGGCTTGCGGAGAGCTGCTCCGGTCTTGCGCCCGGGCAGGCGGTAAGTGTTTACATCAAAAACATCCTGCCGGAAAAGATGAAGATCAAGCTGGTCATCGTGAACCACGCCCTGAGCCAGCCCCACCGGTTTGAGCTGCGGTACTTCATCACCGAGGGGCATCTGGATAGATGGGTGTACTCCACACCGGAGTGCCCCAAGCGTATTGAGACAGATTTTGCCGTTGCGGCTTGCAATCCGGGCTGAAAGCCTTTATACTAATAGAAAGAGTTTTTGTCTGCCCGCTGCCCGCCCTTTTGGCAGCGGCGCAGACCTTTGATACCATGTAAAAGCGCAAGGGGGATGTAAGGAACGATGAGCGCCAATGATGCTTTTACCGCCGGTGTCCGTCCCGGCGGCCTGACCAGCAGCACCGAGATCCGGCTGCTGCTGTGCTATCTGGTGAAAAACGCCGGCCCCATTACCCGGCAGGAGATCGAGAACGCCCTGATGGAGGAAGCCCTTGTCAACTATTTTGAGATCGGCTCCTGTCTGGACGATATCACAAAACAGGCGCTGGTCACCCTGACCGGCGACAGCTATACCATTACCGACAAAGGCCGCAAGGTAGCGCAGGAGCTGGCCTACGACCTGCCCCGCAGCGTGCGGGAGCGGGCAGTGGCTGCTGTGCTGCGCTGCCAGACATGGGCCCGCAAGGAGGCCAAATACAGCGCCCGCATCACCGAAAAGGCCGACGGCCACTGCACCGTGCGCTGCACCGTAAAGGGGCTGGACAGCGAACTGTTCTGTCTGGAACTGGGTGCACCCGACCGGCTGAGCGCCGAACTGGTGAAGAAGCAGTTCATCCTGAAGGGCAACGAGATCTATCAGCTGCTGATCAACAAGCTGACCGAGGAAGAAAAATAAGACAGAACGATCCCCGCCCGCTGTAAGCAGAACTTACGGCGGGCGGGGATTTTTTCAGATACGCCCTAGATCAGGATACAGATCAGCCCGGTGCAGCCTTCGTTGATGACCCGCTCCAGCGTTTCCTGCAGGCGGGTGCGGGCTTCCTGCGGGATGTGGAGCAGCTTGTTCTGCAAACCATCGTTCACCAGCTCGTGCAGGCTTTTGCCAAAGATGTTGGACTCCCACAGCTGCACCGGGTCGTCCGCAAAGTCGGCCAGCAGGCTCTGCACCAAGTCCTCGCTCTGCTTCTCGGTGCCCACGATGGGGCTCAGTTCCGTATGGATGGTGGCCTTCATCATCTGGATAGAGGGCGCACAGGCTTGCAGCCGCACCCCGCAGCGCCCGTCCTGATGCACGATCTCCGGCGGCTCCAGATGCAGCTCGTCGATGGAGGGCATCACGATGCCGTAGCCGGTGGCTTCCACCTGCTCCAAGGCGCTGCGCACCTTCTCGTAGGCACGCTTTGCCCGGGCAAGCTCCATGATGCAGGGCATCAGCCCCGCCTCGTCCCCGATGTCCAGCCCGGTCTGCTCGCTGAGCACCTGATAAAAGATCTCCGGCTTTAACTCCACGCTCACCCGCACACTGCCGGCGGCAAGATCTGCGCCCGCCACTGCCGAGCGCTGCACGGCATCGCATTCCAGCGCAGGGGCGTCCGTTCCGGCGGGCAGATCCTTCATGCAGGACACCCGCTCTGCCAGCTGCATGGCAGCTGTGTACACCTGTGCTTGCAACCAGTGCCCGGGCTCCAGCATGGTCACCCAGCGGGGCAGGGCAAAATCCAGCTCCTGCACCGGAAATTCATACAGCACCCGCCGCAAAATCTCCCCCAGCATGGCGGCGTCCAAGTCCACGCAGCTTACCGGCAGCACGGTGCGGCGGTAGTCCCGCGCCATGCCCTCGGCCAGCTGCCGGGTCTCCGGCGCGTCCGGGTGGGTGCTGTTGAGCAGGATGATATAGGGCTTGCCCAGCGCTTCCAACTCGGTGACGACCCGCTTTTCTGCCTCTGCGTAGCCCGCCCGGGGGATATCGCTGACCGAACCGTCGGTGGTGACCACCACTCCGATGGTGGAGTGCTCACAGATCACCTTGCGGGTGCCGGTCTCTGCGGCAAGGTCAAAGGGCACCTCCTGCTCAAACCACGGGCTTTTGACCATGCGGGGCTTTGCGTCCTCCTCGTGCCCCATAGCGCCCTCCACCATGTAGCCCACACAGTCGATCAGCCGCACCCGGCACGCCCCGCCGCCCTCCAGCTGCAAGGGCACGGCGGTCTCCGGGATGAATTTCGGCTCGGTGGTCATGATGGTGCGCCCCGCTGCCGACTGCGGCAGCTCGTCCCGGGCACGTTCCCGGGCAGCGGCAGAGCCGGACATGGCGGGCAGCACCAGCTGCTCCATGAACTGCTTGATAAAGGTGGATTTGCCGCTACGCACCGGCCCCACCACACCGATGTAGATATCCCCGCCGGTGCGTGCGCCGATCTCGCGACAGATGCTGTTCTGTTCCTGTTTCTCCAAGGTCCTTCTCCCCTTCCTGTTGCGCTGCGCACCGCGCCCGTAGGGGTGGGTGTGCTCGTTGTATCGTATGAAAAGGGAGCGCTTATTATGCCGGGACGATCTTAAATGCCCTCCGCTTTGCTCTGGGCATAATCAGCGGAAAAATTATTTTATATAATTGCAATTGAGAAAAATCTGCGGATTTTCCTCAATTGCTTTTTCACGGAACTCAAAAAAAAGCTGCCATGCAAACACACAGCAGCTCTCAGAAAGGTTTTATGGAATCACGGGGTCAGGCGGTTGGGGCCGCGGAACAGGAACTCGGCGTCCTTGATGCTCAGGCCGCACAGCAGCATGGTCAGGCGGTCGATGCCCAGACCGAAGCCGCCGTGGGGCGGGCAGCCGTACTGGAAGAACTCCAGATAGAACTTGACATCATCGGCCAGACCCTTCTCCTCAGCCTGCTTCTTCAGCACCTCGTAGCGATGCTCGCGCTGGGCACCGGTGGTGATCTCCACGCCGCGCCAGATCAGGTCGTAGCCCTGCGGCACGCCGTTCTCGTCGCGCATATGGTAGAAAGCGCGCTTCTCGGCAGAGTAATCGGTGATGAACAGGAACTCGTGGCCGTAGTGCTTCTTGACCCAGTCGTAGCTCAGGCGCTCGGCCTCGGTGGTCAGATCACCCTTCTCGCTCTCGTCCACGGTGTAGCCGAACTCTTCCTCCAGAGCCTTATACAGGTCTGCCAGCTTGACCACCGGGAACGGGGTGGTGGGCACGATGACTTCCAGTCCGAACAGTTCCTTGATCTGGTCGCCATAGCTGTCCTTAACAGCCTGCAGACCGGCGGTCAGCAGCTCCTCTTCCATCTTCATCACGTCTTTGAAGGAGGTGATGTAGCTGAATTCCAGATCGAAGCCGGAGAACTCGGTAGCGTGCTTGTTGGTGTAACTCTTCTCAGCGCGGAACACGGGACCGGTCTCGAAGATACGCTCAAAGCCGGCAGCCATGGCCATCTGCTTATAGAACTGGGGGCTCTGTGCCAGATAAGCGTTGCGGTCGAAGTAGTCCACCTTGAACACCTCAGAGCCGCTCTCGCTGGCAGCAGCAATCAGCTTGGGAGTGTGGATCTCGATGAAGTTGCGGTCCAGCAGGAACTTGCGCATGGCGTTGACGAAGCAGCTCTGTGCCTTGAACATCAGCTGGTTCTCGTCGGTGCGCAGATCGATCCAGCGGTAGTCGATGCGCTGGTCGATGCTGGAGCGCTCCACAGCCTTCTTTTTCTTGGTGGCTGCGATCTCCTTGCGGACGATGGGCAGTGCATTGGCGGTGCTCTCCACCTCGATGCTCTCGGGGATCATCTCCACGCCGCCCATCTTGACGTAGTCGTTCTCCATCACCTTACCGGTGACGGTGATGACAGAGTCCGGGGTGAGCTGGTCGATGGTATCCACCAGCTCGGGGTGGTCGGCCTTTTCCACCGTGATCTGCAGCTTGCCGGTAATATCCTTCAGCACGATAAATGCCATATACTTGCTGTTGCGCAGGTTCTCGATAAAGCCCTGCACCTTCACCGTGCCGCCGATGGCCTTTTGAGCCTCATTGATATAGGTGCGTTCCATAATACAGGAATCCTCCTTTAACGTCTTGTGTACTGTTTTATTATACGCTTTTCAGGGGATAAATCAAGATTTTTTATTGTTCTCATGCAGGGTGCCGGTGCCGCCTTCCACCACGCCATCATGCTTGAGCACGGCGGTAATAGTGCCAAAGAAGCATTTCACATCCAGCCCAAAGCTGATATGCTCCACATACCAGCCATCCAGCTTTGCCTTCTCGGCGATTTCCAGCTCGTCCCGGCCATGGATCTGCGCCCAGCCGGTCAGCCCCGGGCGCACATCGTTTGCGCCGTACTTATCCCGTTCGGCCAGCAGGTCATACTGGTTCCAAAGCGCCGGGCGCGGGCCGATGACCGCCATATCCCCCACAAGGATATTCCACAGCTGGGGCAGCTCGTCCAGACTGGTCTTGCGCAGAAAGTGCCCCATGCGGGTGATATACTGCTCCGGGTCGTGCAGCAGATGGGTAGGCATATCGTGCGGGGTATCAATGCGCATAGTGCGGAACTTGAGGATCTGGAAATGCCGCTTGCCAATGCCCACACGCTTCTGCCGGAAAAACACCGGCCCGGGCGAGTCCAGCTTGATGGCAATAGCCAAAAGCAGCAGCAGCCACGAAAGGCACAGAATGCCGCAGGCCGACAGCAAAATATCCAGCAGCCGTTTGATCCGATTCCGATACATAAATCCAACTTCCTCCGTTTTCTACGGGTCTACCGCCTTATTATAGCAGTATGGGCAGCATTTTTCAATTGCAGGCTGTACCCGGCGGGTGATATTTGCCGCTTTTGGAAAGAACAGGGCGCTTTACCTCTTGTTTTTTACCTAATATCGCGCTATAATAAGCAATTGCTATGTTCACACAAGGCTTATTATAGGAGGTAGACAACTCATGACTACGACCAGCCGTTCTGCAGACCTGACCAGCGGGCCCATGCTGCAAAAGATCATCTTGTTTTCCGTGCCGCTGGCGGCATCCAGCATTCTGCAATTGCTGTTCAACGCCGCCGATGTTGTGGTGGTGGGGCGCTTTGCGGGCAGCACGGCGCTGGCCGCCGTGGGCTCCAACGGCTCTCTGATCAACCTGCTGGTCAACCTGTTCGTCGGGCTTTCGCTGGGTGCCAACGTGGTGGCAGCCCGGTGCTTTGGCGCCCGGGACGAAAAAGGCGTGCAGGACACGGTACACACTGCCGTAGCGCTGGGTTTAGTCAGCGGCGTATTGCTGGCAGTGGTGGGCTTTTGCGCCGCGCGCGGCCTGCTGGAGCTGATGAGCTGCCCGGAGGACGTGATCAGCCTTTCTACCCTGTACCTGAAGATCTATTTTATCGGAATGCCCATGACCATGCTGTACAACTTCAGCAGTGCGCTGCTGCGGGCCGTGGGTGACACCAAGCGCCCGCTATACTGTCTGGCCGCTGCCGGTATCATCAACGTGGTGCTGAATCTGGTTTTTGTCATCGGCTTTTCCATGAGTGTGGCGGGCGTGGCACTGGCCACCATCATCAGCCAGACTGTGTCCGCGCTGCTGGTGACCGGGATGCTTGTCCGGGAGAAGGGCGCACTGCGGCTGGACCTGCGGCGGCTGGCCTTCCACGCCGGGACGCTGAAGCAGATTTTGCTCATCGGCCTGCCTGCCGGGCTGCAAAGCACGGTGTTCAGCCTTTCCAATGTGGTCATCCAGTCTTCCATCAACTCCTTCGGCTCCATGGTGGTGGCGGGCAACTCTGCCTCCTCCAATCTGGAGGGCTTTGTGTACACCGCCATGAACGCCTTTGCGCAGGCCGCTGTCACCTTTACCAGCCAGAACATCGGCGCACGCAAGTACCACAATCTTGACCGGGTGATCCGCAACTGTCTGCTGTGTGTCGTGGTGACCGGCCTTGTGCTGGGCGGCGGCGCAGCACTGGCGGGGCACCAGCTGCTGCACTTCTACTCCTCGGATGCGGCGGTCATTGCCGCCGGATATGAGCGCCTGCGGGTGATCTGCGGCACCTACCTGCTGTGCGGCATCATGGACGTGCTGGCCAGCAGCCTGCGCGGGCTGGGCTACAGCGTGCTGCCCATGGTGGTAAGCCTTGTGGGTGTGTGCGTGCTGCGGCTGGTGTGGATCGCCACCATCTTCCAGCTGAACCGCACACCGTTCATGCTGTACATCAGCTACCCCATCAGCTGGGCGCTGACCGCACTGGTGCATCTGGCCTGCCTGCTTGTGGTGCGGCGTAAGCTGCGCCAGAAGCAGCCGCAGACGATATAAATCCTTTTTGCATAAAAGCAGCGCCGGACAGACTTTTTTGGTCTGTCCGGCGCTGCTTTTATTATATCACAGGGCCACATCCAGTGCCATCATCAGCGCAAACCCCAGCACGATGCTGATGACACCGGCCACTTCATCCGGTTCCACCGCCTCAGGGATCATCTCCTGTGCGGTCACACACACCATACAGCCCGCCGCCGCGCTCATAAGCCACGGCAGCGCTGCGCCTACCCACTCGGCCAGCACAAAGGCCAGCACCGCGCCCAAGGGCTCCACCAGTCCGGAGGCCGCCCCGGCGGCAAAGGACTGCCCCCGGGTGCGCCCGCTCTGGGTCAGCGGCAGACTGACCGCCGCTCCCTCCGGGATGTTCTGCAAGCCGATGCCGAGGCTCAGCGCCAGCGCCCCGCTTACGGCATCTGCGTCCCCGTGCAGCGCCAGTGCCGCTGCCAGCCCAACCACCATGCCTTCCGGCAGGTTATGCAGGGTGACCGCCAGCACCATGCGCCCGCAATGCCCGGGGCCGCCCGCCAGCAGCTGCCCGGCGGCATCCTCCAGCCGTAAAAGCCCCACAGCGCCAAAAATAAGCCCCAGCGCCGGGGGCACCCATGCCGCCCTGCCCTGCGACCGGGCTATGGCCGGCAGCAGCAGGCTCCACACGCTGGCCGCCAGCATGATACCCGCCGCCATTCCGCACAAAATACGCCGGGTTGCCGGCCTTGTCTGCCTGCGCAGCAAAAACACCCCTGCTGCTCCCAGCGCTGTACACGCCGCCGGGAACAGCCAGACCCCAAGTGTGAAAATGATCCGGTTCAAGCCGCATTCCCCCTTTGCCCTTTGTATGCACAAACGGGCAAAAGGGTGCAGGCTCAGAAATCGTCCTCAGTGCTGTCGCAGCTGTCTGCATCGCAGTCTGCGTCATCGGACGCAAAGCTGTCGGTGTTGTCCGTGCTGAAATTGCGCTCGAATGCGGTCATGTACTGGGCATAGCCCTCGTCGCCGGTGCCAAAGTAGCCAAAATCAAAGTCTTTCATTGTAGTATCCTCCACAAATATTTTTCTCGTTCAGCCCTCCGGGGGATGTCCGTCCCTCGTTGTGTCTCTATTATCCACATTTACAGTACAATAAAAAGGATTTTATGAGTATTTTTCAAATTTTTCTGTTTTTGTACTTCCCGCCCGGCGGTACAGGCTCTATCCCGCGCTTTATTTTTGCCAAAAAGTCTTTTACTTTTGGCGAAACTTTATGACAACTATGCTGATTCTTTACGCAGATTATAACTTTCGACCAAAATCCTCTTGATTTTTTTCAAAAACGGATTAGAATATAGCATCGCAGTGAGGTGCTACCGAAAGCCCGCTGCCAAACATTTACAAGAAGACTAAGGAGATCATTGATATGAAACTCAAGAATATTTGCATCGCTGTTGTTGCTCTGGCTCTGGCTGCTGGCATGACCGCTTGCGGTGGTTCTGCTTCTAGCGCTGCTGCTTCCTCCACCTCTGAGGCTGCTTCCGCAAGCACCACCGCTGTTTCCGAGGCTGCTTCTTCTGAGGCTGCTTCCAGCGAGGCCGCTTCCTCTGAGGCTGCATCTTCCGAGGCTGCTTCCTCTGAGGCTGCATCTTCCGAGGCTGCTTCCTCTGAGGCTGCTGTCAGCGAGGCTGCTTCTTCTGAGGCTGCTTCCACCACTGCCGCCTAAGTTTAACGCGCACAGCGTACATAACAGGATAGCAAAAGGCCGCTGCACATTGATTTCGTGCAGCGGCCTTTTTGGCTGCGCAGAAAGATTTTAAATGCCCTCCGCGTGCGCTATGGGCATAACCAGCGGAATGATTTTTTTCGGGATACCGGGTCGTCTGCGGACGCCCCGGTATCCCATTTTATGAAAAAAGACCGCCGCACAAAGCCATGTACAGCAGTCTCCTTACGTTTGAGAAGTAAGCTTCCCAGTATCATTTTTCAAGAATTGCGCGGATCTGAGCAAGGTCGGCGGCAAAGGTGATATTCCGCTGCCGCGCCGGAGTGGAAAGCCCCATGGTGATCATCTGCTGCAAAAGCTGGTGCAGAGGCTGGTAGTAGCCGTTCAGGTCGTAGAGGATGCAGGGCGCGTCCAGCTGCCCCAGAGACAACTTGCTGATGACCTCGGTGATCTCCTCCAGCGTGCCGGTGCCGCCGGGAAACGCGATAAAGGCATCCCCCAGTTCGATCATTTTGGTCTTGCGGGCGGAGATATCCTCGGTGACGATCAACTCGGTCAGTCCCTCGTGCTGCAGTTCTGCGTCCAGAAAGCACTTGGGTTCTACGCCGGTCACCCTGCCGCCTGCGGCCAGCACACTGTCGGCCAAAAGCCCCATCAGGCCGCTTTTGCTGCCGCCGTACACCAGCGCGTTGCCGCTTTCGCCGATCCAGCGCCCCAGCTGCTGCACGGCCTGCGGCAGTGCAGGGTCGGTGCCAAGGTTTGCCCCCAGATACACGGTAATGTTCATTGCAGTATCCTTTCTTGCCGGGTCAGATGCTCCACAGCACCGCGCCCAGCACCGCAGAAAGTAAGATCATCCCAATGGGGGACGGTGCTTTCTGCGTTTTCTTTTTATAGGCAAAATGCAGAATGCCCAGCAGGGCAAACACCGCCAGTGCACGCACATCCGGGGCAAAGCCGCCGGCAAGGGTGGTAAAGCCCCCCAGCGTGGAAAGCCCCATAGTGCAGGCGGTAGCCAGGATCATAGCCACCACGCAGGGGCGCACCCCAGCCAGAAAGGCGTTGACCCCGGCATACTTCATCAGGCTGTGCAGCGCCGCTGCAATGAGCAGAATGATGACAAAAGAGGGCAGCACCACCCCCACCGTTGCCACAAAGGAGCCTGCCAGCCCCGCCTGCGAAGCGCCGATAAAGGTGGCCATATTCACTGCCAGCGGGCCGGGCGTAGACTCTGACACCGCGATAAAGCTGAGAAATTCGCTCTCGCTCAGCCAGCAGTGCCCCAGCACCGTTTCCCGTACCAGCGAGATCATGCCGTAGCCGCCGCCAAAGGACACTGCACCGATGACAAGGAAATTCCAGAACAGCTCCAACAAGATCATTTTGTGCCGCCTTTCTTCCCCTGCCCCACTGCGTAGGCCAGCACCCCGGCTGCGCCGCAAAACAGGATGCAGCAGATGGAGGAAAATTTTACCGCCAGCATAGAGCAGCCCACCATGGCCGCCAGCACCACAGCCACCACTGCCGTGTTGAAGGGGGTGCGCTGCAAGTTTTTGAGCATCTTGATCCCTGCGGATAAGATCAGGTAGATGACACAGGCCTGTATGCCTTTAAAGGCATTGGCTACCACCGTCAGCTGCAAAAAGCGGTCGAAGAAGAGCGAAATAAGGTAGATGACTGCAAAGGACGGCAGGCACACTGCCAGAGTGGAAGCCGCCGCACCGGCTACCCCGGCCAGCTTATAGCCGATGTAGGTGGCGCTGTTTACCGCCACAGGGCCGGGGGTGGACTCGGCAATAGCGACCATATCCAGAAACTCCTCCCGGGTGAGCCAACGCTTTTCCTCTACAAATTCGTGCTCCAGCAGCGCCACCATGGCGTAGCCGCCGCCAAAGGTAAAGGCACCGATCTTAAAAAAGGTGCCGAACAGTTCCCTCGTCTTGGACATAGGCATTTTTCCTCCGGGCACTTACTGTTTGACCGGCTCCAGCTCCAGATAGCACTCGAAAGCCGTTTTGTCTGCACGCTTGGCAATAAAGTACCAGCCATCATCCGAGGGGGTGTAGAACACCTCCACCTGCTGCCCCATGGGGACCTCGCGGTGGTAATTGATGGAGGCGAACTTCACAACATGATCGCGCATGATCTCCAGCGGCAGTGCGTCACAGACGATATCCAGATAAAAAGCGTTGTTGATGTGGTAGTGCAGGTCGCACTGGGAGTAGCGCGCCGTAACCAGACCGGCGCTGGTCAGGCTGTCCCGGCGCTTATGCAGCAAAAGGGGCAGTTTCTCTTCCACCGTCTCGTTCCAGTATCCCTCTACCGTCCAGCCCGGCTGGCGCAGGATGTGCCCATCCTCAAGGCTGGACATGATCCAGCGGCTGTCCACCATGGCAACCTCCTGCCCGGCTTCGTCCGTAAGGGTTGTGACGCGCTTGATGGAGCCGCGGAGAGCCTTTTCTGAGCGGGAGCAAAGGGTCAAAGTCTCGCCACGGCGGGGCACACGGCTAAACCGCAGCGCCTGCTTGCCCACCAGAAACGCTACGCCGTGATCCTCAAAAAACTTATCGTCCATGCCAAACTTCCGGGCGTGCATGGTGGAGATCTGCTCCACATAGCGCAGCAGCGCACTGGCCTTGAGCAGGCTGTGGCAGTCTGCATCGGCATTTTCTACCACGGCGGTGCCTTGATAATAAAACTGTTCCATAGTCTTTCCCTCCTATCGGAAAAAGGCCGCCGCACCACGTCCGGAACGGCAGCCTTGGTTGAAACGATCAATACTGATTGCGGGTCTTTCTGCGCACCTTGCGCCAGATATTGAAGCAGGCCAGCGCCAGCATGGCCAGCAGTAGCAGCAAAAACAGGTAGCTGCCGCCGCCCTCGTCGTAACTCTTCATCTCGCTCCACTTCAGATCCAGCTCGCTGTTCACCTCGTCGCTCAGGGCGGTGAACACCTTCTCGCGGGCAGCATCTTCCTCAGACGGGTAGGCGATCTCACTGGTCTTCAGATCCTCGTCCAGCACCTCCCAAACATCGTGCATGGGGGTGGTGTAGCCGATATACTCGCTGTTGGCCTTGCCGATATCGGTCTCGCACATGAAGTTGATGAACATCTCGGCGGCCTCTTTGTGCTCGCTGGCAGCAGGCACAGCCATGCAGTCCACCGAAAGCACGCTGCCCTCCTGCGGGAACACCCAAGCCAGATCCGGGTTATCATCGATCATGGTAATGGCATCGCCGGAGTAGTACACGCCGATAGCAGCCTCGCCGCCGATCATCTTATCAAAGATCTCGTCCATGACGTAGGCCTGCACCAGCGGCTTCTGTGCCTTGAGCTCCTCCACCACCTCGTCCACCTCTTCCGGGGTGGCGGGGTTGATGCTGTGGCCGCTTTTGAACGCAGCGATGGCGTAGGCATCGCGGCTGTTGTTGAACATCAGAATGTTGCCCGCATACTGCTCATCCCACAGGTCTGCCCAGCAGGTAGGGGCTTCGTCCACCATAGTGGTGTTGTAGATGATGCCGGTGGTGCACAGCATATAGGGTACAGTGTAGGCGTTCTGCGGGTCGTAATCCGGGTTGCGATAGCCCATATCGATCTTCTGGAAATTGGGGATATTGTCGTAGTCAAGGGGTGCAAGCATCCCCTCGTTGATCATCTTTGCCACCATGTAGTCGGAGGGGATGATCACATCGTAGTTGGCTGCGCCGGACTTGAGCTTGGCGTACAGGGACTCGTTGGAGTCGAAGGTGGTGTAGTTCACCTTGATGCCGGTCAGCTTTTCAAAGGCGGCCACCACGTCCACACTGTCGTCCGAACCGTTGGAGATGTACTCGCCCCAGTTATAGACGTTCAGGGTGACGTTCTGCCCCTTGAAGCGGGTCCAGTCGTAATCATCCGACACCGAGACATCCTCGGTCACCTCGATGGTACCGGCGGCAAACACCGGCAATGCGGCGCACAGCGCCACAGCCATCGTCAGCAGTATTGCAGCAATGCGTTTCATCATGCGCCCTCCTTTCGCAGCGTTTTCTGATCCCGGCGGTAGCTGCGGCTCTCCATGGCATTGGACACCAGAATGACGCTGAGGATGACCACGAACATGATGGTGGACAGTGCGTAGATCTCTGGGCTGACCTTTTTGCGGGTCATGGAGTAGATTGCAATGGGCAGGGTCTCCACGGTGCCGCAGTTGAAGTAGGAGATCATGAAATCGTCGATGGAATAGGTCAGGCAGATGAGGAAGGCCGACAGGATGGCGGGGCTGATCTCCGGCAGGATGACCTTGAAGAACGCCTGCCGGGGGTCGCAGCCAAGATCCAGCGCTGCTTCGTACAGCTTGATATCCAGCTGCTTGAGCTTGGGGCTTACGTTAAAGATAACGTAGGGCACGTTGAACGCGATATGCGCAATGAGCAGCGTGGGCAGGCCCATGATGTTGTCCGGCAGCAACGCGGACTGCGCGGCAAAGCGCTGGTAGGCCACGAACAGCAGCATGAGCGAGATGCCGGTGATGATCTCCGGGTTGACCACCGGGATATAGGTGATGTTGGTCACCAGCAGGCGGCTTTTGCGGCTCATAGAGGCAATGCCAAGGCTGGCTGCCGTGCCCAGCACCGTGGCAAGGGCCGCCCCCTCCACGCCCAGCTCGGGGAAGCCGAAGTTGCCGCCGATGAGCAGGTAGTTGAATATCACGTTGACCACATTGGAAATCAAGTTGGTCATCATGGCGATGCGGGTGTTGCCCGCGCCCCGCTGGGCGGCGTTGAGCACCAGGCTCACCGTATTGAATACCTGGCCGCCCATGATGATACGCAGGTAGGAAACCGCGGCGTCGTGGGTGTCCGGCTGGGAGCCCACCAGCTTGACAATGGGTCCGGCCAGGCCCACAAACAGAGCGCTGATAGCGGCGGTCATAGCCAAGGTAATCAACAGGCACATGCGCACCACACGGTTGGCGCTTTCCCTGTCGCCCTCGCCCTTGCGGCGGGCCACAATGGCGGAAACCGCCACGTTTAGGGAAAGGAACAGCGCCAGGCCCAGCATCTTGGGCTGGATGGTAAGGCCCACGGCGGCGATGGCGTAAGAGCCCATGGTGCCCACCATGATGGTATCCACCATGCCTGCCAGGTTGACGAAAAAGGACTCCAGCACAGAAGGCCAGGCAACGGACAGGGTGGTTTTTAAAATCTCCCGGTTCGAGGGGATGTCCCCCATCTCCATGCCTTTGCAAACTTTCGCGGGGTTGATAAATTGCACCGTACTCCACTCCTCCAAAATGGTTGAAACCGCAACTATTGTAGCACGTTCCGACAGGGTTTGCAAGGGGCAAAGGGGCTGCTTTTAGGACAAGGCAACAAAAAACACCGGGCAGCGCCTCTTTTTTTCGTGGCGAGCTCTCCGGGAAAGCCACGTTCTTTTGGGCAAAAAGAAAGGGCCGCCGCGCCAGGCGGCAACCCTTCCCAGGGGATTACTCCCCGAACAGGTCTTTCAGCTTCCCGAAGAAGCTTTTGCGCTTTGCATAGTTCTTGTCGTCAGAGGCCTTATCCAGCTCGGCCAGGATCTCCTTCTGGCGCTTGGACAAGTTTCTGGGCACCTCCACGGTGACTTGGACATACTGGTCGCCCCGCATCCGGGAGCCCAGCCCCTGGATGCCCTTGCCCTTCAGGCGGAACACGTCCCCAGGCTGGGTGCCCTCGTGGACGTGGTAGCTGACCTTGCCGTCCAAGGTGGGCACCTCCACATCGGCGCCCAAGGCTGCCTGGGTGAAGGTGATGGGCATTTCGCACCAGACGTCGTTGCCCCGGCGCTCGAACAGCGGGTGGGGCCGCACGGACACGTACACGTGCAAGTCGCCGTTGGGGCCGCCGTTGACGCCGGCGTTGCCCTTGCCGCCCACATTGAGGATTTGCTCGTCGTCAATGCCGGCGGGCACGGTCACCTCGATGCTCTTGTGGCGGCGCACCC
>OIBN01000647.1_pt1 | contig 15115 bp, 13 predicted proteins | sample 1581031 | NCBI WGS metagenome assembly OIBN01 (sample SAMEA3882531, study PRJEB24775) | human gut metagenome | biome: human-associated habitat; feature: intestine environment; material: feces | place: Netherlands | collected 2009/2010
ATGATAGCCACCTACTGCTGCAGGTTTTTGTCATCCTGCCATAGGAATTGGTCATTCCAACATCCCTATCCACAATTATACATAAATTGTACGTAAAAGCAACCAAAAAAATTCATTTTCCGCAAAAAAATGATAAATCTTTAACAGTGACGTTTTGGTACTGTCAGATTTTACTCCATCTATACTTGACTTTTTCAGAATAATGGCTACAATATATCTGATTATAGTTATTATATATATTTATAATAGCAACTATATGATTTTAATATATAGAAAGAAGTGATTTCTATGTCAGATATTCTGATCAAACGTAATCATATGGAAATCCCTTGGCACAACTACGTAAGTACCAGGAACAGCCAGCCCATTACAGAAGCTTCTCTTTCCGAAAAAGCTTCCCTGATCGGCCGTACAGGCATGATGCTTCTCTCCTGTGGGACCGGTGCCTGGCGGGTACGGAGTTCCATGAATACATTGTCAGAAGCACTTGGTATCACCTGTTCCGCAGATATCGGACTGATGTCCATAAGCTACACCTGCTTTGACGGTGAGAGCAGTTTTTCCCATGCACTTAGTCTGACTACCACCGGCGTAAATACTTCCAGACTGAACAGGCTAGAACATTTTGTCAGTGATTTTCCTGCGGAGGGTATCCATATGAGCGGTGAAGCACTGCACAGTCAGTTAGATGAGATCGAGCGGATCCACGGGCTTTATTCCCCTGCCGCCCTGGGACTGGCTTCTGCACTGGCCTGTGGTGCATTTACTTTTCTTCTGGGCGGTGGCCCGCTGGAAATGATCCTGGCTTTTGCAGGCGCAGGCATCGGAAACGCCATCCGCTGCAAGCTTGGCAAGCATCATTTTACTCTGTTTATGTGCATTGCAGTTTCTGTTTCCTCCGCCTGTCTTGTATATGCAGGCTTCCTGAAGCTGGCAGAGCTTCTGTTCCACATTTCCGTCCAGCATGAGGCCGGGTACATCTGTTCCATGCTGTTTATCATTCCGGGCTTTCCGTTTATCACAAGCGGGATCGACCTTGCCAAGCTGGATATGCGTTCCGGTCTGGAACGACTGGCCTACGCCATTATTGTTGTAATGGTGGCTGCTGTCTCTGCCTGGCTGATGGCACTGCTTCTTCATCTGAAGCCTGTGGATTTCCTGCCTCTGGAGCTTTCGGCAGCTCAGAGGATCCTGTTCCGGCTTCTGGCAAGCTTCTGCGGGGTATTCGGCTTTTCGGTCATGTTCAACAGCCCTGTCCGTCTAGCCGCAGCTGCCGCATTCATCGGCGCACTGTCCAACACTTTACGTCTGGAGCTTGTTGATCTTGCCGGTTTCCCACCTGCTGCCGCGGCTTTTTTCGGAGCACTGACAGCCGGACTTCTGGCCTCCCTCATCAAAACCAAAGTGGGATATCCCAGGATTTCCATTACCGTACCATCCATTGTGATCATGGTTCCCGGACTTTATCTCTACCGGGCAATCTACAATCTGGGAATCATGTCCCTGAATGTTTCCGCCTCCTGGTTTGCAGCTGCGATTCTGATCATCGTTGCTCTTCCCCTGGGCCTTATTTTCGCCAGGATCCTTACGGACAAAATGTTCCGCTACTGCACCTAATTGGCATACAAAAAGGACTGCTTTCTGTAGCTTCCGGTCATCAGCTATCCTTCTGATAACCGGAGCAATACAAAAGCAGTCCTTTTTTGTACATTCTATTTCATTACGATCTCATCCGCGATCCCGATCATTTTTTCCAGGCGGTCCGCAAATTTATGGATGGGGAGAAAAACGCCCAATCCGTCATAACGTTTTCCACCATCCTCCACAGAATCCTGCCCATAATACACAAAAGCTCTTGGAAGCTTCTTCTGAATTGCCATCATGATATCCCATACAGCCGCATAGGCCTGTGCCTCCGTTTCTTTTTCCTTTACGCTGTCCGGAAGCTCATACACCAGCAGCACACCGATATGTTCGCCCATTTTGTACTCTTCTACTTCCATGGTAGCTTCATCATAGGCATGTCGCTTCCGGTAGCCATACGCCAGATACATCTTTACGCCCTGCTTCTCCCTGTATATCCTGCGGAACCGGTCGTAATCTCTGTCACTTACATGGATTCCCTTTTCCCGCAGAAAATTTCCTTTTTCATCTGTGAGAAATACCGGATTCTCCTGTCCATCTGCATTGAACCTGAACGGTGCCAGAAAAGAATTTCGCAGAAGATCAAACATACTGTTCTGGCAGATCGCCATAAGGAGAGCTGTCAGATCACGGTTTTTATATGCGTCCAGCAATGCATAGGCGAATTTTTCCGGAGGAAGATATCCGCATTCTATGTCTGTATCCGCATCCATGGATTCATAGAAGGTCTCCGTCAGCCGTCTGCACGCCTCCGGATCCTTCAGGATCTTTTCAAATAAAAGCTCCGCCTTTTCCTCTCTTGGGAATAATGTGCTGTTTTCCACAATTCCTCACCCTTTCTAATCTCTATGTTTACTGGAAAACATCAGAATAAAGCTGATCAGAAGCAAAACATCCGATACCCAGATTGCCGGGATCCCCAGCCTCATGGACAGATTTCCTCCGCCACCGGCTCCAATGGCAAAAAAGAAAATTATTCCGAAATAATAAAGAGCCTGCTTCAACTGTTCCGGACGTTTTTCACGACAATACACGGACAACGCCGCCGTGCCGCTTCGTAAATTTCCGATGCACATAGTGCTTGCATAGGAATAACCGCCCACCTTCCGGAAGGTCTGTACCTGCATGGCGCAGGAAAAGGATACCAGTACGGTTGCTAGCATATCCAATTCTCCCGGCATAAATCCCACCGCAAAAAGGATCAGGATCTCGATCAGCAGGATCATCTGCCTCCAGTGAAGTTTTTTTGCATATTTAAAGGTACTCTGGATCCGCTCCGCCGCTACAACACCAATGGCAAAGGCTAAAACAGGAAACAGATACCTTAAACCGTCTCCCCACTGTCCTGTCATAAAATTTTGGCTCATCAGAACCACGTTGCCTGTCTGGGCGTTGGAAAACACCTCATCTCTTGTAAAATATGTGTAGGCATCCTGAAATCCGCCGGACATTGCCAGAAATACACTTGTGATAAAAGCTTCTGACATCTGCCGGTCTGCGCTCTGCAGCTTTCTGCCTCCTGAAACCACTCCAAATCACTCCCGTCATTGATTTTTTTCCTCGGGTGTATTATAGTTTGCTCAGAAGCAAATGTAAAAAGTATTATTAATATCGTAAACATATTAAAATCATATCACAGGATGGAGACAATACATGATCACTTACGACTACTACCGGATCTTTTATTATGTAGCCCAGTATAAGAGCTTTACCAAGGCAGCAAGAGCTCTTCACAACAATCAGCCAAATATCACCCGCTGTATGAACAACCTGGAGCAGGAGCTGAAATGTACGCTCTTTCTCCGCTCCAACAAGGGAATCGCACTTACACCGGAAGGCCGCCAGCTTTATGAACACGTTGCCCTGGCTTTTGAGCAGCTGTCCATCGGCGAGGAGGAAATCCGCCAGAACGGAGAGCTGGAGCATGGTCTAGTTTCCATCGGCGCCAGCGAAAATGCCCTGCGTCTGATCCTTCTGGAAAAGCTGGAGCTGTTCCGCGAGCAATATCCCCATGTTCGCCTGCGCCTCTTTAACCATTCTACTCCTCAGGCAGTACAGGCACTGAAAAATTATGCGGTGGATTTCGCTATTGTCACCACTCCGATCTCCATCCGCAAACCTTTACAGAAAAAAAGTCTCCTGCGTTACCGGGAGATCCTTGTATGCGGAAGCAAATATAAGGATCTGACCACTGCCCCTATCAGCATCCATGAGCTTCAGGATCTGCCCTTTGTAGGTCTTGCGGAAGGGACCAGCACCAGAGAAATGTATATGAATTACTTTATGGAAAACCGTGTTTCTTTTCATCCTGACATCGAGGCAGCAACTACAGACCAGGTCCTTCCCATGATCGTCCACAATCTGGGAATCGGCTTTTACCCCGAGCCCCTTGCCCGGGAAGTGATCAATGACGGGAAGATTTTTGCCCTTCAGCTTAAGGAGCCGCTCCCTCAGAGAGAGGTCTGCTTAGTCACAAACAGCAGTACTGCCATGAGTACTGCTGTCAAAAAAGCTATTGAATTTATTGTGTAAATCCCTGAGGCGGATCAGCCATTTACATTTATTGTTCCACTGTCCGCTCAATATGCATGGCAAGATAACCGATCTCGATAGGGTCCAGCTTTTTCCCAAGGCTTTTGCCCAGGCTCTCGCAGACATCCTCTGCGATCCTGTAGGATTCCGGATATTTTTCTTCTATATATTCATTCATATCCAGCTTCAGTGTCTCCCCTGTGGAGACACGGGCTACCATATATTTGATATGGTTCATCATACGGTTGTAGGACAGGGAGATCACATCGATCTTCCTTCCTGTGGCCATCTCGATCATGGCGATGCATTCCCGTACCGTTCTTGCTGTCTGCATGGCAACAGACACCTTTTCATCTCCAAGTGCTGAGTGAATATGAAGTGCCACATATCCCACCTCATGCTCATCGATCTCAATATCCATCCGCTCCTTCAGGATCTTCTTCAATACCTCCGCCACCTTGAATTCGCTGTAAAAAAGCACCTTGATATCATCGGTCAGAGGATTGCTGATCTGCTCATGATTCCGGATACGTCCCACCGCAAAGGAAATATGATCAGCAAGGGAAAACAGGATCCTTCTGTCTATGGTATCCCCAAAGGTCTTCTCAGCTTCTCTCAATATCTCATCTGCGATCTCCAGAAATTCCGGTGCTACGCTCTTTGCCAGTTCTTTTGCTGAGCCACGTTCTGTCTCCTGAGCCAGCCTGTAAAGGGTACAGTCTGCCGGAGCCTCAAAACGCTGGCTGACCTTCTTTCCAAATCCCACACCTTTTCCCAGAAGCACATATTCCTGGTTTTCTTCCATATCTATGGCAATGATGCCGTTATTGTTTAATACCTTGCTCACTCTGTACATCTTTTTCCCCACCATTTTTATATATCCTGCTGCTTTTCCACATTCCACCACTGTCTGCCCCGGATTTTCAGTCGACATTTTTGTCTGCAGCTGTTGATTTTCTTTATCGTAACAGAATCTTTCTTTTGTGTAAAGTCCTTCTGACAGACAGTTATTTTCTTTGCCACAGGAAAAGCGCGCCCGGGCATTAGGCGCGCTTTTCACAAAACCAATCTTCTATATTATTGCTGAAAAATTCCCTATTCTTCCACAGTCTCTACTGCGAACAGCGGCTCTCCTGCCTTGATCTCTCCATTGGCAAGAAGGTGTACTCTCTGATTATCCTCGATCTCTGTGCAAAGGATCGGAGAACATAAGGACGGAGCGTTTTCTGTAAGATACGGGATGTCAATCTTCATCAACGGCTCGCCTTTTTTTACATGCTGTCCCTGCTCTACCAGGATCTCAAAGCCTTTTCCTTCCAGCTTTACAGTGTCAATGCCGATATGGAGGAGCATAGGAAGATCTGTATCTGTCTGGAATCCGATGGCATGCTTTGTGTCAAAAATAAACTCTACCTCGCCGTCTTCCGGAGCACAGATCACCGGGTCCTTCGGTGTGACTACAGCACCCTCTCCCATCATTCCTTCCGCAAAGCCTTCATCCGGCGCTGTGGAAAGGTCTGCAGCGATACCGGTTACCGGGCTGTAGACAATCGCTGTTCTGAGAACCTTTTTCTCCGGCTGCGTGCTGGCTTCGGATGTCGGAGCTGTGTTCTGAGCAGCCTCACCTGTACTTTCTGCTGTACGCTCTGTATCAGACTGAACCTGATTTTCCGCATTGTCTGTTTCTTTCTCATTTGCACCTTCAAAATATTCATTCGGCGCTGTCTCCAGATAATCCTCCAGTTTGGATTTGATCACAGTTACCTGCGGACCGTAGATGATCTGCACGCCCTGGCCTTTTTTCACGATTCCTCTGGAGCCTGTTGTTTTCAGAATGTCGTCGTTAACTCTTGCTGCATCATGGACGGTGATACGGAGTCTTGTTGCACAGCAGTCCACATCACTGATGTTTTTCTTTCCTCCAAGGCCGGCTGTGATGGCTTCACTTATCGGATCTGCGGATGTGCTTCCTGCTGCTTCACCGGATTTACCGGCTTCTTTTCTCGCGTTTACATCTGCTTTTGTATAAAGCTTTGTTTCTGTGTCGTCATCCTCACGTCCCGGAGTCTTGAAGTTGAACTTTTTGATCAGGAAAGTGAAGATCACATAATAGAGAATAAAGTAAATGATACCTACCGGGATAATCCTGAGCCAGCTTGTCTTTGCATTTCCCTGAAGGATCCCGAACAGGAACAGATCAAGGAAACCGCCGGAAAAGGTAAGTCCTACTGCAATGTTCAGCATATGTGCGATCATATAAGCCGCACCTGCAAGAACAACCTGTACCGCAAACAATGCAGGAGCTACAAACAGGAAAGAGAACTCCAGTGGCTCTGTGATTCCTGTAAGCATACATGCAAGGGCTGCGGAAAGAAGAAGTCCGCCTGCTGCTTTTTTCTTCTCAGGCTTTGCACAGCGATACATGGCAAGAGCTGCTCCCGGAAGACCGAAGATCATGAAAATGAACTCTCCGGAAAAATATCTTGTTGCATCTGCGCTGAAATGCGCTACATTTGCGGAATCTGCAAGCTGGGCGAAAAAGATATTCTGTCCGCCCTGTACCATCTGGCCTGCAACCTCCATAGTCCCGCCAACGGCTGTCTGCCAGAATGGCATATAAAATACGTGATGAAGTCCGAAGGGGATCAGCGCACGTTTGATAATACCGAAGATCAGAGTTCCGATATAGCCGCTGCCTGTTACAAGACCACCCAGAGCATAAATACCGTTCTGGACTGCCGGCCATACAAAATACATCAGGATTCCTACAAACATATATACAATGGTGGAAATGATGGGCACAAATCTGGAACCACCGAAGAAGGAAAGTGCGTTTGGAAGCACGATCTTATGAAAACGGTTGTGCAAAGCTGCAACACCAAGGCCGACGATGATACCGCCAAACACACCCATCTGTAAGGACTGGATGCCGCAGACAGAGGTTACAGTACCTTCCAGAACGCTTTTTGCGATCTGTCCGTCTGCTGTGATCTTACCATTTACTACCAGCATACCATTGATGGCTACATTCATAACGAAGTAAGCGATCAGTGCAGAAAGAGCTGCTACCTCTTTCTCTTTTTTTGCCATACCGATGGCCACACCTACTGCAAAGATCAGCGGCAGGTTATCAAATACCGCGCTTCCGACTTTGTTCATAATGATCAGGAGTGCATGTAAAATTGTTCCGTCTCCCAGAATCTTCTGAAGTCCGTAGGTTGCAATGGTTGTTTCATTTGTGAAGGAACTGCCGAATCCAAGAAGCAGGCCTGCCACAGGAAGGATTGCTATGGGAAGCATAAAGGAACGTCCCACTCGCTGCAAAACTCCGAAAATCTTGTCTTTCATGTTTTCTCTCCTTTTCTTTCGACGTTTTGGAGCGGGAGTCTTTTAAGTGGGCAACAAAAAAAGACACCAACCCCCATAAACGTCAAATAATAACATTTATGACTGGTTAATGCCTGCTTATCAGTTACACACCAAATCTGAAGTACACTATACGGGTTTTGTTCTTCTGTGTCAAGGAGTAATTTGATTTTTTCCCAAAAAGATATCTCCTCATATCACTATCCGCTCCGTTGCCAGCAATCCCTCGCGGAATATTACCTGTGAACAGCAGCCATATAGCTTCTATTCTCAGAAAGTATGCAAAAACGAAACAGACCTGAAATTCACTTATCTTGACTTTATTCTTACTTATGATAAGATGAACATAGAATGTCCGGCAGCAATGTTTTTTGCCCAGACAACACTATACATTTCATAAAAACGGAGGTACTTTTCCGATGAATACCATCAAGAAATTCATCCACTACTACGGCCCGTACAAAGCGGTCTTTTTTATTGACCTGATCTGTGCAGCCGTTATCAGTCTGGTAGATCTTGCTTATCCCCAGATTCTTCGTACTATGACAAAAACTCTCTTTACACAGGATAAGGATATTATTCTTCATGCCCTCCCTGTGATTGCAGCTTCTCTTTTTGTTATGTACATTGTGCAGAGTCTCTGCAAATATTATGTAACCTATCAGGGACATATGATGGGTGCAAAGATGGAACGTGATATGCGCCGGGAGCTTTTTGACCATTACCAGGAGCTGTCTTTTTCCTATTACAGCAGGAATAATTCCGGTCAGATGATGAGCAAGCTGGTCAGTGACCTTTTTGACATTTCCGAGTTTGCACATCATGGTCCTGAGAATCTTTTTATCTCTCTGGTAAAGATCGTCGGTGCTTTTATCTTCTTGGTCTTTATCAACAAGAAGCTTGCACTGCCGCTGATCCTCCTGGTGATCGTGATGTTTGTGTTTTCCTTCCGCCAGAATGCAAAAATGCAGGAAACCTTCATGGAAAACCGTCGTAAGATCGGAGATGTAAATGCCAGTCTTCAGGATACGCTTTCCGGAATCCGCGTGGTGCAGTCCTTCGCAAACGAGGACATCGAACGTGCCAAATTTAAGAAAAGCAACGAAGCGTTCCTTGTTTCCAAAAGAGATAATTATCACTGCATGGGAAGCTTCATGAGTTCCAATCTTTTCTTCCAGGGCATGATGTACCTGGTAACTCTTGTTTACGGCGGCTATCTGATCGCTCAGGGTGAAATGCAGACTGCAGATCTTGCCATGTATGCCCTGTATATCGGAATCTTTATCAGCCCCATTCAGATCCTGGTGGAACTTGTGGAAATGATGCAGAAGGGTCTTTCCGGTTTCCGCCGTTTCCTGGATGTGATGGAAACAGAATCCGAGATCAGGGATGCATACAACGCTGCGGAGCTTACGGACGTGAAAGGACATGTGCGTTACGACCATGTTTCTTTTCATTACAGCGATGATGAAACTCCTGTGCTTTCCGATATCTCTATTGATATCCCGGCTGGAAAATCCATTGCCCTGGTGGGACCTTCCGGAAGCGGAAAAACCACGATCTGCTCTCTCCTGCCCAGATTTTATGATGTGACCGGCGGTTCCATTACTGTAGACGGAAAGGATATCCGCGGGCTGACTCTTAAGAGCCTTCGAAGCCAGATCGGTATGGTACAGCAGGATGTCTATCTTTTTGATGGAACCATTAAGGATAATATTGCCTACGGAAAGCCCGGAGCTTCCGATGAAGAGATCATCAAAGCCGCCAAATGTGCGAGTATCCATGACTTTATCATGGAGCTTCCGGATAAATACGACACTTATGTCGGAGAACGTGGCACACGCCTTTCCGGTGGACAGAAGCAGCGGATCTCCATTGCACGTGTATTCCTTAAGAATCCTCCGATCCTGATCCTGGATGAGGCCACCAGCGCTCTGGATAACGAAAGCGAACGTTGGATCCAGAAGAGTCTGGAGGAGCTTTCAAAAAATCGTACTACCATTACGATCGCGCACCGGCTTTCTACGATCCGTGATGCGGATGAGATCATTGTGATCACAGAGGAGGGTATCGCCGAAAGAGGCACTCATGCTGAACTGCTTGAGAAGAATGGATTGTATGCTGCATATTACAATATGTAGAAAGATACGAGGGAGGCGCTTCGCTGTCCCACTGAGATTTTTATAGGGCAAAATAAAAGGCTGCTGTATACCTTATCAATAGTGATATAGATATATAGCAGTCTTTTTATTTGTCAATTACTATCTTTTCAAAAAATTCAATCAAAGATTACAGCAGATAAACCGGAAGCTCGTCTTTAATTCCTACTGGCTGGTTGTTGTCCGGCTCATCTTTCTTTGGGGTGAGGAATTTGGCCTGGAGTTCGTAGGCGTTTCCTCCGCTGATCACGTTCTGGGCTACAGTTCCTGTTGTTTCTGCTGCAGCTGTTTTCTTTGCTGCGGTTTTACGTGCTGTTGTTTTTCTGGTAGTGGTTTTCTTTGCTGTTGTTTTTGTTGCGGCTGCTTTCTTTGCTGTGGTCTTCTTTGCAGGAGCTTTGGCTGCTGTTTTCTTTGCTGTAGTTTTTTCTGCCGCTTTTTCAGCTGTTTCAGCTTTTACCTCTGACGGCTTCTCTGCTGCTTTAACCTCAGCCTCTTTTACCTCTGTTTTTGTTTCTGTTTTGGATGCTTTTTCTGCATTTACTGCTCTTGCGATGCTTGCTTTACCTACTGACACGATTCATTACCTCCTCTGCCAATGCTATGTACTCTTTTGCGCTGCGGCTGCTTTTTTTGAACTCCACAACTGGTTCACTGCTGTCCTGGGACCATTCGATGGAGCTGTCTACACGGATAAAAGATTCGAAAAGATAGATTCCTTCCATTTCTTTCAGTGTTTCCATAGTCTGTTTGAAATAATTCTTTCTGGCATCTGCCTTGGTTACTACGATTCCCAAAACCTTTAAATCCGGAGCGATCTCCCTGACTTCATTGAGGAAATCAAACATATTTGCAAGACCAAACATACCCCACGGACTTGCCTCTACCGGAACAAGAACATAATCGGATGCACATAAAATATTCATCACCCAGCCGCCAAGAGTAGGCGGTGCATCAATGAGAATGTAATCGTACACTCCGGAATCTTTAACCTTCTGCAGACATTTCCGCAGGATAAACTCTCTCTGCCATTTTGTAAAAAGCTCATATTCCACGGAGCTCATCAGCGTAGACGACGGAACCAGATCCAGATTCTCATACTTCGTATGCACGATAAAATCGCTGAGATCCGACTGATGACCGATAGCATAGTAGAGATTCTTTTCCCCTGCTGCCATCTCAAGCACTTCTTCCTCCGAAAAAAAAGAAAGGGAAAGATTCAGCTGCATATCACCGTCTACCATCAGTACCTTCTTACCCATGCCGGCCAGTGCCGCTCCCACATTGGAACAGCTGGTGGACTTTCCGCTGCCGCCCTTATTATTTGCAAAACAGATCGTTACTGTATTTCCCATTACAGCCTCCCGACAACATAATTTCGTATTTTCTGTCACTTGCCCTTATTATAATATAACGTTCTCCTAAAAACAAGCACATCCCCCATAAAACCACGAAAACCGACAAAATAACCTCACATAAAACAACAGTATATACACCCAAAAACAGCAGGTTCCGGATCACTCCGAAAACCTGCTGTCCTGATTCGCTGACTATTATTATTTTACGATAAAAGATTTTCTCTTGCTGACAACATCGAAGATAACCGCTGCCAGAAGAACCATACCTTTAACAACCTTCTGGATATTCTGGTCAATACCCATGATACTCATACCAAGATTCAGAACACCCATCAGAAGTGCACCAATGATAACACCAGGAACTGTACCGGTACCACCATAAGCAGAAGCACCACCAATAAGTCAATCACAGTCCTTCTCCTGTATGTTTTTCCTTACTGCTCGAATCTGCCCTTCATCTTCACTTCCTGCTCCCACACAGCGACCTTGCCGCGGGCAAACAGGCTGTTGATGTTGAGATTCTCATCCAGTACCAGAAGGTCTGCGTCTGCGCCTTCCGCTACACAGCCCTTGATTCCTTCTTTGCCAAGGAGTACGGCCGGAGTGCTGGTCAGAAGCTGTAAGGCATCCTCCAGCGGCATGCCCTCTCTTACCAGGATCTGGATGGTACGGTGCAGATACTTCGGGGACGCGTAGGTCAGGCCAATGCACTCGCCCTCTTCGTTGAAGCGCGGCTGGCTTCCGAACGCGTCACTGGACATGGTTACATGATCCAGGCTCACATCTTCGCGGTGCAACAGCTCATAGAGCTTCAGAGCATCGGATTCGACCTCCACATCATCGGCGCCGGCGGTGCAGTCAATGTAGCCGCCACGGCGCACCAGATCCGCGCCGGCATCAATCAGTCCAGGATTGCGTAAGATGTGGGTCGGCAGCAGGTTCTTGGCTGGAACGTCGGAATGATCCAGCACATAGAAAATCGGATCCAGTCTTCCCTCTCCGTCACCCATGTGCATGGTTACCAGGCCAGGGGTATTGCTGAGTAAGCCGGCTCTGCGCGCTGCAGTAGCCAGCGCGATCAGCTCTTCTCCGCCTGGGTTGGAGCTTCTGTGGTCCGATACCGCTACCTTCACACCGATCATCGGTGGAACCAGGATGATATCGCGCTCTACACTTCCGGTCAGGGTGGTCGGCGGGTAACCATAGGAACTGGTCAGAGTGTACACGGTCATGCCCTCTTCGGTCAGGGCGCGAGCTTTTGCGACCAGATTTTCCACACTGCGGGTTACGCCATCGGTTCCCAGAAGTCCGACTACCGTGGTAATACCATTTTTGAAGAATTCACTGAGCTGGGATTCCGGTACACGGGATGCCGGCCCCTGCTCTCCGCCGCCGCCTGTGATATGCACGTGCATGTCAATGTAAGCCGGAACAACGGTCTTTCCCTCCAGATCATAGGTTTCCACTCCCGGAAGTCCCTCATATCCCTCAATAGTATCCTGCATCAGAAGGATTTTTTCCCCCTCAATAAGGATATCTTTCTTTCCCAGTTTCTCCGGTGCGTACACATTCGCGTTTTTCAGTAACTTGATCATAATGTCAATTCTCCTGTCTCTTTCTTTTCCGCTTTTCTATTTCAAAGCTTCTGTCAGTCTGTCTCAAAGGTGCCTTTTACCAGTGCTTTTCCATACTCCACCATTTTCTGTCCACGGACAAATACCGTATCTACCAGAAATTCCTCATCCAGGATCACAAGATCCGCGTCGCTGCCCGGACGGATGCAGCCCTTTTTCGGGAATAATCCGTTGGCTCTGGCCGGGTTCTCCCCGCAGATGCGGATGGCTTTTTCCACCGGAACCCCTGCCTTTACAGCATCACGCACTTCCTCATGCAGGGAAGAAAGCCGTGTAACCAGAAGCTTTGCGCCGCCCCCGCCAATCACATGAACATGCTGGTCCACATAACCAGGAATTACCATTTTTCCATCTGCAGAAACAACTTCCACCGGAGCAGAAAGTTCCGGTGGATCGATGTGTTCTGCCACAGAAAATACTTTTTCATCTACGATCAGGATATCACGGATTCCTTTTGGATCCGGATCATACAGATTCGCGTTTTTAATCAAAAGCACTCTGGACATCGTATTTAGTTCTCCTTTTTCTTCTCATCATCGAGCTTGGCAATACCAAATCCGGTAAAGCCCCAGATGATTGCAAAAATCCAGCCGGTGTAGCACAGGATTGCCCATGGAAGGTAATCCAAAGTCTCTACGCCAAGGGTGGAAGCCATGTAAGCACCTGCTGCGGACCACGGGATCAGCGGTACAACTACGGTACCGGCATCCTCAAGGGTTCTGGACAGGTTCTTTGCCGCAAGCCCGCGCTCTTTGTAAGCGTCACGGAACATCTCGCCCGGAATCAGAATGGCAAGGTAAGAGTTACCGGTGGTCAGTGCCATGGTAATGCAGGCTGCAACGGTTGCGGTGATCAGCGCACCGGTACTCTTTGCCACGCTTAAGATCTTCTGGAGTACCACATCCAGACAGCCAGCCCGGCTCATGATACCTGCAAAGCAGAATGCGCAGAATACCAGAAGTGTGGTGCTCATAATGCCGTTCATACCGCCGCGGTTTAACAGCTTGGTTACGGCCTCGGAACAGGTCTCGGTGTCAAATCCTGCACGGTGGATCATGGATACATCAAAACCGTTTACGGTTGCCTTTAACACATCTCCTAACGCTACGTGCTGAATGAAGACACTCTCCAAGCCTGCTACAAAAGTAGAAAGAAGCATAACCGGAATGGTTGGCTTCTGAAGCAGGGAGCCGCCCAGCACGATCACTACCGGAATGATGATCAGCAGGTTCCAGCTGTACATGGAAGAAAGCTGGCTTAATAAAGTAGTAACGGTGTCAGAAGTAATATCTGCGCTTACATCTGCGTTCATACCAACAATGGCATATACCACCAGGGAAACGATGGTTGCTGGGACAGTGGTGTAGAACATATGTCCGATATGCTCATACAGTGTGCTGCCTGCCGCGATCGGAGCCAGGTTTGTGGTATCGGACAGCGGAGACATCTTGTCACCAAAGTAGGAACCTGCGATGCAGGCGCCTGCAGTAGCCGGAAGGGATACGCCAAGGGCGCTTGCGATTCCCATCAGGGCAACACCCATGGTTGCAACGGAACCCCAGGAGGTACCGGTAACAACCGAAACCACTGCCTCGATCAGGAACGCGGTAACCAGCATGAATTTCGGGTTTACGATCTGGACGCCGTAATAAATCATCATCGGAATGGTACCGGATGCCATCCAGGTACCAACCATAGCGCCAACACATACAAGAATCAGGATGGCAGGCATGCCCTTTGCAATCTTGGTGCAGATCTCATCCATCATCTCATCCCAGGTAATGCCTACACGGAACGCGATAAATGCTGCGATTGCAGCTACCATGATCAGAAGCGGCTCTGTGCTGTAGCCGAATACGCCTTTTCCGATGGTAAGGATCAGGAGCATTGCGACGATCGGTGTGATCGATTCCGCAAAAGTGGGCAGACGTTTGGCCCGTTCTTTCTTTTCTTTCATTTGTAGTTTCTCCTTTTAGCCTCCTTCGTGACAGTTTCACATTTTATCACGGCAGAGTATTAAGATTTGGACTTATTATATCAGAAAAGATAACGGGCAACAACTAAAACTTTATATTTTTTTATTTTCTTGTTACACGGGAGTTTGACACATTGAAATTCAAAAAAGTACCGCAAAGCCTTGAAACAGGCTTATTTTTTTGTCAAATTTTTATTTTTATTATATAGTAATATTTAGTGATATGTACTATAACAGTGGAAGCGGTAATTATTGTGCGTATAACAACATCAAAATCAAAAAATTCCGAGTCCTTTTATATCACTCAGTCCTATACAAATCCGGTTATTAAACCGCGCTTTGAAAGGAACTTATACTACAGAACAATTGCTCCATATTTTAAAAGACATAAAATTTGCAGATGTAGAAGAACAGGGTTTCATGCCGGTATATGAACGTCAGGAAATCACT
>OIBN01000653.1_pt1 | contig 15011 bp, 14 predicted proteins | sample 1581031 | NCBI WGS metagenome assembly OIBN01 (sample SAMEA3882531, study PRJEB24775) | human gut metagenome | biome: human-associated habitat; feature: intestine environment; material: feces | place: Netherlands | collected 2009/2010
GCCTTCGTGTAGGTGGAACCTACGTCGCATCCGCCAAAGTATTTCATAGTATTTAAGTCCTTTCCTTCAATTCAAAAAAGTTTACATGCACACGTCGTCCGCGAAGTCAAGCAGAGTCTCGTCGACCGGGGTGGCGTGCATGACGGTGTCCATATAGCTGGAGACCGTGTCGCGCATGGTGCGGCGCGAAACGGTGCGCGGATCCATCAGGTCGTGCGGGATCCAGATCAGGTGCAGACCCAGCTCGCGGCCCTGCTCGTCGAGCAGGCCCTGAACGGTGGCCATGTTCTTGCACGCAACGTGCTGCCACATGATGACGATGTTTGTGTTCCACGCCTCGCACTGACGCCAGAGCTCGGTGACGACGTTGTGGTAACCGCCGTTGGTGTGGCGGCGCATGACCATGCGCTCGTACAGGCGGGCCATGTCACGCAGGGCCTCGGTCTCGTCGGTGGTGTTGAGGTGCTTGGTGTAGTTGAGAGATTCCATCTCAACGACGACGTTGATGCCCCAGCTGTTGGCCAGCCAGTTGGAGAAGTTGGCGTAGTAGTGCGGCGGGCAGCTCCAGGTGATAGCACGATAGCGCATCTTGTTGCGCCAGGCCTGCTCCTTGTTCTTGTAGCCCTTGAGGAGGATCTTGTTGACCTTCTCGCAGGACTTGATGGTACGCGGATCGAGGCCGCCGTCCATCTCATAGCACCACTTGCGGAACAGCTCGTAGGTCGGGCCGATCAGCTGCGGATAAGCGGTCTTGTTGATCTCCCACTTCTGCAGCTCGTAGTCGGTCTCGGTGTTGAAGCGCTTCATAGCGGTGAAGTAAGCATCCCAGTTCCACTTCTCGCCGGTCTGCTTCTCAATGAAGCGGATGCACGCCTTGACGTCTTCCACAGCGGCGTCGAGCGTCAGCTCGTCCTCGTAGCGGACGGGGAAGCACAGGTGATGCACCGGGATTTCGGGGAAGCGGCGGGCGAAGTAGCTGGATGCCATGACGGAACCGTCGCACGGCATGGAGCTGGAGATGTAGCAGCTGCCCAGATGCGGCAGAGCGTCGATGACGAGCGCGCCGCACTCGGACGTCGGAACCGGGCAGGTATCGGCCGGGAGACCGAAGGACTCGACGGCGTCGATGTACGGGATGCAGGTGAGCTGGTCGATCTCGGAGACCAGGAACACCGGCAGCAGCTGGTGCGGGATGCCGTACAGGGTCGGGAAGCCGGCCATGATCTGCGCCATGGTCATCTCGTCGATCAGAACGAGCTTGCTGTTGAGCTCCTCGCTGTTGCCGTTGCGTCTGTCGCCCTTAGCGAGAATAACGAGGTTCTCGGCGACGTAGCGGTAGATGCAGTAGGTAAGCTCGTGGCTCATGCGCAGGTTGGAGCCGCGCAGGCCGAGGATGTTCTTGTCCATGAAGCTGTGGCAGCAGAAGTAAGACACCATCCAGCGATAGTACAGCGTCTGGTTCATAGCCGGGATCAGGTCCTTGGAGAAGGACATGAGCAGCATGCCCCACAGACGAGCCCATTCATAGAAGTCATAGACCGTGTCCTTGATGCCGCGCCACTCACGACGCACGGTGCACATGGCGCCGTCGCGATACAGGCGGCCGAGGTGACGCTCACCGTTGAGGATGAGGTCGATCTTATCCTTCATAGAGGCAGCCGCGAAGGCCTTGTACTCTTCTTTGATACGGTCACGGTCGGAAATGAGAATGTTCTTCCAGCCCTCACCGAACTTTTTCCAGTCGGTCTCCTTGAACATGTCCCAGAAGATGCCGCCGACCAGTTTCAGGTTCTCTGCCTGAGCAGCCCAGTCCATTCTGTCTTTCGCTTTGAAGAATTTCGGATTGGGATATTTCACCTTGCCCATTACTTGGCACCCCTTTCTCTCTGGATCTTCTTGATCTCCAGGCTCTCCACGAACGCCTGAACGCGCGTGCGGAGCTGACCCGAGTAGCCGTTGTTATACACACGGTCGATCGACAGGACCGGCCAGCCGTACTCGGTGTTCATGATGTAGCTCGCCAGAGCACGCTCGAAGCCCCAGTAGTCGCAGTACTTCATCTGCTCATAGATGATGCCGTCCGCCTTGTACTCGCGCGCCAGACGGTCGGCCGTCTCGCGGCGCTGGTGCACCTTCTCGTCGGAGATGTAACGAGCGCACTCGCTGGTCTCCATGTAGTGGCGGCAGATCTGACGCAGGACGTCTTCCTCGTCGTTGAGCTCGATGACCTCGCGGCCCGGGGTGCTGCCGAAGCAGAAACGGTCGGACACGATGAGTGCGCCGCAGCCCTCGATGAGCTTTGTCAGGCTCGGATCGTCGATCTCGCTGCCGACGATGGCCACGCGGGCGCGGTACGGATTCTTGGCGTCCGGCTTGCGCTTTTTGAGCTCAGCGAGCGTCTCGCGCAGGTAGGGCAGGATGAGCGCCTTGGGGCAGGTATAGCTCACGAGGTTGAGGATGTGGAACTCGTAGCCCGTGATGATCGGGTTGTCGAGCTTGCGCATCTCAGCAATTTCGCTGATGATCTTGCAGACCTCGTTGTGCTCGGCGACGGCCTTGCGCAGCGCCTCGTCGGACGTATCAACGCCGAAGGTCTCGGTCAGACGGTTGAGCACGTGCTCGCGCATCTGCGTGGTGTAGGAATCAATGTAGTAATCGGTCACCTTGAGCGGCATGTCGGTATGCGTGACAAAGAATTTCTCCTTGCTGTTGACCTTCAGGACCTCGAAGTGCTCCATGGAGCGGTTCATGGCCGAGCAGGCGTCCACGCCGATCATCGCATCCAGGAACTGGTAGCCACCCTCGATCGCACGCTCGACGAGCGCACGTGCGTAGTCACAGGTATAGTTGGACATGTAGTACGTCGAGATATCCAGCGAACCGGTCTTGGGTGCTCTGAGTCGCACAGAGATGCAGTTGTCTACGTTGAGGAGGACCTCCGGAATGTGATAGCAGGTATAGCCGAGAACGATGCTGCCGTTCTCCTGTGCCTGCCGTACCAACTCGTTGTTGGCGTCTTCCAGAAGGTTTTCAAAGTAGATCAGATGCTTCAGATCTTTCAAATGTTTCCCCTTCCTTCCTGATGGTTGTTGTTTCTTGCTCTGGTATTACCAGAATTCAGCATTATCATATAGCAGTATTCCTGAAAAAGCAATGCTATGTGTCTCGATTTTAACATTTTCGGAACTATGCCGACATTTTCGCTTGACAGTCCGTCAATATGATGATAAATTCAAAACGAAAAGCACTTGGTAATACCAAATACATTTTGGGGGTGGAACGATGGGATTTGACAAGATCGAGGCGGTCTCGCTCACGGATCAGTTTGTTCATAAGGTCGAGAGCATGATCATTTCCGGGGAACTGATGCCGGGCGACCAACTGCCGCCGGCGCGGGAGCTGAGCGCGCGCATGGGCGTGAGCCGGCCGGTGATCTCGGCCGGCCTGATCGAGCTGGAGAAGATGGGCTTCGTGGAGATCGTGACGCGCCAGGGCGTGTACGTCAGCGATTACCGCAAGACCGGCTCGCTCGATACGCTCACGGCGCTGCTGAATTATAACGGCGGCGTCATGCGCGACGATGAGGTGCGCTCGCTCATAGAGGTGCGCAGCGCGAACGAGTGCCTGTGCGTGAAGCTGGTGGTCGAGCGCGCCACACAGGCCGAGCTTGACGAGCTCGCGCCCATGCTGGACGCAATCAAGGACGCCAAAACCGACCAGGAGGGCGCCGAGGCGACGTTTCAGTTCCACCACGCGCTGAGCGTTTTGTCGCGCAATACGTTTTTGCCGCTGCTGTATAACTCCATCCACAGCTACGGGCTGCACTTCTGGAGCCTGTACCGCCAGCGCTACGGCGCCAACCGCCTGTATCAGAATAAGCTCGAGCTCTACCGCGCGCTGCTCGACCGCGACGCCGAGCGCGCACAGGCGTTCACCTCCGATATGCTCGACAGCGTTGCCAACGGCGCGTTCTCGCTCTATAGTCATCCCGATCAGACGTCACACAGCGTATGAAAAAACCGCAGGGCCCGGTCGGGCTCTGCGGTTTTTGACAGCCGGTTGGGAAGAAGAGGCGCTATCGGGCGGCTCATGACCGACGGTCTATCCGGGACGTGAAGGGTGGCCGCGCACCGGGCGCCAGGGAACGTACACGGCAGGTGAGCTCCCTCTGTGGTATTACCACGTGACGCAGCATCATCGTAACCCGAATCTCCACGGATGGCAAGCGGAAAATGCAAAATTGATAAATAATCAGCAATGTGTTCCTGCGCGATGGTCGGAAACTATGAAAAACATAGAATTCATACGCCGGCTTTTCTGGTAATACCAAATATCCAGCCGTGGGCGAGCGGCACGTTCGCCGTTTGCGGTGCGCTTGCCGGGCCTGCATGGGAAGTACGCGGCCGCGTCAGATGACGTAGTCGTTCGCGGCGCGTGCCGTCTGCTGCTCGAGCAGGTCCTGCAGCGTGATGCCGTCGAGGTAGTTGCAGATGACGCGCTCCAGCCCTTCCCACATGGGCAGGGTGGCGCACTCTCCGCAGCGCGGACATGGATTCGGATGCTGGTCGAGGCAGGCCACGGGCGCGAGCCCGCCCTCGGTCAGGCGCAGGATCTCACCGACGGTGTAATCCTGCGGGGCACGGGCCAGCCGGTAGCCGCCCTGATAGCCGCGCGTGGTGCGCAGAATGTTGGATTTGCCCAGCATGGGCACGATCTGCTCCAGATATTTTTTCGAGATCTCCTGCCGCTGCGCGATGTCCTTGAGCGCGACATAGCCGTCGCCCTGATGCGTGGCCAGATCGAGCATCATGCGCAGGGCATACCGGCCTTTTGTAGATATTTTCATGGGCAGTCCCCCTTTAAATTACATATTATAATAATAACATATGCTTACTAGGTTTTCAAGCGATTTCTGGCGCACCTGCGCAGGCGGTCGTCCTGCTTGACAGCGGCTTGGCAAGCCACTATAATAAGGACAGATTTCCGGCCGGGACGCGCCGTGTGCGTGCATACGGCCGGAAGTCTGTGCGTTTAGCGGCAAATTATGCGCTCGGAGGGGCTCATGGACAGCAGAAAGAAAAAGCTCACGCAGTATGTCGTGCCGACGATTCTCGGCAACTGCGCTTATTTTCTCTTTACGATCATCGACGGCATTTTTGTCGGGCAGGGCGTCGGCACGGATGCGCTCGGCGCGGTCAATCTGGTCTGGCCGTTTGTGATGGTGCTCAACGCCATCATCATGCTCACGGTCGTCGGCGGCGTGACGGTCTCGGCCGTGCGCATCGGCCGCGGGGACATTGCCGGCGCAAATCAGGCGTTCATGCACTCGCTTGCCGGCACGCTGACGGCCGCGATCATTATGACGCTCATCGGCACGTGTCTCACGTCTCAGATCGCAACGCTGCTCGGCGCAAACGAGACCTATCATCAGCTCGTGTGCGACTACCTGTTCTGGTATTCGCTCTTTGCGGTGCCGTCGGGCCTGATGACATTTATGAATAACTACTGCCGCAACGACGGTTCGCCCGTGCTCGTAAGCGTGGGCTCCACGATTGCGACGGTCATCAACATCTTCCTCGACTGGCTGTTTGTGTTCCCGCTGCAAAAAGGACTCATGGGCGCGGCCATCGCGACCGGCATCTCGCAGACGTGCGGTATGCTGATCGTATCGACGCACTTCATCCTGCGCCGCGGCCAGCTGCGGGTGGGCCGGTTTCGTTTTTCGGGCAAGCTCGCGCGCAAGCTGCTTTTGCGCGGTACGCCGGAGGCCATCGCGCAGTTTGCCGTCCCGGTGGCGACGCTGTGCACGAACTACGTCCTGCTTGCCCGCCTTGGCGACATGGCCGTGAACGCCTATTCGATCATCTGCTACGTGGCGTCGTTTTCCGCGGCCATCTTCATCGGCGTCTCGAGCGGCCTGCAGCCGCTGCTCGGCCAGAGCTATGGTGCGAAGGACGCGCAGGAGCTCCGGTGGTATTTTCGCGCGGGCGTGCTCATTGACCTGATCGGCAGCACGCTCATCAACGTGGTGCTGCTGTTCGTCGGCGGGCCGATCTGCAAAATGTTCGGTGCCGATGCGTTGACGCTCGCCTGCACGGTGCAGTACATGCCGCGCTATGCCTGGGGCTTTATCATCATGAGCGTGAACACGCTCATATCGGCCTATCTCTATTCGACCAAGCGCACGAAGCAGGCGGTCATTTTGAACCTGTGCCGCAGCTTCCTGCTTGACAGCGCGGTCATTTTTGCCGTGCCGGCCATTTTTGGCGGCAACGCTGTCTGGCTGACGATGGGCATCTATGAGGGGCTGGCGCTGCTGCTCGGTGTTGTGCTCCTGCGCACGTCGGAGCGCAACGGCATCGTGTTTCGCTGAAACTGCATACGAAACGGCCGCCGGTTTCTGACCGGCGGCCGTTTGCTGCCCAAATTTATTTGCCCACGCAAAAGCGCGCGAAGATGCGGTTCGTGATGTCCTCGCGGATGGAGGTGCCCGTCAGTTCGCCGATGGCGGCCATGGCCTCCTCGGCCTCCGTGAGCACGGCGTCGGGCGTCACGCCCAGCAGCATCGCCTCGCGCGCGGCGCGCAGCGACTCCAGCGCGCGGCCGATGGCCTCGGCATGGCGAGCGTTCGTGAGGATCTCGCCGGCCGGCGCGTCCGGAGCGGGGAAGCGCTCCGCGACTGCCTGCTCGAGTGCCTCCAGACCCGTGCGCTCTTTTGCCGAGAGCACGCACACGGCGTCAAACTGCGCCGCCAGCGTATCCGGCTGCACGGCGGCGGGCAGATCGGCCTTGTTGAGCACCGCGACGCGCACCGGCGCTGCCTGCGCGGCCGCGATGACCTGCCGGTCATCATCGTCGAGCGGCCGCGCCGCGTCAAACACCGCGATGGCGAGTGCCGCGTCCGCTGCTGCGTCCAGTGCCCGGTGCACGCCGATGGCCTCCACGGGGTCGGCCGTGTCGCGCAGCCCGGCGGTATCGGTCAGGCGCAGGAGCACGCCGCCGAGCGTGACGCGCGCGTCGATCGTGTCGCGGGTCGTGCCGGGCACGTCCGTCACGATGGCGCGCTCGTAGCCGAGCAGGGCGTTGAGCAGGGAGGACTTGCCCGCGTTTGGCCGGCCGAGAATCACGGCCGGAACGCCGCCGTGGAGCACATTTGCGCGGGAAAACGTGTCCAGCAGTCGCTGGAGCTGGTCGATGCAGTCGGTCAGCGTGGCCTCGTAGGCGCTGAGCTGAAAGTCCGGGATGTCCTCGTCCGGGTAGTCGATCACGGCGTGGTAGTGGCTGGCGATGTCCTGCAGCGCATCATATACGGTCTGCGCGCGCCGCAGCACCGCGCCGCCGAGCTGCCCGGCGGCATTTTTCGCATCCAGCGTGGTTTCGGCGTGGATGAGGTCGATGACGGCTTCTGCCTGCGTGAGATCCATGCGGCCGTTGAGGAAGGCGCGCTTCGTGAATTCACCCGCCAGCGCCTGCCGCGCCCCGGCGGCGAACAGCGCCTGCAGTCCCGCGCGCAGCACGGCCGGCGAGCCGTGGCACTGCAGCTCGGCCGTGTCCTCGCCGGTGTAGCTGTGCGGGGCGCGGCTGACGGTGCACAGGCAGAGGTCGAGCGTTTGGCCGTCGGTGTCGCAAAAAGCGCCGTAGACGAGCTTGCGATCCGGTGCTTCGGACATGGGGCGGCCGTTCGCCGGGCGAAACACGCGGTCGATAACGGTGAGCACCTCGTCACCGGACAGACGCAGGATGCCGATCGCGGACAGGACGTTGCCGGTCGCAATGGCGGCGATCGTATCAGACATGAGAAAACTCCTTTGTGCAGATCGGCGGAGCCGCTGGCTCCGCCGATCCAATCGTTTTATGATTGTGTTTGCGAGCGCAGGCTCGCTTCCCGCAGCCGCATGAAAACCGTGGCGGCCTGTGCGCGCGTGGCAAGTCCGCGTGGGTTGAAGTAACCCCGTCCATCACCGGCGATGATCCCGGTCGTGCGCATGAGCTCCACACCGTCGCGCGCCCAGTCGGAGACCGCGTTCATATCCTGCAGCGTGACAGGGTCGGTGATCGTGGGAAGTGCTTTTCCGGTGCTCTGCACATAGCGCGCGATGATGGTCGCCATCTGTTCGCGCGTGATCGGCGTGTTCGGTTCAAAGCGCCCGCTGCCCATACCGTTGACGATGTTTTGCTGCGCGGCCCATTCGACATACGGCGCGTACCAGCTCCCGGGCGTGACATCGGTGAAGGAAACGCTTGTGTAGTCCGCTTCGTTGATCTGCACAAGCCGGCCCAGCACCGTCACGAACATGGCGCGCGTGAGCGCGTCATTCGGCGCGAAATATCGGCCGCCGACGCCGTCCATGAGACCGTTGGCAGCAACGTATTCCACGGCATCAGCGTACCATGCACCGGCGGGCACATCCACGAAGCGCGTGACGGAAGCGCTCGCTGACACAAGCAGCGAGACGGTCTGCTCGCAGGTAATGGTCGCCCGCAGATTTTCACAGGCGATGTAGCGGTGCGCCGTGTGCAGCGCGCCGGAGGCGGCCTTTTTGCCGTCGGTCGTGTCGACGAGCACACCGGCGGAAATGGTCACGCCTGCGCTCCCGCTCAGAACGGTGAAGCAGTCGCCGGTCTTGAGCGCGACCGTGCTGCCGGCGTTGAGCGTGCAGATGCGGCTCTTGGCGGCGGTGCTGTGCAGCGCCGCGTCATGCGTCTGCAGGGCTTTGTCCAGTGCGGCCTGCGCGGCGGAATGCGCCGTGGCCTCGGCGTGGCTCAGCACCGCAGACGACCAGCTGTCCACAAAGCTGTGCGACAGCAGCGGATCCTGCCGACTGCCGGCGTCGGCAGCCAAAGCGGGCGCCGTGCCGGCAAGCAGCATCAGCGTCAGCAGCAACGAGATCAGTCGCTTGATTTTCAAGGGGCAGACCTCCTTTGCGGGCTGTCAGGCCTTCTTGTTCTTCGCAGCGCGGGCCTCGGCCTCGTCCTGGCTTTCGGCAATGTAGTAGCCGAGCGCCAGCAGGCTGTCGGAGAAGTGGATGTTTTCGATGATCGGGTCGGCATCTTTGATCTGCAGTTCCGTGTTCGTGAAGTTCCAGATGGCCTTCACGCCGACGGAGCAGATCTCATTGGCGACGTCGTTGGCCATGGCCTTCGGCACACAGAGAACGGCGACGTCCGGCTGGAGCTCGGCAAGAATGTCGTCGAGCGTGGAGAAGTCATGCACCGCGATGCCGTGCATTTCCTTGCCGATGAGGTCGGGGTTGATGTCGAACGCGGCCTTGAGGGTGAAGCCGTACTGCTCGAAGCAGAAGTTCTCCACCAGCGCGCGGCCGATGTTGCCGACGCCGACCAGAACGGCCGAGTAGTTGCGATCCATGCCCAGGATCTTGGCGACCTCGCCGCGCAGCGCCACAACGTTGTAGCCATAGCCCTGCTGGCCGAACTCACCAAAGCAGCTGAAATCCTGACGGATCTGCGAGGGGGTCAGGCCCATCTGACGGCCCAGCTCGCCGGAAGAGATGCGCTCGATCCCGGCAGCATTCAGATCGTCAAGCTTCCGGAGATAGCGGGGCATTCTTCTGATGACATTGTTCGATACTTTGATACGTTTCACGAGTCATTATCCTCCTGATGGCAAAAGACACCATATTGTTAAGAAATACATCTGTTTGTTACGAAAATAGCAAGGTACAAGCAGACAAGATAAATTATAACACACGTTTTCGCGTGTTTCAAGTAAATGGTTGCCAAGGATGTTCGAAAAATTGTGGTTTTTTGTCGTCGTTTTGCAGCAAATGATTGAAAAATGGCGAGTGGGGGGAGCGGGAGCGCGTGCAAGTGAAAACCCGGCAGGCGTTTGCCTGCCGGGTCAAAGGAGCCGATCCTGGTGTTCAGTTTTCCGGAAGGCCCGTCAGCCGGCAAAACTCTGCGGCGGCGTCGGGCACGCGGTAATACTGTGTATCCGTGCTGCTGACGAAGACCACGTCCTTGCCGTCGCACCAGACGGTCACACGTGTGGTCACGCCGTCGGCGCTGGTCTCTTCCAGCACGCACAGCGGTGTCCGGTCGGCATCGAGCGGCTGTACCGGCTGCGTCCGCACCAGAAGCGCAGACAGCGCCTCGATGGTCTTGCGGTCGGAGATGTGCAGTGTCGTGCTGTCCGCGCTGCTTTCCGCCGGGACGGAGAAGAGCAGACTGCTGACGCTGTCGTCGAGCACCGGCGCGCTTTCCGGAGCGGGGAGACTGTCCTGCTTCCGACCATCCGCATCCTCTTCCTTGACGGAGGGAGACAGGGTCACGGTTGGCGCCTGCGCATTGTCGAGCGCGGTGTCGGCACCGCTCGGCTGGCTTCTGTGCGGCACGAACCAGAGCGTTGCACCGAGGATCAGCGCGAGACACGCCGCCATGACCGAGATCGGCAGCAGGGGAGACGTACGGCCGGCGGCCGGGCGCTTTCGCGCGGCCGGCCGGGGCTGAGCAGCCCTGCGAATGGGCGTCGGCTGCACATGCCGCGCCGGGCGCGCCGGGGCGGCGGAGCGCGGCGGCATCGGCACGGGCTCCTGACGCACCTGCTGCATGATGCGTGCGGTCAGGTCGGCGGGCGGCGCGGCGGCCGCATCACGGACGGCGGCCTGAAGCGCCAGAAAGTCGTCATAAACGCGCTGACATTCGGGGCAGGTGCGCAGATGTGCGCGCAATGTCTGCACCTGCTCCGGCGGCAGTTCGCCGTCGAGCAGCTGGCTGATCTGCTGCTGGTAATGTTCACAGGCGCTCATCCGTCTGCACCTCCCTTCGTCTGCTTTGACGCATATCGGTCGGGAAGGTTCCCGTCGGCGAGCAGGAAATCGCAGAGCCGCCGCCGCGCGCGGAACAGGCGCGATTTCACCGTGCCGGCCTCGAGGTGCAGCACCTTGCCGATCTCGGCATAGGACAGGCCGTCGAGCTCGCGCAGGATGAGGATCTTGCGGGCATCGTCCGGCAGGCTGTCGAGCCCGCGCGCGACGGAGCGGCGCATTTCGCTGCGGGTCAGCTGCTGCTCCGGGCCGACGCTCTCGTCGGCGGGGAGGTCGAACTGCAGCTGCTCGTCGTCGTCCTCGGAGGCGGTGAGCGACACGGTCGGGTGCCGCCGGCGGCTGCGCAGGAAGTCGATGCACACGTTCGTCGTCAGCCGGTAGAGCCAGACGGAGAACTTGCTCTCGCCGCGGAACGTGCCCAGCGCCCGATAGGCGCGCAGGAACACCTCCTGCGTCATGTCAGCGGCGTCCTCCTCGTTGCCGACGGTGCGCAGGGCGAGGTTATACACTTGTTTCTGGTAGGCGACGACCAGCGCCTCAAAGGCGTTGGTGTCCCCGGCGCACACCTGAGTGATGATGCGCCGTTCCTCGTCCCGGTCCATGGTTTCCTTGCCTTTCTGCGGTCAGTCCCGCAAGTCGCGCTGGATGGCGCGCGTGATGCGCCGCAGGTCGTCGAGCGTCTCGACGTGCACGACCTCCTGCTTGTAGACATTGGCGTGCGGCACACCGCGCAGATACCAGCAAAACTGGCTGCGCGCCTCGAGGCACGCCAGCCGTTCGCCCTTGATCTCGGCGGCAAATTCGATCTGATGCAGTGCCGCCTCGATCCGCTCGCGCAGCGGCGGCAGCGGCGGCTCCGGCTCGCCGGCGATGGCGGCGTTGCCGCGTGCGAACAGCCACGGGTCGCCGAAGCTGCCGCGGCCGACCATTGCCAGATCGGCGCCGGTGTAGCGCAGGATGTGCGCCGCGTCTGCGCCGGAAAAAATGTCGCCGTTGGCGATGACGGGGATCGTCACGGCGCGCTTGACGTCACGGATGATATCCCAGTCGGCGCGGCCGGCATACATCTGCACGCGCGTGCGCCCGTGCACGGCGATGGCGGCCGCGCCCGCCTGCTGGCACATCTGCGCAAAGGCCACGGCGTTGACGTTTCCGCCGTCCCAGCCCTTGCGAAATTTCACGGTCACGGGCACATCGACGGCCTTGACGACCGCCTCGATGATGCGCCCGGCGAGCTCGGGATCGCGCATGAGCGCCGAACCGTCGCCGCTGCGGATGACCTTGCCCACCGGGCAGCCCATATTGATGTCCAGAATGTCCGCACCGGAGTATGCCAGCGCCATGGGCGCGGCCTCGGCCATGACCTCCGGCTCGTGGCCGAAGATCTGCACGGCGGCGGGGTGCTCGTCCGGCGGCGACCAGAGCAGCTGCTTCGTTTTTTCATCGTGATAGACCAGCGCCTTGGCGCTCACCATTTCCGTGCAGGTGAGGGCGGCACCCTGCGCGCGGCACAGTGCGCGAAACGGCGCATCGGTCACGCCCGCCATGGGCGCGAGCGTGAGCGGGCCGTGAATTTCGACGTTTCCGATCTTCACCATGCGATCTCAAGCTCCACGGGGCAGTGGTCGCTGCCGTAAATGTCGGAAAGGATGCTGGCCGTTTCGATCTTTTCCGCTGCGCGGTCCGAGCACAGGAAATAGTCGATGCGCCAGCCGGCGTTGTTTTCCCGCGCGTGGAAGCGGTAGCTCCACCACGAGTAGGCATCCGTCTCGTCCGGATGCAGGGCGCGGAACGTGTCCGTGAAGCCGGCGTGCAGCAGCTCCTGAAACTTCGCGCGCTCCTCGGGGCTGAAGCCGGGGTTGCCGACGTTGCGCTTCGGGTTTTTCAGGTCGATCTCCGCTGCGGCGACGTTCATGTCCCCGCAGATGACGACCGGCTTGTGCCGGTCGAGCGAGCAGACGAATTCGCGGAACGCATCGTCCCAGCTCATCCGGTATTCCAGCCGGCGCAGACCGTCCTGGGCGTTTGGCGTGTAGACGCACACGAGGTAGAATTCCGGGTATTCGGCCGTGATCACGCGGCCCTCCAGATCGTGCTGCGGCAGGCCGAGATTATACTGCACGTCGAGCGGCTCGGCCTTCGTGAACACGGCGGTGCCAGAGTAGCCCTTTTTCTCGGCGCTGCACCAGTACTGATGGTAGCCCGGCAGGTCGAGCGCGATCTGCCCGGGCTGGAGCTTTGTCTCCTGCAGGCAGAAAATATCCGCGTCCAGTGCGCGGAACGTGTCCGCAAAGCCCTTGGTCACACAGGCACGCAGCCCGTTGACGTTCCAGGATACAAGTCGCATTTCGTGTCCTCCGTTTTCACCGCTACGCAGCGGTTGATCGTGATGCCCTGATCGTAGAATTTCGCCTCATAGTCGGTCATGACGCCGACAGGGCCGTCGGCGTGCAGATCGTGTGTGACCTCGCGCAGCTCCCAGCCCTCCTGCTCGAACTGCTCGAGTGAGAAGGCGAACAGTGGGTCGTTGTCGGTCTTGAACCAGATCTCGCCGCCGAGCGGCAGCACGTTTGCATACAGCGCCAGAAAGCCCGCATAGGTCAGGCGCCGCTTATGCTGGCGGGATTTTTTCCATGGGTCGGGGAAGTTGATGTAGATGCGTGAGACCTCGCCGGGGGCGAACATGTCGAGCAGGTTTATAGCGTCCCTGTCAAGAAAACGCACGTTTTTAAGCCCGCGCTCGGTCACGCGCTCCATGCCGACGACCATGGCGTCCGGAACTTTTTCAATCGCGGCGAGGAAGATGTCCGGATTTTGTGCCGCGGTGTCCGCCGTGAAGCGGCCCTTGCCGCAGCCGAGCTCCAGCTGCAGCGCCTGATAACCGGGGAACTGTTCCAGCCAGTGACCGCGCAGCGCTTCGGGGTCGGTGATCAATGTAGCCGCGCAGCGCTCCATGCGCGGGACGAGGTTGGGCTTTTTTCGCATTCTCATAGGTTGATGCTCCTGTCATAACAAGTCCTGATTTGATGTTTAGAGCATACCACACGCGCCCGAAAACTGCAACGCAGAAAACCATTGCGCATTTCTAAAGAATATGTTAAACTTTATTTTACGCAAATTGCGAAATTTCATATCCGGGTGTAGCGCAGTTGGTAGCGCGGGTGGTTTGGGACCATCAGGCCGCAGGTTCGAACCCTGTCACTCGGACCATGCGGAGTGTCCTTATAGGATCTGAGTATCCTGTAACGGGCACTCCGCATTTTTTATTTCCAATCTTATACCGCAACCTCTGCCGGGGCGTAGCTGACAGCTACGCCCTTTCTCGTTTCCATGATGATGTCAGCCTCCGGGATCTTCTTGCGGTCAGGCACTTCAAAGGCACCGATACAGTTATAGTGAATAACAATCCGCTGATTGGTGACGCCGTCCCGTTTTTCCGCATGGTACACGTCGATATGGTCAATCAGCTCGGACACCATACGCTGGGTAATTTTCGTAACATGAGTATAGCGCCGTACCATTTGCAGATAGTCCTCCATATCCATCTGCTGTCCTTCGGCCTTTTTCAGTTCCAGCCGCAAGGCTTTGATCTTTGCGCTGATCTCGCCCTGCTCCTGCTCGTATCGCTTTGACATTCTGGCAAACCGGGCATCGTCAATCTTTCCTGCCACATTATCCTCATATAGCCTTTCAAAGAGCATATCCAGCTCCTTGTCCCGGGCCAGCAGCCCGTCCAGCTCCCGCTTCTTGCGTACCCGGTCATTTTCCGCCACCTTTGCCGAGCGGCCCACCATCTCCTTGATAAAGTCGTTTTCATACTCATTGGCAAAGCAGGCCAGCCGATGTACCTCGTAGAGTACGACCGGCTCCAAGAAGTCCAGCCGGATATAGTGGGTAGACGAGCATTTGCGGAGCCCGGAATTGTGGTTGTTGCAGCTAAAGAACTTAATGTCGTGGTTCCTTGTATTGATATATGAATAATTCATCCACAGTCTAATTGAGATGAAATTTCACGTAGTTATAGATTTTATACAAAAAATGTAGTATAATTAATATTATTTCGTCGGATAGAGTGAGGATATATATGGATTGTACGGATCTTTACTTAAAAATAAATCATAATCTACAATAAAATATTCAGGCATCACTTTCATCTTCACACTACACGTTGTTTGCTAATGCAAATGCGTTTATTGACGATTATGGATTGTGGCAAAAATGGATAGC
>OIBN01000672.1_pt1 | contig 14590 bp, 13 predicted proteins | sample 1581031 | NCBI WGS metagenome assembly OIBN01 (sample SAMEA3882531, study PRJEB24775) | human gut metagenome | biome: human-associated habitat; feature: intestine environment; material: feces | place: Netherlands | collected 2009/2010
GTCTATCGTCAAATATTTTTGTCATTTTCATAACCTCCGTTTTTTGTTTTGATATTTCTGTACCTTTCATACCTTTATTATACACGATATTGTGTACTAAGTCAATTAAATTATTAATCATTTTGTGTACTTTTTACATTATTTTATTTAAAAATAAATTTATTTATTTACCAAAAACAAATATATGATATAATTAACAAGGAGGTGAAAAAATGAAGAAAGAAAAAATAAAAGCAATACTATCACTTAAAGGGTTGAACATGACCGATTTAGCTCATCATTTAAACAAATCAAAACAACAAATTTCTAATAAAAATAAAAGTGACGTTTGGAATTTAGACGAAGCAATTCAAATAGCAACTCTTACAAACACTAAATTAGCGTTTATTGATCAAAACAACAATCCGTTGATAATTTTTGATGAAAATGACATTAAACAAGAAGAAAACAATGACTAATTAAAGCCATTGTTTTTTTTATTAGCTTATAATACTTATTTCACTTTCATCATCATCTTTTTGGATCAGTTTCATGTAACTGATGTTTCCAACTCTTTCAACAAAATATTCGGTACTAAATTGCACTTCATTTCTTGTATCGCTTAAAAATTTAAAAATCAAATCTTCATTCATAGAAATTTCTTCTGTTGGTTTCTTTAATTTCTTACTTGGGAAATATGATTTCTTACCTTTCACACACAACGTATCATCTTTGCTTAAGTAATTCACAAGATAACCAGATATGTCTGTATAGTCTTGAATCTTTCTTATATCTACAATGCCATGCTTCCAAACTTTATCTTGTAAAACTTTTTGAGGAATGTAAGGACAGTTGAATAACAATACGTGAAAGTGAATATCCTTTGTTGCTTTGCTTGGGTCTTCCAATCTATCACCGTTCTGTATTTCCATAACAGCAATATATTGTATCTCATTACCATAATTGTAACGAAGATTTTTTATAAACGATTTAAACATTCTACACGCTTTTTCTCGGCTTTTTAATTTCGGACATGTAAGAGTCAAAAATTTGTCTTGTTCTTCATACTGTCCTAAGTTGCTGTTTATTACACGTCTTAGTCGTTTCTGCGTTCGACGTAAATTGTTATCGAGTTTTTGAACACATACAAATTCTTCAACCACATCTTTCATCTCCTCTTCTTTTTTATCTTTCTTTTCATTTTCTGTAATATCCCAGTCGTTGATGATTTTCATTAAATCATTTGTTTCTTTTGTCTTTCTTTTAAAATTCTTGTCTTTATAAATATAAAGCTCAATATGTTTTCCACTCTTTACAGCTTTATAACAATATTCTTCACAGCTACCCTTATTCTCTGTTTTGTGTCTTAAGTTGCACATTAATAAATAGAAGTAAAGAAGAGGTCGCTTCGCTCCCTCTTCTTTGTGCAACGCTCCGCGTCTTTCTTTTGCTTATGTGTTCCACATGCAAAAGACGCGTTGCGTGCCAAAAAGGGTGCACAAGCACCCACCTTTACATAATTATTAAATTCACTAAAACAATAAGAATAAAGGAGTATTAAAAAATTATAAAAATATAAATATGTTAATATATGAATTTGCATTTCTTCCCAACCTTTCAAATCTAGCAAAATCTACAATGCTTATGCAAAAATCAAGTTTGTGAATACAGTCATGTTCATAAAATTTTTGGGGGACAGAAACCATTTTTAGACGTTTTTTATTTCATAAAAAAACAGATATTTTATGCCCCCTCATTCCCCCAAGTCATAAAATATCACGTCTAAAAATGATTTATTATAAAACTTTTCACTCACTTTTTGATATTTGATCCATGTAATAATAGACTTTATTTTTTAGTTTACTTACTTCATCATAACAATTATATGCCTCTACGCAATCTTTGTTGTCCGAACCAGTGAGCATAAATTCATCATGTAAATCTTCAATATCCAATGCAAATCCTGCCTCTCTATCATTCAAGCAGTCATTTATCAAAAACAATTCATATACACTAAATTCACATAAAGCACTGCCTTTCTTTATACTTATTTTTTTTAATATCTTTAATAAAATTAACAAAATCATAAGACATATCATTAATATTACAAATAAAAATATATAATTGCATTCCCACATATTCTTCTTTTCCTTTCATTAAAAATCCTTATAAAATGGTATAGAAATAATCTGCAAATCATTATTAATCTGTACCCATGCCCTACCTTTTTCAAAACCATTTAATTTACGATCAAAAATCATGCTATAACTTTCTTTAGATGCCTTACCAACAACGACACGACAGGCGAAGTTATCTCTTATAGCTCCGTCTATATATTTTGCATCTGCTCTCTGCATAGTTACAATCAAGAAATAACCTGCTGCACGACCAAGCCATATGATTTCACTTACCAACTTTTTAATAACTGTCTGTTCTTTTTTATCAGCTGTTTCTATAATCGTTAAATATTCATCAATCAATAAAAACACTGGTTCCAGACTTTCATCTTCAAAATAATTATAAATTCCTCGTTGAACCATAGAATCATATCTCAATTGCATTTCATCTTTGAACATTTCTAAAGTTAAAATAATATTACTTTTATTGGAATCATTCGCACAGTATTGCTTAAACATGCTCTTAACCTTGCTATAATCTATCTTTTTACCATCAATACACCATACATCATAGCCTACGTTAAATATTTCCTTAAGCAAATATCTTATAAAAACAGATTTTCCCTGCCCAGTTTCACCTAACACCAAAATATGAGGATATTCTGCATAATTCCACGTCAACAAACCTTTATGATACGTACCGATAGCCATACTGTACTTATCAATAGATGTTTCATAAAGGGGCTCCAATTTCATGTAAACAACAAAATGAAAATAACCTTTTTTTGTTGTTAAATTACTCATTCCATAATCACAATGAATATCAACAGAATTTCTAAATTTCTCATATTCTTCTTCATTCACTTTTCTCAAAAATCTTAGCTTAACATATATACTCTTGTTATCATAATCATAAAGACATTTTAAAGAATGTTTCCCTTTCTCATTGACAGTATCATAATTACTGCATTCTATACGTAAGGTATTTAATATATTTAAAACCTCAAAATATCGGTTATGTTCTTTTGTGATTTTGGACTTTAAAAAATGTATACACATCAATGGGCTTTTCAAGAGATAAAACGTAAATGTAGGGATATTGCAAAGTCTCATTTTTTTATAAATCATATCAAATCCCCTCTTCCAGCACTTCCAATTTATGCATATTTACCTTTATATCATTATCTATTTTAACAATAGCCTGATTAATTTCAGTAACACGAGTTTCCTTTGCTTTCTTTTCCTCCTCACTCATTTTATTAATATTAGCCAATTCGTCTTCTAAAGCCTTTTTTTGTGCTTTAAACGTTTCATTTTCGTTATTTAAGGCTTGTTTCTCTACAAGATAGTTATTATCCAATTCCTTAATATCTTTCTTCTCAAAGTCACGATAATCAATTATAAAATCATAACTTATACCGCCTTTTGTTATTTTAAACTTAAGGTAATAAGTATCGCTTGGCATTCCAAACTGTAGAATATAATCAGTTATCAAAACCATAGAATCCTCTTCTTCAGGAATTGCTTTTCCTTTTATCAAACTCATAGGCATTTCATTTCCAGCATCTGTTTTAATATCAAATTCTATTTTGTCATTACTTTCTGCAATACAAACCTCTTTAAATGTAATTTGAGCCACATTTGTTTCACCATTCCAATAATACCCCTCATTCAAAGTCACAATCGTATCTTTAAAAGACATTTCATTTTTAGTATTCAACGTCATTCTATCACGTCCATCAGGTAACCAAAATTTTGTCGATACAAAAAAGCACAATATACATAAAATTAAAATTGTACCAAAGATAAACGGCTTGTTATAACCGTCTTTAAGAATAATATAGCCATTATCCTTTTTATTAAAAAAATTCATCATTCTTTTATCTCCTTTCAATAAATTCTCCTAATATTGTATAAAGCCCTAGCCCAATATTCGGACGTCAACACTTTATCAACTCTTACAACAGTACGCTCATTGGGTGCATGTACCATCATACCATTACCAATAAAAATACCAACATGAGAAACATAAGTAGGATCAGTTTTAAAAGTCATAATATCACCTGGCTGTAATTCATGAAGTTTGACTTCTGTACCCATCTTTGATAGCTCTTGAGCTGTCGTTCTTGTAAATGTAACACCATTTTCATTGCACGCCCACCATACAAGACCGCTACAGTCAAATTCATCAGGACCCTCTGCACCCCATACATATTTACAACCTCTTTTACTTAATGCCGATTTTACAATCTTATTTCCTAGCTCACTATCTCCAGTGGGCTCATAATTATCAAAATCTCCCTGTATCCCATCATCAGGCATATCACTCGCATTGTTTGATGTTCCTGAACTCGAAACACTCGCAAACAGTATCACAATCATAAAAAAAGGAAGAAAAAAGAGTATAAGAATTTTCTTCATATACTCTATGCTCCTCCACCAAAATATTGTTTTTGAAAATTATTAACAATTGATGTTATATAATACTTTTCCCTTTGATCATCAATAACTAGGAATTTTCTTTCTCCATGCTGTCCTTTTTTAAATGTACTGACAATTTCAACATCTGTTGCGTTCATTCCTTTCACAATATTAGGTAAATCATTTAAGGACGCACCGTCTGTCATACCAACAAACTTATTCGTGCAGAGCGAAAATATTTGTCCTAAATATGATTGCTCATTTACACCAGCAGATACTTTTTTACGTGTTTCATCATAAGTATGAATAACTACCCCCAAACCAGCATATGCCTTTCTCATATATTTTAATAAATTGATTAATTTTAATAAAAAGCCTGTATCTTCAGCATATTCCAACAATTCATCAACACGCAAACCATACGTATAATATGGTCTTTGCAATTGATAAGGATATACTCCCATTTCTTTCATCTTTGCGTTATTCTTTTCTAGATTCAATCTCACAGCCATAGAAACATAATCAATCAACAATGACACATAAGCTGACTTAATTTTATTATCCTGAACCTTATCAAAAAATGAAATATCAAATATAAATGATTTTGTTAAATCAAAAGCCATGTTTGTTTTTTGGTTATAAATAAAGCCATATTTTTTTAACATATTTCCAAATGATAAACGCAGATTATATATATCTTTCTTTGCCTCATTTTCATATATACCTTTTTTCCATTTTTCATCAATTCGCTTTTGAATATCGCTTAAAACAAACCAATCTTCATTAGATAAATCATGTATATTTTTACCTAAAACACAATCTTCAAAATACCTTATACATTCTCTTTCAAAATGATCTAAAACATTTTTACGGTCTTCATTTGCTGATGTTTTAAACGTTTCTACCAATACAGCAATTTTACTTGTTATATCTGTATTTGTAATCATTCCATCATCATTCAAAGTATAGAACATTTGACATACATTCACTGTATTTCTATCATCTATAGAAACAATTGGTATCTGTTGCTTTTGTGCATATTCATTGTATTCTCCGTGTATATCAAAAGCATGAAAAGTATGGTTGCCTAAGCAAGAATAACCCTCTTCAAGAGCTTTTAAAAATGCTGATTTCCCAGCACCCATGCCACCAATAAGAATATAATTATAACTGTTATTTCTAAATGAATACAAATCAGGACAATAAAGACCATTTGCTGTATAACCAATTAGACTGCCATATTCGTCCACTTTACTGATTTCACTTTTTAAAAGTATGTCAGCCAATGTTGAAGATGCAACCATCTTTTTAACTGGATTAGAAATATCCGTTAAACTTTTCACATCACTTTCAAGGTCATTTGTTTGTATATATGCTTTCATCTTTCTAGAAATTAATTTTGTAATCACTTCATCTATTTTATTTTGTAGTTTTTCCAAAGTTAAAGCAGATACATAAAGTCTTACCGTTATGAGTTTAACCTCCTCATTCGTTTTTGTTAAATAATGATCAAAAGTATTAATTTCTTTTATTTCCCTTACCTTTTCCTTTGTTGTTCTCAAACTTTTTGTATCATCTATAGCTTCGTCATTGTGCTTGATAATTCTTTCAAAGTTTGTTGAAAAATCTAATTTTGACATATGCTCTGCATCAATTGTCACAAAAATATCCTTATCAGTTGTAAAAGCACTTAAAAAATCTATTTTACTTTCTTCAGGATAATCAAACAGCTGTAAACACGTGTAATATCTGTTTGCATGAATATAATATAACTCATGCCAAGAGTAAAAAGAATGCGAAGTTATTCGATTTAATGTATCATAATTCAATTTATTAACAACTATCGCATTTTTAGCTTTATACTCCTTAAATTTCATTTTATACTTACTCAAAAACAATGCTATCCCCCCTTAATGGATCATTATTGATTCTTTCTAAAAAATTCAATAAAGTTTCTCCTTGCAAATTATATATATTTAAAAATGTACTCGCTAATTCTTCAAATTTATAAATACTATCCTCAACAAATATATAAGCTGTACAATAAGAAACTTTTTCCATAGTCTGCATAATCATATACCTATTTACGCACACCTCCGACAAAGTGCTATCTTCCTGCAACTCATTTACACGTTTTTTTAATAATTCCATATTTCTGCTAAGCATATTTTTTTGTTCATTTAACAACCAAAATTTCAACTTTCCATGACATGAAGATAAAAGTTGTGTTAACTGTCTTTTATTCTCCGCATCAATTTCAGGAGACAACCCCATAGGAACCTTAAATGAGAACTTATAAATTTTACCCTTTATTTTACTTTTTGTTAAAACAACATTTTCCTGTATATCAACTACAGAATTATATTCAACACTTTCTTTTTTTAAATAATCTTTTTTGTCATGAGAATGAACAACATATTCACCACTATGTTTAAAAATATTTTTCATTAATTTATATACCTCCTCATTTGTCTCAAATAATACTTTATACAAATCATTATCCGTTGTGCACCATTTTTACCATAATTTGATTTATTGGGATATAAAAGATAAACAACAATGCTTACAAGAAATAAAATAGCTGGTATTGAAAAATTGCTATGAACATATTCATCTACAATATGTGAACCAATCATAACAACACATAATATTATCATCATTGTGCCAAAGCTAAAACTATCAGTACTAAATGTACTCACTTTACTTTTACTGGGTATTAAAGCCATTTCTATAAACCTCCATTCTTTAATTTATCTAATAAGCCACTTAATTGCTCCACATCAACTTCTTCATAACCTAATGGTTCAGCACTTTTTGAGCCTTGCTGTTGAGCTTTTGATGATTCACGTTCACTCACAATTTGTTCTTTCATCTCTTGACGGTCTAATGAATTTTCAATTTGACTACGCATTTGCTTTTCTTTATAGTCAGCTCCATGTAATTCCACTTTTGCTTGGTCTACATATTCTGCTCGCTGTTCACCATCAATAACATCTTGCTTAACTTCCTGATATTTATAATCATCTCCATAAAGCTCCGTTTTCGCTTGGTCTGTAACCTGTGCGTGTTCATCTGCCTGAACCAATTTTTGTTTTTCTTCCTGAAGTTTATAATCATCTCCATAAAGTTCCTTTTTCGCTTGATCTGTCAGCTTAGCCTTTTCTTCACCTTGAACAAGTTTATCTTTTTGCTCTTGAAGTTTATAATCATCTCCATATAGTTCTTTCTTAGCTTGCTCCGTTAACTGTTCATTTTCCTTTGCCTGTTGAAGTTTATCTTTTTGCTCCTGTAGCTTATAATCATCTCCATACAATTCTTTCTTAGCTTGTTCGTTGATGTCTTTCTGATAATCTTGTTCTTGCATCTTTTCCCTAGCCTGCTGAATATCATCTTCTGTTTTTCCCTCATGCATGGCGTCTTTAAATTCATCACCTTGCATAGCTTTATCCATTTTGTCTTGATAATCCTGACTTATTTTATCATAAGATTTTTCACCAATCTTATCAAATGCTTTCCCAGCCGATTCACCAGCATTAGAAAATGCATGACCTAACTGTTTTGCATGTCTGTTCATACTTCGACCCATTTTTTGAGTTGCAAACATTGCTCCAGCCACCTTGCCGAAATTATCTTCAATGCCTAAACCTTTTGTTATAAAAGAACTTCCAACAAAAACAGTCATTCCATAGCCCCAAATCAATAACACTTTAAATATCCAATGTATTTCACTATTTACCATAGTTGCACTCATATAAATACTAAAAAGCGACATCATGGAATATAAAACAATTTGTGCCACTAAATTATTCGCCATTGATTTACCAACTTTTCCAATATTATCAACACCAAAAAAACCTCTACCCAATGCAAACTTACCAAAAACATTAATTAAAAACCAATCTACTAATAAAAAAACATGTTTCAGCATTGCTAAAATATAAACAATAATACTTGCAATCACTGTACAGTTTACTGTCCAAAAATCTGTATTGTATCTGTAATATCGAACTTCTCCTACACCAAAAAATCCATCACCTAAAGGTTCATAAACAATTTCTCCACTTGTTTCATCAATTCGTGGGCGATCAATTAAATATGCTTTTTTCACAACTTCATTTGCATCAAAATATGGCATATCACCAGCTCGCAAATTTACTATTTCTCCTGCCTTTAACGACTTCAATACGTCTACTGTATTTTGTGCATAAATCGTATCCGATATTTCATAATCACCAGCATTAACAATACTGTCAATATCTTTCATAGTTGCATTTTTTAAATTCGTTCCCATTGACATTAATGTAGAAAATAAAACTACAGCCGTTAAACATGCAAATGCATTTCCCATGACCTTGATAGGATTTTCTACTTTTAATAATTTACATATAATTGCAATGACAAAAATAACAAAAAACACAGCATAGACCAACTGATCTAAATTATTTAATAAACTTTTAATATTCGCATCTTCCAAAATGTTAAATTTACTCATAGATTCATAAGCATCATAACAGCCATTTAATATCCAGCTTGTCATATCAAAAAACCAATTCCCTAAGCCTTTTTTAATAACACCCCAAAAATCACTTATAATTAAATAATCATGAAGATAGACGACATCTTTATATACATACTCTGCTCCATAACAGGTCATTATGTTTATATAAAAAACAGTCATAACAGCACAATTCATAAGCCATAATTTCACATTTAAAAAACACCTTTTTATTTTGTATATAATACTAATCACTCCTTTCATATTATCTACAAACAAAAAGAAAGGAAATTCCTTTCCTCTCTCTTAAAAAATACCTGTAAACCAACCCCAAATGTCCTGAGAATACTTAACCAGAATATAGGCAATAGCAACACAGAAAATAACAGTCTTTGCCATTTTCGAATTTCCAGATGCCCAAATAAGAGCCCCTACAACAATACCAAATCCACCTGCAGCTTCTATCCAGCTCAGTGCCTCCTGCTGTGCTCCATTCGACGCGTTGCTTAAATTATCCGATACTCCTGATGTTGCATAAACACCTGCCGTATTGTAAGCTATAAGAGAACATGTAATCAATGCACTCACAATAGCCTTTTTCTGTTTCTCCATTCTTTCTTTTATTTTCTTAAACATTTCTTTTCTTTCCTCCTTAATTTTTTTGTGGTACATCTACCACGCTTTGACCCAATAAAAAAAACAAATCAATTTGATTCAATATAACTTAAAAAATGGAATGATCGTTTCCAAAAATTCCACTTTCTAAGTTTTTGAACTGCTGTTGTTTCATTTCTTTATACATATCACGCTTTCCGAACTTAACAACCTCTAAAATCAAATCTCCAAAACTACTAAAAATAAATTTAAACGTACACTGATATTCTTTATCCTTAAAAGTCTTTTCAAAACTTTTCATACTAATAAACTTTTGAATTTGACTTGTTGTTAAATCATTTTGTATAAATTTCAGCAATTGTTGCATGATGCTTTTGTTTGAATATAAAAGAAGTTTCTCTAATTCTTTATTAGGAACTTCTTTTCCATTTTTATTATAAGCACCACTTAACTTTAAATAACGCATTTTAATCTTCATAAATAATACCTCACTAACATCATAAAATCTAATGCGACCAATAAAAAAATGCTTATATAAACTATAAGCAATAAAAGACGGTCATAACTTTTTAAAACGACATATTCATTATAACCAACCTCTAAATATCCAATTGTCACCCCCTTTGCTTTTTCTTTATATTCTATTCGCAACAAACCATTTTTAAGAATTTCGTCATTATTCATGAGAATACAATTTCTTTCTATCATAAATGTATTTGTTTCACCTAGAATTATAGCATTATCATTTATTTTTTCTACAAATAGTAAAAGATCATATTGACATATCATTACATTTTCTTTTTCACATATCTTTTTCATAATAATTTAAAAAGTAAATAGATAGACTACTTACTCTTTTTACACTTTCTCAATTTTAAGAAAATACAAAATGATGCACCAAATAAAATGACAAAAATACCAATCATTGTAGAATCGTTTGTTACAGTTATCACTGGTTTAGGAGCTTTTTCATTTTCAACAACAATAGTATAAATGTCTCCTACACCCTCTAATTCACCATTAATATTAATTTCAATAACATCTCGATTAATGATATATCCATCAGGTGCCTTGATTTCTTTTAAATATACTTTTCCATAGCGTAAAACAATTTGAGATAACGCAATACCTTTGTTGCTGTCTGTTTCCAAAATGTCTAATAAGTGTGTACAATTCTTATCAGCAAATACAGCAAATGTAAAAGGATTGTTTATAATCAGTTCTTTTGTATCCTTATCAATCTTATTCACCTGTAATCTTGTGAAAATCGGTGAATTATAAAAATCAACTGTCAAATTTGGGGTTGCTATAAATTCAACATCCTCAACGTTTTTATAATAGCTCTCTACTGTTTCAATCTCTCTAGCAATATATGTTTTGCCATAGTCAAGAACAAGTTCCATAGCCTTATCATCTGTTATAAAATCATACACAGTTTTATCTGTTTCTTTTTCTATAATCTGCATATGAACACCCTTAACAAATATCTTGCTGTCACTATCTAATTTCCTAAACCTAACAATAGGCTTATCAATCATTTCAATTTTTTGATAATCCCTAACAATGAATTTTATATCATCAGCTAAAGTATATCCATGAGGAGGTTCAACCTCATGCAAAATTAATTCTTTATCTAAAGACAATCCTTTACTCATATGACTTGTACCATCACTTATCCATTCATCATATATCTTACCCTTTTCATCAAGAATCTGCATATGAGCACCTTTTATTAATTCACTACCATTCGTTTTTAATATTTCTGTCACTGTAATATCATTAAAAAATGGTGTTTCAAATTTCAATATGCTTGAATTTTGATTCGTATAGCTTGTATCAATATAGTAATTTAATTTGTAAGGTATATAGCCTACTGGTTCCTTGCTTTCATAGACCATAAATAAAGAATTAGGATCACCAATCAATCTCACACCATCAACAACCGTTTGACTAAATTCATGATCAATGTCATTATTCAAATCATCATCAATAGGCATCACTCCATCTTTTGGTGTTAAATCATTAGGCAAATCAGTAACAAATTTAACTTTGCCTTTATTGTTTGATACAACTGTTTCTAATAATGTTCCAGCTTTTACAATCACATCACCTTTATAGTTATAAATATCTCGATTGGCTTTTAAAGTGATTTCTGCACCCTCTACATAGTCCTGTGTGTCACTGTCCTGTTTAGATGTTTCAATTTCTACTTTCTGTCTTTCATTATAGAAATCAACATCTTCATAAACAATTTCAGTTTCTTTATCTTCATATGTCAAAGAGACTTTTTTCACTTCATTATTTAAAACAAAGCCACTAGGAGACTCTTTTTCTTTCACTTCATAATCACCTAAAGGCAATAACTTGCTTTCAGCTTGACCATCTTCATTGGTTGTTATTGTATCTACAACTTCACCAGCATGATAAAGAACTGTCTTATCATTACATGGATCAAGAATATCCTTTTCTGCTAAGATATCATAAACAGCATTTGCTAAACCTATTTTTTCATAAATAAAATTCTTCTCTTTTTCATCATAGCCTGTTAAAACTTCACCCTCTTTAGAAAGCTTAATTTTACCTTTTACAGGCTTGTTTTCAAAAGTAATCGTTACAATTGGTGTGACTCCATCTTCGGCAATATCATAGTCCATATCCTTTGTTAATTCAAATTTTAATGGTTCTTTATTCAAGAGATAACCCTCACTACAATCGATTTCCTCGAGTTGATAATGTCCAGCCTGTAACATTGTATTTAATGTAATTGTACCGTCTTCATGTGTTTCCCATTTATCAACATGAATATTAGGAAATTGAGACCAATCCACATATGAAACGTATTCATCTTTATCAAGATTCTTTAATTTATAAACATTTCCTTTTTTTAGGACTGTCTTATCTGTCTCACTGTCCGCTTTGCGAATTTTCAGCAATGTTTCAAAAGGAACATTATTCACAGTGACTTTCTTAATTTTATAGCCAATCTCATAAAGAGAACTATCTCTTTCAATTGTTATTAAAAAGTCACTTGCACCATAGTATCCCTCTGGAGTCTTCGTTTCTCTTACTCGATATGTTCCATAAGGTAACAAATCAGTTGTTAAAAAACCGTTTTTATCTGTTGTTCCTACATAATATGTCTTTGCATTATCCCAACCAACGTGATTATATTCATTGCTTAACTTAAATGTAAATTCAGCACCTTGCAATCCAGCGACAACACCTGCTATACCGTCTTTGATACCCTCTTTAAAGATTTGAATACGCTGACTTGCGATAATATCTTTTGCACTTGTTTTTGAACTTACAACAGACGTATTCATATCCTTATAAGTTAAGCTGACATTGATTGGTGTTGAATTTATTAGCAATGAATCATTTGTTTCCAGTTCTTTTAAATAATAATCACCAATATGAAGATCATTCCACTCAATTCGACCTTTTTCATCAGTTGTCTTTTGAGAGATTAATGTGTCTTTTGTATAATATGTTTTTGTACCAGCAACATTCTTAATATCATTTCTAGCATACAAACCATACTTTAAATTCGATAAAAAAACATCACCCTTTAAATTATTTGTGATGTCACTATCAACTTCTTTTTGAAATTCAATTGTACCTAAAGGCTCACTGTTTGTTACTGTTGTTGAAGTTGTCACAAGTGGCGTATTTTGATTTGCATATTTCAAAGAAACCTTATATTTATTTTTATTTAACAAATAACCATGCGGAACCTCATATTCTTCTACAATGTAATTACCAAGTGGTAATTCAACTGTTGTATCAACTCCACTTGCATTGGTTGTTAAAGTATCAACAATCGCTCCATTAGAATATAAAAGATTTCCACCAGCACTTACAACATTGCCATCTGCTTTAATATGGAACTTTGCATTTGCAACCTTATCACTTAAATTATTTGTCTTTGTAACCGTAATTGTTCCTTTAGGTTCATCATTCACAACAGAAGTCGACGTTGTAACAAGAGGTGTATCTTGATTTGCATATTTCAATGAGACATTAAACTTGTTTTTATTGAGCAAATATCCATAAGGAACCTCATATTCTTCTACTACATAATTTCCAATTGGCAACTCAACAGTTGTGTCAACTCCATTTGCATTTGTCACTAAAGTATCAACTGTTGTGCCATTTGGATATAAAAGATTCCCACCAGCACTTCTTATATCACCGTTAGCTTTTACATAAAACTTTGTATTCCCAACTTTATTGCCATAATTATCCTTTTTTGTGACAGTGATTGTTCCTCGTGGCTCCTTGTTTGAAACAATCTGTTTTATATCATCACTAGCATTCAAATTAATTGTGTAGATTGTTTTATCTACCAGGAAACCATTAGGAGCTGTCTGTTCCTGTAGAAAGTAATTTCCTGTTACTAAGTTTTCAATTTTAATTTTCCCATTTGTAACAGTAATATTTTGATCATAGTTATCATTATTCCATAATCTAAATACAGCACCATCAATCAAATTACCATAAATATCATTTTTAGTAATTTCAATGCTACCAAGCTGTAACCAGTCAACTGTTAATGATGTTGTTTTAGATGGATCTTCAACATATTCACCATATCCTGTAGATTGATAACTACCTCCTGCTTTTGCTAATATCGGACTAAAGTTATAACTTTTTGTTTGTTCTCCAGTATTCCATTTATCTAATTCCACATTCAAAGGAGCTTCAAAATGAAATTTTGTTTTACCTTTAATTGTTAAACTTCCACCTGTTTGTCTGTTTCCATTTCCTTCATTAACATAAGTTACTTCATCTGGTAAATTTATAGTTATACCAAAAATATCGCTACCACTTTTCAAAGTAATAGATTCCGTTTTTTGAATATTTCCATCTCTGAATGCAAGGACATTAGATTTAGAAAATTCTAATTCAAACGATGGAACCTTATTTTTTTCTATAAATTCCATAAAATTCTTAATAGTTTTGA
>OIBN01000678.1_pt1 | contig 14552 bp, 9 predicted proteins | sample 1581031 | NCBI WGS metagenome assembly OIBN01 (sample SAMEA3882531, study PRJEB24775) | human gut metagenome | biome: human-associated habitat; feature: intestine environment; material: feces | place: Netherlands | collected 2009/2010
AAGATATTTTAACCGTTTTTAAGTCGATGCTTATATATGCACAGGAAGAGTATGGTTTCAGCCTTTCTCTGAAAAATGTCATACTTCCCAAAATAGAAAAGAAGAAAGCAGAAAAATTCAGTGATAATGACCAGAAAGTCCTTATCTCACACATTAAGGAACATATGACCCTTACAGGTCTGGGGATTTTGATCTCACTTTATATGGGTCTGAGAATCGGCGAATTATGCGGTCTGACATGGGCTGATATAGACATAGAGAATCGGGTATTATATGTACACCGTACAGTTCAGCGAATCTGCACCTGCAATTCGGACGGTAAAAAAACGAAAATTATTATCTCCGTCCCCAAAAGCGATACATCATTCAGAGAGATCGCAATACCGGAGTTCCTAGCAGAATATTTCATGGCATTTAAAGGCGATGATAACTACTACGTTCTTTCGGGAAGTGAAAAGATAGTTGAACCTCGTGCCTACCAGTATCGGTATAAAAGGGTTCTGTCGGAATCAAATTCCGGTGATCACACATACCATGGGCTTCGACATACCTTCGCAACAAATTGCATTCAGAACGGGTTTGATGTGAAAACACTTTCTATGATTCTCGGCCATAAAACGGTAAATATCACACTAAACAGGTATGTCCACCCTGATTATGTTCATGAAAGAAAACTCATGAATAAACTTGCTATGCTGTTTTAGTGTAAAAATGTGTCAAAACTGCATCTTGAAAACTGAATAATGAAGAAAGAACATGTCTATTTGCTGATAATCTCGAATGCATATATTTTGAGAAAAATCTCAGAATCCTAATTGCGATTCAGGCTATATATAGGGAGGAGACAATAAATGCACAAAAACCATTACAGCGGCGGACTCACCCGTGAGCAGTTCCTGTTTTATGAGATAAAAATAGTCGCAGGGCTACTTGGTCGGGGAAGAAGCCGTGATGAGATATATCGTGAGATACAGAGCGAAAATCTGTTCCAGTTTCCTACGGAGCGAATGATAAAAACGATCACCAATACCTGTTTCAAGCGCATAGACGCAGTTGATAATGAAGCTGCCATCAGGCTGCTTGCAGATGCATCTGCCGAAGTTGCAAAGCAGGTGAACCTGTATGCGATCATGTGCGAAAACAGTATCGTCTATGACTTTATGATCGAGGTCATCGGTGAGAAATATCGCTCACAGCAGCTTGATTTTTCGGTGAAAGATGTGAATGTGTTCTTTATGTCCCTTGCCGAAAAAGTGCCTGCTGTCAGCGAATGGAGCGAATCCACAATGAAAAAGCTTAAGCAGGTGTTGGTGCGTTTTCTTGTAGAGTGCGAATATCTTGAAAGCTCGAAGTCGCAGACCTTGCTTCCTGTATATTTGTATCCCGAGCTTGATGAATTGATACGTTCCAAAGGCGACACAGATGCACTTGCGGCTTTTAATTGTTTTAATTGAGGTACGGACTATGAGTAATATTATTTACCAGCTTAATGAGATAAAAAAACGCTTTTCAGATGAAGTATTTCTGAGCAACAAGGGGCTTTCAAATGAAGTCGGGATACACGTTTTCTGCTACGAACCAAAGGACGAAATGCTTGTGCGGAGCTATTTTGCTGACCTGATAAATGCACAGGGACAGCCATTCCGTATCGTGGAGTGTGATCTGTATAAGATTTTCCTGCGGATATGCGAGGAAAAGCGGATCCTGAAAGGCATTCCCAATATGGAGAAGAAAAAAGGCTCGGAGTGTCTGCTTAAACAGTTGCAAAAAGCTGTTTCGCCCGAAGCCTTTGTAGAAAAAATGAAATACGAGCCGCATGAGCATGGGGATATTTTGTTGATTACCGGAGTCGGAAAAGTTTATCCGTTCATGCGGTCTCACAATATCCTTGACAATATTCAACATATCTTCTCGGATATTCCCGTGGTGATGCTTTATCCAGGTGCTTACAATGGTCAGGAACTTTCACTGTTTGCAGAATTTGAGGACGGCAACTACTACCGTGCTTTCAATATGATCTAAGGAGTTTTTTTATGCGTTTACAGAGTATCTATAAATCCGACATCAACCGTGACATTAACGGTGTTATCAAGGTCGCACAGGACGATGAACAGTCTATCGTGCAGGAACTTTCGGAGTATATTATCACGAGGGAGCTGCGCCGTCATTTCAATACATTTCTGAATCATTATGAACGTTCGTTGGAACAGCCCACCGACAAGATAGGTGTGTGGATCTCGGGCTTTTTCGGAAGTGGTAAATCTCACTTTCTGAAAATGCTGTCCTATCTGCTTGCGAATAAGACGGTTGGTGGAAAAAAGGCAGTGCAGTATTTCTCGGATAAGTTCGATGACCCCATGATGTTCGCACAGCTTGAAAACTGTGTAAAAGTTCCTACCGAAACTATTCTTTTCAATATAGACTCCAAAAGCCCTCTGACAAAAGATAAAACGGCTATTTTAAGAGTTTTCGCAAAAGTATTCTATGAACATCAGGGCTTTTACGGCAACGATCTGAAAGTCGCAAAACTGGAGCAGTTCATCGCAAAGTCAGGTAAAACGGAGCAGTTCAGAGAATGCTTTGAGCGTATCAACGGTGGTACTTGGGAAGAAAGCCGTGATTCCTTTGCTTTCTTTGAGGACGATATTGTAGAAGCTATGTCCGAAGCCCTCGATATGAGTGAAACTGCTTCGCGAAACTGGTTCAACGGCGAGGAAGAAATTGAGCTTAGTATCGAACAGCTCGTGAAGGAAATTCGTGAGTATATCGATAGCAAGGGCAGGGACTACCGCCTTATGTTCATGATAGATGAAGTCGGTCAGTACATCGGCTCGGATTCTGACCTCATGCTGAACTTACAGACTATCGTTGAAGAGATAGGCACGAAATGCGGCGGCAGAGTGTGGGTCATGGTGACTTCGCAGGAGGCTATCGACAGCATTACCAAGATAAGCGGTGATGATTTTTCAAAGATTCAGGGCAGATTCAATACCCGTCTGAGCCTTAGCTCCTCAAGCGTTGATGAAGTCATCAAAAAGCGTATCCTTGCCAAGACCGATACAGCAGAACAGGTGCTTAGCCTGCAATATGAGAAAAATAATCAGGTGCTGAAAAATCTGTTCACGTTCAATAATGCCGTTCTTGACCTGAAAGGCTATTCGGGCGAGGGCGAGTTTATCGAGACTTATCCCTTTGTGCCGTATCAGTTTAGGCTGATGCAAAACGTCCTTGCCGAAATACGCAAGCACGGCAATTCGGGCAAGCACCTTTCCAGTGGTGAGCGTTCCATGCTGTCGGGATTTCAGGAGGCGGCACAGGCAATTCAGGACAGGGACGAGTATGCTCTTGTGCCGTTCTATCTTTTCTATGACACAGTGCATACTTTCCTAGAAAGCTCTATCCGCCGTGTTATCGACCGATGTCAGAATGCTGCCGACAATCGTGATGGTATTGAACAGACAGATGTAAATATATTAAAGCTGCTGTACCTTGTGAGATATGTCGATGATGTCAAGGCAAATATTGACAATATAAGCATTCTTATGGCGGACGATATACGAACCGACAAGGTTTCCACAAGGCTTTCGATACAGCAGTCCCTTGACAGGCTTGTTTCTCAAAACTATGTTTCCCGCGCAGGAGATACATATACATTCCTGACCGATGATGAACAGGATATTGCCCGTGAGATAAAGAACACCCCTGTTGACAGTGCGATAATCACCAAGGCAATTTCAGATATTATCTTTGGAAAGCTGTTTGTCAGCAAGAAATTCAAGTACGGCAAATATGATTTTCCTTACGATCAGCGTATCGACGAAACCGTTATCGGACAGTTGACAGGCTCGGTGGCATTACATTTTATCACAGTAGCATCGGAGATATACACAACAGATGATTCTGTATTTCTCATGAGATCAGCGGCGGACAATGAAGTTATCGTTGTGCTTGCGGAAAGTCAGCCATATTTCAAAGAACTGGAAGACGCCATGAAGATTCGCCGCTATGTCAAAAGCAAGAACGTGGCACAGCTCCCCGAGATGATACAGAGTATTATCAGGGGCAGGCAGAATCAGGCATCGGCACATGAAAAACGTGCGGAGGAGCTTATTTCGGCGGCTATCGCTGAGGGCAGAGTTTACGTTGCAGGCGATAAATTAACACTGAAGGTTTCATCGGTGAAGGAACGTATCGAAAGAGCAATGTCGATTCTCGTGGAGAGCGTTTATACTAAGCTGAGTTACGTCCGAAAGAATTATGACAGCGATGCAGATATTTTACAGATACTCAGCGGTGATAAGCAGATGATGCTTGATGGTGCGGAGTCACCAAATGCCGAGGCTGTCAAAGAATTATATCAATATCTTGACATTCAGAAAATGAAACAGTTGCCGACATCTATGGGGGATATTCAGAAACGTTATCAGGCTATTCCCTACGGCTGGCGAGAGATCGACATAGCAGGGGTGACTGCCGAGCTTATCGCAAGTCAAAAGTTGACCCTCAAATACGGCGGTGCTGTCATTCAGCCGAGTGATAAAAAAATGCCCGATTATCTTCGCAAGAGAACGGAAATAGACAAGGCGATCATCGGGTTCAGAATCGCTCCTCCGACTGCACTTATCAAAAAGGCGAGGGAGTTTTTGAGCGAATATTTCAACTGCACTTTGGGCGCGATACCCGATGATGAGGACGGAATTATTGCTTATATCATAGAAAAATTTGAAACTGAGCGTAACAAGCTGAATGACTTGATTATAAAAGAATATAGTGCAAATGCTTATCCCGGCATGAGTGTTGTGGAGAACGGTATCAAGCTGTGCAATGAGCTTTTGGGGCAGAAAAATGACAATATCGCTCTGCTGAAAAAGGCTGTGGATATGCAGGAAGATTTCCTTGAACTTGCGGAGGATATGTCTGAGGTGGATACGTTTTTCCGTGTTCAGAGAAGCATTTTCGATAATGCAAGGTCGCAGGTGGAGCGTGTGAATGAGGAAAAAGAGTATTTCCAGACAGAGGACAATACACTTGCGGTTGTCGAAAAGATAAAGCAGATAATCGCCATGCAGAAGCCTTACAAGCGTATCAGCGAACTGCCCGAACTTATACAAACGGTGCAGGAGGATTATCAAAAGCTGTTGTCGCAAAAGCGTGAGGAGGTCATCGGCGAGATACAGGCGGCTATGGGCGAGATACACCAGACCGCAGACATAAAGCAGGGTGACATCGTGCAGAGGGCGGACGATGCGCTGACAGAAAAGCGAACCGCAACTGAAAATGCAGACAAACTCATAAATCTCGATGCGATGAAAATTCAGATCGGCAATATCAGACAGCAATATCTGCAAAAACTCGTTGTCGTTGACGAACCTGATATTGATACCGTGACAATGAGCCGCAGTGCAGTTTGCCACACGATGAAACTGCAAAGTGAAGCCGATATTGACGAGTATATTGCGGAGGTCAAAAGGACGCTCATGGACAAGCTGAACGGTCACGATGTTCTGCATATAATCTGAGGAGATGTGAAAATATGAACAAAACTGCTATCAAAAATTTTGCTGTTGAAGCGAGAGTAATGCTTATCAATGCTGTAACACAGCTTGCTTATGAATTTGAAGTGACGGAGAACGGCACAAATGACCCTGCGCAGGAGTCTGTCAACGGACGGTCGCTTACGGCTGCGGAGAAAAATCAGCGTTCACAGCTTATTGCAAATATCCGTCAGAACGGCTTTACGCAGACGATGGAGGAAGCCGCCTATACTTGGTTCAATCGTTTCATCGCACTGCGGTTCATGGAGGTCAATAATTATCTGCCGTCCCATACGAGAATATTCTCGGATGAGAGCGGAAATTTCAAGCCCGAGGTGCTTTCCGACGCAGCTAATGTTGAGATCGACGGGCTTGATAAGGAGCTTATTTTAGAGCTGCTCGAAAATCAGGAGAACGAACGGTTATATAAATATATTATCATCACGCAGTGCAATGCTTTGAACAAGGGTTTGCCCGAGATGTTTGAGCAGATAGGCGGCTGGACGGAATTGCTTTTCCCAAGAAATCTGCTGCGTGAGGACAGCGTTATTGCTAAGATGATAACTGAGATACCCGAGGAGGACTGGAGAGATCAGGTGCAGATAATCGGCTGGCTGTATCAGTATTACAACACCGAGCCGAAAGACAAGGTTTTCGCTGATCTAAAGAAGAATATCAAGATCTCTGCACAGGCTATCCCTGCGGCTACCCAGCTTTTTACGCCCGACTGGATAGTGCGTTATATGGTGGAAAATTCCCTTGGACGGCTTTGGGCTGAGGGTCACGGAAAGCCCGATGATGCCGACTGGAAATATTATCTTGATGAAGCCGAACAGGAGGATCCCGTCAAGGCTGAGCTAGAAAAGATCAGGGCGGAATATAAAAATATTCAACCAGAAAATATCAAGATAATCGACCCATGTATGGGTTCGGGACATATACTGGTGTATGCCTTCGATGTGCTTATCGACATTTACCGTTCCTGCGGCTGGGGTGAGCGTGACGCGGCGAAGTCTATCCTGCGAAACAATCTCTACGGGCTGGACATCGACCGCAGAGCCTATCAGCTTGCGTATTTTGCGGTGATGATGAAAGCAAGGCAGTACAACCGCCGCATTTGCAGTCCCGAAAATCAGCCGAATCTTGCGAATTTTGCCGATGTTATGGGTGCTGACACGGATATGCTCTCGGGCAGTATCAGGCGTTTTGCGGAGCAGTTCGCATTTGCCGATACCTACGGCTCGCTGATGACGGTGAATGCGCCTGATGACATCGACGCCGCCGTTTCGGACTTTTCTCCCACCTTCGGGCTGAATATGCGACAGTTTGACATGATGATGAAGATATACAAGATACTTTCACAGAAGTATGATGTAGTCTGCACAAATCCGCCTTATATGGGCGGTTCGGGAATGAATGCGAAGCTGTCGGAGTTTGTCAAGAGTAAGTTTCCTGACAGTAAATCCGATCTGTTCGCCTGCTTTATCGAGAAGTGCGGACAGCTTGCAAAGCCACACGGTTTCTATGCGATGATTACCCAGCACGCTTTCATGTTCCTGTCGAGTTATGAAAATCTGCGTAAAAAGCTAATGCAGAAAACCACTGTAAACATGGCGCACCTCGGTGCAAGGGCTTTTGATGAGATAGGCGGCGAGGTCGTGCAGACAACTGCGTTTGTTATGACGGGGCATATCAAGGACTACAAGGGTACATACGCAAGGCTTGTTGACACTGTGGGCGAGAATGAAAAGCGTGACCTGTTTTTGAGCGGTGATAAGCGTTTTGCAGCCAAACAAGAAAACTTCTCCAAAATCCCTGGCTCGCCTGTGGCTTATTGGGTGAGTGAGAATTTTATTAGGGCGTTTGAAAACGGAAGATTACTTGGAGAAATAGCTTCTTCTAAACAAGGTATTGCTACAGCAGACAATAATAGATTTTTAAGAGAATGGTATGAAGTAAACGTAGAAAAGATACTTTTTGACTGTTCAACACATGAAGAATCTAAAACAAGTCCTGCAAAATGGTATCCATATAACAAAGGTGGAGAGTTTCGGAAGTGGTATGGAAATAATGATTATGTTGTAAACTGGCAATATGATGGAGCAGAACTTCGCAATTTTAAGAAATCCGTGATAAGAAATCCGAATTTCTACTTTATGCCTTGCTTCAGTTGGTCACTTATCTCCTCAAGTGTGGCAGCATTTCGCTATAAACCGAAAGGGCATATATTTGATGTGGCAGGTATGAGTTGTTTTTCAAATGACAAATTGCACTATTTGCTTGCACTATGTAATTCAAGTTGTGCAATGAAGGTGCTTGAAGTTATAGCTCCAACAATCAACTATCAATGCGGAGATATTGCAAATATTCCGGTCATTATTCCTGATTCTGATGAAGTGGAAAACCATGTTAAAGAATTGGTTAAAGACAATATTGATAGCTGTAAAACAGATTGGGATTACTATGAAGTTTCTTGGGACTTTGAGAAACACCCGTTGATTTAATGGAGGTATGAAAAATGATTAAAAAGTACACAATTGACGGTAATTATTGGGAGATCATTGATAAAGTTGTTGCTGAATACAAGGCAACAGATGAATATAGAAAAAACAAAGCATCGAATGATAGTGAACTTGATAAGCGGCACGCAGCTAATTGGCTGACTGACAGGTTGGATAAAACTGTTCCTTTGGGCTCACTTGCTGCTGAATGTTTTACTATTACAGAAGGTGAAATGTGCGGTTTAATCCAGATTGTAGAAGAAAGTAATAGAGATGATACTGAGGAACTTTTAGATTATCTTCGTAATCATAAAGGAGAAGAGAATGGGTAAATTGATAGCTGACAAATACAACCAATGGGAATCCGAATGCGAAGCCCGTTTCCAAAAGCTAAAGGCGAACGAGGAAGAACTCAACCGCATTTTCATCGACATTTACGGCTTGCAGGACGAGCTGACACTCGAGGTCGAGGACAAGGACGTGACCGTCAGAAAAGCCGATCTACAGCGTGAGATAAAAAGCCTGATAAGCTATGCCGTGGGCTGTTGGTTTGGCAGATATTCCCTCGATGTCAAGGGGCTTGCCTACGCAGGCGGTGAGTGGGACAGCACGAAATACAAGACGATAATTCCCGTCAAGGACAACGTTCTGCCAATATGTGACGACGATTACCTGCCCACCGACCTCACTGGGCTGATCGTGGATTTCGTGGCGAAAGCTTATGGCGAGGACACGCTTGACGAAAACCTGAAATTCATCGCAGATGCCCTTGGCGGCAAGGGTACGCCCCGTGAGGTGATACGCAGTTATCTGCTGAACGGTTTCTATGCCGACCACTGCAAAATTTATCAGAAAAGACCGATTTACTGGCTTTTCAGCTCCGGCAAAAAGAACGGTTTCAAGGCGCTTGTGTATATGCACCGCTGGGAGCGCACCACCGTTGCGACCGTCCGCACCGACTACGTTCACGAGTTGCAGGAACGCTACCGCACACAGCTTTCCTTGCTTTCCGAGCAGATAGATTCGGTGGCACAGTCCGACCGTGTGAAGTTGAAAAAGCGTCAGGAAAAGCTGACCGCACAGCTCACTGAGATAAACACCTACGAGGAGAAAGTCCACCACCTCGCTGACATGATGATAGACATTGACCTTGACGACGGTGTGAAGGTCAACTATGCGAAATTTGCGGACATACTGGAGAGGATCAAATGACGATTGATAATATTAACCGCAGTCTGGCGGAGCATTTTGCGAAAGATCTGCCAGACTGCTACGACCGCAGGATCATATTTTGGTTCGATTCCGAGCGTGAGTTTGAATCCATGCTTGATGAACTTGACCTGACCGATGTGAAAATATTAAAGCTGACCGGTGACAATTTTTTTGAAGCGAAAATGCTACTATCTGAGACGGACACGCAGTCGAATTATCTTGTATATGACCCTCTGACCTACAAAAAGCGTGAGGACAACTGGCTTAGGGATATACAGTTATACAGCGAGGAATTTCGTGCCGATCTCGTTTCCATGCAGATGAACGAACTGAAAATGCCCCAGACAACACAGCTCCGCCGTGCCATGAAGCATTACAAGAAATTCTTTGAGAGCAAGGAGCGTGTAGGCAAGCTGGCGGCACTCGCCACAAAATATGAAACCGCAGGACAGTTGCACATCGATATCATGGCGGTGCTTTCGGGTGCAAAACATAATACCGTCAATGGTGTTATACGTGCGATACTCTGCGATTCGCTTGACAATGAAGAAAATGGTGCATTGGAGCGTATCGCAAAATTTGGAAGCGAACAGGCACTGCATGAAATGACAGCGAAGTTTTTCGGCTTTTCAAATGAAAAAATACCGCTGTACGATCTTGCAACACATATCCTGCTGACGGCATTTTCGACCCTCGGTGATGACCGCGTGACTTCGGGGCTGGAACAGTATATCTCACCTGAAAAACAGACCGCCTGCTATGCTTTTCTTGACGATTGGAACAATTCTGACGACAGCGAAAAGCTGTTCGACATGGCGGATAATATTTCAAGGCACTATAACCTGACAGACCGCCTTAAAAAAGTCAATACAGATATTCTGCTGAAAGCCGACAGCCTGCCTTGCATTGATGAGGTAATAATCGGCAGATTTATGAGCGAGATCGGTGAGGATATTATCAAGGCTGAGGAGATACTCAAAGCTGTCGAAAGCCGCCGAACATCAAAATGGTATGACAGATATTCCTATCTGTATGACGGGCTGTATTATATCGCCAAAATGCAGGAGTTCCACTACGAGCATATTACGGGATTTCATTATGGCAGATATGACGACCTGTGGAAAGCCTACGGCAAAGACCTGTACATCATGGATACATATTACAGACGTCTGCATATTGCGTTCCGCAAGAGTCTTGTCAGCACATCGGGGACGCTTGATGATCTGTTCAAGGGTGCAATCGTGACTGCGGAAAAAATATACAAGAACTGGTATCTTTCCGAGCTGAATGGGCAGTGGTGTGACCTGATAAAGGACTATATTTGTGATGGCTTTGCCCTTGATGGTATTTCATATCAGAAGGATTTCTATAAATCAAATATTAAGCCGATAGCAAGCGACAGCAGAGTATTCGTGATAATATCTGATGCCCTGCGTTATGAAGTGGCGATGGAGCTTAACGAAAAACTTCTTCGTGAAACAAATGGAACAGCAAAGCTGACAGCGATGCAGTCTGTATTCCCAAGCGTTACGAAATTTGGCATGGCAGCACTTTTGCCACACGATGAACTGACCGTCAACGATGATATGAAGATACTCTGCGATGGTCTGCCGACAGAAAGCACCGAAAACCGTGACAAGATACTGAAACGTTGTTCACCTAAAAACTGTGCCATAACATATGAAAATCTGCTTTCGATGAACCAGACACAGCGCAGAGAGCTTGTCAGCGGTGCGGAGGTCGTGTATATATATCACAACAAGATAGATGCTGTAGGTGATAAGGCGAACACGGAAAAGCAGGTATTTGAAGCCTGTACCGATTCAGTCGAGGAAATGAAAAATCTTGTGCGAATGGTCGTAAACTCCATGAGCGGTTCAAATATCATCATTACCGCAGACCACGGATTCTTGTATTCCAATGAGCCGCTTTCTGAGAGCGATAAGGCTGAAACGAGCCTTGTTTCAGGGAACATATCTGAGACGGGCAGAAGATATATCATAGCTGACAAAAACAGCAGTTCGGATATTCTGATGAAAATACCTATGGACGAGTATTCTGAAAGCATTAAAGGTTTTGCACCTTATGAAAATATTCGCATCAAAAAACAGGGTGGCGGCATGAATTTTGTTCACGGTGGTATTTTCCTGCAAGAATGTTGTGTGCCTGTCATCATATTCAAGAATATATCAAAGAATTCAAAGAAATTCGTTGATATAAAGAAAGTCACGCTGAAACTTATCAGCATGACAAGAAAGATCAGCAACAATATATTCTCGCTTGACTTCATGCAGCCCGAAGCAGTGGGTGGCAAGATCGTTCCCGCAACGTATGAGATATATCTGTGTGACAAGCAGTCAGTTCCTGTGAGTGATGTCCAGACGGTAACAGCCGACAAGACAGGCGAACTGCAGGACAGAGTTTTCAAGATAAGATTCACGCTGAAAAGTGCGGATTTTGACGGCAATGCGGTATATTATTTGAATGTTGTTGACAAGGAAGCAGGCACTATCATTGAGCGCACAGAATTTTCCGTAAAGATAGCGTTTGCAAATGATTTTGATTTTTGAGTGATAAATTATGAAAACAAGAAAATTTAAGGTAAAGAACGGAATTGGAGGCACATGGGTAACTCTGCAAGGAACTACCAAACATGAAGTCCAAACTACGCGTGACCGTGAAAACAGAGAAACATTAAAATCGATCGTTACAGTTTGTGCTATCGGCTCGAAACGAAAAAACGCATTTACCTTTGGCGAGCTGCTCAAAGTCGGAGAGAGCCTAATTATTACGCTGCCAATAAACAGCTTGAATCAGAGATGAGCATTCCTGTAGGGAGTGTGATTGGAGGAATGATTATGGATGAATTTGATAAAAGGGTGATCGAAGCGTTTCCCGGCAAGGCAGTCCGCAAGGATCTTACCGGACTTATGAAAAAGGGTGCAAATGTGCCTACATATGTACTTGAATATCTTCTTGGAATGTACTGCACCACCGATGACGATGATGAAATGAGGATCGGCTTGGATAAGATCAAGAAGATACTTAGCGAGAATTACGTTCGCCCCGACCAGAGCGATTATGTCAAGTCCAAAATAAAAGAAAATGGTCAGTATACGGTCATCGATAAGGTAACAGTCAGGCTCGATGAAAAAGAGGATAAGTATGTAGCTAGCTTTACAAATCTTGACCTGAAGGATTTTGAGGTCAATTCTGATCTGGTAGTTCATAACGAAAAACTGCTGATAGGCGGTATATGGTGTATTATCAAAATTGAATATGTCGGACTTGAACTGGACGATGAAGAGGATGAATACGAAGAAGATATATTTGAAGGCAACAAAAAGAAACGCAAAAAGCTGAAAAAGAAGAAATCAAGATATGAATCTCCTTTTGCCATAGCCGCATTAAAACCGATACAAATGGCAAATCTTGACCTTGATGAGATCATCGAAGCCAGACAGCAGTTTACCAAAGATGAATGGATAACCATACTTCTCCGCAGTGCAGGCTATGAACCAGATGAACTGGACGAAAAGCAGAAATTCCACTATCTGCTGCGATTTGTGCCGTTTATTCAGAAGAACTATAACCTTGTGGAACTCGGTCCGAGAGGTACGGGAAAATCTCATGCTTACAGTGAGCTTTCGCCTTATTCGATACTTATGAGCAGCGGACACACGACTGTTTCCAATATGTTCTACAACATGGCATCGCACCGTGTGGGACTTGTGGGAAACTGGGACTGCGTGGCGTTCGATGAGGTCGGCGGTATCAAGGACAGTGATGCCGATATGGTGCAGATCATGAAAAACTATATGGCAAACGGAAGCTTTGCCAGAGGCAGCGACTCCATAAGCTCAGATGCTTCAATCGCCTTTGAGGGAAATACGTTCAGGAGTGTGGAGGATATGCTCCGCACCACAAATCTCTTTGAGCCGTTTCCCGAAGGATTCAATAACGATTCAGCTTTCTTTGATAGGATACACGCATATCTGCCTGGTTGGGAAACTCCGAAGTTGAGAGCAAGCCTTTTTACCAACAGATATGGTCTTATCTCCGATTGCTTTTCCGAGTTTTGCCATGCTATGCGCAAGTATGATTTCACCAATTCTTTCGGTGAATATTTTGCATTGAACAGCAATTTCAACACCCGTGATGATACGGCGGTAAGACGTACTTTTTCTGGGCTTGCAAAGATGATCTATCCAGATGAGCATATCGGCAAGGAAGAAGCCCGTGAGTTGCTTGTGTATGCGATAGAGTGCAGACGCAGGGTCAAGGAACAACTTAGAAAAATGAATCCTGCCGAGTTCAGTGATGTTATGCTCGGATATATCGACCTTGATACTAACGAGGAATTTATCGTTGATCTGCCCGAAATTTCAGGCGGAACGCTTATTCCCGACACCTTCGGTAAGCCGGGATATGTCTATGCTGTCGGTCGGTCTTATGATGACAAAAATATTGGTATTTACCGCTTTGAGAATAAGCTTATTGAGGGCAATGGAAAGCTGAGTTTCCGCAATGTTGAGGGTCTTGCAGGTGCGCCAAGAAGTGTAAAGGATAGTATCACAGCGGCATTCAACTACTTTATCCAGAACAGCCGCAAGCTGATAGACGGCAAGTATGACGATTTCGATTACAGCCTGTATTATAACGACTTGCAAAACAGAAATGTCAGCGAAGAGGTCTCCATAGCGGAAGTGGTGGGTCTTTTCTCGGCTCTGTCGAATCGTCCTGTCATGCCGTCACTTGTGATATGCGGACGTGTGGTAATGTCTGGAGAAACTATGCCCGTCATCACCATGCTTGACGAAATATTTGTGACAGCGGCAAATGCAGGGGCTAAGAAAATACTTCTTCCCGAAAACAGCCGTGCCAATTATGAACAGCTTTCAGACAAAATGAAAAGCGAAATATCTGCTGAATTTTATTCCACTCCGCTTGAAGCGGCAAAAATCGCACTGGGAGTAGAGCTGTAATGAAAGAATACAAGTGCATAGCCTGTGGCGAGGTGAAACAAAGCACAGAGCGCTGTATGTGTCCGATTTGCGGATATATGATGTATGAACTGCCAAATGAGCGAAAATCCGTACTTATCGGCGAGATAACGGATTTTGTTAGAGCGATAATAAATCAGAAGATAGATATAAAGTCGGTTGATTTCGGAAAGCTGGATTCGGACATACACCGCTTTCCGGACTATGATAAAATAAAAAATCATGTGTCAAAGGCTGAAAAGACGGAAGAATTTTATAAAAGATTACAGCGAAGTGCCGAACAGATGAAGCAATATTTTCAC
>OIBN01000682.1_pt1 | contig 14499 bp, 12 predicted proteins | sample 1581031 | NCBI WGS metagenome assembly OIBN01 (sample SAMEA3882531, study PRJEB24775) | human gut metagenome | biome: human-associated habitat; feature: intestine environment; material: feces | place: Netherlands | collected 2009/2010
TACACCCCGCCGCAGCGCACCGCAAAAATAGCGCCCGGCGGGATGGGCAGCGCCAGCAGCTGCTGGTTATCCCGGCAGCGGAACAAATGCCCGTAGCTGGTAAAGGCGCTTGCCAGCACACTGACCGTCAGCGCCGAAAGCTCCATCAGCACAAAATAGAGCCAGTCCAGCCCCTGCGGCACCAGCGTCACTGCCAGCGGCAGCGCCATAGAGCCAAAGCTGAGCATGACCAGCAGCATCAGCACCGCAAACAGCAATGCATACCCGAATGCTCCTGCCCGGGAGCGCCGCTTGCCAGTTTTGCTGCTGCGCACAAAGGCCGCGCCCAGTTCCAGAAGCTGTTTTTTGAGCAATGCACGGATCATAGCGCTTCCCCCGTATCCTCCAGTTCCAGAAAGACCTCCTCCAGCGTATCGTCGCCGCGCACCTCTTCCATAGCACCCTCGCGCACCAGCTGACCTTTACGCAGAATAGCTACCCGGTCGCAGAGCTTTTCGGCCACCTCCAGCACATGGGTGGAGAAAAAGATCGCCCCGCCCTGCGCACAAAAGGCCTTCATCTGGGTCTTGAGTTGATGGGAAGCCAGCGGATCCAGCCCGACAAAGGGCTCGTCCATTAAAATCAGCTTCGGCTCGTGCAGCAGCGCCGCAATAATGGCAAGCTTCTGCTTCATGCCGTGGGAGTATGCCCCGATGGACTGCGCCAAATCCTGCGTCAGGCCAAAAGCATCGCCGTACTGCCGGATGCGCTGCGTCCGCTGTGCGGCGCTTACGCCAAAGATATCCGCAATAAAATCAAGGTACTGGATACCGGTAATATACTCGTACAGCTGCGGGTCATCCGGCAGATAGGCCAAGCGGCGCTTGCATTCCAGCGGGTTCTCCCGCACGGAAATGCCGTCCACATAAATTTCTCCGGCATCAAATTGCTGGATACCGCAGCAGCATTTTAAGGTAGTGGTCTTGCCCGCGCCGTTGTGCCCGATAAAGGCACACAACTCCCCCGGGCGGATGTGCAGGCAAAGGTCCTGCACGGCGGGCTTGCCGCCGTAGGTTTTGGTCAGATGCTCGATCTTTAACATGGGCTGCCTCCTTGCTTTCAGTTTCGAGCCAAGTATACACCTTCCGGCAGGGGGAAGGTCAAGCATTTCTCCGTTTTTTCTTGCGTTTTGTATAGGGCTGTGCTATACTTTTTGACGAACTGAACAGAAAACAGCAGGTGCGTTCCGTCACTTTGCCCCACCGGGCGGCGGCAGGGACGTTAAAAGGGAAGCGGGTGTCAATCCCGCACGATCTCGTCACTGTGATAAGGGAGTCCACTGTCAGGGTGCTTTTGCACCGGTCACTGAGCCATCCGGCTTGGGAAGGCGGCAGCGGGCGTTGAGCTTTCAGTCAGGAAACCTGCCCGCTGTTGGTACCGGGGCTTTGCCGCCCCAGATCACGAGGAATTGGTTGTACCAAAAAGCCTGTAAGATACGGGGTCTTTTTGCTTTGCCATTTCGCAAGCGGAAGACCCCGTTTTTTTACAGGTTCTCTTTCCTGTACCCTTCTGTTCGGTGCCGTATTTCACCCACATCAGGAAAGGAAAACAAGATGAAAAAACGCAACATCCGCAAAACGGCGGCCGCTCTGACCGCTCTGGCTCTGTGCGCCGGTGTACTGACCGGCTGCGGCGGAGCTGCCTCCGGCACTGCTTCCTCTGTTGCTGCCAGCTCTGCCGCCAGCAGCGAAGCTTCCAGCGCAGACGCTGACGCACTGGCCGCACAGAACGTGGCAGACTTGATTGACGCCATCTATGTGCAGCAGCGCACCGATGACACCGATGCCCAGTGCGAAGCCGCCAAGGCCGCTTGGGACGCTTTGACCGATGCCCAGAAGGAGCTGGTGGAGGGCGAAAATGCCGACCCTGACTACTTTGGCCGCGACACCGGCGATGCTTCCAAGGACGATGCCCGCAACGCCGATGAGATCGGCGAAAACGAGCTGCTGGTCGTGTCCTTCGGCACCTCCTTCAACGACAGCCGCGCTGCCGACATCAAGGGTATCGAGGACGCTTTGCAGGCCGCTTACCCCGACTGGAGCGTGCGCCGTGCCTTTACCGCACAGATCATCATCAACCATGTGCAGGCACGCGATGGCGAGAAGATCGACAATATGCAGCAGGCACTGGACCGCGCTGTGGCAAACGGCGTGAAGAACCTGATCGTGCAGCCTACCCATCTGATGCACGGTGCAGAGTATGACGAGATGAACGAGATGCTGGACCAGTACCGCGACAAGTTCGAGAGTGTTGCTGTGGCCGAGCCCCTGCTGGGCGAGGTGGGCGCGGATGCCTCCGTCATCAATGCTGACAAGGAAGCTGTTGCCAAGGCTGTTACCGCTGCCGCTGTGAAGGAAGCCGGTTACGACAGCGCCGCCGCTGCCGCCGCCGATAAGACCGCTTTCGTCTTTATGGGTCACGGCACTTCCCACACTGCCAAGGTGAGCTACAGCCAGATGCAGACCACCATGCAGACCTTGGGCTACGACAACGTGTTCATCGGCACGGTGGAGGGCGAGCCTGAGGACACCTCCTGCGAGGCTGTCATCGAGGCTGTGAAGGCTGCCGGTTACACCAAGGTCATCCTGCGCCCGCTGATGGTGGTGGCAGGAGACCACGCCAACAACGACATGGCCGGTGAGGACGCCGACAGCTGGCTGAGCCAGTTTACCGCCGCAGGCTGCTTTGAAAATGTGGACTGCCAGATCTCGGGTCTGGGCCGCATTGCGGACATCCAGCAGCTGTACATTGCACATACCAAGGCCGCTATGGATCTTCTGAACGGCTAATGGATTCAGAAGCCCTCTCCGGCGCTGCCAAGCATACGGAGAGGGCTTCTTTTATGGGCGCATTCCCCGCACGAGGAGAAAACGCCCCCTGCCCCGGCAGCTTAGACGCCGGGCAAAAATTTAGGATACTGAGGTATTTATTTTATGCGTTGCAAACAGTTTATCATCGTTTCTCTGGCCGGTGTGGTGCTGGCTGCTTCTCTGGCAGGCTGCGGCGGGGCTGTCCCCGCCTCCTCTGCTGCGGCAAGCTCTGTTGCTTCTTCCGTGGTGGCTTCCTCTCCGGCGGCAGAGGCCGCTCTGCCCGACGGCGTCTACACCGCCGACTTTGACACCGACAGCTCCATGTTCCATGCCAACGAGGCCAACGACGGCAAGGGGACCCTGACTGTGAAGGACGGTCAGATGACCTTCCACGTCAGCCTCGCCTCCAAGAAGATCGTCAACCTGTACGTTGGCATGGCCGCCGATGCCGAGGCCAACAAGACCGCATGGCTCATCCCCACCGTGGACACGGTTACCTACGCAGACGGCACCACTGAGGAAGTGTACGGCTACGACATCCCGGTAGAAGCACTGGATACCGACTTCCAGCTGGCGTTGCTTGGCACCAAGGGCAAGTGGTACGACCATATCGTGAGCGTGCGCAACGCCGAGCCCAAGACCGAGCAGGCCGTCGAGACCCCCGCAGACGGCGCATACACCGCTGCCGTAGTGCTGGAGGGCGGCTCCGGCCGCGCCACCGTGGAAAGCCCCGCTGCCCTGACCGTGGCAGAGGGCAAGATGACCGCCACCATCGTGTGGAGCAGCCCCAACTACGACTACATGATCGTGGACGGCGAGAAGTATCTGCCCACCAATACCGAGGGCAACTCCACCTTTGAAATTCCTGTAGCTGCACTGGGCACTCCGCTGGCTGTTACCGCCGACACTGTTGCCATGAGCAAGCCCCACGAGATCGAATACACCCTGACTTTTACCTTGGAGTAATCTTCCATGAAGCTGACCCGCGCTCAATTTTTAAAGGCTCTGCCCGCCGCCGCGCTGGTGCTTGCAGGCTGCACCGCCGCGCCCACCGCACCCGCCGATACGGACGAGTTGATGTTTGACCACGCCTACCCGCTGGACTATGCCACCCAGTTTACCGCCGACTGCTATGCAGACGGCTCTACCCTGCTGACCATCCCGGACGCACAGGCAAAGTTTCTTGTCCGGCCGGAGGGCGCTGCCACCCTGCACACCGTGCCCGAGGGAGTGACCGTTTTACAGCAGCCGGTGCAGAACATCTATCTGGTGTCCACCTCTGCCATGGACTTGTTCCTCCATCTGGACGCGCTGGACAGCATTGCCCTTTCCGGCACCCGCGCCGAGGGCTGGTATCTGGACGAGGCAAAGCAGGCCATGCAGGCCGGGCGCATCGCCTACGCAGGCAAGTACAGCGCCCCGGACTACGAACGCATCCTGACCGCAGAATGCGGCCTTGCGGTGGAAAATACCATGATCTACCACACCCCGGAGGTAAAGGAGCAGCTGGAACGGTTCGGCATTCCGGTGCTGGTGGAGCGCTCCAGCTACGAGAGCAGCCCGCTGGCACGGATGGAATGGATCAAACTGTACGGTATCTTGCTGGGCAAAGAAGCCCTTGCCGAGGAGGTTTTTGCGCAGCAGGCGCAGCGCATTGCACCGCTGCTGGAGCAGCCCTCCACCGGCAAACGCTGCGCGTTTTTCTCCATTACTTCCAGCGGCCTTGCCACTGTGCGCAAAAGCGGAGACTATGTGGCGCAGATGATCGGCATGGCCGGTGGCGAATACGTTTTTACGGCCCTTACCGACAGCGGCAACAGCCTTTCCACCATGAATATCCCGCTGGAGGATCTTTACGCCGGGGTCAAGGATGCCGATGTGCTTATTTATAATGGTACCATCGAGGGCACCATCTCCACCAAGGAAGAGTTGCTTGCCCGCTGCGCGTTGCTGGCAGAGTGCAAGGCGGTGCAAAGCGGAGATATCTGGTGCACGACGCCCAGCTTTTTCCAGCAGAGCATGGCACTGGCAGATTTTATGCTGGACCTCCACGCTGTTTTTACCGGGGAAACTGCCAGCCCCGACACCCTGCATTTTTTGACCAAGATCACCTGAGGAGCCGCTTATGACCAGCCGCAAACGCCTTGTTTTTTCCTATTGCTGCCTTGCCCTGCTGCTGGCAGTGCTGTTTGCCGTGAGCCTGTTCTGGGGCAGCGTTGCGCTTACCCCGCAGGCCGTGCTTGCAGCCCTGACCGGACGCGGACAGGACGCGCTGAGCGTAGGCATTATCACACAGCTGCGCCTGCCCCGCGCGGTGATGGCCGCGTTGCTGGGCGCTGCGCTCTCGGCAGCGGGCTATCTGTTGCAGACCTTTTTTGCAAACCCCATTGCCGGCCCCTTTGTGATGGGCATTTCCAGCGGGGCTAAGCTGGCGGTGGCACTGGTGATGGTGCTGTTTTTGAACTACGGCCTGCTGACAAGCTCTGCTGTGCTCATTCTGGCAGCCTTTGCGGGCGCTATGGCGGCCATGGCTTTTGTGCTGGCCGCTGCCCGCCGGGTGCAGCGCATGAGCATCCTTGTAATCTGCGGCGTAATGATCGGTTACATCTGCTCTGCCATCACCGAGTTTGTGGTGGCTTTTGCGCAGGACAGCAGCATCGTCAACCTGCACAACTGGTCACAGGGCAGTTTTTCCGGCATGACGTGGGGCAACGTGCGCACGGCAGCGCTGGTGGTGCTGCCCGCGCTGGCGGCGGCCTTCTGCCTTGCAAAGCCCATGGCCGCTTACCAGATGGGCGAAGCCTACGCCCGCAGTGTGGGCGTGGATGTGCGGCGTTTTTCCCGGCTGCTGGTGCTGCTTTCCAGCCTGCTGGCCGCCTGTGTCACCGCCTTTGCCGGTCCTATCTCCTTTGTGGGCATCGCCGTGCCGCACCTTGTCAAGCAGCTGCTGGGCAGCGCCCGCCCGCTGTATGTGCTGCCAGGGTGTTGTCTGGGCGGGGCGGCGTTCTGCCTGCTGTGTGATTTAATTGCCCGCAGCCTGTTTGCGCCCATGGAGCTTTCTATCAGCGCGGTCACCGCCGTATTCGGTGCGCCGGTGGTCATTGGGCTGCTGCTGCGCCGCAACCGGGAGGATGTGCGATGAAGTACTCTGTTGAAACCAACGCCCTTGCCATCGGCTACGGCAAAGCTGCCCTTGCCCGGGATATTGCGCTGGGCGCTGCCAAAGGGCAGGTGCTGGCGCTCATTGGCCCGAACGGCGCGGGCAAATCCACCCTGCTCAAAACCTTGGCCGGGCAGCTGGCCCCTTTGGGCGGCGCGGTGCTGCTGGACGGGCAGGAGCTTGCCCGCATTCCCGGCAATGCCCGGGCGCAAAAGCTGGCGTTGATGCTGCCCCACACCCGCCGCACCGAGTTGACCACCTGCTTTGAGTTTGCGGCGGCAGGACGCATCCCCTACACCGGGCGGTTGGGCATCCTTTCCGCCGAGGACAAAAAGCAGATACAGAATGCGCTGGAGCTGGTGGGCGCGGCGCATCTGGCCAACCGGGACTTCAACTGCGTCAGTGACGGACAGCGGCAGCGCATTCTGCTGGCGCGGGCAGTCTGTCAGCAGCCGCAGGTGCTTTTGCTGGACGAGCCCACCTCTTTTCTGGATATCAAGGGCAAGATCGAACTACTGACCATTTTGCAAAAGCTGGCGCATGAGCAGCAGCTTGCGGTCATCGTGACCCTGCACGAGCTGGACATGGCGCAGAAGATCGCGGACGTGGTGGTCTGCGTTTCGCCGCACGGCGTTTCTGCGCCCATGTCCCCGGCACAGGCCTTTGCCCGGGAAAATATCAAAGCGCTCTACGGCCTGACGGAAGCACAGTACAGCGCTGTTTTTGGTCCACCAAAGCCGGAAAAGCTGCAATTTGAGCACTATGTGCGCAGCGGGCAGAAGCTGCTGCGCTGCGGCTACACCACCGGCACCTGTGCGGCACTGGCCGCTGCCGGGGCCGCCCGGCTGCTGCTGACTGACACTGCACCGGAAACTGTCGCTCTGCGCACGCCGAAAGGCATTGTGGTGGAGGTGGCTCCCCTGTTCTGCCGCACCGTTGCCGAGGGCGCGGAATGCGCCATTGAAAAGGACGGCGGCGACGATGTGGACGTGACCACCGGTCTGCCGGTGACCGCCACGGTGACGCTGCTGCCCGGCACGCCCGAGGTACGCATTACCGGCGGCGCGGGAGTGGGCCGGGTGACGAAACCCGGGCTGGACCAGCCGGTCGGGCAGGCCGCCATCAACCATGTGCCCCGGCAGATGATCACCGAGGCGCTGCGCCGGGAGGCGGAAGCCGCCTGTTATCCCGGCGGCTTTGCCGTGACTATCTCTATCCCCGGCGGCGAGGAGGTGGCCCGGCGCACCTTCAACCCCCATATCGGGGTGGAGGGCGGACTGTCGGTGCTGGGCACCAGCGGTATCGTAGAGCCCATGAGCCAGCAGGCCATTCTGGACACCATCCAGCTGGAGATGAATCAGGCGGCGCTGCGGACAAACGACCGCCGGCTCATCCTCGCCCCGGGCAACTACGGGCTGGACTACCTGCACGAAACGTATCCGCAGTTTGCCGCTATCCCGGTGGTCAAAACGTCAAACTTTATCGGAGATACGCTGGATATGGCAGCAGCGGCACACTTTGAACAGGTGCTGCTGGTGGGGCATATCGGCAAGCTGTGCAAGCTGGCGGGCGGCATTATGAACACCCACTCCCACACGGCAGACTGCCGCACGGAGCTGTTCTGCACCCACGCCGCCCTGTGCGGTGCCGGCCGGGAAGTGTGCACTGCGCTGTACAATGCAGCCACCACGGATGCCTGTCTGGAGATTCTGGATACAGCCGGGCTGCGAGAGCCGGTGCTGCAAAGCCTGCTTGCCGCCATCCAGCTGCATCTTGACCGCCGCGCGGGCGGGGCGTTCCGGGTGGGCGCGGTGCTGTTTTCAAACCAGCACGGCCCGCTGGGACAGACCGAGACTGCCGCCCGCCTGTTAGACGAATGGAAGGAGTAACGCACATGGTACATTTTGTGGGCGCAGGCCCCGGCGCGCCGGATCTGATCACCCAGCGCGGTGCAGCATTTTTACAGGCCGCAGACTGTATTATTTATGCGGGCAGTCTGGTCAATCCGGCGCTGCTGGGGCTGGCAAAGCCGGGCTGTGCTATCTATAACAGCGCCGAGATGACGCTGGAGCAGGTACTGGACGTGATGCATCGGATGGAGAACGCAGGCAAAACCACCGTGCGTCTGCACACCGGCGACCCCTGCCTGTACGGTGCCATCCGGGAGCAGATGGATGCACTGGATGCAGACGGCATTTGTTACGATGATACCCCCGGTGTTTCCAGCTTTTGCGGCGCTGCCGCCGCGCTGAACTCCGAGTATACTTTACCCACGGTCAGCCAGACGGTCATCATCACCCGCATGGAGGGGCGCACCCCGGTACCGGAGCGGGAAAAGCTGGCAAGCCTTGCCGCCCACGGCGCGACCATGGTGATCTTCCTGTCTATCGGGCTGATCGATAAGGTGCAGGCGGCGCTTTTGCAGGGTGCATATACACCGGACACCCCCGCCGCCGTGGTGTACAAGGCCAGCTGGCCGGAAGAAAGAATCGTGCGGTGCACAGTTGGTTCTTTGGCCGAGAGCACCCGTGCAGCGGGCATTACCAAGACGGCGCTTATCGTAGTGGGAGATTTTCTCGGCACGCAGTACGAGCGCAGCAAGCTGTACGACCCCGCCTTTACCACCGAGTTCCGCAAAGGAGAACCGGTATGACCCGCGACTACCTTGCTTTTACGGATACCGGCCTTGCGCTAGCAAAGCGTCTGGCCGCCGCCTTGCCCGGCAGCGTTGCCCGGTGCGGGCAGAATGGTGTTTCTCTTGCAGAATGGACAAGCGCGCAGTTTGTGCAGTCGGATGCGCTGATATTTGTAGGCGCAGCGGGCATTGCGGTGCGGGCCATCGCGCCCCACTGCAAGAGCAAGACTACCGACCCGGCTGTGGTAGTGGTGGACGAATGCGGGCGGTTTGCCGTACCCATTCTGTCCGGACATCTGGGCGGTGCGAATGATCTGGCGCGGGCCATTGCCGCTGTATGCGGTGCTGTGCCGGTGATCACCACCGCCACCGATGCCCACGGCATTTTTGCGGTGGACGAGTGGGCAAAGCACCAGAACTGCATGGTGCTGGAGCCGGAGCGCATCAAGCTGGTCAGCGGCAAATTACTGGCCGGGCAACCGGTATATTACCGGACTGATTTCCCGGTAACAGGCACCGTGCCCGCAGGATTATTCCCCGCTGATACCCCGGAAAAAGCCGACTTTGCACTCACCCTTTGCCCCACCGGACAGGCACTGCATCTTGTGCCGCGCATCGGGGTGCTGGGCATCGGCTGCAAGCGGGGCACAAGCGCCGACACGCTGGAGGCTGCCTTTGCCGCCTTCTGCACCCGACACAGCCTTGCTGCGCAGGCAGTCACCGCCGCCGCAAGCATCGACCTGAAGCAGAATGAACCGGGCTTGCTGGCCTTCTGTCAGGCGCGTGGCTGGCCGGTGCGGTTTTACTCTGCCGCACAGCTGCGCAGCTTGCCCGGGCAGTTCACTCCCTCCCCTTTTGTACAACGCGTGACCGGAGTGGATAATGTTTGTGAGCGGGCGGCTGTGCTGGACGCAGACGGCAGCCTGTTTTACCCGAAATTTGCCTGCAGCGGCGTGACCCTTGCGCTGGCGTGCAGGCCCTTTGCCCCGGACTGGAGGTGGCAGAATGCTTGACGTGATGGAAATCGATATTGACCGTCCCGAGAAGATAGTCTATGTCGTGGGGCTTGGCCCCGGCGAGCCTTTTTATATGACCCAGCAGGCCGCGAATACGCTGGAAAGCGTTGACGCGATTTGTGGATATAAGGTCTATCTTGACCTCATCCGCGATGAATTTCCCTGCGAAGAATACTACGCCACCGGCATGACGCAGGAAATCGACCGCTGCCGCTGGGCGCTGGAAAAAGCACGCACCGGCAAACGGGTGGCGCTGGTCTGCTCCGGCGATGCCGGGGTGTACGGCATGGCTGCTGGAGCTTGCCCCGGATTATCCGGACGTTGCCGTGGAAATCGTGCCCGGGCTGACCGCTGCCCTCAGCGGCGGGGCAGTGCTGGGCGCACCACTAGCGCACGATTTTTGCGTCATTTCCCTTTCCGACCGGCTGACCCCGTGGGAGGTCATCGAGAAGCGGCTGGCTTGCGCCGCTATGGGAGATTTCTGCGTTGCGTTGTACAATCCCTCCTCCAAGGGCAGGCCGGACTATCTGGCAAAGGCGGTGTGCATCCTGCTGGAAAACGGCAAAAGTGCCGATACCGTCTGCGGCATCGTGCGCAACATTGGCCGGGAGGGACAGACCGCCCGAATCCTGACCCTTGCGCAGCTGGAAAGCATCACGGTGGATATGTTTACCACCGTATATATCGGCAACGCTGCCACAAAGCAGCTGGGCGGCAGAATGGTCACCCCGCGGGGGTACCGCAGATGAAGGCAGTGGTTTTCAGCGGCACTACCGAGGGGCGGGTGTTCTCCCGGCAGCTGGCGGCGCTGGGCGCGGAGGTGCTGGTCAGTGTCGCCACCCTGCTGGGCGCGGAGGAACAGGGCGAAGCGGACGGCATTACTGTGCACTGCGGTCGGCTGACTACCGAGGAAATGACCGCTCTTTTACAGGGCGCTGCTCTGTGTGTGGACGCCACCCACCCCTACGCGGTGGACGCCACAAAAAACATCCGGGCTGCGTGTGCCATGGCCGGGGTGGAGTACCACCGGCTGCTGCGGGAAGAAAGCCCCTTGCCTGCCGGGAGCATGGTGTTTGCCACCGCCGCCCACGCGGCTGCATTTCTGGCCGGGTGCAGCGGCAATGTGCTGCTGGCTACCGGCGCGAAAGAGCTTGCCGCCTTTGCGGCGCTCGGGCCGGAGCGGCTGTTCCCCCGGGTGCTGCCCACGCGGGAGGGCATTGCCGCTTGCGAGGCCGCCGGTATCCCGCATAAGAACATCATTGCCATGCAGGGGCCATTCAGCTATGCGCTGAACTGCGCCCTGATAAAACAATTCTCCATCCGGTATCTGGTCACCAAGGACGGCGGTGCCGTGGGCGGCTTTGCCGAAAAAGCACAGGCCGCACAGGATACCGGTGCACAGCTGATCGTGGTGCGTCGCCCGGCTGAAAACGGACAAACTGCCGCACAAATTCTGGCACGCTGCAAGGAGGTTCTGGTATGATCTCTCTGATTGGAATGGGTTCCGGCTGCCCGGAAAGCCTGACCGCGCAAGGGTTGGCTGCACTGCAAAGCGCAGGGCTCATCCTTGGGGCCAAGCGCCTGTTGGAGCATTTACCGGCGGGGTGCACTGACAACTGCAAAGCCGTGTATAAGCCGGAGGAAATCCTTGCGTGTCTTGCCGCACAGCCGGATACGGACACCGCTGTTTTGTACAGCGGCGACACCGGGTTTTACTCCGGTGCGGCCCAGCTGCTGCCGATGCTGCGGGCCTTTGGCATCTCCTGCCGGGTGCTGCCGGGGCTTTCCAGCGTTCAGCTTTTAGCTGCTGCTGTAGGACGCCCCTGGCAGGACTGGAAACTGGTGTCGGCCCATGGCCGCGCCTGCGACCCGGTAGCCGAGATTTTAGCGCATCCACAGGTGTTTTTCCTCACCGGCGGCGGGGACACCCCTGCCACCCTTTGCGCCAAGCTGACCGCTGCCGGGCTGGGCGCTGCTCACGCCCTTGTGGGCGAAAACCTTGGCACCCCGGCAGAAGCCATCCGCTTTGGCCTTGCCCGGGAACTGGCAGAGCAAACCTTTGCACCGCTGAGCGTATTGCTCATCGAACGGGAGGCTTTACCGCCCCGCCGCACTCCCGGCCTGCCGGACGATGCTTTTATCCGGGGCGCTGTGCCCATGACAAAGCAGGAGGTGCGCGCCGCCGCACTGGCAAAGCTGGCGGTCACCCCCACGGACACCCTATGGGACGTGGGCGCGGGCACCGGCAGCGTGAGCGTGGAGCTGGCGCTTGCCGCCCCTGCCGGGCAGGTATACGCCGTGGAGTGTGACCCGGAGGCCTGTGCACTGATCCAGCAAAACCGGGAGAAATTTGCTGCTTACAATCTGACCCTGATCGAAGGCAAAGCACCCGATGCTTTGGACGCGTTGCCCGCCCCGGATGCTGTATTCATCGGCGGCACAAAGGGCAATATGGACGCTGTTATAGACGCCGTACTGCACAAAAATCCAGTCGCCCGGCTGTGCATTACCGCCATTGCGCTGGAAACGCTCAGTGCTGCCGTAGCTGCCCTGACCGCCCACGGCCTTTCTGCGGAGGTGACACAGATCGCCGTCAGCCGCACAAAAAAGGCGGGCAGTCTACATTTGCTGATGGCTAACAACCCTGTGTTTCTCATTACGGGGGCACGGACATGATGCAGTTTCTCATCGCCGCGCCGCGCTCCGGCAGCGGCAAGACCACCGTTACCTGTGCCGTGCTGACCGCCTTGCAGCGGCGCGGGGCTGACCCTTGCGCCTTCAAATGCGGGCCGGATTATATCGACCCCATGTTCCACCGCAGCGCGCTTGGGGTGGAAAGCCACAATTTAGACCTCTACCTCTCTGCCCCGGATACGGTGCGCACGCTTTACGCCCGGTATGCCGCCGGGCACAGCGCTGCCGTATGCGAGGGTGCCATGGGCTTTTACGATGGGCAGGGACTGACAACCCGTGCAAGCGCTTGGGAGCTGGCCGATACGCTGGCGCTGCCGGTGCTGCTGGTAGTGCAGCCAAAAGGGGCAAGCATCACCCTTGCCGCCGAGCTGCGGGGGCTTTTGCAGTTTCGCACACCCAGCCATATCGTGGGCATTCTGCTCAATGATTGCTCTGAGTCCTTGTACAAAACGCTGCGTCCAATGCTGGAAGTCGAGACCGGTCTGCCGGTGGTGGGGTATCTGCCCCATCTGCCGGGGTGCGTCATCGAAAGCCGCCACCTCGGGCTGAAAACCGCTGGAGAGATATCGGACTTGCAGCAAAAGCTGGTCAAGCTTGCCGATGCCCTTGTGCTGGACTGGGCACAGCTGGCAGTGTTGACCGACCGTCCTGCCCCGGCTGCGCCGCCGCTTGCCGCGCCGTGCACGCCCTCCGTTCGCATTGCCGTAGCGCGGGATGAAGCCTTCTGCTTTGCCTACGCCGAAACATTGGACGCCTTGCGGGACGCGGGTGCGGAACTTGTGTTTTTCAGCCCGCTGCGGGACGCCGCCCTGCCGGAAAATATCGGCGGGTTGTACCTGCCCGGGGGCTACCCAGAGCTGTACGCCCGTCAGCTGAGTGAGAACCGCGCCCTGCGTACTGCTATCCGGGACGCAGTGCAAGAGGGTCTGCCCACTGCTGCCGAGTGCGGCGGCTTTCTGTACTTAGGGCAGACGCTGGAGGGTACAGACAGCAAGGTTTACCCCATGGCGGGTGTGCTGCCGGGCAGCGGGCACAATACCGGGCGGCTGGTGCGCTTTGGCTATGCCGTCATGACGGCAAAGGCTGGCAGTATGCTTTTCCACGCCGGAGAAGCGCTGCCCATCCATGAATTTCACCACTGGGATTCCTCCGAAAATGGCGCAGACTTTTCTGTGCGCAAAACCGAAAAAAGGCAGTGGGAATGCGGCTTTGCAAACACGCATTTGTATGCCGGTTTCCCGCATCTTTACTGGGCAGGTACTGCCCTGCCCCGCCGCTTTGTGCAGGCGGCGCAGCACTTTTTGAAACACAAAGGATGACGAAAATGACCGAAGCTGAACTGATGCAGCTGCTTGCTGCCATCACCCCGCCGGACGAAGCCGCCCGCGCCGCCGCCCACGCCCACTGGGCAAGCCTTGCCAAACCCTTGGGCGGACTGGGTGCACTGGAGACGATGCTGGAGGATGCCGCCGCGCTGACCGGCACGGCGCAGTTTGATTTTTCCCGCCGAGCGGTGGTGGTGCTCTGTGCGGACAACGGCGTGGTGGCGCAGGGCGTAAGCCAGACCGGCCAAAGCGTGACTCGCGCCGTAGCCGAGAACCTTGCTGCGCGGCGCACCAGCGTATGCAGGATGGCACAGGCGGCGCACTGCGATGTGCTGCCGGTGGATTTGGGCATTGCCGGTGCGCCCGTACCCGGCGTGCGGGACTGCCGCATTGCCGCCGGGACTGCGGACTTTACCAAAGGCCCTGCCATGACCCGCGCCGAGGCAGTGGAGGCCATTGGCCGGGGCATCGCCCTGACCCGGCAGCTTGCCGCCGAGGGCTACGGGCTGGTGGCTACCGGTGAGATGGGTATTGGCAACACCACCACCTCCAGCGCCGTAGCCGCCGTGCTGCTGGCACAGCCGGTGCAGACCATGACCGGGCGCGGTGCGGGGCTTTCCGACGCAGGGCTTGCTCGCAAGGTGGACACCATCCGGCGGGGCATTGCCTGCAATGTCCCCAACCCCGATGATGTATTGGACGTACTGAGCAAGCTGGGCGGCTTTGATATCGCCGGTCTGTGCGGGATGTTTCTGGGCGGGGCGCTGGCGGGTGTGCCCGTGCTGATGGATGGCTTTATCAGCGGAGTGGCGGCTTTGTG
>OIBN01000689.1_pt1 | contig 14420 bp, 6 predicted proteins | sample 1581031 | NCBI WGS metagenome assembly OIBN01 (sample SAMEA3882531, study PRJEB24775) | human gut metagenome | biome: human-associated habitat; feature: intestine environment; material: feces | place: Netherlands | collected 2009/2010
TGACCTCGATACCATTCGTCAGGCGGACACGGGCAACTTTACGCAGAGCAGAGTTGGGCTTTTTGGGGGTCATGGTACGAACAGCGGTGCAAACACCACGCTTCTGGGGGCTGTTCATGGTGGTGTACTGCTTCTTCTGGGAGTTGTAGCTCTTCTGAAGGGCAGGAGCAGTGCTCTTGGTTACCAGGACCTCACGGCCTTTGCGTACGAGCTGGTTAAAAGTAGGCATTTCTTTTCTCCTTTCTTCACTTATTCACGCGCTTTTTGCGGGTCGTCCGGCCAGATGGCCGCACTATACCCCGCATCTCACGCAATGATTATATTACAGCATCCCGGCCGGAATGTCAAGAGTATTGCCAAAAAAATCTTGAAAAAATCGTGCAATACGGAGAATTTTTCATTTCTGAAGCAAAATGTGCAAATCTTGCGCCGGTTTGGGCGGCAGCGTTGCATTTTGGTAAGTCCGCGCATAGAATGAAGCGGACCGTCTCCCCCCTCCGCCGCGCGGCCGGCTGCCGTCCGTGCGCGTTTTGTCTATTTATCAGAGACAAACATACATTTTGCACAAAAACAGGCCGCCAGATTCATGGACTTGACGAGTCGATTTCTGTTGCATTGTGTCCCCCGTTTTGCTATAATGAAGATACAGACAAAACCGGAACAGTTCCGGCCATGCAAGTTCTGACGCTACATTTTTGAGGAGGTCTTGACAATGAAGAAACTGCTTGCTATCCTGATTTCCCTGTGCATGGTATCCGCCTTCGCTGTACCTGTTTTTGCAGATGCCAACAGCGATTATATCGCCGCCGTCAAGGCCTACCAGGCCCAGATCGCCGCGAAGGAAGCCGCCTACACTGCAGCGGTGGATGCTTATTCCAAGAATGCAAAGGCCAAGGCAGACGCCGACAGCGCCGCAATTCTGAAGGCCGCCAAGGCTGCCCAGGCGAAGGCCGATGCAGACTGTCTGGCCGTCATCGCCGCGGGCAAGGCTGCCCAGTCCCAGGCTGACGCGCGCGTCGCCGCGGTAATTGCTGCAGGCAAGGCCACGCAGGCCAAGGCTGATGCACGCGAGGCCGCCTATGCGAAGGCCGTGAAGGCGTATCAGGATCAGATCGCCGCACGTGAGGCCGCCTACATCAAGGCCGTGCTGGGCAAGTAATTCTACCTTATTATAATAGGAGCGGAGCGCCGGGAAAGGCGCTCCGCTTTTTTGTTGTTATATGACACGTAGGGGCCGGGCATGCCCGGCCCGCGCGTGTACGGCAGATGGCTGCTTGTGGGAAGGCTCTCTCCCCCACCGCCTGCGGGCGGAGCCCCCTCGCAGAGGGGGCCAAGAGGGGCAACGGGCAAATGGGGTTTACTGCAGCTTTGCCAGCGTGGCCTCGGCATCGTCGAGGATGCGCTCGAACTTCTCGAGGGCGGCGTCCACGGGAGCCGGGGTGGCCAGGTCAACACCGGCGTGGCGCAGCTCGTCCAGCGGGTAAGCACTGCCGCCCATGGAGAGGAACTCCTTGTAGCGCTTGACGGCGGGCTCGCCCTCTTTCAGGATGCCCTCGGACAGGGCGACAGCGGTGGAGTAGCCGGTGGCATACTTGTAAACGTAGAACGGACGGTAGAAGTGCGGGATGCGCGCCCACTCATACTGGATCTCGTCGTCGATGACCATATCGTTGCCGAAATAGTCGGTGACAAGGCGCTTGTACAGGGCGTTCAGGGCGGCGGCGTTCAGGGCTTCGCCGCGCTCGACCATGGCGTGGGCCTCGCGCTCGAACTCGGCAAACATCGTCTGGCGATAGACCGTGCCCTTGAAGTTTTCCAGATACTGGTTCAGCAGATAGAGACGGGTCTGGGGGTCGTTCTCGTTGGCAAGCAGCTGCTCGATGAGCAGATTCTCGTTGACGGTGGACGCGACCTCGGCGACAAACAGCGTGTAGTCCGCGTACTGCGGCGGCTGATGCTGGCGGGAGCGCCAGCTGTGGATCGTGTGGCCCATCTCATGTGCCAGCGTCGAGACACTGTCCAGCGTGCCGCTGAAATTCAGCAGGATATAGGGGTTGGAGTCATAGCAGCCGCCGGAGTATGCACCGCCGCGCTTGCCGCGGTTGGGGTAAACGTCGATCCAGCGCTCGGCATAGGCCCTGCGGACGGTTGCCTGGTAGTCCTCGCCCAAGGGCGCAACGGCCTTCAGGACCATCTCCTGTGCGGTCTCGTAGCTGTAGGATTTTTTCAGATCGCCGACCAGCGGAGCGTAGACGTCATAGAAGTGCAGCGCGTCAACGCCCAGCATCTTTTTGCGCAGGCGGACATAGCGGTGCATGGCGGGAATATGCTTGCGGACCGTGGCAACGAGGTTGTCGTAGACCTCGGCGGGCACATTCTCCCCCGCCATGGCCATCGCGCGGGAGGACGGGTAATTGCGGGCGGCGGCCTCGGCGGTGGCAGCCTTGATGGCACCGGCGTAGGACGCGGCGAAGGTGTTGATGTGCTCGCGGTAGCTCTTGTAGTAGCTGTGGAAAGCGTTCTCTCGCAGGGTGCGATCCGTGCTCATCTCCAGCGGCACAAAGTTGGAGCCGGTGACCTCGACGGTCTCGCCGCTGCCGTCTTTGACGGCATCAAACAGCAGGTCGGCGTCCTCCAGATTGTGGTAGATCTCGGACGGCGCAGACATGACCTCGCCGAAGCTGGCCAGCAGCTTTTCCTCGGCCTTGGTCAGGGTGTGGGGCTTGCCGCGCAGCAGATCCTCGAGGTTGAATTTGTAGTCCGCGACGGCGGGATCGTTGACGATGGCGGTCAGCGTTTCCTCGGGCAGGGACAGGATCTCCGGCTGGGCAAAGGACAGCGCGGCGGCCATCTTGACGTACTTGCTGCCGATGCGGGCGTACATGCTCTGGGCCTTGTCGTCGCGGGTGTCCTCGTCATGGCGCTGGGAGGCGTAGCAGTAGAGGCGCTCGACCTTGCGGCCCACCTCGGTGGAAGCGTCGAGGTATGCGCCAATCGTGACGGCATCGGTCAGCTTACCGGCGAAGGCTGCCAGGCTTTCAATGTCCGCGTCGAGGCTGTCCAGCGCGGTCTCCCACGCGGCGTCGCTCTCGAACATCGGGGTCAGGTCCCACTGAAATTGCGGGTCCAGTTCACTGCGTTCTTTTAGAATTTCGGGCATAGTTTTCTCCTTATTATAAAATATTTTGCTATGCTGAGGATGCAGGGGCGGACATTGGCCTCCTGTGCCAGTTCGCGGCAGCGGAAGCTTCCACGGGCGGATATAGAATCCGCCCCTACACTGTAGGGGTCGGCGTCCTCAACGACCCGGGAGTCGTGCGGTTGCCGCAAAGCTCCGCGGGCGGTTGCAAACATCCGCCCCTACAGGTTACAAAAGAGCGTTTTCCCACTCGGCCGGCTTAAAGCCGGGCAGGACAAAATCGTCGCCCACCAGCAGCGGACGCTTGACGAGCATACCGTCCGACGCCAGCAGGGCGATCTGCTCGTCCTCGGTCATGGTCGGCAGCTTGTCCTTCAGGCCCAGATTTTTGTAGACTAGGCCGCTCGTGTTGAAGAACCGCTTGAGGGGCAGGCCGCTGCGGGCAACCCATTCGCGCAGCTCGTCGGCGGTGGGGTTGTCCTCTTTAATGTGGCGGGCGGTGTACTCGATGCCGTGGTCGTCGAGCCACTTTTTGGCCTTTTGGCAGGTGGAGCACGGCGGGTATTGCAGAAACAGCATGGTGTCACTTCCCTTTTGTATCGTTTTGCTGTCGGTGAGTTTATTATAACTGTTTTGCAAGTGTGTGTCAATCACGGACGGTATGCAAAAAAGGATTCCCGCCGTGGCGGCGGGAATCCTTTGCGGTTTATTTAGTGGTCGTAGGCTGCCTCGGCGGCGTCGCGGGCGATCTCGGCCTGGACGAGCTCCTCCTCGACCTCCGGCAGACCAGTACCGGCGGGGATGAGCTTACCGATGATGACGTTCTCCTTCAGGCCGGCCAGCGGGTCGACCTTGCCCTTGATAGCGGCCTCGGTCAGGACACGGGTGGTCTCCTGGAAGGACGCAGCGGACAGGAAGGAGTCGGTAGCCAGACTGGACTTGGTGATGCCAAGCAGGACCTGGCTGGCCTGAACGAGCTTCAGATCAGTCTCACCGGCATCAATGCGGGCCTGGATCTCCTCGTTCTTGATCATGACATCGCGGCGGTTCACGATGCTGCCCATGATAAAGTCGCTGGAGCCGGAATCCTCAATGCGGACCTTACGCATCATCTGGCGGACGATGACCTCGATATGCTTATCGTTGATGTCAACGCCCTGCAGACGGTAGACCTTCTGGACCTCGCTGATCAGGTAGTTCTGGGTGGCGATGGGACCCTGGATGGCGAGGATGTCCTGCGGGTAAGCATGACCCTCGGTCAGCAGTGCGCCCTTGGCGACCTCGTCGCCTTCCATGACCTTGAGGCGCTGGCCGAACGGGATCAGGTAGCTCTTGGTAACCGGAGCGCCGTTCTCGTCCGTGCCGGTGATCTCGGCATGGCGGCTCTTTTTGGTATCGTCGATATGGACCGTACCGGCGATCTCGGACATGATGGCCATTGCCTTCGGGCGGCGGCTCTCAAACAATTCCTCAACGCGGGGAAGACCCTGGGTGATGTCTTCGGCAGATGCGATACCGCCGGTATGGAAGGTACGCATGGTCAGCTGGGTACCGGGCTCACCGATGGACTCTGCGGCAATGATACCGACAGACTCACCGACCTTGACGCATTCACCGTTGGACATATTGGAACCGTAGCAGTGGGCGCAGACGCCGACGTGTGCGCGGCAGGTCATGACGGAGCGGATCTCCAGCTCAGTAATACCGGCGTTGACGATCTTCTCAGCGTCGAACATATCCATCATCTTTTCCTTGCTGACGAGCAGCTCACCCGTGGCGGGATCGTGCACATCATGCAGGGAGTAGCGGCCGTTCAGACGCTCCTTGAAGCTCTCGACAACAGAGTTGCCCTCGCTGATCTCGCGGACCCAGATGCCCTCGGTAGCGTGGCAGTCCTCCTCGCGGATGATGACTTCCTGAGAGACATCGACCAGACGGCGGGTCAGGTAGCCGGAGTCAGCGGTACGCAGAGCGGTATCGGCCAGACCCTTACGAGCGCCTCGGGAGGAGATGAAGTATTCCAGGATATTCAGACCCTCACGGTAGTTGGCGCGGATAGGCATCTCCAGCGTCTTACCGGCAGTATTGGCCAGCAGGCCGCGCATACCGGCCAGCTGCTTGATCTGGTCCATAGAACCACGGGCACCGGAATCGGACATCATATAGATGGGGTTGCGCTGGTGGTTCTTCTTCAGGTTTTCGCTCAGAGCCTCGGAGACCTCCTCCGTGGCGGCCTGCCAGATTTCAACCGTCTTGCGGTAGCGCTCCTCATCGGAGATCAGGCCGCGGTTGAAGTTCTTCATGACCTTCTCGATCTTCTTATCGGCGGCAGCCAGAATTTCCGGCTTCTCGTCAGGCATAATAGCATCGGGAACAGCGACGGTGATGGCAGACAGGGTGGAGTACTTGTAGCCCTGGGCCTTGATCTGATCCAGCATCATGGCGCAGGTCTTGGTGCCATGCTTGGTCAGGCAGCGGCTGATGATGTCGGGCAGGCCCTTCTTCGTCAGCTTGTCGCTCTTGCCGCCGGATGCGATCTTGAGGGTGCGGGGGTTCATCTCGTAGTCGAACTTGGTGGCGGGATTGGTGCGGTCCACGTAGCCCAGATCCTGCGGGATGGGGGTGTTGAAGATGATCTGGCCCATCGTGGTATCGACCAGGCCGGTCTCCGCGACGCCGTCAAAGACCATCGTGCGGCGCACCTTGATGGGTGCCTGCAGCGTGATGAGGCCCTCGGAATAGGCCATCATGGCCTCGTCCTCGTCGCGGAAGATCTTGCCGTGGCCCTTATCGTCGGGGTTGACGAGGGTCAGGTAGTAGCTGCCCAGGATCATATCCTGCGTGGGCACGGTGACGGGCTCACCGTCAGAGGGCTTCAGCAGGTTGCCGGAGGCCAGCATCAGCATCTTGGCCTCGCGCTGGGCCTCGGTGGACAGCGGCAGGTGGACAGCCATCTGGTCGCCGTCGAAGTCAGCGTTGAAGGGGGTGCAGACCAGGGGGTGCAGCTTGATGGCACGGCCCTCGACCAGGACAGGCTCAAAGGCCTGAATGCCCAGACGGTGCAGCGTAGGTGCACGGTTCAGCAGGACGGGGTGGCCCTTGATGACGGTCTCGAGGGAATCCCAGACCTCGGGGCGGGCGCGCTCGACCATCTTGCGGGCAGACTTGATGTTGTTGGCCTTCTCCTTCTCGACCAGGTCCTTCATGACGAAGGGCTTGAACAGCTCGAGGGCCATCTCCTTGGGCAGACCGCACTGATACATCTTCAGCTCGGGGCCGACGACGATAACGGAACGGCCGGAGTAGTCAACACGCTTGCCCAGCAGGTTCTGGCGGAAGCGGCCCTGCTTGCCCTTCAGCATATCGGACAGGGACTTCAGTGCGCGGTTGTTCGCGCCGGTGACCGGGCGGCCGCGGCGGCCATTGTCGATCAGGGCGTCAACGGCCTCCTGCAGCATACGCTTCTCGTTGCGGACGATGATGTCGGGCGCACCGAGCTCCAGCAGACGCTTCAGGCGGTTGTTGCGGTTGATGACGCGGCGGTACAGATCGTTCAGGTCGGAGGTCGCAAAGCGGCCGCCGTCCAGCTGCAGCAGGGGGCGCAGATCCGGCGGAATGACGGGGATGACCGTCATGATCATCCACTCGGGGCGCTGGTTGCTCTCGAGGAAGCTCTCAACGCACTCAAGGCGCTTCAGCAGGCGGACGCGCTTCTGGCCGTTGGCATGCTCGAGTTCCTCACGCAGCTCCTTGCTCAGCTTGTCGAGGTCGATCTCGGCCAGCAGCTTCTGGATGGCTTCGGCACCCATACCGGCTTCAAACGTATCCTCGTACTTTTCGCGCATCTCCTTGTACTCGCGCTCGGTCAGCAGCTGCTTTTTCTCCAGCGGCGTGAAGCCGGGGTCGGTGACAATGTAGTTGGCGAAATACAGGACCTTGTCCAGCTGACGGGGGCTGATGTCCAGCATCAGGCCGATGCGGCTGGGAATGCCCTTGAAATACCAGATGTGCGAGACAGGCGCGGCCAGCTCGATGTGGCCCATGCGCTCACGGCGGACCTTGGCGCGGGTGACCTCGACGCCGCACTTGTCGCAGATCTTACCCTTGTAGCGGATGCGCTTATACTTGCCGCAGTGGCATTCCCAGTCCTTGGTAGGTCCAAAAATGCGCTCGCAGTACAGGCCGTCGCGCTCCGGCTTCAGGGTGCGGTAATTGATGGTTTCGGGCTTGGTGACCTCGCCGTAGCTCCAGGCACGGATCTGGTCCGGGGAGGCAAGGCCGATCTTAATCGAATCGAATTCTTTATTTTCCATTCAGCGAACCCTCTCAAATTCAATATGACACACGATGCAATTCGATCAATCGTCGAAGGAATCAGACTCGATGGCGGCGAGGTCGTCAGCCGTGGGGCCGGCATCCTCATCCAGATCGTCGTCAAAGCCTTCGTCGGCGTCCTTGACGCTGTAATCGTCCTGCAGCTCACTCTCGACCATGACGTTATCGCCCAGGTCGTAGTCATTGTTCTCAAAGCTGCTGTCATCGTCGTCAAACTCCTGACGCATATCGACGGCGTTGCCTTCCTTATCCTGCACAACAATATCCAGGCCAAGGCTCTGCAGCTCTTTGAGCATAACGCGGAAGCTCTCGGGGATACCGGGGCGCGGGATCGGCTCGCCCTTGACGATGGCCTCGTAGGTCTTGACACGGCCCACGACGTCGTCGGACTTGATGGTCAGGATCTCCTGCAGGGTGTAAGCGGCGCCGTAGGCTTCCAGCGCCCAGACTTCCATCTCGCCGAAGCGCTGGCCGCCGAACTGTGCCTTGCCGCCCAGAGGCTGCTGGGTGACCATGGAGTAGGGGCCGGTGGAACGGGCATGGATCTTATCGTCGACCAGGTGATGCAGCTTCAGGTAGTACATATAGCCTACCGTGACCTTGCTGGGGAACTGTTCACCGGTACGGCCATCATACAGGGTGGTCTTGCCGTCGTCGGTCAGATCGATCTTGGAGAAGTCGATGACATGGCCTTTCTCGCCCATCAGGCGGTCCAGGTGGGTCGGGTACTCGGGCGCGTTTTCGCCGTGCCACTTCTCGCGGGCCTCGGCGAAGCAGTCGCGCAGGTCGGACTCGTGCGCACCGTCAAAGACGGGGGTCTGGACCTTCCAGCCCAGTGCCTTGGCAACGTAGCCCAGGTTGACCTCCAGGACCTGACCGATGTTCATACGGGAGGGAACGCCCAGGGGGTTCAGCACGATGTCCAGCGGGGTGCCGTCGGGCAGGAAGGGCATATCCTCCTGCGGCAGAATGCGGGAAACAACACCCTTGTTGCCGTGACGGCCTGCCATCTTATCGCCAACGCTGATCTTACGCTTCTGGGCGATATAGACGCGCACGCAGGTGCGCACGCCGGGCTGCAGCTCGTCAGAGTTCTCGGGGGTAAAGACCTTAACATCCACAACAATGCCGTAAGCACCGTGGGGAACGCGCAGGGAGGTATCACGTACTTCCCGTGCCTTTTCGCCAAAGATGGCGCGCAGCAGGCGCTCTTCGGCGGTCAGTTCGGTTTCACCCTTCGGGGTAACCTTACCAACCAGAATATCGCCGGTCTTGACTTCGGCGCCAATGCGGATAATGCCGCGGTCGTCCAGATCCTTCAGGGAATCATCGCCGACGTTGGGGATATCACGGGTCACCTCTTCAGGTCCCAGCTTGGTATCGCGGGCTTCGCTCTCGTACTCCTCAATGTGGATAGAGGTATAGATATCCTCGCGGACCAGCTTTTCGTTCAGCAGAACAGCGTCCTCATAGTTGTAGCCTTCCCAGGTCATGAAGCCGATCAGAGCGTTCTTGCCCAGAGAGATCTCGCCGTCCTTGGTGGCGGGGCCGTCAGCCAGAACGTCGCCCTTCTTGACAACATCGCCCACATAGACGGCGGGGCGCTGGTTGACGCAGGTTCCCTGGTTGGAGCGCATAAACTTAATCAGTTCATAGGTATCGGCGGAGCCATCTTCCAGACGGACAACGACCTTATCTGCGTCAACGCTTTCAACGGTGCCGTCATGGGCAGCCAGCACGCAGACACCGGAGTCAGTAGCAGCCTTGTATTCCATGCCGGTAGCAACCAGAGAGCGCTGGGTAACCATCAGAGGCACAGCCTGACGCTGCATGTTGGAGCCCATCAGAGCACGGTTACAGTCATCGTTTTCCAGGAAGGGAATGCAGGCGGTAGCCACAGAAACCATCATTCGCGGAGAGACATCCATGAAATCGACCTGTTCACGGGCAAATTCCTGAATGTCGTTGCGATGACGGCCGGAAACGCGGGAACGGACAAAGCGGTTGTTCTCGTCCAGCGGTTCGTTGGCCTGTGCCACGATGTATTCATCTTCAACGTCGGCGGGCATATAAACAACTTCATCGGTAACAACGCCGGTTTCTTTATCCACGCGGCGGTAAGGTGCCTCAATGAAGCCGTACTTGTTGATCTTGGCGAAAGATGCCAGATAGGAGATCAGACCGATGTTGGAACCTTCGGGCGTCTCAATCGGGCACAGACGGCCATAGTGGGTATAATGAACGTCGCGGACTTCGAAGCCTGCGCGGTCACGGGACAGACCGCCGGGGCCCAAAGCGGACAGACGGCGCTTATGGGTCAGCTCAGACAGCGGGTTGTTCTGGTCCATGAACTGAGACAGTGGGCTGGAACCGATGAACTCACGGATGGCAGCCACGACCGGGCGGATGTTGACCAGGCTCTGCGGGGTGATCTCGCCGGATTCCTGGTTCTGCAGGGTCATGCGCTCGCGCACAACGCGCTCCATACGGGCAAAGCCGATGCGGAACTGGTTCTGCAGCAATTCGCCAACGCTGCGCACGCGGCGGTTGCCCAAGTGGTCGATTTCATCGGTCACGCCGATGCCATGGTCAAGGCCCAGCAGGTAGTTGACGGAAGCAAAGATATCGTCAACGGTAACGGTGCGGCTGATGAGCTTATCATGATTCTTGGTCAGCAGTTCTTTCTGCTCTTCCGGATCGGAGGTAGCATCCAGAATCTTACGGATTTCGGCGAAGGAAGCGCGCTCGTTGATGCCGCATTCCTTCACGTCAAAGCTGAAGAAACTCTGGGCATCGACACAGCCGTTGGAGAACACGATCACATTGACCGGATCCTGGCCCTTGCGCTCCACGATAACAGTAACGCGGGAAACACCGGCGTTATCAATTTCAACAGCCTTTTCGTGGTTGATGCGCTCGCCCTTGGCGGCCAGCAGTTCGCCGGTCAGCGGGGCAATGATGTCCTCGGCAGTCTTATAGCCCGCAATACGGCGGGACAGGCACAGCTTGTTGTTCATCTTGAAGCGGCCAAAACGAGCCAGGTCGTAACGGCGCGGATCAAAGAACAGCAGGTTGATGTGGCTGCGGGAGCTTTCCACCGTCGGCGGCTCGCCGGGGCGCAGCTTGCGGTAGCACTCCAGCAGGGCTTCCTCTGTGGAATGGGTGATATCCTTTTCCAGGGTGGCGTTGATTTTGGGTTCAGAATCGCCGAAGTACTGGCGGATCTGCTCATCGGTGCCAAGACCCAGTGCGCGCAGGAAGGTAGTAACCGGCAGCTTGCGGTTTTTATCAATGCGCACATAATATACATCGGAAGAATCGGTTTCGTATTCCAGCCATGCGCCGCGGTTGGGGTTCATGGTTGCGGTGAAAAGGTCCTTGCCGGTACGGTCCTTGCTGGAAGCATAGAACACGCCGGGCGAACGAACCAGCTGGCTGACGATAACACGTTCTGCACCGTTGGAGATGAAAGTGCCGGAATCCGTCATGAGCGGGAAATCGCCCATGAAAATTTCCTGTTCCTTCACTTCGCCGGTGCTCTTGTTCAGCAGGCGCGCAGTGACATAAAGCGGCGCAGCATACGTTGCGTCACGCTCTTTACATTCTTTAATGGTATATTTGGGGTGCTTGTCCAGACGGTAATCGACAAATTCCAGCGAGAGATTCCCGGTGTAATCCTCGATCGCGTCAATGTCGTGGAACACTTCGCGCAGGCCCTCGTCCAGGAACCAGTTATAAGAGTTTTTCTGGATCTCGATGAGGTTGGGCATGCCAATCACTTCGTTGATGCGGGAAAAGCTCATTCTGGAGGTTCGACCGTTTTGTACGGGCTTGACCTTTACCATAAAATGCGACCACTCCTATTCCGTTCAGATTTGTTTTTTGGCAAAAGCGCTCCGCCGAAGCAATGATTTTCTTGGAACATTCGTCGTTTTTAACAAAGTTTGAAAAAACGCGAAAAAATCAAAATTCCTTTAGGGCGCTCTATTCCATTTTGTGATACTATGCCAGTATACCAGCCAAAAAGCTGATTGTCAAGGGCTCTTTTGGCATTTTGCGTGTTTTTTTATCAGGCGATTGAACGCCCGGATGCGTGTCACATTTCTTTTGGCAAAGTGCTATTTTTGCATTTCTTTTGCCACTTGACAAATCCTTGAAATGCCGCTAGTTGGCACAATGCCCAATTACCTTGTGTGTTTTTTGTATGGGTTGCAGCCTGCGTTTTTTCTGCATTTTCCCGTTTTTTACGCTTTGCAAACAAAAAGTGCCCTTCCCGCCGTTATCCGTGTGCAGGGTGGGCACTCGTCTGTTTTTGGTGTTATGCGTTTGATGCCGGGCCCGCCACACGGGTATTTACACCAGCTCCACCCGGTATTTTTGCAGCCAGTAATTCAGCTGCACAAACCAGGCAATGGTCTGCGGGGTGGTCATCAGCTGGCCATACCAGGGGGTCGCAGTCTCGGCAGCGGTCAACAGCTGTTCCAGCGCTGCCCTCTTGGCAATACGCAGCAGCGGGGCATCCGGGTCCTGCATCGCACTGCGCAGCATGGCGCTGACAGCGTTCAAATACGCCGGGTTCCATGTTTTAGGGTAGGGGCTCTTTTTTCGCCACAACACTTCCGTGGGCAGCACGCCCTGCATCGCCTGGCGCAACAGGCCTTTTTCGTGGCCCTCGTAATCCTTATATTCCCACGGCACGCTGTACAGGTATTCCGCAATGCGGTAATCGCAGAACGGCACGCGCACTTCCAGCCCGCTGTACATACTCATTCGGTCCTTGCGGTCCAAAAGGGTCTGCATAAACCAGTTAAAGTTCAGGGCAAACATCTGGCGCATCCGTTGTTCCAGGGGATCCAGACCGGGGCGGATGGAAGTTTGCTCCAGCGTGGCGCGGTAGCCTTCATCAATATACGCCGCCGGGTCAATGCCGCCGAACACCTCCGGCTTAAAAAAGCTGACCCTGTATGCCGTGCTCTGCGCCCAAGGGAAGCCATACCGCTCCCGCACGGTCTTATCCCTGTACCAGGGGTAACCACCAAATATCTCGTCCGCGCACTCGCCGGAAAGTGCCACGGTGGCTGTTTTACGGATCTCACGGCAGAACAGCAGCAGCGAGGAGTCCACATCCGCCATACCGGGCAGGTCGCGGGCGTCCACCGCTTCCAGCAGGGCGGCGGCCAGTGCTTCGCTGTCCAGCGTTACCCAGGTATGCTGCGCGTTCAAGAACTGGTTCATGGTGCGGATATACGGCGCATCCGGGCTGGGCTGGAAATGGGTGGCGTGGAAGTACTTTTTGTTATCCTGATAACCGACCGAGAAAGTCTGCAGCGTTTTGCCTCGCGCCGTAAAGTGGGAATCCGCGATTGCCGAAATCAGGCTGGAATCCAGCCCGCCGGAAAGGAAGGTTGCCACCGGCACATCCGATACCAGCTGCCGCGTGACGGCATCCATCACCAGGTCCCGCACTTTGGCTGCGGTGTGGGTAAAATCATCGGGGTGTTCGTGGTCGGTCAGCTGCCAGTAGCGGCGCACGGTGAGGCGCGGCGCACCAACCTGTGGCACAGTGTATTCTGCGCAGCAGCCGGGCTTCAATTCCTGCACATTGCGGAACACCCCGCACCCCGGCGTGCGGCCGGGGCCGAGCAGCAGCACATCGGCCAGCCCATGGGCATCCACCTGCGGCGGGATCTCCGGGTGGCAGAGCAGCGTTTTCAGCTCGGAAGCAAAGATCAGGCTGTCCCCGCGCAGGGCATAGAACAGCGGCTTGACCCCGACGCGGTCCCGCGCCAGAAAGAGCTTTTGCGCCCGCTGCTGCCACACAGCAAATGCAAAAATACCGTTCAGCTTTTCCAGACAGTCCGGCCCCCACTGGGCAAAAGCATGTAACAAAACCTCAGTATCGGAATGGCTTACAAAGCGATGGCCCAGAGCCGCAAGCTGGGCGTGCAGCTCCGGCGTGTTGTACAGCTCGCCGTTGTACACCAGAATGTATTTCTCCCCGCCCTGATCCAGCACCATGGGCTGGCAGCCGTTTTCCAGATCCACCACAGCCAGCCGCGCATGGATCAGCGCCGCATGGCCGTGCAGGTACATTCCCCGCTGGTCCGGCCCGCGGCGTGCAAGGCTTTTCTGCATTCGGCAGTAAGCTGGGTAGTTGGCTGCAATCTTATTTGGGTCCGCGCTGATCTGTCCGGCAATTCCACACATCGTTATCCCCTCCCCTATATCATCAGGGTAATCGTATGCTGTGGCTTTGTCATTTATGCCTGCTGCACACAAAAATACACCCGCACCGCCGGGCAAACAGCAGTACGGGTGCAGATGATTTTAATTTGCTATTTCTATTCTATATAAGAATCACGGCATCAATCCAGGAAGTCGCGCAGCTTTTTGCTGCGGCTGGGATGGCGCAGCTTGCGCAGGGCTTTTGCTTCGATCTGGCGGATACGTTCACGGGTAACGTTGAACTCCTTGCCCACCTCTTCCAGCGTGCGGGGGCGGCCATCTTCCAGGCCAAAGCGCAGGCGCAGGACCTTTTCTTCACGCGGGGTCAGGGTTTTCAGCACATCGGCCAGCTGCTCTTTCAGCAGGGTCTGGCTGGCGGCTTCGGCGGGAACGGGGGCTTCCTCATCGGGGATAAAGTCGCCCAAGTGGCTATCTTCCTCCTCACCGATGGGGGTTTCGAGGCTGACGGGTTCCTGTGCCACGCGCATAATCTCGCGCACTTTGTCCACCGGCATATCCAGGCGCTCGGCAATTTCTTCGGCGCTGGGCTCATGGCCGTTTTCGTGCAGCAGTTGGCTGGAAACCTTTTTGACCTTGTTGATGGTTTCCACCATATGCACAGGGATACGGATGGTGCGGGCCTGATCCGCAATGGCGCGGGTGATGGCCTGGCGGATCCACCACGTTGCATAGGTGGAGAACTTGAAGCCCTTGGTATGGT